>Ga0315294_10007751_pt1 | contig 11784 bp, 11 predicted proteins | sample YL17G13_40_MG_FD_203626 | JGI IMG/M metagenome (GOLD analysis project Ga0315294, IMG submission 203626) | Sediment microbial communities from Yellowstone Lake, YNP, Wyoming, USA - YL17G13_40 | ecosystem: Environmental > Aquatic > Freshwater > Lake > Sediment | place: USA: Wyoming | collected...
TCTGACACCATTGGTAAGGACACACCATTCGATTCCGTCGTTGGCCGCGTATCCGACAACTTGAGTTATGGACTTCATGTCGTCAAGGGGATCGGTGAGCTGTTTGGCTTCTAGCAGAAAGACAGGTTTACGGTTGATTTTCATCGCATAGTCTACTGACTTCCCGTCTACTGTAGGGTATTCGAGTTCAACCTCGTCGGGATCGCGTACGTCCCAGCCGAGGGCCGAAAGCAGCGGATCGATAAAGATAGTACGTGTAGGATACTCTTTGAGCCCAGAGTGCTTGTGACGTTCCAGTCGAGCCCGCAGCGCTTCAATGGCTTTCACAATATCCTTCATCGTTCATCTCCTTTTCTTCTATTGGCGAACACCAGCGTCAGCTGCGGACGCGTCCGCCTTCCCGGCGGGCCGGCGCGCCGCGAGCCCCGCAGGCAGCGTGACGGCAGCGGCCGTTAGCTGTATGCAGAGTTAGGTAGAACTCAGACGCCAAATAGATTCCTGCCTTCGAGCAAGAATCGCTTATATCGAATTTCAAGCCGCTCTGCGCTTGGAAATAGTCTGGATGAGCGCGGAAGGAATATTTGCTGCCCATGGAGCCCCTTTAATCCATGCGTGAGCATTGGGCCGTCTTTTTCATCAAGAATCGCCTTGTGCACCTCGACAATGTGGTCCGGGCGAATGCCCAAGAAGAAATTATCAAAAGCCGCATGATGAAGTTTGCAGAGTGCTATGCCGTTGCTTATCACGGGTTCTCCGCCTGGCTCATTATCCGGGATTATATGGGCGGCATCTAGGAGCTCCGAGTGTCGCAGATGGCACAAAGAACACATTTGTTGATATGCATCGAGGACTCGCTCGCGAAAACCACGCTGATGCAACCGCTGTGTAATCACGGCCGTGATATATCGTCGGCGTCCAATGTCTTGCTGTTCTCCGGCGATGGATTCGGTTGATCCTGCTCGAGCGTAGCGATCGAGATAGCTAACGTCATCAACGGCCACGCTGAACATAAGCTTATTGGGAGAGTCGCCCACAATGAAAACGGGCCATATTGGAATATATTTGCTTGGCATTATGCCGTGGAAATATATGAGCGGCGTACGCTGGAACATGGCCTTCCGCAGACCAGCGTTTTCAGAATGAGAAGGGTCCGTTCCTCGATAGCTGTAGAGCATGAGGCCTTCTGAACTCATCTGATCATCATAGGGACCATGAACGGTTGTGGTTATAGATATGGGCATATCCTCGAGCACTCGAGGTTTGAAAATGCCCTGGCGGGACATCAGAGGAATACGTGCGCCCTCGTACTCAAAGCCATGCAGAAGCAGTGGGCGTGACAATACATCACCGTGCCGGGCGACTTGAGCGGCGAGCCAGCGAAATGCCGCTAATCGAACTAACTTATCATCTAACAAACTCGGCATGGAGTTCTCGTCTCTATTCTACCTGGCTACGGCTCATGTCGTTTCCGCATAAGAGGTTTTGGGCTGTTACACTATGCAGATAATTCTGGCCTGTTCTTGCTTCCAAACTAGCCCAGTTTCAAGCTTGTGTCAAGTGTCTGAGCAGGCTGCGTCGGCACACGCGGGAACACGCTAGTCTCATCCACATCCCTTGAAGAAACCCGATTTCATGCTAAAATCACGGCGGTTTCACGGGGACTTAGGTCGGTCGAATCCATTTTGACCCGCGCCTGGTTCGGAATTAATTGGCACGTTTGAACCTGGGTACTCAGTCTGGCCCTGACCGGCACGTTTGGCATCATGAAAATCATCTTTTCCGAGGAATGTCTCAAGTACGGTACACCCTGGCATCCTGAGAGTGCCGACAGGGTGAGATTGGCCGCCGACTATCTGAAGGACCTGAAGAGCCTAGCGAGCGAGAGCGGAAAGAGACCGAAGGACGCGGGCGGCGCAGATGGCCCGAACGCGCAAGTCAAATTCGAATTCCTAGAACCCTCCCCCGCCACCGACGAAGACATCCTCAAAGTCCACTCCCGTGAACACGTGCGCCGGTTGAAGAATCTGGAGTTCTACGACGGGGATTCGCCGGCGTACCCGGACATCTACACGTACGCCGCCCTCTCTGCCGGCGGCGCCGTCGCGGCGGCTCAACAAGGCGGGTTCTCGCTCATGAGGCCGCCCGGCCACCACGCCGCCAGCTCCAGGGCGGCCGGCTTCTGTTACCTGAATAACATCGCGATTGCGGTGCGGAAGGTGGGCAAGAAGACCCTGATAATCGACATCGACGGCCATCACGGAGACGGAACCCAGGCCATCTTCCTCGGTGATCCGAATGTGACGTACGTGTCGCTTCACCGCTCCCCGCTCTATCCAGGCTCGGGCCTTGAGTCAGTCGATAACTGCCACAATTACCCTCTTCCGGCCCTCTGCGGGGACAGTGTATACTTGGAGACCCTTGACAGGGCGTTCAACTCCATCGACACGCGCGGCATCGAGCAGGTGGCAATTTCCGCGGGCTTCGACGCCTACGAGTCCGACCCGCTGGCCTCGCTCGGCCTAACTAGCGAGGCATACAGGAAAATAGGACAGAGAATCGCCCGCCTGAAGCGGCCCGTGTTTGCAGTCCTCGAGGGCGGCTACGACGCCGCGAACGTTGGCCGCAACATCGAGCAGCTCGTACTTGGCCTGAGCGGCGACAGGGTCGGTGCGGGTTGAGCGGGTGGCCAACGAGAGGCCAGAAGCTCATCACGCGCCTCGATTGACTGTTTCCGGAACAAAAGGACATCTTGAATGCGAAGCGTCCCTATCGACCAGGGATTAATCGACCGCGCAATCGACGGTGACAAGGAAGCCTTCGCGATTCTTGTGCGGGCCACAGGCTCGCGTTCTCTGATTGTCGCGGAAAGAATTCTGCGCAGTCCCGACGACGCCGTTTCGGCAGCGCGGAAACTGTTCGTGCTGGCATACAGGAATCTCAAGAAGCTGAAAGACCTGGGCGTGCTCGAACTGTGGCTGATGCAGAATCTGGTGCGCCTGTGTGGCGAGAGTCTCAAAGACGCAGCGAAGAAGGGAGTTGCCCTGCCGGTGGAGTGCGATTCTCCGAGGAACCTTGCCGAGGCAGGATTGCTCGACACGGTAGGCGCGGCCGATGATGCCGCAGGTTTGCCAGGCACGGTGGGCGCCGTGGACTCTACCTCCAGCGCTTCTCGCGCGGAGGCGAGAAGAGGAGCGGTCAAGAAGGCGGTGGATTGTCTGCCGTTCCTCGAGCGAACAGCCGTCATCTTCCGGGATTGGGACGGAATCAGCTACCTCGAGGTGGCGGAAATCCTGCGGGTGAAACAGGACGACTTGCGGAAACTCCTCGTCCGCGGCAGGAAGCACGTGGCGGACATGCTCACGCCCAGCGGGCAGGCGGACAGGGAAGTGGACAAGAAGGCTGCACAGCGCCGCAGGGAATGCGAAAAGACGCACGATAGAATCTGGTTGTTTGTCGGCGGCGAGATAGGCCCGGTAGAGCAAGCGGGGATCATCACCCACCTGGGTCAGTGCCCTGCGTGCAAGGATGTTCTGGGACGCGCCTCAACTGTGCTCGAAGCCATACGCGATGCCGCCCCCCTCGAGGACAAACCTCTCATCGCTCCGGAGATGCTCTGGAAGGAAGTCGAGCCGCTTCTGGCGAAATGATACAGCGGGAAATGCTCAAAACGCTTCATGAAGCGTTTCCGGACGCCCGGGGGGATGAATGCTTGGCAAAATGATTCAGCGTTGGGTGCGGCCTCGAAGACGATTCTCTCCGGCCATGCCCTCCGGCGTGCCCTCCTTCCCGCGGCCCCCTTGGCACTACACCCGGACATTATCCCTTTGGCTCCACAATCAGCTCATTTACTCCCTTGACAACACTTCTGTTACGCATCATTATGCTATGGTGCTTTTTCCGTGTGTGGCACTGGATGGAACTGCTCACAACGGGAGGGGGAGGAAGGAGAAATGGTCGACAATTTTCCCGACTGCAAGAAGTGTAACGACGGTGTTCTTATCCCATTGAGCGACTACGGAAGGGATGGCGCCCCAATCACCTATAAGGCTTGGGTGTGCTCCAATCCCAACTGCGGCTTCAACGTAAGGATTGATAACGGCGAGATCAGCCTGGGTCGGACAGTAGGCCCCTCGAGCAAGTGATACCTGGGGATCCTTTCTGATCTCAATCGAGCCCTGCCCGATCGGCTGGCTAGCTGGTTCTGTTTCATCCAGTGCACACCCGACGAATCTGAGCCGTTCCAGCCATTGCCTTTGTTGCGGGGCCGACGAAACTTCTCTGATGTTTTGATGGGGAACGTCTATCCCCAACTCCTGGAGAGACCGGCTCCAGAACCCTCGTGTTCTGCTGACTATCTCACTTGCACCTGCTCACTGCGCAGGTGAGCGCGTCTTGCCCCAAAAGGTGATTTCAGGTGATCAAGGCCATCATATTCGACCTCGACAACACGCTCACCGACTTCATGAAAATGAAGGACATGGCGATCGAGGCGGCCGTCGACGCGATGATTGATGCGGGCCTCAAGCTCTCCCGGGACGAACTGAAGGAAAAGATCTACGCGGTCTACAAAGAGGAGGGTATCGAGTATCAGAAGGTGTTCGATAGGTTCTTGCAGCTCGAGCTGGGCCGCATCGACTACAAGATACTCGCCTCTGCCATAGTGTCATATCGCCGGGCACGCGATTCGGCGCTCGTGCTCTATCCGCACGTGATTCTCACACTGATGGAGCTGGTGAAGCGTGGGCTCAAGCTTGCCGTCGTGTCCGATGCACCCAGCACGCAGGTCTGGCTGCGGCTTTGCCACCTCAACCTCCACCATTTCTTCCATCACGTAGTCACTTTTGAGGACACCTACGAACGGAAGCCCAGTCCGCTGCCTTTCAAGAAGGCCCTGTCACTGCTTCGGGTGGAGTCTGCGGACGCACTCATGGTGGGAGACTGGCCTGAACGCGACGTGGTGGGTGCCTCGCAGCTCGGGATAAAGACGGTCTTTGCCCGATACGGTGACACTTTCGGCACGGTGCATTCCGGGGCGGATTTCGAGATAAACGACATCATCGAGCTCATCGACATAGTGGACCGGCTCAACGGTACTGTCTCCGACGGGGAGCATGACCACTGTTCGGAGAGTGGTTCCGGCATTGAGCAGGCTCCTGGCAAAGGACGGGACTCCGGGGGCGGGCACAGGTAGACGTCAGTGCGTGGCGCCAGCCGGTCCGGCAGCAAGACAAAGTGGCCGTAAGAAGCTCCCCTTTTCTTCAAGCTTTCGCTGCGCGCCTCGCGCACCTGCACACTGCGACTTCATCTAGCGGTCAATGGATGACGGTCAGTAGGCAATAAACCATCGTTTTGTGAGGTCGGTCGCCTTGTCCGTCTCAATAGGCGTAGACATAGTTGAAATTGACAGAATCCGGAGAGTAGTCGAAACTCACGGCGAACGCTTTCTGAAGAGGGTTTACGCGCCGGCAGAAGTCTCGTTCTGTTCGAAGCGGGCCGACAGAGCGGCATGTCTTGCCGCCAGGTTTGCCGCGAAAGAGGCCTTCAGAAAAGCTGTCGCGTCGGCCCCCTTTGTTGCTTGGAGGGAAATACTCGTAGTGTCCGGAAAAGACGGTGCGCCCTCCATACAGCTACCCGCGGACGTCAGTGGCCGGCTCGGAGGGACGTTCTGCGTGAGTTTGAGCCACTCGCGGGAGCACGCGGTGGCTGTCGTTTTGTGGGAGAAACATACGTGAAAATCGCGACTTCAGAGCAGATGCGCAGCATCGATAAGAGGGCCATAGAGGGACTCGGCATCCCCGGCCTCACGCTGATGGAGAACGCGGGCAAGGGGGTGGTCTCTGTTCTGCGGGCCGTGGCGGGCGACCTGAGGGGCAAGAGCTTCGCTGCGATATGCGGGAAGGGCAACAACGGCGGTGACGGCTTCGTAGTGGCCAGGCTTCTTTTCGAGAGGGGCGCCCACGTCAAAGCATATCTGCTCGGAGCCAAGACAGAGACGTCCCCCGACGCATCCGCCAATCTGGAGCGATACGTCTCCATCGGCGGTCCTTTGGCCGAGCTCACCGAGAGCAACCTCTTCTGCGAGCTGGCCCCGTTCCTTAAGAAATCTCATTTTGTGGTGGACGCCATCTACGGTACCGGCTTCAAGGGTGCTGCCTCCGGGCTTGCGGGCCGCACAATCGAACTCGTCAATACGTCCGGCGTGCCGGTTTTGTCCACAGACGTGCCTTCGGGGCTTGACTGCGACACCGGGGCGGCCGCCGGCCCCTGCATAAAGGCCCGCGCGACTGCCACGCTTGCGCTTCTCAAGAGAGGCCTCGTGTTCTTTCCGGGCAGGGATTTCACGGGCGACGTTTACGTCGTTGACATAGGCATTCCCGCAGAGTGTGTGGAACAAGAAAAGATGGAGCTCGAGCTCCTGGATTCGCACCTTGCACGCGATTGGTTTCCGCGGCGGAGACCCGACGCGCACAAGGGTGACTGCGGCAAGGTCGCGGTCGTCGGCGGCTCGGTGGGTCTCAGCGGTGCGATTGCCCTGTGCTGTAACGCGGCGCTGCGTAGCGGCGCGGGGCTTGTGACCGCTGCTGTTCCGGCCAGTCTCAACGACATTCTGGAAGTCAAGCTCACCGAGGCGATGACGAGGCCAGTTCCAGAAACCCCTGCGCGAACGCTCTCGCTGGCAGCCAGAGACCAGATCCTGGAACTCGTGGAGTCCTACGACGTCCTGGCGTTCGGCCCGGGTCTCTCGAGAAACGACGAGAGCGCAGAACTGGCACGACAGATAGTTCCGTCCGGCGCCAGACCGACTGTCCTGGACGCGGACGGGCTCAACGCATTCGCAGGTCATGCAAAGCTGCTGGCCAAGTGCGGGGAGCGGCTCATTATCACTCCGCACGTTGTGGAGATGTCGCGACTTACCGGCGAAAAACCGGAGTCGATTCTCCATGACAGGGTCGGCGCTGCACGGGCGTTTGCCGGCAAGCACGGTGTGGTCGTCCTGCTCAAGGGAGCGCCGACAGTGATTGCAGGGCCTGACGGCATGACCTACGTTAATCCCACCGGCAATGCCGGTCTCGCTTGCGGCGGTTCCGGGGACGTCCTCACCGGAATAATCGCTGGTCTTTTGGGCCAGGGAGTGCCGACAGCGCGGGCCGCGGCCTTGGGAGCTTACTTGCACGGGCTTGCGGCTGAGGTGGCCGCGGAGCTCACCGGAGAGGAAGGGATGATCCCGGGAGACTTGCTCGAACGCATCCCCGAGGCGATACTAAGGGTCAAGGCCGGAAAACAGGCGGGTTTTGTGAGAATGATCGACTGATTTGGGTGTCAGGCGGAATGGATTTCCAGAAGAAAAAAGACATAATCGAGATAGGGCGCCGGCTCCACCAGAAGGGTTTCGTTGCCTCAAACGACGGCAATATCAGCATTAGAGTGAGTGAGGCCGAAATCCTCGCGACTGTCACCGGCGTGAGCAAGGGATTCCTCACGAGCGATGACGTGGTGCTCGTGGACCCGAAGGGCAGGAAGATCTCCGGAAGGACCGGAAGGGCCGAGCCCTCGTCCGAGCTCAAGATGCACCTTCTCATCTACGAACAGCGTCCCGAAGTGAAAGCTGTGGTGCACGCCCACCCGCCAGTGGCGACCGGCTTCGCGGTTGCCGGCATACCGCTTGCACAGTGCATTCTGCCGGAGGTGGTCGTGAGTCTGGGTGCGGTTCCGGTCGCGGAATACGGCACGCCGTCCACGCTCGAAGTCTGTGATACTATACTGCCGCACATCCAGAACGCCGAGGCGTTCCTGCTCGCCAACCACGGCGCCGTGACTATGGGCGAGGACGTTTTCCAGGCCTACTACCGGATGGAGACAGTGGAGCACTTTGCGAAGATCCTGCTCACTGCGAGACTTCTGGGCAACGTAAACGTTCTCTCTCGCGCGCAGGTCGCGAAACTGGTAGAGGTGCGGAAAAAGATGGGAATAAAGAGCAGACTGCCAAGCTGCGAAAGCTGCGGCTATTGCGGCCCTGCTGAGCGCACAGGAGCGGCATCGCCTGAAGCTGCACCGCCGGGAACGGCGTCACGCGAGGCCGCATCGCCCGCGGGCGCACCGCACACGGGCATCAAGAGTGATGCTGGACATATGACCGGCTTCGGCACTGCGTCACACCCCTCGCGCTCTGCCGCGCTGCCGGACGAGAAAAAGCTCATGGAGATAATCTCCACGGTAGTGAAAGAACTGATGCAATAAGGCTGGCGAATACGCTACGGCCGTAAAGAGACTGATGTGTCCGGCTAGCAAAATACGCTATTGTCGTGAAAGAACTGACACAGGAGGGTTAGAACAATGCCAATGGGTTTCAACTCGTGCGAGGAAGTTCTCGAGTTCGTCCGCGCCAACAACGTCGACATAGTCAATCTCTGGTTCACGGACATCCTGGGCCGGCTGAAAAGTCTCGGCATAACGCGGGACGAGCTCGAGATTGCGATCCACGAGGGCGCCGGGTTCGACGGGTCCTCGGTGGAGGGTTTTGTGCGGATCTACGAGAGCGACCTCGTCGCATTGCCTGACCCGACCACGTTCAGTCTGCTCCCGACCAAGTCCGACGGTAGAGTCATGGGTGTCATGATCTGTGACACGATGAACTCGGACGGCACGAACTACGAAGGCGACCCGAGACACATACTCAGAAAGACTATGGCCAGGGCGGCGGAGAAGGGCTTTTCCTTCAAGGTAGGGCCGGAGCTCGAGTACTTCTATTTCAAGGACAGCAGCGGGCCGGGCCTCCTGGACGTGGCGGGCTACTTCGACGTCGTGCCGGATGACGTCGGCGCTGAGATAAGGAACAAGACCATCCTTGCGCTCCGAAAAATGGGCATAGCCGTTGAGTGCGGCCACCACGAAGTGGCTCCCAGCCAGCACGAAATAGACCTCAAGTACTCTGACGCGCTTCTAATGGCGGACAACACTCTGCTGTACCGCTACGTAGTGAAGGAAGTCGCGAAAGAGCACGGAGTCTACGCCACTTTTATGCCGAAACCGATCGCCGGGCAGAACGGCAGCGGAATGCACACTCATCAGTCGCTCTTCTCGGGTGAGAGAAATGCGTTCTTCGACCCGAACGGGCCGTTTCACCTGTCCAGGGTGGGCCTGAGTTATCTTGGCGGGCTGCTCGTGCACTGCAAGGAGATCGTCTCGATAACGAACCAGTGGGTCAATTCTTACAAGCGGCTGGTGCCCGGCTACGAGGCGCCGGCCTACATCTCGTGGGGCCAGAGAAATCGCTCGGCCCTCGTGCGCGTGCCCATGTACAAGCCGGGCAAGGAGACTTCCACCAGGCTCGAGTTCAGGTGTCCCGACCCGGCCTGCAACCCGTATCTGGCGTTCGCGGTTATGCTGGCAGCAGGGCTCAAGGGCATCGAGGGAGACTACGAGCCGCCCGCACCGATAGAAGAGGACATCTACTGCATGAGCGCGGACGAGCGCGCGCGGAACGGCATCGAGTGCCTCCCTGACAGCCTCTACGCGTCGATACAGGAGACGGAGCAGAGCGAGCTCGTGAAGGAGACTCTGGGCAAGAGCGTTTTCCGCAAGTTCCTCGACAACAAGCGGGTGGAGTGGGAGACCTACTGCATACAGGTCACTGACTACGAACTGCAGAAGTACCTGCCGGTGCTGTAGTGCCGGCTACGCCCTCTCGTCCTCGATGTTGTGCTTGATCGTCTTGCCCTTGAGGAAATAGATCACGTCCTCAGCGATGTTCGTCGCGTGGTCCGCCATGCGCTCCAGATGTCGCGCCACAAGAATAAGCTGCACTGCCCTGGACGTCGTCTTCGGGTCCTGCATTATGTAGGTTAGCAGCTCTCTGAAGACCTGGTCGTTCAGGGAGTCCACCTCGTCGTCCCTTTCACAGACGCTCCGCGCCAGGAGATCGTCCCTTTTCACGAGCGCGTCAATTGAGTCTTTCACCATGCCCTGTGCCAGAGACGCCATCCGAGGAATGTCAATGAGGGGCTTTAGCGGCGGCTGCTTTATTATCTCCTGCGCGCACTCGGCGATGTTGACGGCCAGGTCGCCTATGCGCTCGAGGTCGCTGTTCATCTTCATCGCAGCCGTGATGAACCTCAAGTCTACGGCCGCCGGCTGGTAAAGCGCCAGGAGCTTGAGGCAGAGTTCGTCTATGTCTATCTCCAGGTGGTTTATCGTTTCCTCCGCGGCGAAGACCTTGTCCGCCATGGACGAGTCTCTCTGAACGAGAGAGTTGACCGAGCGGCTAATGGCCTCCTCCACCAGAGCGCACATCTGGAGCAGCTTCTTGTTGAGTTCTCCGAGTTCTTCGTCAAAGTACTTCACCATTGCTTTCTCTCCCTTGCTCGGCGCCGTGCTCAGACGGCATTCTCCGGCTTCATCCCGCGCGGCTTATCCGAACCGTCCCGTGATATAGTCCTCGGTTATCTTCTTCGACGGAGTCGTGAAGATCTTGCTGGCTAGGTCGTATTCGATGAGCTCGCCCAGCATGAAGAAGGCCGTGTAGTCGGAGATTCTCGCCGCCTGCTGCATGTTGTGCGTGACAATCACGATTGTGTACTTCTTCTTGAGCTCGCGTATGAGTTCCTCGATCTTTGCCGTCGCGGTCGGGTCGAGAGCCGACGCCGGCTCGTCCATGAGAAGGACCTCCGGCTCTACTGCGAGAGCCCTGGCTATGCAGAGCCGCTGCTGCTGGCCTCCCGAGAGCTCGAAGGCGCTCTTGCGCAGTCTGTCGTCGACCTCCTTCCAGAGCGCCGCGTCGGAGAGACTCTTTTCCACTCTCTCCCGTATGAAGTCCTTGTCGGTGATTCCGCTTATTCTGAGACCGTAGGCGACGTTGTCGAAGATGGACTTGGGAAAGGGATTCGATTTCTGGAAGACCATGCCGACCCTTCTCCTGATCTCCACCACGTTCACGTCCGGGTCGTAGATGTCCTTCCCGTCGAGCAGGATTCGTCCCTTGGCGCGCGACCCCAAGACTACGTCGTTCATCCGGTTCAGACTGCGCAGGAAAGTGGTCTTGCCGCAGCCGGAGGGCCCGATGATGCCTGTGACGGTGTTCTCCCTTATGTCCATGGTGACACTCTTGAGGCAGCGGCATCCGGAGTAATAGAAACTGAAGTCCTCGGCTCTTATCTTTGTCGTTTCCATGTCCACCGTCCCAATCGCATGTGCCGGCTCACTTCTCACCATATCCTTTCCATGTCTACCGTCCAAACCGTATGTTTGTATCCACCCGATTGCACGTTACTACTCGCTCCTGGTCATCCGCAGGCGATATCGCAAGACGATCGCGGCCAGGTTCATGGCGAAGACCAGCACGACCAGGACCAACGCCGTTCCGTACGCGATGGGCCGAACCTCAGTTATGGCGTGGTGCTGAGTCGACATGATGTAGAGATGGTACGGCAAGGCCATGAACTGGTCGAGTGGGGAACCGGGCAGGAACGGCAAGAAAAAGGCCGCACCCGTGAAAAGAATGGGAGCTGTCTCGCCCGCCGCGCGCGCCAGCCCCAGTATCGTTCCTGTCAACATGCCGGGGACGGCGTATGGCAGGACGTTCGTCCTTATGGCCTGCCACTTCGTGGCGCCCAACGCCAGCGCGCCCTCCCGGTAGGAGTTAGGCACGGTCTTGAGCGCCTCCTCGCTCGCAGTTATGGTCCAGGGCAGGGTCATGAGCCCCAGCGTAAGCCCCGAAGCCAGCACGCACGTGCCTAAGTGCAGCAACTGGACGAAGACCACGACCCCGAAAAGTCCGTAGACTACCGA
>Ga0315294_10007752_pt1 | contig 11783 bp, 16 predicted proteins | sample YL17G13_40_MG_FD_203626 | JGI IMG/M metagenome (GOLD analysis project Ga0315294, IMG submission 203626) | Sediment microbial communities from Yellowstone Lake, YNP, Wyoming, USA - YL17G13_40 | ecosystem: Environmental > Aquatic > Freshwater > Lake > Sediment | place: USA: Wyoming | collected...
CGCGTCGTGCCCAGCCGGGATCGTTATTTACCCGGCAAAGAAGAACATTTATTAAAATTTAGCAATAAAGTTTAATGATTTACATGATCTTCATGACGTGGATATTTATTTGAAGAATCGTGAATCGATCATGGCAAAAAAACCATCGCCCGTGAAACGGAAGGCTTCTCCGAAAAAGAAGCCGACATCGATACAAGCTACTCTCTTGCCGAAGGAAAAGGTCACGGTAACATCGCCGAAAGCAAAGCACGAGATCAAGGTCTTGCTCGCGAAGACATGGAACGAGAGCATCGATCCCACCGGTTATTACATCTCGGAGAAGTTGGACGGCGTCCGAGCGTATTGGATCGCTAGACTCGGCAAGCTTTTCACGAGAGATGGCAACGAGATAAAAGCTCCGGATTGGTTCTTGAAAGGTTTTCCAGATTTCGATCTCGATGGCGAACTCTTCGGCGGCCGTGGCAATTTCCAGAAAACCGTCGGCATAGTCAAACGATACCAGGAAAATGAAGAATGGAAAAAAATCTATTACCTCGTCTTCGATGCACCGGCGATAAAAGGCACGTTCACGGCACGAAATGATCATTTAATAGAATGGTACGATAAAAAGAAAAGCCCGAGGATTGTTTTGGTCGCGCAGACCATGTGCAAGAGCCGGAAACACATGGACAAGACATTGAATGATATATGCGCCGTTGGTGGTGAAGGCGTGATGCTTCGAGACCCTTCGTCACTCTACGAGCGTAAGCGTTCGTCCACGCTCTTGAAAGTCAAGAAACAACTCGATGCAGACGCGCGGGTGATAGGGTACACGAAAGGCACCGGGAAATACACGGGAATGGTCGGCGCGCTTGAAATGGAATTGCCGAACGGGAAAACATTCAAGATCGGCTCGGGCCTTTCCGATGACGACCGTGCACACCCGCCGAAGATAGGAAGCATCGTCACTTTTAACTATCAAGGGTACAGCGACGAAGGCAACCCGCGGTTCCCGAGGAATTTCCGGATACGAAAGGACGTGACGTGGACACAGATCGTGAAACGAGAAAATGGAAGCGAGTAAATGACAGCACGAAAAAGAACGAAAGGATCGCCGCAGCTTTCCGGGTTGAAGAAATGCCATCGATGCAAGAAAGATTTCGACGAGAGCGAACTTGCCAAGTTTAGAATACGACTCTCCGGGCATGCCAATCACGTCAACCGGTATTACTGCAAGTCGTGTTTCGGCGATAAATTCTCATCGTGTTCTTCTTGTGGTAAACCGATAACGACGTTCAAGACGGGCTATCGCGTGCTTCCGAATGAATCGGTCATCTGCGATCCGTGCTACCGCGACAAGTTCGAGACATGCAATGAATGCTCGGATGTCGTTCTTACTCGTGAAACGACGGAAGTGGACGGCGATCGATATTGCAGGGACTGCATCCGTCGATATTTCGTCACGTGCAACGACTGTGGTGATTATGTCCGCGAGTCGGACGCGGAAGAAGATGACGGAGATATGCTGTGCCATTCGTGCTACGAGAATCGGCAAGAAGAAGAAAGATCGTGGGACGAGGAAGTCTCGATTGCCCAGGCCGCGAGAGACGTGACGACCGAGGAAGTCTTGAAAATGTATCCTGGCATCAAAGATCGTCTTGCCGTGATGTTTGATCGTTCGGCATTGCACCGTTCAATCCCAGCCTTGGAACGTCTCAAAGACATACGTTATCTCTTGCCGAACGTGACGTTCAAGAACAATTTCACGTACATCAACCAGATCGGCAAGGAGAAAGAATTGCGTGACTTGAAATCCCCGAGCAATAGCATTTTCAAGGCGTTGCCAGACAATGATCGGTATTTCCTCGAGAGAGCGATCGATAAAATCTACAACGTGAAACACGACATCCAGAACCTCATGGTAGAGAAAGAAGAAGCATCCTCTTCCATGATCACAGCCATCAAGGTTCGCATCTATCAAGACAAGAAAAAACCGGATGCTGGCGAGGCGACGCGTTCCATCGAAGGCAAGTATCCATGGCCGGACGCGTGCCATCCCAAGCTCTTGTTCATCATCACGAAAGACCCGGTTGCTCTCGTCGCAAAGAGCACGTCGCAATGCTGGGAATCGATGTCATGCGAGAAAGTCGTGCGCGGAGACTTCGGGGAAGGCGCTTTCTCGGACATTGCCAATTCAAATGCCATATGCTTCATATTCGACAAGGACGTGCCAATCGCCAGGATCATGATTAGATGGTGCGAGGTGCGCGGCGGAAACGTTGATCTTGGCATCGAAGCAAAATGGTATTACTGCAAGGTGCACCCGAAGAAAACAGATGATTTTGATGACATGGGCACCTCGACGACGAAAGGATCGGGCGTGTTTTTCCTCGGCAGCCAAATAAATGCGCGGCAAGCAACAGCATTTCTCGTCGGCATCTTGAAATCGAAAGGCTACATGAGGGACTACACGTCGTGCAAGACGCCGTACAAGTACATGGGATACAGCGATACCGCAGGACATGGAAAGACGAGCATAAAATACGAGTGAGAAAAGAATGCGCGCGTACGTCTGGGATGATGATGTCGGAGCTGGTCTTGAAAATTATAACCAGGTCTGCGATAGACATGTCGGTGAATCACGGCTTGAATTTGTAACCATGGAATTCGTTGATCCGGATGATTTCATCGATGATACATGTTTCTTTGATGGAAAAAGAAAAGGATGGCTTCTTTCTTATCCTAAAGAAGAATGGGAAAAAATCATGCACGACGAGGTAGGGCGTGATTTCTCAAAAACCATCAACATGTGGAAACACGGAGAGATGCGAGCTGGAATCTCCATCGATGATGAACTCGGCGACGGTCGAGGCAGGGCCATCTTTTTCCACGCGATAGGCGAAAAGATGCCGGTAGCATATTACAAGATAAAACCGAAGAAAAGAAGCAACAAGATGGACGCCGTTCTTGCCGCGAAAAATGATCAACGAAGGGTTTAAAAACCGCCGCGTGTCTTCTTGTATCATGAAACCGTCTCGCCGGATAAAGCATGCTCCGGACGCACCGGCGTGTCCTGTCGAAGCGGAACATGAATGTCGTTCATGCAAGAAACAGTTTCCTCTTTCTAAATTGGAGAAACTACGAATGCGATCGCCTGGACATGTGAAACACGTCTTTCGATATTACTGCAAACCATGTTTTAGAAAAGAGTTTCCGATATGTTTAAAATGTGGCGGAAAACTAGCTGCGAATGAACTATACAAGGTATTGCCAAACGGCGGCATCATTTGCGATGAATGCTACGGAAACGAGTACGCGACGTGCCATCATTGCGGCGATGTCATCACGATTGGTCAATCAAGGGAAATAGACGGCGATGATTATTGCGACTCGTGCGTTGAACGATATTTCGTCGAGTGTGAAGGATGCAATGCTTTCATAAGGACAAGAGACGGAATTCAAGAGGAAAATGGAGATTGGTATTGCCAGGAATGTCATGACGAAAGGGAACATGATGATGATGAGCAAGCATGGAAAAAAAATGTCCAAAATTTCTCCGTGTCGCAAAGAGAGTTCACGGACAGCGATGTCCTTGCCATCTTTCCTGGCATCAAGGAACGGCTTGCCCGTGTCTTCGATCGTTCCGCGAAGCATCGTTCCATCGATGCACGGCAAGCGCTTAAATCGTTAAAAGCACTTCTCCCGAGCGTTCATTTCAACGATGATTTTACCTACATCAACCCGATCGGCGTGACGAAAGAATTGCGCGACTTGGCATCCACGAAGAACAGCATCTTTAAATCTCTTGGTATCACGGTTCAACTAACACTGACCAACGAAATAAGTGAAATTAATAACGTGAGACGCGACATCAACGCGCTCATCATGAATGAGAAAGTGCAAGCAATCGATAACATGATGAAAGCGATAAAGTGTCGCATGTACATCGACAAGCACTACCCGAGGATAACATCTGTCATGAAATCCATCGAAGGAACGTACCCGTATCCAGACAAGAAAAGCAAGAAATTGCTTTTCATCATCACGCGAGACCCGGTCGCGATCATCGCAAAGAGTACATCGCAATGCTGGGAGTCGATGTCGTGTGAAAAAGTAATACGCGGTGAATACGGCTATGGCGCTTTCTCGGACATCGCCAATTCAAATGCAGTCTGTTACATTTTCGAGAAAAACTTGCCAATAGCAAGGATCATGATTCGATGGTGCGAGGTGCGCGGAGGAAACGTTGATCTCGGCATCGAGGAAAAATGGTATTACTGCAGGGAATACCCGGATAAAGCAGAAGATTTCGCCCACATGGGCAGGTCGACGTACAAGACTGATGATAGAGGTCAATTCATCGGCGGCTTTGTCCCGGCAGATGCATCAAAATTTCTCGTCTCGATCTTGAATTCAAAGGGATTGCACGAGAATTATTCATCGTGCAAGACGCCGTACAAGTACATGGGATACAGCGATACCGCAGGAGAAGGTCACACGAGAATAGATTATCGCCGTTGACGAATGAAAGGAAGGATCATCAAAAGAAACGGATCATCCACCGCGACGAAGGGTTTAAAAACCGCCACGAGTCTTCTTTCTTCATGGAATCATCTCGTTCTCGCCGGATAAAGCACGCCCCGGACGCACCGGCAAAGCCAGGTGGATACATGAAAACATGCCATTCATGCAAGCAATCTTTTCCTCTTTTAAAATTGGAAAAAATGCGAATACGTTCTCCGAGCCGCGTGATACACGTCTTTCGATATTACTGCAAGCCTTGTTTCAATAAAGAATTCTCTTCATGTTCTCATTGCGGCGATCCGATGGATGCATTGAAAAGATATTTCGTCTTGCCGTCCGGAGAAGTTATCTGCGGCAAATGCTTTGATCAAGGCTACGTGACGTGTGAACACTGCGGCGACATCGTTCCAAAGGGGAAATGTGAATTTTCAGATGGAAATTGGTATTGCGAAAGATGCGTCGATAATTTTTACATCCATTGTGAAAATTGCGGCGATCTTGTTCTCGAAGATGACGCATACAATGATAATGATTATTGGTATTGTTCTTCGTGCCATGAAGAACGAGAAGAAGAAAATGAAAATGAAGACGATAAATCTGCGTGGAGAGACCACGCCGAACATTTCTTGGCATCGATGAGAGAATACAAGGAAGCTGACGTGTTGAAAGCATTTCCTGGCATTAAAGAACGGTTGTCCCGGATTTTTGACAGGTCTGCAATGAACAGGAGCATCGATGCACGGCGAGCGCTTAAATCGTTAAAAGCACTCCTCCCGAGCGTTCATTTCAACGATGATTTCACGTATGTCAACCCGATCAACGCGACGAAATCGATGCGTGATTTGATTTCGCCGAAAAATAGCACGTACAAGGCGTTGTCAACAACGGATCAACGAAATCTAATCTATCACGTCAGTGCCATCGATAATGTACGGAGAGACATCGGACAACTCATGAACGAGAAAGAAACAGCCACAATCGACATGATCGATGCCGTGAAATGCCGCATGTACATTGACAAGCATTACAAGGATTATTCAAGGGCAGTTCATTCCATCGAAGGGACGTACCCGTATCCGGACAAGAAAAACAAGGATTTGCTTTTCATCATCACGCGAGACCCGGTCGCGATCATCGCAAAGAGTACATCGCAATGCTGGGAGTCGATGTCGTGTGAAAAAGTAATACGCGGTGAATACGGCTATGGTGCTTTCACGGACATCGCGGAATCAAATGCAGTCTGTTACATTTTCGAGAAAAACTTGCCAATAGCAAGGATCATGATACGAAGGTGCGTGGCAGGAAACGGAGAGTTCGATTTCGGCATTGAAAAAAAATGGTATTACTGCTTGCATCGCCCGAAGAATGCGGATACATTCGATTCCATGGGAATATCGACGCTGAAAGGCAGTAGCACGACTTTCATCGGAGATATACGCGCGGAGGAAGCAACGAAATTCCTCGTTTCGATCTTGAAATCAAAAGGTTTTTATAGCGATTATTCATCGTGCAATACGCCGTACTGGTACATCGGCTTCAGCGATACCGCTGGCATGGGACGAACGAAAATCAAGTATAAAAGGGACGAATAAAGAAAGGTCGGCGTGGAACAAGATTGGTGTTGACCAATGGAAAATGACGACGACGTCGAATTTTTATAGCTTGTTTTCATTTCCTTTATCATGCCAACATTAGAAGATATCGTCGGTTGCCTTGGTAGCGGCAAGGAATTGCTCGTCGTTTCTTCCGTTCCGATCGGCGAGGTGCACGTGGTGAGAAAAATAGAATGTCCGTGGTGCCACAGCGCGGTGACATCGAAAACGACGATCAGTAAAGACAAGAAATGCATTGACATGATTTATCACTGCACGTGCTGCGCCGTTGGAAAACGAGGCTTTCGTCTCGTGCCCGCTGGCGAGGTGTATGCCATAGAGCAAGTGGAGAAGTGAGCATAGTTCATGTCGATCAAGACATCGCTCGGGCAATGCCATTTCGTGGATTGCGTCAAAGCCATGAAAGAACTGGAGACTGGTTCATTCGATCTTTGCTTCACAGACCCGCCTTACGATCAGCCGCTGCTCGACCGTGAAAATCCATACGAGAATTACATGGTCAACCACGAATGGCTCGAAGAAGCACGGCGCGTTGCGACGACGGTCATCTGCACGCCAGGCGTTAACAAGATTTATGATTATCCAAAACCGACATGGACGCTGCTCTGGCTCAAGCCAGGATGCACAACGCATAACATCACCGGCGGTTTCAGCACGTGGGAGCCATTGCTCTATTATGGCGGTAACACCATTTACAATGATTCGTTCCGGACGACGATCACGAAACCGCGAGGAATGAAGCACCCGTGCGCTCGCCCGGTCTCTCTTTGGCTTCAAGTGTTGCGGCAACTCAAGCATCCAATAACGTCCATTCTCGATTGTTTTCTTGGAAGTGGTTGTACTTGCGAGGCCGCAGAGTTTCTGGGCATCAAATGGCTTGGTTTCGAGATAGATGAAACATATAAAGAAGATATCGTGAAACGAATGCATTAGGAACGGTGAAATAAAATGAATTGCATTAGGAACGGTGAAATAAAATGAACAGCAAATATTTAGTTATCGTGTTGGTCACGAGCTTGATCGTGTTCAAGATTTTCATGAGCATCGTGTTCCCGTCGATCATTTTAGTGCCCGGTACAATCTACAAACCTCAATGGTGATGACATTGTTCCTGACGAACAACGCTTATTTGCACAGGGTGAAAGAGATTGGATAAAACAGCCGAACGAGATGCGCGGATCGAGCATCGACAACGATCAGAATCGAAGAAAATCAAGAAAATGAAACGAAAATCAAGAAAATGAAACATCACTCTTGAAAACGGATGGAACATCGAAGTTCGTGTCCATTACCATGAAAAATAACACGGCTTCTTGAACGAATCGAAACGATAAAAGAAGAAAACCGGGCGGAAGCAAAGCCATGAAAATCGATATTTACATCAGCAAGACATACGAGAATAACACGCCCTTTGAAAGCCGGGCAACCGTGCTTCATCATTTCGGAAAAGAGCCTTGGGTAGAAATTTACATCCATCACGATGCCATCTATAATTTCAAGCGGGAAAAAGGCGATGACTCCGATGATAGACTATCAGACGATCCGGTTGAAAGATTTGCCCAGCTCGTCAATCACGAGTTATGCCACGCGTCAAAAAATAGATTTTTCGGCTTGATAACATCTGCGAAACTTTCGATACCGAGATTCTGCATTTACAATGCATGCTTCACGTTAACTTTTTTTACAGGATTCATGCTCGCCGTGTTTCACGCAGCTATCGGCATCGATAAGTTCATCGGAGAATGCATCTTTACCATCGGCGCTATAGCACTTTCAGTTTATTATATCTTTATTTGGCTTGCTTTCTATGGGGAAAATGCCGCCGTGAAGCACGAGGTTGCTCTTAAGAATGAATTTAGCGGCATTGACAAGGAATTATACGACAAGGTAGCCATGGGTTGAACAACAATGAGTGGATTCGATTGGTTAATGAATGACTTCAAGGTAAAGAATGAAATGGTAAAAATCTCTACTTCATCCGATCTCCTGTCTGTAGAATGCCCGTGTTGCCACGGGACCATTCTTTATGACACGACGATGTATGAAAAGATCGACGAGATTGAAAAGAGCGATGTTAAATGCCCGGAGTGCTGGGAATTCGTTCCACTCTTGGTAAAGAATGAAGCACGAAACCAAAAGATTGATGAGCAATGCCAGCAATGCAAGAACGTGAACGAATGCGACCATGACCACGGAAGCTTGCCGTGTCTCGGGTTTAAACAGAAAGAGAAGAAAAAGAAGAAAAAAGAAACATTTCAACAACCGACGCTCGCGGCTTTCTTGAAATGAAAAATTGACGTCGAATTTTTAAACTATCGGCACGAGATTTTCTTGATACGAAATGGCAAAAGTAATGTTCTTGAAAATCGATGGTTCTTCTGAAACCGTGGTCATCACCTGTTTTGATGAAGCCCGTGAAATGATAGGCGGATATGTTCAAGTTCTCTTCATGAAAGAAAAGGTCATGATGGTCGACGAGGATGCTAAGATAGCTGGAAAACACCCGAATGAAACAGCAACTAAAATTCTTCTAGACTTCGGAATAAATGATTGGGTTGCCGGTGATGTCATCATTTGCGATCGCGCCGATTTTGAAAAGATGTGAAAGGAGAAAAATGAAAATCTACGAGATCATTTTCAGCCGAAACTCGGGTTTGAAATCAAAGTGGATAACGAACCACTGCAAGGACGAATCGGAAGCATACGAATGGTTTAAACAAATGCTCCTTGAAAATTATCACCTTACTCCAAGCAGATTTGCACGTACATGTCGAAGTGCTAGTTTCAAGGACGTGACAGCCACGATCTCCACCACGGCGCAGACCTTGTACATACCGAAGAGCAAGATGTTTCAATTTTGATCGCAAAGAAAGATTTAAATTCTATTTCGTCGATCTTATTATGGTGAAATGAGATCACGACAGTAAAAAACTCAATCTTTAAATATCATGCGTGACATTACAAGATCAAGAAGTGAATGATAATGGTATCCAAGACGAAGAAAGCCGGAACCGACCGGATCAAGATGGGTGGTGTTGACATCGAGATCAACATCGATCCGGCCACGAAGAAAGCTGTGCACGCGGCGGCAATGCGGATCAAGGGCGATCTCGATGCCCTTGCCCTCCTTTAAGGAGGTATAGCGTCGTGGCGTGCAAGGACATCATCTATCTAACTTTTTCTGACATTCTCGCTGTTATCAAGGAAGTCGAGAGGCTCGATGCCTTGCTTCCGGTTCCAGACCTGGATGGGCCAATTGCTATCATTCGACCAGACGCTATCGTGTCGATTCTTGACAAAGCACGAAACGGCATCGTTTTTGTTCCTGATCTTTTCGATTCCGCGACGATCTATTTGCGAGACATTTCTCGCGAGCATTACTTGACAAACGGCAACAAGCGAACTGCCCTTCTTTCAACAAGTCTTTTTTTGAACAACAACGGCTTGGCGCTTGATGTTAAGGAACCAGAAGCCGCAGAATTTGTTCAGATGGAGGTTGTTGTCAATAATATGGAGCATGATGACGTGAAAGAATGGATAAAAAAACACGTCAAGAACCTGCCAAAAAAATCGTGAAAGAGAAATGGCAAAGAAAGAAAAGAAGACGTTTGTTGCTAACGGGAAAAAGGTTTCGTTCCTGGCGGAAAAGAAAAAGAAGCCAGCGAAATCAGCGCCAAGCCCGAAGACGAAAAAAATAACGAGAACGACGCCGGACGGGAGAAAGCTTGTCTTGACGCGCCGAAAAGATGGCTGGCGAATCAAGAAGAACAAGCCAGCTTAAAAAAAGGAGACCTCGTGATTCGTCTTGATGGTGAGAAGAATAGATTTCTTCACGGCTTGGCTGAACGGCGTGTTGGCAAGATCGCGAAAGCAAACGATTGGCTTGTCGACCTTGCATTCTTTCAAGGATGCCATTCTTTCGCCTCTTACATCGGACACGCTTTTTCCCGTGGTTTTTTCGATTGAATAAGGCCAGGCTTGTGATTCGGAGGCGAGTATATCGTGTAGAGCTTGAGCATTACTTTTTTTGATGGATTAAAAACGTTATGCCACGTTCCGGCTGGCACGACGACGGCATCTCCTTGTTTTGCCGTGAAATGTTCTTCTCCTTGGATGAAAAATCGAGCAGCGCCTTTTTCTATGCGAAAGAATTGATCGACGAGAGAATGCACCTCATTTCCGATCTCTTCTCCTGGAAGGAGAGACATGAGCACGACCTGGAGATGCTTGCCGGTATAAATGATATCCCGGTAATTCTTGTTCTTGATAGATTCTTGCTCGATGTTGACGTGAAATGGCTTCATGATGCGTGCCTATTCGATTCGATCTTTTTAAACCATTCGATCGACGTGCCATTTATTACAAAGAATGGTCTTTTTCTCTTGTAGAGACGTGAAAAGAATGGCAAAAAAATCCACGAAGAAAGCTAAAGAAAAATCAACGATGAAACAGAACGTTTTTTTCGAGTTCATGCCATCGGTCTTGATCAAGCTCTGTGAATTCATCAACGGCAATCTCGATCTCGTGAACGATAAACAAGGCGGCGTGGAATTCAAGACACGAAAAGGAGACATGCTCTTCAAGATAAATGATATCTTGGGATTTACATCCACTCAAGATGGGTTTATCACCGTGGAATTAAAGCCTGATGAACAATGCAGAAAAAAAGGATACTCTATGTATCTTTTCAACAAGAATGACATCGAATACATCAACATCGACTATGAGACTGAAATATTTTACATGAATGATAGAATCAAGAAAGATGCGAAAAAATCAGAAAACTACACGAGTTGAAAAGAATGGACTACAAGCAAATCATCGTCATCCGCACCGATCTTGGCATGTCCGTCGGCAAGATGATCGTTCAAGGATGCCACGCGTCGATGCTCGCGTCCCGGTTAGCGCGTGATGAAGATATCGATGCGTGGATGAAAGAAGGATATAGAAAAATAATATGCGAAGCACGGTCGCTCGAAGATTTAAAAGCGATCGCTGCTTCTTGCGAAGAGAAAGGTGTTTCATGTTGTTCCGTTGAAGACCTTGGCTTGACAGAGATTGAACCTGGAACATTGACTGCTCTTGGCATCGGGCCAGCAAAGAACTCGGAAATCAACAAGGTCACGAAGCGCCTCGAGAAATTGGACATCATCATTCCAGGAAAGGATGAGATCAAGAGAATGACCGATCTCGGTATCGGTTTTGCTGAATCGTCCGAGTTCTGGCGAAAGATGTATCATTTAGAACATCGGCACACGTCTTTTTGTTGCGATCTCTCCGAATCCGTGAAATTTCTTGAAATTTTGGAGAAAGGCGGCACGGTCACGAAAAGAATGATAAAAGACGCCTTGTTCAAGGCTCGGGAAACATACAGAGACCTTGCCACGGAGCTGAACAATAAGGATGATGACATCGATGAATTGAAAGCCGATCTTTTTGCTGCAAATTCGACGATCGCCGTGAAAGACGCCAGGATAAGAGAACTTGAAAGGAGAATTCGATGCCCGGAAGAATTTGAAGAAGACCTGGGCTTCGTCGAAGTATTGAATGATGAGAAAGCATGACACGAATCCACGATAATGACGAACGTCGCGTCATTGATAATCCAAACTTCGAGCCATTTGTTTGTGATGGATGCAAGAAAACGTTCTATCGACATATCAAGAG
>Ga0315294_10007753_pt1 | contig 11782 bp, 4 predicted proteins | sample YL17G13_40_MG_FD_203626 | JGI IMG/M metagenome (GOLD analysis project Ga0315294, IMG submission 203626) | Sediment microbial communities from Yellowstone Lake, YNP, Wyoming, USA - YL17G13_40 | ecosystem: Environmental > Aquatic > Freshwater > Lake > Sediment | place: USA: Wyoming | collected...
GGCCCTTGACGAAGGTCCCCAGGGCCCCCTTGGCGGTGGCGTACGGGACCGCGCCGCCTCCGCCGCCCGACCTCGCAGCCACGCTCGAGGTGACGATGATGTTGCCGCGCTTGGCCTTGAGCATGTACGGCAGGGCGGCCCGCACCGTGTAGAAAACGCTGTCGAGGTTCAAGGCGATGACCTGGTGCCACAGGCGGTCGGGCGTCCTGGCGATGGGGCACCGCCTGACCAGGCCGCCGGCGTTGGCAAGAAGGATGTCGATGTGGCCGAACCTCTTGACAACCTGGGCGACCAGGGCGGCCACCTGGTCCGGGTCGCAGACGTCGCACTCAAACAGCGCTGCCCGCCGGCCGAGGGCCAGGACCTTCTTGAGGACCTTCTGCGCGGCTGCCTTGGAGTGGCAGTAGTTGATGCCGACGTCGGCCCCCGCTTCGGCCAGGAGGCGGGCGCTCGCGGCCCCGATTCCGGTCGAGGCCCCCGTGATGAGGACGGTCCGGCCCGCAAGGTTGGTCATGATATTCCCCCTGAATTGCCGCTGAACATACAATCTGATTATCCTCGCCTCCGGCGGCAACGCAACACAGAAAGGGACGAAGAGTAGGACGGAGGGGCAGGGGATTCACCGACCTTCTTTGCCTTCGGCGCCTTGTCCTTCCGTCCCCGGGTTGTTCTTCAGTTCGGCCAGCACCAGGTCAATGACCCGCGGCACGACGGCGGCCACCTCGGGCGAGAGTTCCAGGCCGGGTTCGAGTGCCATGGGTACAACGCCGAAGATGACGACCTCCTCCGGGGCACACCCCAGTTGGCGGGCCATGGCCAGGGTCTCGAACAGGCCCACCTGGTGGAGCGACAGGTCGGGGCGCCCTGGCCGCACGAGGTCAGCGGCCGTGAAACGCAGGACGGTCCCGGGCGCGGCGTCGGCTCCACCCTTCGCAGCGGCAGCGCCGCTGCTGCGGAGGACGGGCCGGACGGCATCGATGACGATGACCTTGCGGCGGTTGGCAATGGTGTCGAGCAGGTCGATGCCGAACGTTCCGCCGTCGTAAAGTTCCACGTCATGTCGCCTAGGCGACCCGCCGCGCTCGGCCCGCGCGGTCAGTTCCCGCACGGCGTGGACGCCCACGCCCTCGTCCTTGAGGAGGATGTTGCCGACGCCGAGAACCAAAACGGGGAGCATGGTGGTTCCACCATAACATTAAGGCGAGGCGCCCGCAGAGAAAATCTCACCCATGCCCGGACCGGGCGGCAGCGAAGGAGAAGAGAGAGAACAAGCCTGTAATGCCGTCCTCTTGACCAGCACCTTTCGGCGTTCGAGGGAGGACATTGGCTAGGGGCGTACTGAATTGGCTGGTGCCGAGGCGCAGTTGGCTTTTGCAGACGAGCCCTTTGTGCCTCGGCGGACATACTCCTCCAAGTCTCGAATGCGCGCCTTTATATTATTAGCAAAGCAGGGTGTTTTTTCCGCCCAAGGACCCCGGTCCACCGGCACAGCACGGACGGCAGCCTCAGCCACCCTCAACAGTGGCAGAACCTCGTCACTGACTTCATACGGGTCTGTCATCTCCTCCCAGACGTCTTCGAGTATCGCGCTGCTGTCTTTGCAGCGTTGGCCTGCCCAGAGGCCGTCGCGCTGCGGCTCTGGCGTACGAAGACCCTCGCGCAGATCTGCCAGATGAAGCGTAAGCGCCATTAGAAGTCCATCCTAGAAATGTGCATACAACACCCCTCTACGTCGGCGGCCGGAGTGATTGTTTTCCTCCGCGCCGACCTGGTATTGCCACTTGCACTATGACTCATATCGGCCGCCGGGTCAAGGCGAAAGCAAAAATTCCCTGTGAATTGCCGCAGTCTAGTCAAGATGGGCGAGCCTGTCAAGATAGCCCTCCAGGAACGGCGGCATCGCCGGTGCCGGGCGTTCCTTGGGCCGACACCCGACGTCAGACCAAAGCGCTTCACGATCTTCATCCCAACAATCCCGCATGGATGCCGAAACCCCCTTCATCCGCGACTCAAGGCCCTGCAATGAGCCGCTTCCGTGAAGTTGGTCCAGGGCGTTCGCCAGATCAGTATGAATCTGCCTCTCAATGCGAGAGTCTTGCCGATCTCGGTTGCACAGAACATTCAGAAGAATCTCCATAGGTCGAATCATGCCGGAGTCAATCTGGTCGGATACGAGACCAAGGTCTTCGTAAACTCGCTCGGCTTCTGGAATCACCCGTGCGCACTGGACGGCCAGGCTGCGCTGAAGCCCCGAGAGAAAGGCGTGGATACGTCGGGTGCGGTCGAGGTGAAAGATCAATGTCGCTTCACTGAAGATGGTTTCCTTCGCCACCTCGCTCCTGCGTTTGTCTAGGAGCACCTGAATGTGCCGGATGGCAACCTCTAGATCGAAGGCCGCGAGAGCCGCAACAGAATGGCCGGACGCGTTGGTCCCCGCCGAGCGGCTGCACAGCGGATACTTCTCACACTTGGGAGCGACGGAGGCCGCCAGCAAGTCGTCCACCATCTTCTCCGTCGGCGCTCGGCCCCGCTGGGACTCCACAACAATTAAGACAACGACCAACGCGATGAAAAGGGCGCCACACACAACCAGTGGATACCACATTTGCTGAAAGAGGCCGAATACCAGCGCGAGCAGAACGCTGAAGAGGGAAAGGACAAACGACAACCCCGACTGTAATCGCAGCAGCCACTTACCCATTGAGTAACCCCTACCTTCGAGACCTGTTGATCGCATCCTGCGCCACGGTTGCCCACATCTTAGAAAGGGCCGCATATCTGTCAAGCGAAATGTCCACGGCCGCGGCCGGTCTTGAGCCGAGAGCGGTCGCCAAGGCTTCGACCCTCCATGGCGCGCTCATGTCCGTCACGGATTTTCCGGTGGCTCAGACTTTGCGTATCAGCGTCTGGAGCGCGCGGCGGCCAGGGCGCCGGGCGTACGCCCGCCGTCGGGCGTCGCCAGGCGCGACTCGAACCGTTCGCGGCACTGGTGCATGAAGGCCTCGATGCGGATCATCTCGGTCGCCTGCTGGAGGCCGTCGTACGCCACCTTTAGCACCGGCATGTCGAAGTCCTTCGTGAACTTCGCCAGGAGGGCGTTTACGATCGTCCCGGGCATGCAGTTGAACGGGTGCAGGTTTACGACGCCGTCGCAGCCGGCCTCGACATACTCGATGCAGCGGCCCATGGAGAGGATCGGCTCGCCTCGGATGGCCGGGTCCAGGTACGGGCGCGCCAGGTCGATGACGTGGTCGCTGGGCGGCTCATCGAAGAACTGGCGCACGGCGCCGCGGAACTCAGAGAGGATGCGGCTCTTCTCGCGCCGCTGGAGAAGAGAGGTGATTGTCTCCACGAGGAGGCGTTTGTACTGGCGGTCCATCTTGGAATCGGTCACACGGCTCCAGCCGATGTAGTTGACCCATTCCTCGAACGGGGGCAGGATGACCTCGCCGCCGAGGGCCTCGATCTTGCGGACCATGAAGTGGTTGGTGAACTGGTTCGAGCGGACGAAGACCTCGCCGACGAGGCCGATTTTGGGGCGGGGGCACGAGCGGTCGGTCTTGACGGTCTCCATCTCCCGCCGCGCCTCGCGCGCCACGGCGGCCAGGTTGCCGCGGGCCTCGATGGTCTCCTCGCACCGGCGCAAGAACTTCTCATAAGTCTGATCGCACTCGCCCTTCTTGACCTCGTACGGCCGCATCTCGCGGAGCATCTTCTGGAGGGTATCGACGAAGACGATGCCCGCCCAGGCCAGTTTGCGGAAGTCCGCGCCCAGGTTCTGGATGTCGCCCTGGAAGTCCTTGTCCTGGTCCAGCAGGACCATGGGCACGTCCTCCAGGCCCAGTTCATCCAGCATCATCCGCTGGAACTTGTTGTACTGGCCGAAGCGGCAGGGGCCGAACGCCGTCGGCATGAAGAACGCCGAGCGGTCCGGGTCGAACCCCGGCGAATGAATCTGCCGCAGGATGTCCCCCGTGGTGATGATGCACGGGTAACACTCCTTGCCGGAGGTGTACTTGCGGCCCCAGGCGATGGTGTCCTCGTCGCTCATCGGCATCTGCCGGGCCTCGACGCCGTTGGCCCGCATGGCCGCGGCCATCGCGTACCCGTGGTCGTCCATGTACGGGATGTAGAGGGTGCGTTTGCCGAAGGTCTTGCGGCTGTAATCCCACTTGGCCACGCGCAGGCGTTTCTCCACCCGCAGGTCCCGGCCGCGCACGGCCTTGAGGCTGTCCAGGTACGCCTCGCATCGCGTGATGGCGCCGACGTCGGCCGAGTGCTCGTCCACCTCCAGCACCAGGCACGGTTTGCCTTTGAGTTCCGCCCCCACGTATTTCATGATGAACGAGTCGGGCCCGCAGCCGAAGTTCGTGATGTACACCGGGTACAGGCGGCGGTCGTTGGCGATAATCCGGGCCCCGGCCAGGATCTTCTGGCCGTACTTCCAGTACATGTGCGGGTGCTCTTTGGAGATGTCCACCTCGTCCACCCCCAGCATGTCCAGGGGGATGGCCAGGCACCCGAGGTCCCGCAGTTTCTCCGGGATGTTCATGTTCAGGCCCGGGTCGCAGCCGTTGTAGGGGCGGCTGATGATGACGAGGGCCGTGTCGTCTGGCTTAAGCGACGCCAGGACCTCGCGTCCGCGGGCCTTGAGGTTCTCCGTGAACCGTTTCTGGGCCGCGAACGCCTCGGCCACCGCCCGCCGCGCGAGCCTGCGGCCGATGCCGAGGCCCTTTGCCATGGCCACCAGTTCCCGCGTGACCCACTCCTGGCCGCGCGAGAAGTGAAGGACCGGCCGCAGCAGCCGCTTCTGCCAGTCCACGTCGGGCATCGCGGCCGGTGCCATGAACGGCAGCGACTGGACGTACGGGCAGACGTACGAGTTGACGATATCGTCGCTGGCGCGCGGCATGTCGATGACGGCGGGCAGGAAGAGGTAGTCCACGTCTTTCTTCGCCAGGTCCCGCACGTGGCCGTGGGCGACCTTGACGGGGAAGCACGGCTCGCAGGCCGTCTGGTCGATGCCCTCGGCGATGAGGTTGCGGTTCGTCCGGGCCGACAGGACCACCTCGAACCCCAGTTCCGTCAGGAAGGCGCGGAAGAAGGGGAGGAGTTCCCACAGGTTGGTCATCTGCGGCAGGCCGATGGTCGCCCAGCCTGATGGCGACCCGTTCGGCTTGGCGGGCTTCTTCGCGTACGCCGCCTCCATGAGTTGCTGCCGCTCGACGAAGAGGCGCGGCAGGTGTAGCCCGAGGCTCTCGCGCTTGGCCTCGTCGTACTTGCCGCAGCGGCTGCCGTAGTGCAGCGTCTTCGGCTGGTCGCCCTTGATCTCGACGACGTGGATTTCGCAGCGGTTCGCGCAGTCCTGGCACTCGAAGGTGTCAAAGGAGTACTGGACGCCCCGGAGGTCAAAGCCCCTGAAGGTCGAGAGGCTCTTGCCGTCCCAGGCGTCCCGCGCCAGCAGGGCCATGCCCACTGCGCCGAGGACGTCGTGGTGCGGCGGGACGATGATCTTCTTGCCCAGGACCTTCTCAAACGCGGCCTTGACGCCGCAGTTGTACGCCGTGCCGCCCTGGAACAGGATGACGTTGCCGACGCGGTGCTCCTCGACGACGCGGTTCAGGTAGTTCTGGACGATGGAGTAGCAGAGGCCCGCGCACAGGTCGTCCACCGCCACGCCGCGCTGGAGGTTTCGGTTGATGTCGGTCTCGATGAAGACGGTGCATCGTTCGCCCATGGCGGGGGGCTCGTCGGCGGCCAGGGCCAGGCGGTTGAATTCGCCGGTCCCCAGGCCCACGCCCAGCCGCTCGGATTGCTCCTCGATGAACGACCCCGTGCCGGCCGCACACACCTTGTTCATCGTGAAGTCGACGACCGCACCGTTTTCCAGGCTGATGTACTTGGAGTCCTGGCCGCCGATCTCGAAGATGGTGTCCACGTCGGGCCGCACAAAGCCCGCGCCCGTGGCGTGGGCGGTGATCTCGTTCTTGACGATGTCGGCGCCGATGAAGTCGCCCGTCAGGTACCGGCCGGAGCCGGTCGTGCCGCAGCCGCGCACGCGGATTTCGCGCCCGCCGCCGTTCTGTGCGAGCGTCTGGCCGACCTTGTAGAGGCCGTCCGTCACGGCGGCCAGCGGCCGGCCGGCCGTCATCAGGTACTCGCGGGCCAGGACCCGGCCGCTGAAGTCGGTCGCCACGACGTTGGTCGAGATGCTGCCCACGTCGACGCCCAGGAAGACGTCCACCGGCCCGTCGCCGGGCGCAAACGGCTCGGGTGTGATCACCAGCGGGTACGGGTCGTCCCCCAGCGGCAAGTGGAGTTCACCGCCGCCGTAGCGCCGCGTGGCCAGGTAGTCCTTGAGTGGTTCGGCCGACGCGATGCGGCCCAGTTCGCTGCGCTCCCGCGCCGTCAGCACGGCGCCGATGGCCCCCATGGAGGCGAAGTGCCTCGGAATCAGGAGTTCGCCGTCAGCCAGTTCCAGCGTCTCGGTGAACGCGCGGACCATGCCCGCGTTGGCGGCCACGCCGCCCTGGAAGGCGATGCGCGGCCGCAGGTCCTTGCCCTTGCCGATGACGGCCTTGAAGTTCCTCGCCATCGCGAAACACAGGCCCGCCACGATGTCGTAGTCGGGCGTGCCCTCCTGCTGGAGGTGGATCATGTCGCTCTTGGCGAAGACCGAGCAGCGGCCGGCGATGCGCGGCACGTGCCTGGACCGCAGGGCCATCTCGCCCCACTCGCCCTCGATGCTGATCCCCAGGCGCGATGCCTGCTGGTCCAGGAACGACCCCGTCCCGGCCGCGCACAGCGAGTTCATGCCGAAGTCCTGGATGCGCAGGCGGCCCCTCTTGGGGTCTTCCTCCAGGAGGATGAGTTTGGAGTCCTCGCCGCCGATCTCAATGATGGTCCGCACGTCCGGGTGAAGGGTCATCGTGGCCTTGGCCTGCGCCACGACCTCGTTGACGGGCCGGATGTCGTAGAGTTCGCCCAGCACGGCCGTGCCGGCCCCCGTGAAGGCCACGCCGTCGATCTGGGCCGGCGGCACCTCGGCGAAGAGTTGCTCCAGGGCCTCCAGCGCGGTTTCCAGGGGCTTGCCGCGCGTCCGGATGTACCGTTCCTTCAGGACCTTCACTCCAGAGTCCAGCAGGACGAGGTTCAGGCTGACGGACCCGATGTCGATGCCAAGATACACGTGTTTCTTCCCTCCTCGTTTTGCGCCAGCGCGGGGCGCGGCGCGCCGCCCGAAGCCGCGCCGGAGACACAAACTCCCCTCCGCCGGCACGGCATGGCGGCGCGCAAACAATCCCCTACCGATTCTAAAGAACCCGGATTATAACCCGCGTGCGAGCCGTGCGTCAACGCCTGCCTGCCGGCAGGCAGGCCGGATTCGGGTTGACTCCCCTGCCCGGATAAGCCATAGTTTCCTGCGTCATGGCCGAATCGTCGCACGAGCCGTATCTCCAGGACCTCCTGGCCAAGGGTATGGCGACCGAGGAGGAAGTGGCCGAGGTCCGCCGTCTCCTGGCCGAGGCCGCTGCCCAGGGCCGGCCGCCCTCCGTCTCCGTTCTTAACCTCCTCATGCAGGCCGGCGCCCGGGCCGCCCACGCCCACCACGCATTGGCCGTTCCGCCCCCGAGCGCCGCCGAGGCCCAGGTCGAGGACAGCGCGGCCGACGCCATGCGGTCCTCGGACCTCCAGGTCATCGAGAAGATCGGCCGCGGTAGCCAGGCGGTGGTCTTCAAGTGCCGCCAGATCTCAATGGACCGCATCGTGGCCGTCAAGATCCTGCTGGCCAGCGCCGCGCGCGACCCGGAGGCCCGCGGCCGATTCATCCGCGAGGCCCGCCACGCGGCCCAACTGATGCACCCGAACATCGTCACCATTCACCAGATCGCCCCGTTCCGGCTGCGCGCCGGGGCCGCCAACGGCGGCAGCGTTTCCTGGAACTCGGAACTCGGAACTCGGAACTCGGAACGCAAAACGGAACCCGTGGCCGTCAGTTCCGCGCTCCGAGTTCCGGGTTCCACGTTTAAAGGTGAGCCGCTTGAAACCTTCTACATCGTTATGGAGTACGTGGACGGCGGTTCGGTGGCCGACCTCCTGACGGTGCGCAAACGCTTCGACCTGGCGGAGGCCACGTGCATCATCCGCTCGGCCGCCGAGGGGCTCGCCTACGCTCACAAGCGCGGCGTCATCCACCGCGACATCAAGCCCGGCAACATCCTCCTGACGCAGGGCGGCATCATCAAACTGGCCGACCTGGGCCTGGCGCTGCACGTCAGTGCTGCCGCCGAGGCTGGCCAGGTCGGCAAGGCCTACGGAACGCCCTACTACATCTCGCCCGAGCAGGTGCGCGGCGACCCGGACATCGACGTCCGCACTGACCTGTACTCCCTCGGCGCCACGTTCTACGAGATGGTGGCGGGCGTGCCGCCGTTCACCGCTCCGACGCCGCAGGAGGTCATGCGCAAGCACCTGACGGCCCCCGTGCCCGACCCGCGGCAGTACGTGCCGGACCTGCCGGGGGCGGTCTGCTGGCTGCTGGCGCGGGCGATGGCCAAGGACCGCGAGTACCGTTACGCGAGCGCCGAGGACTTCATCCGAGCGCTGGACGAGTTGTTCGCGCCGGCGGGCGGCGGCAAGCCCGACCGCGAGCGCGAGGCCGCCGAGGCGCTCGGCCGGGCCGAGGCTGCCGCTTCAGCCGTCGATGGCGGCATCGAGCCCGCCGCGGGAGCGGCGGGGTACCTCGGCCCGGGCTGCCCCGCCGCTCCCGCGGCGGGCTCGGCGGTGCCCGCGCCGCAGGCCCTCGCGGCGCAAATCGCTTCTATGCCGGAGTCGGAGCGCCGGCGGGCCAGCCGCGAGGCCGCGGGCATGTCTCGCCAGGGCCAACCTTCCGGCGCGCTGGCGGCCCGCGGCCCTGCGCCGGCGACTCGAGCCGCCGACGCCCGCGAGATCCGAAAGCGCAACGTCCTGCTGGTCTGCATTTTCGCGGTCCTGGTCCTGGCGGCCCTGGTGGTCGGCGGACTGGTCCTGTATCTGAACTTGCCGGGGACCGGGGGTGACGACTTGGCCTCGGCGCGGCAGACGCCGCCCGCCGAGCCCGCCGCGGGAGCGGCGGGGCAGCCCGGGCCGAGGTACCCCGCCGCTCCCGCGGCGGGCTCGATGCCGCCGGTCGGGCCCGAGCACCCGGCGGCGGCCGGAGTTGACCAGGCGCACCCGCCGAAGGTCGAGAAGGTGCCCGAGACGCCCGTCCCCGCGCCGCCGGCGCCCTCGCCGCCTGCGCCGCCGGAGAGCATCAAGGAGCCCGTCGCGCCGCCCGCGATGCCGAACGAGGAGAAGAAGGAGCCACCCCCGCCTCCGCCACCTCCGCCGCCTGCGCCAGAGAAGCCCGCGCCCCCCGCGCCGGCCGCCGCCAAAACCATCACCGTCAAGGCCGTCGACGCCAAGATCCACGGCTCGAACGCCAAGTACGAGAAAGGCCCCGACCGCGATAACATCGGCTTCTGGAGTAAGAAGGACACGTATGTCACCTGGGAAGCCACGGTCCAGCCCGGCACATACGAGGTTGAGATCACCTACGCCAAGGACGCAACCAATCGCGGCAACGTGTACGCCATCGAGATCGCCCGCCAGACACTGACGGGCGAAGTCAAGGGCACCGGCGGCTGGGGCACATTCCTGACCCGGCCCGCCGGCACCGTAAAAATCGAGAAGGCCGGCACGATTACGATCACCGTCCGCCCCTTCTCGCTGGCCGCCAGGTCGAGCGGACTGATGAACCTCCAGGCCGTGACCCTCTCGCCCGCCGGCCACTGATGCTCGAGCCCGCTGCGGGAGCAGCGGGGCACGTTCGAACGTAACCCGACGCTCCCGCGTCGGGCTCGACGGCGAGTCAATCCACCTTCCAACATCCGAAATCGTGCGCACGAAAGGCATCGCATGGACGCATACGATCCTAAGCAGGTCGAAGCCAAGTGGCAGCAGTGGTGGGAGGACCATCACACCTTCGAGGTCGATGCCGACCTGTCGGGACGCGACAGGAAGTTCTACTGCCTGACGATGTTCCCGTACCCGTCGGGCATGCTGCACGTGGGGCACGGGCGCAACTACATCATCGGCGACGTGGTGACGCGCTACAAGATGATGCGCGGCTACGAGGTCCTCTCGCCGATGGGGTGGGATGCCTTCGGCCTGCCCGCCGAGAACGCGGCCATCAAGAAGGGCGTGCTGCCGGCCACATGGGTGCAGCAGAACATCGCCTACATGAAGAGCCAGTTCCGACGCTGGGGCGTCGGCTACGACTGGCGGCGCGACCTCAACACCAGCGCCCCGGGCTACTACAAGTGGACGCAGTGGATATTCCTGGTCCTTTATGAGAGGGGCCTGGCGTACCAGAGGAAGGCGCCCGTCAACTGGTGCCCGTCGTGCCAGACGGGCCTGGCGAATGAAGAGGTCGTGGACGGCAAGTGCGAGCGTTGCGGCACCGAGGCGGCCAAGCGCGACATCCCGCAGTGGTTCTTCCGCATCACCGAGTACGCCCAGCGGCTGCTGGACGACCTGGCGGAACTGGGCGAGTGGCCCGAGACCGTCCGCACCATGCAGGCCAACTGGATCGGCCGCAGCGAGGGAGCGCGCGTCGACTTCCGCCTCGAGGACGGCACGCCCTTGCCGGTCTTCACCACGCGGCCCGACACGCTGTGGGGTGTCACGTTCATGAGCCTTGCCGCCGAGCACCCGGTCATCCACAAACTCGTGGTTGGCACGCCGCAAGAGAAGGAGGTGCTCGACTTCTGCGAGCGGTGCCGACTCCAGAGCGCCGCTGTGCGCGGCGATGCGGAGGTCGAAAAAGAGGGCGTCTTCACCGGGGCGTATTGCATCAACCCGGTCAATGGCGAGCGCATTCCCCTGTGGGTCGCCAACTACGCGCTGATGGAGTACGGCACGGGGGCCGTGATGGCCGTCCCGGCGCACGACCAGCGCGACTTTGAGTTTGCCAAGAAGTACGGCCTGCCGATCAGGGTGGTCATACAACCCGTCGAGCCCGACGCCGCCTCATCCGAGCCCGACGCGGGAGCGTCGGGTGACGTTCGAACGTGCCCCGCTGCTCCCGCAGCGGGCTCGGGCGCTCCCGCAGCGGGCTCGGGCGCCCCTGCGCCGCTACGGCCCGAGGCGAGACAAGAGGCCTACGTGGGTCCCGGCATCATGGTCGATTCCGGCCCGATGACGGGCACGCCGTCGCCGTCGGGCATCCCCGACGTTATCGCGTATCTCGATAAGGAGAAGATGGGCGCCCGCACCGTGCACTATCGCCTGCGCGACTGGCTCATCAGCCGCCAGCGGTACTGGGGCGCGCCCATCCCGGTGGTGCACTGCCCGGCGTGCGGCATCGTGCCGGTGCCGGTGAAGGACCTGCCGGTGGAACTTCCGCCGGAGACGGCCGTGGAGTTTCCGCCCAAGGGCGAAAGCCCGCTGGCCAAGGTCGCCTCGTGGGTCAACGTGCCGTGCCCGGCGTGCGGCAGGGCGGCGCGACGCGAGACCGACACGCTGGCCCAGTGGCTCTGCTCGTGCTGGTACTTCCTGCGGTACACGCTGACGGATGCGGAGCGGGAGCCGAACTCCAAGCCGTTCGACCGCAAGAAGGTCGATTACTGGATGCCCGTGGACCAGTACATCGGCGGCGTGGAGCACGCCGTGCTGCACCTCTTGTACACGCGGTTCATCTGCAAGGTGCTGTACGACGCCGGGCACGTGGGGTTCAACGAGCCCTTCAAGGCCCTCTTTACGC
>Ga0315294_10007755_pt1 | contig 11782 bp, 8 predicted proteins | sample YL17G13_40_MG_FD_203626 | JGI IMG/M metagenome (GOLD analysis project Ga0315294, IMG submission 203626) | Sediment microbial communities from Yellowstone Lake, YNP, Wyoming, USA - YL17G13_40 | ecosystem: Environmental > Aquatic > Freshwater > Lake > Sediment | place: USA: Wyoming | collected...
CCCATTCGCTCGCCTGCTCGTACGACATGAAGGTGAACGTCGTGTCCCTCCCCATGTCGTGCCGGAGCAGGTAGTAGCGGGGCGACGGGCTTCTGCGGCAGACTTCCTCCTCGAAGTAGCTCTTGATGACGACCGCCGCGGCGCCGTTCTGCTGGCAGCGGCGCATCTTCTCCAGGTTTTCCGTGATGCCAGCCGACGAGACGATGATGGGGTTCTTGAGCTTCAGGCCGGCGAATGTGGTCTTCAGGTCAGGCATCGCCCTTCCCTCTTGCCGGACCGGACTCGTCAAGGAGAACGACCGCCTGCACCTCGATGGCCTCGCCGCGGCCGACAGGCCCGAGACCCTCGGCGGTGCGCCCTTTCACGTTCACCCTGCCGGGCGGGACGCGCAGGACGGAGGCGATCCTGCGCTGCATCTCAGAGCGCCGCGGCGCAATCTTGGGCCGCTCCGCAATCACGTTCACGTCAACGTTGCTCACCGTCAGCCCGCGCTCGCCCACCATGCCCACTACAATGGCGAGAATCTGCGCGCTGTCCGCGTCGCGCCAGCGCTCGTCCGAGTCCGGGAAGTGCTCGCCGAGGTCGCCGAGCGACGCCGCCCCGAGCATCGCATCAGCCACAGCATGGAGCACCACGTCCCCGTCGCTGTGGGCCTCGAGGCCCACGGGGCCGGGGAACTCGACGCCGCCGAGCACCAGCCGGCGGCCCTCCGTCAGACGGTGGATGTCGTAGCCGATGCCGATGCGCATTCTGTCTGACCCCTGCTGCGCGTGAGAGGCGGCACGGTGCGCGCTCTGCGCCCGCTCGACGCCGATACGGCATTATAGCAAACTCCCCGGCGCTCGTCATCCGGCCCGCGCTGGCCGCAACACATCTGCCACAGAGGCTCAGAGGACGCAGAGAACGGCTGCAATCGGGGTAACGTAAGCCGCTGATTGCCTCGCCTGGCACGCGCTTCGCGGATGGTTGAGCCGCACACCTGGCAGCAAATCGAAAACCAGGAGTCGAGAGTTGATGTTTGCCGTTCTTTATGCCTCTGTGGCGGAATTCCTCTTGCAGGGCCTCGCCTCTGCTTGACAGAGCCGCCTCCTCCCCACAAAATAGGATGCCCAAGATGGGAAGTTGCCGAAGGGTGTCTGTGCCGCGGCAGCGGCTGGCACATTGTTGTCATCGCTAACATCATAATGTGAGATCGCAATGTCAGCAGAGGCCCAACAGACTCAGCCGCACAAGTCTCCCGCGCGCGTGATAGAGGTAAATCTCGATTACACCGCCTGGTACTGGATTTACCACCCCGAGGAGAGCAAGAAGCTGCGGTTCTGGCTGCACAAGGGACGCTTGCTCCTTGGGCAGGAAAAGAAAACCGTCGGCGTCAACCTGGCCGACGTGGCCGCGCAGTCCTGGGCCGCCCAGGCGTCCGCCGAGGAGTTGGCGGGCGTGCGCACCGTCAAGGCCGGCGGCCCCGAGACCTTCGACATGCTCAAGTCCTTCCCCAATCTCGAGGCGCTGGAGTGCGCCTCCCTGCGCGACGAAGAGCTCGACGTCGTCTGCTCGATGGGCCACCCCTTGAGGATGTTCTACCTGTCGTGGTGCGAGAGCCTGAAGAGCCCCGCCGCGCTCTCAAAGCTACAGAAGCTCATCCGACTCATCCTCACTGACTGCCCGGTGCTGGACGACGTATCGAGCGCCGGCAAGATAACGGGCCTTGAGCGCCTTGACATCATAAGCTGCAACACGCTCTGGGACCTGGAGCCGCTGGCGCCGCTCAAGAAGCTCGGCAGGCTGGTGCTGCGCAACTGCGACGGCATCCGCAAGCTCGTGCCCCTCGCCGTCATGCCCGAACTCACTTCGATTGACCTGTCCCGCTGCGGCCAGATATCCGAGCTTCAGCCGCTGGCGAAGCTCACAAAGGTCGCCTCCCTTGACCTGTCGAACTGCCAGAGCGTGCAGAACATCCGCCCCCTGAGCGCGCTCGTGAACCTGAATGAACTCTGGCTGTACGGGTGCAAGAAGGTGCGCGACCTGCGCCCCATCTACAAGCTCACCAACCTCTCGAAGCTCAGCATGCCCCCTGCCATCTCCGACGGCGACCTGCTCGGCGTCTGCCTCAGCCACACGCAACTCAAAGAGCTTGACCTGCGCGACTGCATCCTCATCACGGAGCTGGAGCCGATTAACAACGTAAAGGAGCTCCAGATCCTGAATCTCGGCGGCTGCAGGAACGTGAGGAACGTGGCGCCGCTGGCGGGGCTGAAGAAGCTCACGCGGCTGGACCTGGCCTACTGTCCCGACATCGAGGACATCGCCCCGCTGCAGGAGCTCAAGCAGCTCAAGGAGCTTTACGTGGGCGGGTGCGTGAAGCTCACGCGCGAGCAGGTGCAGAAGTTCCGCGAGGCCGTCCCCGGCTGCGACGTGCGCACGGTCTGACAGGGCCGCCGCGCGGGCCCCTCACCGGCCCTTCCTCGCGAGCTCCCTGGCAAAGGGCATCAGGCCGCCGGCCTCTATGATGCGACGAATCTCTTCCGGGAACGGCGGGAAGGTGTACGCCTTGCCCGTCGTGAGATTCCGGATGCGCCCCTGAAGGAAGTCCACCTCAAGCTCGTCCCCCTCCTTCGTCTCGCGCGCGGCGTCCGGGCATTCGGCAATCGGCAGGCCGATGTTGATGGCGTTGCGGAAGAATATGCGCGCGAACGTCGCCGCCACCACGCACTGAATGCCGAACGCCTTGAGCGCGATGGGCGCGTGCTCGCGGCTTGAGCCGCAGCCGAAGTTCTTCCCGGCCACCACGATGTCCCCTGGCTCAGCCTTCCTGACGAACTGCGGGTCCGCGTCCTCCATGCAGTGCGCGGCGAGCGCCTTCTCATCCGTCAGGTTGAGGTAGCGCGCGGGGATGATCTCGTCCGTGTTGACGTCGTCGCCGAATTTCCAGCACCTGCCTGTCATGGGAACCTCCAACTGCGCCACAGAGGCACAGAGCACACAGAGAACGACAACGCAACAGAAAGGCGAACCACCGATTACACGGATATCACTGATACGCACAACATGGACAGAAGAAGCCAACTGCGCCACAGAGGCGCAGAGGACATGGAGAAAGACCGCGGAGAGCCTTTTCTGTCCCCTACGTCAATCACGTGTCGTTCTCTGTGCGCTCTGTGTCTCTGTGGCAGAGTCGTGACTGCCGTCATGCTGCGCGCTGAGCATGTGTTGACGCGCCTGGTGGACGAACGCCTCCAGCGCCGTTTCGTCCATGGCCTGCTCCTGTCCGTCGAATTCGAGCTTGAGGACGGGGATGCCGTCGAAGTCGCGCCGGAACTTCTCGAGCAGCGAGTTCACTATCGAGCCGGGCATGCAGCCGAAGGGCGCGACGTTCACCAGGCCGTTGAAGCCGTGGTGCGCGTACTCCACCGAGCGGCCCATGCTCAGGATGGCCTCGCCCGAGACGGTCGGGTGCAGGTAGCGGCTGCCGAGACGGATCACCTCCGATGCGCGTTGCTCGCGCGGCATCATCTGCACGGCGCCTTCGAAGATGCGCGTCACGCGCCCTTCGCCCCAGCGCGCGCCCATCTCCATCATCCACTCCCTGGCCAGCGGCAGCAGGTGGCCGCACTGCCGGCACGTGTCCCGCCGCTCGTAGGCGATGTAGTTCAACCATTCCTGGAGCGTGGGCAGGTTGACCTGCGCGCCGAGCTTCTCCAGCCGCCTGGTGAGGAAGTTGTTGGCGAACTCATTGGAGCGCACGTAAATCTCGCCGACCACGCCAATGAGCGGCCTGCGCTGCGAGCGATCCACAGGAACCTGCTCCAGCCGCCGCCGCGCCTCAGCAGCCCTCGCCATCCAGTCGCCTTTCGCCTCGGCCGCCTCGGCCAGCTCACTGAGGCACTGCCTGTAGGTCCGGTCCGTCTCGCCCGTGTTCAACTCGTACGGGCGGATCTCGCGCAACATCTTCTGGAGGCAGTCCACCACGAGCAGCAGCTCCCAGCACCTCTTGAAGAAGGCCGGGCCGAAGGTGCCGATGTCCCTGTTGAAGCCCTCCGTCTGGTCGAGCACGAGCATGGGCACCTGCTCCAGCCCGATGTCGTCCAGCACCATGCGGTGGAACTTGTGGTACTGGCCGAAGCGGCAGGGGCCGTTGGCCTGGGCCATGAAGAACGCCGCGCGCGACGGGTCGAAGTCCGCGCACCGCGTCTTCTTCACGATGTCGCCCGTGGTCAGGATGCAGGGGTAGCACTCCTTGCCCGTGGTGAAGCAGCGGCCTATCTCGACGCTCTCGGAGTCGCTCATGGGCAGCGTCTCGGCGTCCACGCCGTTGGAGCGCAGCATGGCCTTAAGCACGATGCCGTGGTCGTCCATGTGCGGGATGTAGACCTTGATGCGTCCTGCGCGCTTGCGGACGTCGAAGAACAGGTCCTCGCCGCGCGCCTTGCGCGTGCGCTGCCGCTTGCCCGCCCCGCGCACGCTGTCCAGGAACGCCTCGACGCGCGTCAACGTGCCGACGTCCGAGCTGTGCTCGTCCAGCTCGATGGTGAGGTACGGCCTGCCGAGCACGCGGTCGAAGAACTTGCTGATGAAGGAGTCGGGGCCGCAGCGGAAGTTGGTGACGTAGAGCGCGTGCAGGTTGCGGCGGCCGGCGATGAAGCGCGCGGCAGTGAGTATCTTCTGCCCGTACTTCCAGTACATGTGCGGGAAGTCCTTCTCGATGTCCCGCAGATCCAGAGGCAGGAAGTCTATCGGTATGGCCAGCACGCCCATGTCGCGCAGCTTGTCGGGGATTGACAGGTTCATCCCAGGGTCGCAGCCGTTGTAGGGGCGGCTGACGATGACTACGGCGACTTCGTCCTGGCGCAGGCCCGCAAGGATTTCCTCCCCGCGGCGGCGGCACGTCCCGCTGAACCTGTCGAGCGCGCCCCATGCCTCCGAGACGGCCTGCTCGATCCGCGCGCGCGGCACGCCGAACTTCCGTCCAAGCTCCCGCAGGCGAGCGGAGACGTGCGCGCGGCCCCGCTCGAAGTGGAAGACCGGCGCCAGCAGCGGCGGACGCTCCCCGGCGTCACCGAAGGCCGCCTCAATCAGATACGGCATGCTCTGCACGAGCGGACACAGGAACGAGTGCACGATGCCCTGTGCCTCGTGCTCGCTGTTGATGATGCTCGGCACGAAGATGTAGTCCACTTCCTTATCCATAAGGTCGGCCACGTGGCCGTGCGCGACCTTGATGGGGAAGCACGTCTCGGTCGTGATGTGGTCGTTGCCGAGGGAGACGATTCGCCTGTTGGTCGGCTCGGACAGCACGATCTTGCAGCCAAGCTCCGTGAAGAACGCCTTCCAGAACGGGTATAGCTCGAAGAACGTGAGCAGGCGCGGGATGCCGATGGTGACGCCGTTGGGCGCGGCCGGCTCGTCCCGCCCGTAAGAGTTGAGGAGCGCCTCTTCGCGTTCGGCAAAGAGCCGCGGGAGACTTTCGCCCCTGGCGTGCTTCTTGCGGTCCTCGAACTTGCCGCAGCGGCTGCCGTAGTGGAGCGGCTCGCGGCCCTCGATGCTCACCTTGTGTATCTCGCAGCGGTTCGAGCAGCCCTTGCAGTCGAAGGCGCCGAGCTGATAGCCGACATGGCGGAGGTCGAAGCCCTTGAAGCGAGACTTGCCTTCCGCGTGCTCCATGGCGAGCAGCGCCGCGCCGTAGGCGCCGATGACGTCGTGCTGAGGCGGGACGGTTATCTTCTTGCCGGTGACTTTCTCGAAGGCCGCCTTCACGCCCCGGTTGAAGGCCACGCCGCCCTGGAAGAAGATGCGCTCGCCAATGCGCCGGTCCTCGACGACCTTGTTCAGGTAGTTGTACACGATGGAGTAGCAGAGGCCGCCTACCAGGTCCTCCGTGGGCAGGCCGCGCTGCTGGTGATGGTTCAGGTCGCTCTCCATGAAGACGGTGCAGCGCTCGCCGAGCTTCACGGGCTGCGGGCTGGACAGGGCCGTGCGGCCGAACTCCTCCTCGATCTTCAGCCCGAGCCTCTCGGCCTGCTCCTCAAGGAACGAGCCGGTGCCGGCCGCGCAGACCTTGTTCATGGCGAAGTCAACGACGGCGCCGCCTTCGAGCGAGATGTACTTGGCGTCCTGGCCGCCGATCTCGAAGATGGTGTCCACGTTGGGGTCCATGGCGAGCGCGCCGCGCGCGTGCGAGGTGATTTCGTTCTTCACCAGGTCCGCGCCGATGAACTCGCCCACCATGTAGCGCCCGCTGCCCGTGGTGCAGCAGCCGAGCACGTTGACGCGGCTCGCCACCTCCTGCCCCACGTCCCACAGGCCTTTCTTCACCGCCTCCAGGGGCCGCCCTTCCGTCATCAGGTAGCTCCGCGCGAGCACGTTGCGCTCACGGTCAACCACCACGACGTTCGTGCTGATGGAGCCGATGTCCACGCCCACGTATGCGTCCACCTTCCCCACAGCGGTCGGGAGCGGCTTGCTGGAGAGGTCCATGCGGTAGCCGTCGCACTTGAGCGGCGAGAGGCGTTCCGCCTTGACTTGAGCGCCGAGAATGTGTTCCTCGAGCGGCTGGAGGCCCTTGAGCGAACAGTCCTGGCCCCTGTCGAGCACCTCCAGCACCGCGCCGAGCGCGCCGGTGCAGCCGGGCTCGGCGGGGATGATGAGGTCGCCGTCCGCAAGCTCGAGCGTCTCCCTGAACGCGCGCACCATGCCGACGTTGAGCGCCACGCCGCCTTGAAACGCGATGGGCCGCACAAAGTCCTTGCCCTTGCCGAGGTTGCTCTTGAAGTTGCGCGCCAGGGCAAAGCACAGCCCTGCGATGATGTCGTAGTCCGGCGTGCCCTGCTGCTGCAGGTGAATCATGTCGCTCTTGGCGAACACGGAGCAGCGCCCGGCCACGCGCGGCGGGCGCTCGCTCTTGAGCGCAAGCCGGCTGAACTCCTCGATGCTCACGCGCAGCCGCGAGGCCTGCTGGTCCAGGAACGAGCCCGTGCCTGCCGCGCACACGCTGTTTATGGCGAAGTCCGTGACACGCGGCGCGCCGTTGCCGCCGCCCGCCAGACAGATGAGCTTCGAGGACTCCCCCCCCACCTCGATGATGGTCCGCGCCTCGGGGTGCAGCCGCGCCGTGGCCCTGCTCTGCGCGACGATCTCGTTGATGAACGGGACGCCCAGCAGCTCCGCTATCACCTTGCCGCCTGTGCCCGTGACGCAGAGGCCGGCCACGTCCTGATACTTCGTCAGCAGGTCCTTGAGCAGTTCGAGCGAGACGGGCAGCGGGCGGCCGACCGTGCGCACGTACCGCGACTCCAGCGCATTCCCGGCCGCGTCCGTCACGACCAGGTCGGCGCTCACAGAACCGACGTCAAGCCCGATGTACAACGCCTTGCTCATCTCTTGCGCCTCTGCGCGCGCGGGCGACTGCGCGTCTTGCCCACTACCTCGTCCGGGTGCGTGATGCGGCCGGTGACGGCGCTCGCCGCGGCCACGGCTGGGTTGCACAGGTAGACTTCGCTCCTGGGGTGGCCCATGCGGCCGCGGAAGTTGCGGTTCGTGGTGGCCAGAGCGCGCTCGCCCTCCGCCAGTATGCCCATGTGACCGCCGAGGCACGGCCCGCACGTCGGCGTGCTCACCGCCGCCTCGGCCTCGATGAACACGTCAATCAGGCCCTCGTCCATCGCCTGGCGGAAGATTTCACGGGTCGCGGGGAAGACCAGCAGGCGCACGCCCGGGGCGGCCTTGCGGCCCCTGAGCACCTGGGCCGCTGCACGCAGATCACTGATGCGGCCGTTCGTGCACGACCCGATGACCACCTGGTCGAGCTTGACGTCCGCGAACGCCTCGACGGGCCTGACGTTCGACGGCAGGAACGGCGCGGCCACCTGGGGACTGAGGTCAGAGACGTCCCACTCGAACACCTGCGCGTACGCCGCGTCCGGGTCGCTCGCGTAGTAGAGCGCCTTGCGCTCAAGTCGGCCCTTGCAGTAGGCGCGCGTGGTCTTGTCGGGCGGCACGATGCCGCTCTTCGCGCCCGCCTCGATGGCCATGTTGCACATCGTGAACCGGTCGTCCATCGGCAGCGACTCGATGACGGGGCCACAGAACTCCATCGCCTTGTAGAGCGCGCCGTCCACGCCGATGCGGCCGATGGTGTAGAGAATCAGGTCCTTGCCGCCGACCCAGCGCGGGAGCTTGCCGCTGAACTCGAAGCGCAGCGACTCGGGCACGCGCAGCCACGCCTTGCCGGTGGCCATGCACGCGGCCAGGTCTGTGCTGCCCACGCCGGTGGAGAACGCGCCGAGCGCGCCGTAGGTGCAGGTGTGCGAGTCCGCGCCGACGATGAGGTCGCCGGGGCCGACCACGCCCTGCTCCGGCAGCAGCGCGTGCTCGATGCCCACGCGGCCTATCTCCCAGTAGTGGGTCAGGTCGTGCTTGCGGGCGAACTCGCGCAGGGCCTTCGAGAGCGTCGCCGCGTTGATGTCCTTGTTCGGCGTGAAGTGGTCGGGCACCAGCGCCACGCGCTTGCGGTCCCACACCCTGGTGAACCCCGCCTTCTCGAACTCCTCGATGGCGATGGGCGCGGTGACGTCGTTGCCCAGGCACAGGTCAACCTGGGCGAGGATGAAGTCCCCCGGCTTGAGGGACTTGCGGCCGCAATGCGCGGCAAGAATCTTTTCCGTTATTGTCATGCGCATGTGAGCTTTCCTGTTACGTGTCCCGGGTCCGCGAGCGCGAGGCGGAGCGCCGTCGGACGGCGGCGCCTCACTCCTCCCGCGTGCCCAGGAACAGCAGGATGAACCGCATCAGCATCATGATGGCCACGAAGGCGGCGGCCACGTAGGTGAGCGCCGCCGCATCGAGAACCTTCCTGGCGTCCTCCCGCTCTCGCGGGCTTACCATCCCGTGCTCCGTCAGCATCGCCAGCGCACGCTGGCTCGCGTTGTATTCCACGGGCAGCGCAATGACGGTGAAGAACGCGCCGCCCGCCACGAGCAGAATGCCGGCCTGCGCGATGAAGCCGGCCAACTCGCCCTTCCCATTGGTGGCTATCAGCATCAGCAGGCCCACGACGAACACGAAAGGCCCGAGGTTGTTGCCCACCAGGGCCACCGGGAAGATTCCCTTGCGCAGTTTCAGCGGCCTGTAGCCTTCGTTGTCCTGCACGGCGTGGCCCACCTCGTGCGCGGCCACTCCGAGCGCAGCCAGCGTATTGGAGTCGTAGACCGACTCGCTCAGCCGCAGCACGCGTTCGCGCGGGTCGTAGTGGTCCGTCAGGCGCCCGGCCACCGGCTCCACGCGGACGTCGTCAAGCCCCTGGCGGCGCAGGATGCGCCTCGCCGCCTCGGAGGCCGTCAGCCCATTCTCCGCGAGGTGCTGCGAGTATTCCTCGAACGCTCTGCGCACCTTGTTCTGGGCGTAGAAGACAAGGATGATCGGAGGAACGAGAAGAAAGATGAAAGGATCGTAAAGGAGCGGCAGCATCCTTCCCTTCCTCCTGCTGTGAAACCCTTGCCGCCATGCGTATCATTCGGGCGCGGCAGTCGTACACAATCTTTGGGACCTGATGCGCGGCGAAGTACCCGCTCGCACAATGGCTCGCTCTCGCCGCGCTCTGCGCCGCTGCGCGCCAGGCGGGCGTTTCACAGCCTTCCGCCCGCTTCCCGAAGACGGCCTGCGAGCTGGAAGAAAACCAGCCCCCGCCCACGGTTGTCCGGAAGCACATAGTATACCGGGGCCGGCGGGCGCGTTCAATTCAGGTTGCAGGCGCGCAGTCCGGGGGTGCGTCTCGTCGCGAAGCGGTCAACGCTGGCGGTCCTGCTCGCGCGACGCCGGCACCAGGAGCACGGGGCACGGGATTTCCTCGATGATGAGCTGCTTCTCCCGCGCCACGAGCGCGGCCCTGATGGTGCTCGCCCGGAAGGCCCCCATCACGAACAGGTCTGCGCCGCTCTGCTTTTGGTGCTGGAGCACGGCGGTGTGAATGGCGCCGCGCAGAAGATGCGTCTCGTACCGCACGCTGTGCTTTGCGGCAAGCTGCGCGACGTAGTCAATCTGCTTGCACGAGGAGCGCTCCAGCTCCTGGTCGTACTCGCGCATCTCGTCCTCGACGAAAATCCGGTTGGTCAGAAGCTGCTTGAGCGCATTGGTGTCAACCACGGCGAGTATGTGAAGGTCAGCCCCTGCGCTCGCGGCCAGCTCGATGGCCGTGCGGGTGGCCTGCATGCCTTCGCCGGTCCCCTCCGACAACAACATGACCTTCGAGAAGATCTTCTCAGCCATGCCGCCCCCTTGCGGCAGGCTGGTCCCCGGTCTTGTGGAGGGCCGCCTGTCGCACTCGCTTGACTTTCTTCATGACAACCAGGTCCTCCCGCTCGCGCTCCTGGAGGCAATCACGGATGAACTTCAGGGTTTCTTCGTACTGTGGGATGAAGTTCTTCTCCAGCGCGTTCACGCGGCGCTGGGTGCGTTTCACTTCGCGCGCGAGCCGCATGACGGCGTTCTCTATCTCCGCCAGTCGGATGATGGACTCGAGCGCCTCCTGGAAGCGGGCCAGCACCTCGTCCGCTCCCTCAGCGCCCGCGAGCAGGCCGAACGGGAGCGCGGGCCTTTCCGGCGTAAAGTGCACGTCCGGCACGTCAACGCCCATCACGGAACGGGTCGTGATGTTGAGCCGATGGGTGGTCGGAACGGCGCAGCTTTCGCGCACAAGGCGCTCCGCGCCCGCCGCCGCGGCGGCCTTCTGGAGCGCCGCGTGCGCCTGCGCCATCGCCTCCTCCACCCCTTTCTGGATGACGCGCGTCCCCTCCACCTTGCTCATCAGTTCGAGCACGAGGATCTGGCGCTTGCGCTCAAGAAGCTCGTACCCCTGCCGCGCCCGGTGGAGGCTGCGCGCCATCCTCAGGTAGTTGCTGCGCGTCGGCGGGACGAACTTCATGGGCATCGGCCAGAACCTCCAAAGGTCGCGGTCTTATCGTCAGGACTTGTCTTCCGTCGTTCGGCGAACGTAGTACTTCTCAATCATCTCCCGGCTGACCTGCGGCAGGTCGCTCTCGGGCAGGACGCTGGCGACCTTCCACGCCTTGTTGAGCGTCTCCTCGATGGAGCGGTTCTCGTATTCGCCCTGACTGAGGTACTCGCGCTCGGCTGCGGCCGCAAAGTCCAGGTATCCCCTGTCCTGCGCGGAGAGTTCATCCTCACCTATGACGGTGGCAAGGGCGCGGACCTCCTGCGCACGGGCGTAGGCGGCGAAGAGCTGCGCCGCGATGCTCATGTGGTCCTCGCGCGTGTGCCCCTTGCCCACGCCGTCCTTCATCAGACGCGACAGGCTGGGCAGCCCCGCTATCGGCGGATAGATGCCGCGCTGGAACAACTCGCGGCTGCACACTATCTGCCCCTCCGTGATGTAGCCGGTGAGGTCAGGGACGGGGTGCGAGATGTCGTCGGAGGGCATCGTGAGGATGGGCATCAGGGTGATGGAGCCGGGGCGGCCCTTGATCCTGCCCGCGCGCTCGTAGATGGAGGCCAGGTCGCTGTAGAGGTAGCCGGGGTATCCCTTGCGGGCCGGGACCTCGCCGCGCGCGCTGGCGATCTCGCGCAGCGCGTCGCAGTAGTTCGTCATGTCCGTCAGGAGCACGAGCACGTGCATCTCCAGGTCGAACGCCAGGTGCTCGGCCAGCGTCAGCGCCGCGCGCGGCGCCATAAGGCGTTCCACGCCCGGCGCATCCGCCGGGCTGAGGAAGAGGGACACGCGGCCCAGCACGCCGCTGTCCTCGAAGCTGCGGCGGAAGAAGTCCGCCACGTCGGT
>Ga0315294_10007757_pt1 | contig 11781 bp, 13 predicted proteins | sample YL17G13_40_MG_FD_203626 | JGI IMG/M metagenome (GOLD analysis project Ga0315294, IMG submission 203626) | Sediment microbial communities from Yellowstone Lake, YNP, Wyoming, USA - YL17G13_40 | ecosystem: Environmental > Aquatic > Freshwater > Lake > Sediment | place: USA: Wyoming | collected...
ATATCAGAGCCAATTAACCCACTATAATCATTAACTAACTCTTGGATTATAGTCTTTATATCTCCTGAGTTATATGCTGTCCCTGTTGTCCAATCAGTAGCAAAATCCCAATGGACTGTTGCAGTAGCCAGCGGTCTACCAATAAAATCTAAATATGTTGAGAATGTTGATGGAGTTGAACTTTGTTGTCCATATATTTTAGTCCTAACAGTATCCACCGCTTCATTTTGGCTTGCTGTAAATATTATATATGCCGTGGTAATTGTAGAAGTATTAGGAACTGTTATATTAAGAAAACGCATACCACTATTGTATGTATTAGCAAATGTGTCACGACCAAATACTAAGGAGTTGCTATTAACTATAGCCGCTCCAACTGTATGCATATCATCTGTGCTCGACACTACTCCAACACTTATTATAGGGTCTATATATAGAGGATATTCCAACCCACCAGACTTAACTACATCAATAGTCTCTGATAAAACCCCACCTACAAACGATGAACTTATTTCTACCTTCTTACTCGGATTAGAAGGTATGATAGCTTGTGTAAATATTGATGGTGCTCTTCCTGATTGAGTTACATCGAATGTGGCATCTAATGGTGCTTTATTGCTTTTTAGTATACGGGTTATCCTTACGTCTGTATTGCTTGCAGTTATCTCTAAATCTGTATCAATAACAACATTGCTCCAGTTGGCTTTATTATTTCCCAACCCCGTAATCGATTTATTAGCTAATTTCCCCTTATTATCAGAGCCTACACTATTCAAGCCAAGAGTAGTGATACCACCTGTTTTTTTATCTACCACTGTCACTGATTTATTAGGGTAATCTATAGTCAATGTATATGGTGCTTTGTCTACCCTGCCATTGACTATGGTAGTATCAATGTCTTTCCATTGTTCGTTAGGATTTGCGTAATCATTTTTATAATGGACTGCTGACACATTGGCAACTATACTATACCTACTTCCACCCTCTACTTCCCCCAAATATATAGTTTTAGTATACTCACCACGCATTGATACTACTTCCTGACCAATGACCATCAATACGCCGTTTCCGTCATACTTATTATCCGCATATACTGATATAGGCAATAGGGCGCATATCACTATTAGTCCAATTAATGCAACATATAATATCTTCTTCATAACTCTCCTATGGCGTTAGCCAACTAAATAACCTTATAGCAACAGCAAGTAAGGCTAATCCGAATACATACGTCATTGCTATTAGACCAACATACAAACCAAATACTATGAACGGAAGTGCTAATATTATGGCTAACCACCCATCTATCTTGTCAGCACCTAATACGAATAATAATATAATGTATGCCACTATAAACAATATTCCCGCAAAGGTATCAGTTTTGGCTGTGTCAGTAGTGTCTACACCCATAACATTGCCCCAACTTGATATTAATGTTCCAATTGTAGCCCCCAATGATGTGCGCCAATCACGGCTAACTTCATAACCTTTAGTAAAACTACCCTCTGAGTGAGGGGTTATAGCACCACCAACATCGCTAAACATCTCAGGTCTTATCGTAGGCAATGTAGGCAATCCTCGTGTGAAGAATACTCCACCTGCCGAATTTAATATCAATTTACCTTCTTTAGTTTGGTCTGATGTCAGCAATGAAACCCCATAATAGCTTTGCATACTTGCAGCAGTCACCCTTACCCATTGGTCTAAATACGCTAAGTCGTTACCCCGCCAATCCATGTCAGATAACGGATATTCCTGATAATCTCCAGTTACTGAGCAATATAACCTAACATTATATGTTCCTCCCCATGTCAAAGAGCCAGTAACCTGTGCAGGTGTCACGTAAATTCCAACAGGAGAACGGCTCCAAGATGTGCACGGGACTGATGCTTCCACTACGCCAGTAGTGCTATTAACCAACTGCACATAGAAGAACACACTTGGGTCAGCATTGTCATTATAGTAAGGCGGGTATGTATTCTCAATCTCTGCCATTACAAGCCAATCACCTGTGGATATATAACCTGTAAACACATTCGCACTTAATACACGTAGGCTTGGATATCCCCATAACTCAAACAATTGGTCGTCTGTATCAGGTGTCCACGTTACTCCACCATCTGTGCTTATGCCATTATTAGCATCAACAAGCCCACCACCAGCGTCTGTATCCCATATTATGTAATCAGTGGCATATCCACCTAATGCGCTAACCACGATTGCATATGAAGTGTTTGCTTCAAGGCTAACTATGGTAGTAAAATCAAACTTATACCAATTTGGAACTGTATTAAAATAGCTTCCATTAAGAAGGACTGTAGCCAAGTCCTCACCTGTAGGTTCGTCACCAGCAGCATTGGCGTGTTTTATTGACACAGTTACGTAGCTTGGAGCACCAACACGTGCAAGTGGTAATCTTATGGAAGTAACCATATGTGAAACATCCCCAACCAAGAATGTCTGGTAGGTTTGATTAACGCCATATATAGGAGCACTGTCAAGTCCACCACCTGTGTTTAGGAACTCATAGAGTGATGGAGAACCAGTTGTAGCAAATGTATCATCTAACCCATAGCTTACTAATCCTACTGAACTTGTTATCCTCGCTCTAAAATGATAAGGTGTAGCTGGAGTAAGATTACGTATTGTAAAATATACCTTATCTCCTGTATGCCATGTCCCTGCCCGTGAATATGTAGAACCATAGGCAGTAGTTCTTCCATATTCAATTGCTATATTAGATAATGTGCTCGCAGATACTGCCTCTACTTGGAAAGTTGCCCAATCTCCGCCACGCCCTGTGCAATTAGTATAAGCTACTGGACTTAGGGTAAACAATACCTCGTCTCCCCAAACCCATCCTGTGGTAGTATTGGCAGTTGCCCTATAGTAATATGGTGTCTCAGCCAATAATCCAGTCACAGGATAAGAGAATAACTGTATTGTATTGAACTCAAAATTCGTGACATATGAACTGCCTGTAGCTGGCGTATTATAAGATGCTAGATAAATATATTCTGCCGTTGTTAAAGGAACTCCTAAATTCCATGCTTCACTTGCCAATACTGTCCAACCAGTCTCGGCAGGCTTGGTTGCAGTATTATTAGCATATTCAAAATATATTACACCACCAGTTACCCTCATCCTAAGCCAATAAGGAGTAGTCAAGGCACCTGACGTAGCTAAGGTTGTTGCAACTCCAGTATTATTCCTTACTACCCTTACAGCACCACCAGCTATAAACTGGAAGTTATACCAATTTGCTTCTGAATATACATCCCACATATGGTCTACTACCAAAGTAGGACAAAGCTTAAATCCACCATCCGTGCTTGCCTGAGATACTTTAATACTTGTTTGACTTTCAGCCAATTGATAAGAATTAGTGCTTCGCACAAACCCTGATACGGCTGCTGCTGAAGTTAATTCCAGCCTATTATTCTGTTCTGCTACCAAACTCCCAACATTAGTGCTTTCAGTGAACTTAGTTGTGTCAAAAGCATTATTATCAAATGGGTCTACTAACTCGCCAAAAGTATAGTTACCAAGAGTTATATTACTCGTTGTATATGACGCAGGTGGTGCTTCACCTGACGATGGTGTAGTGGCATTGGCTGAAGTTCCCCAAGCAAATCCACGATATGCCACAGAAACACCACTTACAGCAGAAGCATTACCGCTCAATGTTGCAGTTGTCTCTGCCACATTTAGTGCTGCGTTGGTTGTAATTACAGGAACCGCTAAACTATACTCCACTGATAAATATGGTATATAACCTACACCTTTTTCAAAAGACCACGCTGCTATCCATTCATAAAAGTTTATTGGTTGGACAGCATCATAGTCATCATCGCTAACAAGGTATAGTTTGGTTGGAACAGTATTGCTAATCCAACTAATACCTGTAGCATTTAAAGGTATGGCATTATAACCAGTAACATTATATGAAGTTGATGGGAATGTTCCCCCATCTCCAGTATAATTTGTTTTGTTATAGTCAGCGGCTACAGGTGGGTCGTGAGGATAATGAGTTTGACCATTAGTAACTTGTATATTAATGTTTTTATCTGCACTATGATAAGTATTACCAAAAATGGTCACATTAGCCGATGACACTATGGCAGTATCAGGCAATACCGATGTATCAAAATATAATACTGTCCTGAAACATTGGAATATTGTCATGCCAGCAAACCACTGTTGCCCTATATACAAGGATGTTCCGCCTACGGGGGCATTGCCGATATCATCATTATGCACTGCTGCGTATGTAGAGCCAGGAGGCAGGTCAGACGAAATGTAAGCATCGCTTGCAGTAGTATCCACTGGAACCACTGTTGGGTCTATTCTAACAGGATATGTTAATGAAACTTTCGATGTGTTAATACTTTCAGTAAGAACTCCATCCTTAATAGCTGATATCACTGCAACTGATTTATCAAAAGTTGCCTTGCTATCAACAGCTTTAGTAGAAAGTTCCAATCCTGTCCCTGTTTGGGTTATGCTATATTTGGCATCAGTAGGAGCATTAACTGACTTCAAAATACGTGTATAGCTAATTCTCGCATTACTCCATGCTATCTCAAGGTCAGTATCAGTAGCAATGTCTTTCGCAGTGGCAATTCCCTTACCAATAGATAGGGTAGGCACGCTTATTTTTGAAGTTCCAACGTCAGTCAATTTAAGATAAACTACCGAACCAGTTTTTTTATCTCTTATGGTTACATCCAACCCATTAACAGTTAGTTCATAGGGTGCCTTAGTAACCTTACCATCAACCATTGTTAGGTCAATATCCTTCCATTCCTCAATAGAACTGCCGTAGTTATCTTTATAATGGACTACCCCGTTGAATATCAGTGTTTGATATTCTCCATTGCCTAAATACACTGTCTTGGAGACCGCTGTTCTATCCCCAATCAATTCCTCTCCTTTAGAATATTCAACTCCATCAATATAGATGGTGTCTTCTCCAGTAGAAGCATCAGTGTTTCCTTGAGGTGGAGCCAAAAATGGAAATAAGAAACCTAATGGGTCATCAGCTTGAGTTGGAACAGGTATTAATGGCAATACCATACTAAGCATGAAGAGTATGGCGTAGAACGATTTAATCCAACTGTTGTATCTTTTCATAATTAAAATCCTACTAAACTCTTAATCACAGTAAATCCAATTACTGCTAATACTCCAATTATCAATATTACTATCATAGTGTGCATAGGGTTCCCTTGTTCTTCTTTAGCTAACATCATAAATAGAAGAACTATTCCGCCTAACGCAAATACTAAACTGATTAATGAACTAATACTATCAGCTACAGTAGTGGTATCCGCAACAGGAGTAGCAGCAGGCTCAGTATATTCGATGTAGAGAGATGTAGGGGTATATCCCACTGCCCCATATCTTGCAATATGCCTAAGTGCGTTAGCATTACTGGCATTGTTCCTGATTATAAAAGCCATTGGATTTCCACTTGCCCATCCTAATCTTGATGTTATAGTAGAGATTGGAACTATCAATGATGGAGTATCATAGAAGTTTAAATCCAACATATGGGGGATAGCATCCCATGCTACCGCAGCAGTCATCGGTCTTGCGTAGATTGTGTCTGCCACATCACCATCAGCAGGGAATATTGCTGCGTTATCTTCGTCATCACCATAAATATTAGCGTTACAGTTATCTCCTGCCAGATTATTCCATGCTTGTAAAGTAATATGCGCTGCTATAATGTTGGAATTTGTAGCTACTGTAACATTCCTAAAACGCACTGCCATATCATAAACAATTCCACCACTTGTCCCTAAATACATCACTGCTAAAGAGTTCTGAACTGTCGCATTGTTTACAATTCCACAGTTATCCTCAGCATCTACCATATCAACGCTGATTGTTGAATTAGCTTTTCGTATAAATGATGTATCAGTTTTACTATCTATATCTACGTAACCTGTTTGTTGCAATTTTGGTAGCAATATGTCTGCATCTGTTTGCTCACGTATATTAAAACCAGTGGATAGTTTGTTCTTACTTATAGATAGGTCAGCCCCATGTGGCAAATCTAATGTTATGCCATTTAATTTTGGGGAAACAGTTATGGCATACTCTTCTAACTTAATATCAGGAAGTTTAGTAATGGATATTGCAGCTATACCACCATCCTTTTTGTTCCTTATAGTTATAGACTTATCTTTATCATTGATATCAAGGATATAAGGTGCTTTATCAATATGCCCATTAACTATGGTTAAGTCAATGTTTTTCCATTGTTCTGATGAACTACTATAATCATCCTTATAGTGCATTGCAGATACACTTATATCTACACTATATTTACCCTTACCTAAATTATAGGTCTTACTATTCTCAGTCCGTTTCCCTATTATATCTAATGAGGCTGTATCATCAGCATATACAAGCACAGGAATTAATGGTAACGCCATGCTTAATATAAAAAGTATGGCGTAGAACATCTTAACCCAATTTTTATACCTTACCATGCTTCATCTTTCCCGCTAACCAAGCTACCCTGCCTAACCCCACTGTTATTAAAGAACACGCTAATATTTGATACCATGTAGGCATGAATACCAATGGAGCAGTGATTACAAATAACATAAATATGGACATATATAATGGAAGCCTATCCTTCTGAACTACCATTACGTGAACTTTCCTTGCAAGGTATCTATCTATACCTTCAGAGTATGCTCTCCTAATTGTATTCATAGATTTATCTCCTTCTTATTTGTCTGACTTGGGGAAGTAGGTAAGAGTGTTACAGTTCTTACAAAGCCACCTTTGTTTGGGTGGTTTGTATTGATAGGTGATGCCACTCTTAATAAGATTTTTTGACCTGCAATTAGGGCAAATCTTGTGATGGTTTACGCTGTATTTGTGTTCCATTTTATTCATCCTATCACTTTATTACTACCCTAATTGTAGCGAATAGATAGTTACTTGTCAAGCGGTTTTGACAAATTATGAATTAAAAAAACCCAACTGCCACGCAACTATAGCACCAACCACTATGATACATAATATAACCAATATCGGCTGTTGGTTATCCGCACTTTCCTTCTGCTTCTGAGCCTTTCTGTCTTGTGACTCTTGGTATTCTTGTTGCTGCTCATATGGAATATATTTCTTGTCCTTAGACAAATACTTCTCCATATATTTAACTTTGGCACCCGTATCGTCAACCTGTTCCTCTACATTGCCTTTCCCTGTCCTGATAAAATGCCTTCTATCTTCCTTCCTTAGTGTTTTTTCTGCAAACCTAACCATATTACACCACCTTGCGAACTATTCTCCTAATAATCTTGTAATGGGGGCGTGGGGCACGGCTTGCCACAACTGCACGCTTCAACTTTCTTCCATATACATAACCCATTTTGTGGGTTAGTTCTTTACGTGCTACAGCCCTCTGTATGTCAACGACTGGTTTACCATGTTTATAAGCACGCCTTTGGACTGCCTCAGTAAAATCTTCTATATGCTTTGCGGGATGATACTCAGCCTTTAGCCACTGCCACACCGCACTACCCTTGTCCTTCCCTCTGTAGAAATTGGCTATTTTAAGCCTAATCTCGTCACCTGACCACCCATTCCTTCTAAGGTCAGTAATATACCTAATCCTTGAACTCCTGACAGCCTTCCAAGCCTTTCCATTTATGGCTATCTTTGATTGCGGTGTTCCTGACGGAGTTTTAGCACCCATCATTGCCGAAATCTCAAATGGGAGCCATCCCTCGCTTATTAGGTTGTATTTATCCGCTTTACTTAATACTGACATATTACACCTTCCTATTTTTATTCTACCAAATGATACGAACCCTTGCAATCTTACTCTGATTGACATAATCATAAGTGCTATTGTAATTTTTCTCAACACTCTTCACCAATGCACCAAAAACAAGCCCTGCCTTTGGCTCAGGTATCACCCAATCAAACTGTGGCTCTACGTAGACTAATCCCCTGTCCACACTGTCGAATACCACTATAACGTGAGCCGTGCCATCGTCACGCCATATATACATAAACCCGCACCTAACATTATCAGCCTCAGCATTTGCCTTTACTTGCCCTGAATAGTCAACACAGGTGAAACTATCATCGTTGTATGGAGTTGAATTGGTTTTATCTTTCGCTAACCACTCTACAATTTTTTGGTAAGTAAGTTTTGTTTCCATATAATAGGCAGGGGCTATTTCCCTAACATCAGAGGCAGCACCAACCACAGGGGAAAGGTTATTAGTGGTTGCGTATTCTATCCCCATGTTTATGCCTATTTGGGTAGCCCCAACAAGCATCCCAATACCCAATAGTATTAGTAGTAAATGCTTAATTTCCATACTTCACCTCATCAGCAATTACATTGAATTCTTCATCACTAATACCAAATGTCATTGCAGTCATTTGAAGTAATTGTAGGCATGATAAATCTCCGATGTCAATAAATATATTATCAAAGTGCGCTGTTACCATATGTTCTTTGTATAATTTGGAATACAGTGCTTTTATGGCTAACCTGACCTCGTTATCTACTGTTCCAACCCTTATCTTGTCCATATTAATAAACCCTCTTCTGCAAAGTGTCTATATACTGTTGTTGGGCATTCAACTGGTCTATGGAGATACTTATTGTCTTGACTATTCCCTCACCCTGATGATATATCTCCTGAGCCTTGGCAGGAACTTGACTTGCTACTCGTAATATCTCACCCTTTGAGTAGCTGTCAACATTGCTGAACACAAATATGTTGAATATCAGTAAAGCCCAAAATAATAATCTTGCCATTTTAATTCAGATAATCCTCATAAACCATTTGCATTATTTGGGCAGCGTCTTTATGCTTACTTTTTATGTCAAGATAGAACCTCATAAACCCGTGGATACTGAGATACACATATAATAGGCGATACACTTCCCTTACACGCCTATCGTTCTCACGCAGTTTCTTAATTTCGGCATCAGCCTCTGCCTCAGTTGGATAACGGTCATGGGTTAAAAATCCGTCTTTAACAACCCATTCTTTGTTTTTCTCAGAATACTCTTTAACAATATTAGCTTTGTCTAAATAACCCTTTCTCTTCTGTTCCATTTTATTTACTTCCTTATATACTCTGCCCTGAGTGCTAATTTCCTATCAATGAAGTCCTGCTCACCATCCTTGAACTGCGGGAATGCCCTGATTATGTCAACCAAATACCCTTCGATAGCCCTTCTCATAAAGGTATCCTTGGGTATACCTGCTGACTTATACCAATACTCAGCCTGTGCCATGAACTCAGGGTTTATATTGAACTGGACTGCCATTTTTTTGTTATTCATTTTATCCACCATCCGTTTCCTAATATTTTTTTATCGTAGGCTTCCTTTCCTGCCCCAATAAAGCCTACCCCTGCACAACCACTCAAGGCGAACATCCACATATTGCCATTTACCATTGACACTGCCATAGCAATCAAGAATATGACTCCTGCAAGTGTCAGCACTGGATTAGTTGGTAGACCTTTCTTCCGTTCCTGCATTTACTTTCTCCTTTAGTTTTAATTTTGCATTCCTATTATATTCTTTAACCTTGTCCTTATTCTCCCTCTGCCATTTGAGTTGGTATGCCTTTCTCCAATTAGGATGCATCTTGCTCCAATTATCCCTATATCTTTGCATGACCTCTTTGTTATTGTTTCTCCAATTGCGGTTTGAGGCATTAACAACATCTTTATGCTCTTTCTTGTATTCCCTGACACGAGCATTCCTGCGCTCAAAACCTATATTGAAGGTGAACTTGAGCCAGCGGATTATGTAAACAAATGGCTTATACATCATCCTTCTCCTCTGCCTTCTTATTTTTCTTGGCTATCAGTTTAGTAACTTTGGTATCCTCTTTATACACGATGCTGCCTTCTTCAAATACTATATAGCCATCACTATCAAGGGAAACCTTCTCATTGTTTGATATAGCTGATAATACCTTCGTTGCTATGCGGTAATTCTTTAGAATAACTCCGTCTGTATCAGTTTTATCAGTTACTATTATAAATGCTGCCTTAGCTTCCTTAACTGCCAATGCCACTGTATCTTTAACAATCTCCATATCAGGATTATTCTCATTGTATTTATTTATTGCGTTTTTAAGGAGAACCCTTATGTTCCTATTAGTTATCATGTAATATAGCTTCTCAATAGCGTCTATGATGCTAATACTAAGTTGACCTTCTTTGAAATCAAGTTCGCTCATAGCCCCATATATCCCTGATATCATATGGAATATATCAGCGTCACGACCCTTTAAATTACGGCTATGTGGGTATGCCATTTTATTCACCTTCCTTATCAGGGGTGACTTCTATGTCACCACTGTCTTCTATGTCACTGGTATCACCCATGTTACCAGTATCACCCATGTTACCAGTTGCCCATTCATCTGTCTTGCAATTAACTTTATAATGGTTTCCAAATTTGCCACTATCCACTATCTTTAGAAGCATCCTACGTATTATCAATTCCTCAACAACCCTTATTGCGGTCATCCTTGAACAGCCCACCTTCCTTGCCATTAAGTTGTATGAGCAGCTATCTCCATCCTTGGGCTTCTTGTTGTTAGTGAAGTTATACTGTTGCTCAATCTGATATAAAAAGATTGCTAATGTTGACTTACTAAGATTAGGTAGAGCATCAGTAAGTTTATGCAGAACCTCACGGGGAACAGGTGCGAAATTACTGTCGTTCATTATAACCACCATCCCTAACAATACTGTCTTTCCTTGCTTTCCGACAGGGTTTGCACCTCTTGGGGGTAGCCAATCCTTTTGAATAAAAGAATTGCTGTTCCTCTGCTGTGAATATAAAGTCTTGTTCACAGTCTACGCAGAGAAGGGTTACGTCTTGATACTTGGAAGCCTTGGGTTCATTCGTTCTTTCGTTCATTTCAGTCTCCTTATTTATTTAGCACTAACTGTGCGTTGTGCTTCTATCCACTTATCCAGCAACCTTCTGAGTAGGTCTGACATAGATAATTCGGTTATACTGGACTCCTTCTTCAGTGCTTCAAACTGATTGTGGGTTATGTATAAATCAATCCTTTTCATACTTTAAATATACACTACTAAGTCCCTGTTGTCAAGGGGGTAGTTGACATAATTACGAAAATCTTTTCACAAAACAAATATTTTAAACGTCCCACCCCAAAAGGGATGGTGAAGGCTGAAAGCCATACACCCCTGAAAGGGTATATCTCTTTGTAAATAATATCTCATTGAATAGTTATCTCATTGTTGGGTAACACCCATGTTACTGGGGGGGGTAACACCCATGTTACTACCTTGCTCAAAAATGTTACTGGTAACACCCATGTTACTACCCCCTAAGCATGAGTAAAATGCAGGATTGATGCAAATGTAATGCAAATGCATTGCGGGTGTATTGCAGATGTATTACATCGGATAACCAAGGATAACCACGGAGAATATAGGAGAATATTCTTGGAAATAGTTTCTGCGTCAGAAACCAGTCAGAAACAAATCAGAAACTCGTCAGGAATGGAGCAGAAATCACATAGCCTTATTATATATACAATTACCATTCTTTGTATATACATATCTGCCCAATAACCTATACAGGTAGAACACAAATAGTGTTCAGTGACAAAACAGGCTCTATCTTGCCCAAGAAAGGGCATCAGGCTCTTTATGGGGTAAATCCCTGTGTATAGAGGGCAAAGGCACTACAGCAAAGGATTTGACCAAGGAATGTAGGGTATTAATTCATGGATGATG
>Ga0315294_10007758_pt1 | contig 11779 bp, 9 predicted proteins | sample YL17G13_40_MG_FD_203626 | JGI IMG/M metagenome (GOLD analysis project Ga0315294, IMG submission 203626) | Sediment microbial communities from Yellowstone Lake, YNP, Wyoming, USA - YL17G13_40 | ecosystem: Environmental > Aquatic > Freshwater > Lake > Sediment | place: USA: Wyoming | collected...
ACCGGCGAAGAATGGCGAATGTCGTCCGCCTTCGTCTTTGGTAAGCACATAGACCTCAGCCTCAAATTTGGTATGAGGGGTAATCGAACCCGGTGCAGCAATAACCTGTCCGCGTTCCAGTTCGTCTTTTTCAACGCCTCTAAGCAGGACGCCGATATTATCGCCGGCTTGTCCTTCACTGAGTGTTTTGTTGAACATTTCAACGCCGGTAACGACCGACTTGCGGGTCTCTTTGTTAAGGCCGATGATTGCGATTTCATCACCGACGTGGACCTTGCCGCGTTCAACCCTTCCTGTTCCTACTATGCCGCGGCCTTTTATACTGAAGACGTCTTCGACAGGCATCAGGAACGGCTTATCAACTTCGCGCAGCGGAATCGGGATATACTCATCCATTACCTTAAGCAATTCATCAATCGGCTTACAGGAAGGGTCGTCAAGTTTAGCAGCCTTCATTGCAGTAATCGCTGTGCCGCGGATAATCGGAGTCTGGTCTTTTGGAAACTGGTATTTCTTCAACATCTCCTTGACAGACGCCGGATCGCTCGGCAGTGGCGGACGGCCCGGGAACCCATACCGAACCAACAGGTCACGAATCTCCAGCTCGACCAAATCTATCAGCTCAGGGTCGTCAACCAAGTCTATTTTGTTCAGAAAAACGATAATTTGGGGTACGTTAACCTGTTTCGCCAGCAGGATGTGCTCCCTTGTTTGCGGCATAGGGCCGTCAGCAGCGCTGACGACCAGGATTGCTCCATCCATTTGAGCGGCGCCGGTTATCATGTTCTTAACATAGTCAGCGTGTCCCGGGCAGTCAACGTGGGCATAGTGACGTTTTTCAGTAATGTATTCAACGTGTGCAGTTGAAATTGTCAGAATCTTTGTCGGGTCTCGGCGGCCGTGTGCCTCAGAAGCCTTTGCGATTTCATCGTAGCTTTTGAATTTCGACAGACCTTTAAGCTCCATAACTTTAGTCATTGCTGAAGTTAAAGTCGTCTTTCCGTGGTCAACGTGTCCGATAGTGCCAACATTAACGTGCGGTTTTGTCCTTTCAAATACTGCCTTAGCCATATTGTGCTAACCTCCAACTTGTCCTTAGATATTTTTTGAATACCCTAACTTTTTATTTTCACAAACCGACATACTCGGCTTTTAACTGATAATAAGCCCACACCAGTTTGCCGCGGTGCGACTCGTCGCGGCGAAGGCCGCAGCCGAAGTCGAACCGCATCGCAACGGGCAGGTCTTAAAGAAATCAAACCCAGCTGCTGATGAGAATTGAACTCATGACCTCATCCTTACCAAGGATGCGCTCTACCAGCTGAGCTACAGCAGCGAATCCGCCCACGGCGGACAAATATTTTCACCACCCCTGCCTTCCCCTGCTTTCGCAGGGGTAAACTCCGGGGCAGGCTCCGACACAAAGAACACGAAGTAATTAAAATATTTATATATATCTTCCTTGTCAGCCGTTACGCCACAGACGGCTAAACTTCGTCTTACGATATTAATCAAACGCTGATAACAACACTGAAAACGCTTAAAATCCCCGCCCCTGCCTTCGCAGGGGTGACATTCCTGCGCGAGGACAAGCTTATCTTCCTTTGCCGAAAAATGCAAAGGGATTCCCTGTAAAGATTTCGCCAAAAACGAATTTATGAGTATATTCGAATCCCTTGAAAAAACAATTATTAAAAGAAATTTTTTAAAAATTTCTTATTTTTTCCACCAGACTTTGCCTATTTTATACAGGAATTAAAGACTCTTTTTGTATTGTTTGTAATGTCCGATAATAATAGAGGTATCAGTTTTAAAAAGAGGTTATCAGTTATCGGTTATCAGTAAATAAAAGTTTACAGTTAATAGTAAATAGTTTACAGGAACAAAAAAATAGAAGCTGAAAGCATCGCCGTCCACCATAGGCGGATAAATGCCGGCGACGGCTAAACAAAAAATTGGGCCCGCAAGGATTCGGACCTTGGACCAATGGATTATGAGTCCACTGCTCTACCGGACTGAGCTACGGGCCCGGATTTCCAACTTCATCACACAAGATATAATCTCGCTAACCGTTTTAACATTATTAAATTTCGGGGGTTAAAGCTGATTATATCAAATATCAAAAAGCAAAAATAAAAATGACCCCTATGAGATAGCCGAAGCGTCATCTCATAGGGCAGGCATATTAAAAATAAAAAATAAAACATCAGTTTACAGACAATATTCAAGGCGTTTCCTATAGAATCTTGTCGTATACTTTACATCGCTTTGTGGGATATTTCAAGAAGATTAGGGGATAGGCACAAACCGTCAAACGGTTGCGGTTGTGATGCTCGTTACGGTTATCGTCTTACGTTTAACGTGAAATAAAAAAGGCCGGTATTGCAGCCCGGCCTTTTGTTTGTATTTGCTCAAATCTTTTATCTGCGAGATTTTCTTAAAACCAAACCGCCAAAGCCGAACAGTAAGAGCGTGGCGGCAATAAAGTCGGAGTTTATTTGCTTAAGTTTTATGGTTTCCCTAACAATTCAACGTTGTCAATAATTATCGCATCCAATCCGATCGGCTAATTACACTGTAGCCACTCACCTGCCATAATGGCAAAGTCCCTAAAATCTACCCAGCAATTGTTGTCTAGGTCGCCGATGGGACATACCTTGTTAAATATATACGCCGATCCGGAATCGGTGCCGTTGTCGTCATCTAAATAAGACCCCACAATGACATAATCGCCGCTGATAGAAGCACCAATGCCAAGGCGGTCATTGGAGGCGGCATCTGATGCAATCAGCTTTTTTCTCTCCACCCAGCTTTGACCGTCACGCTGGAAAATATATACCGCGCCGGTATAGCTATTATCGTAAGGAGCACTCACGATGGCGTAATCGCCGCTGATTGAAACCGTGTGTCCAAAGCCATCTCTACTGGGGGCGCCATCTAACTTTTGCTGCTCAAGCCAGCTCGTCCCATCCCACTTGTATATATACGCCGAGCCGGATTCGGTTCCATTGGCATAGAATATAGCTCCCACGATGGCGTAATCGCCGCTGACTGAAACCCAGTGTCCAAAGTTATCACCCGCAGCGCCATCTGAGGCGGTCAGCTTGGCGATCTGGTCCCAGTTGTTGGGGTTGACATCATTGGGTGCAAATATATACGCCGAGCCGGAATCGGTTCCCTTGTCATCATCCCAACACGCACCCACAATAGCACAGTTACCGCTGATAGAAACCAGGCCAAATCGGTCTCCGGGGGCAGCATCTGAGGCGGTCAGCTTGGCAATCTGGTCCCAGTTGTTGGGGTCGACATCATTGGGTGCAAATATATATGCCGAGCCGGACCAGTCTCCATTGTCATTATCGTGATTCGCCCCCACGATTGCCAAATCACCACTGATAGAAACCCTTACGCCAAATTGGTCTCCGGTGGCAGCATCTGAGGCGGTCAGCTTGTCCTGCTGGACCCAGTTCGTCCCATTCCACTTGAATATATATGCCTTGCCGGTGCCATCGCTGTAATGCTGATACGCCCCCACGATTGCCAAATCGCCGCTGATAGAAACATCAATTCCAAAGTTATCATTTGCAGCGCCATCTGAGGCGGTCAGCTTGGCGATCTGGTCCCAGTTGTTGGGGTTGACATCATTGGGTGCAAATATATACGCCGAGCCGGAATTGGTTCCATTGTCATCATCCCCATACGACCCCACAATAGCACGGTCGCCGCTTATAGAAACTGAACTGCCAAAGTTGTCGGTGGCGGCACCATCTGAGGCGACAAACTTATCCTGTTCGGGCCAGTGAGCTTGAGCTTCATTCAAAAAAATAAAAGACACAATAACCATCGACATTATTGATACCATCTTTTTCATTTTCTACTCCTTCCAAAAAAATATTAATTTAATTGTGGATTGCCGCGGCGGTCTCTGACCGTCTCGCAATGACCCGTTGTCATACCGACAACGGCTAAACAATTATGCAACGATATAACCTGTTTATGATGAATTGATGATATGTTTCATTTCCTCTTCCTCCTAGAAATAAGCCTCTAATTGTTATTCGGATTTTCCCTATCCAGTATAGGAGAAAGGTAGAAGGTGTCAAGGAAAAAAGAATTTAAAATTGAAGATATAAGATTTAATAATCTCGCAGGAAAAAAACCGTGAAATCTGTGGTTTTTTTAATAATTTCCTTGACTTTTGTTAAGAATATGGTAAAATACCCATAAAATTAGATGATTATCTAATTTTAATATCCAATATAAACATTAAAGAAACGAAAACCCCCAGTGAAACCCCGCCAATAAATAGCGGGACAGGCTGGGGGCTAAATATCTACGCGGGAGATATATATCATCGAAATTAATTTTTCCATCAAGGTTCGCGTGCCTGCGGCAATAGAAAAACTATTAGTCAAAATCGCGCTTTGGCACCGCAGGAGGCAATACGGTTTTGAATTCAGAATCATTAAACTAACGCAGGGGAAATACGCAATCGTTGACCCGGAAGATTATGGGGAGTTAAACAGGCATAAATGGTTTGCCAAAAACGATAAAAACACCTACTACGCTGCGAGAATAGAGAACGGGAAAAAAATATATATGCACCGACAGATTAAACCTCCGCCGAGAGGCTTCGTTGTTGACCATATAAACCATAAAGGATTCGATAACCGAAAAATAAATTTGCAAATCGTTACCAGACAGGAAAATAACTGGAACAGCAGAAAGACAATAAAAGAGGCCAGCTCAAAATACAAGGGAGTAAGCAGATGCAAAAGGACCAATAAATGGCGAGCCGTCATCTGCGTAAACGGGCGAGATATCCACCTTGGCTACTTCGACGATGAAAGCGAAGCGGCCAAGGCTTATGACGCGGCGGCGAAAGAATATCGAGGCAAATTTGCGGTATTAAATTTTGAAGAAGATAGCCACTAAGGCACAAAGACACGAATTTTTTTTAATTACTGATTACGCAGATTAAACTGAAATAATTAAGAAAATAATCAATAAGAAAACCCCAACCGGAGGCCGGGGTTAATCGGTTTTGAATTCAGGTCAATATTTTTTCAGGTTTTTTTGCTGCGGACTGACTCTTTGATTCGCTGGATGTGGCCTCGGCCGAGGGCCTTGACCTCGCAGCCCAGCTCAAAATACCGCCTGATTTTTTCATCCTCGAGGATTCCGTAGCAATCGATAACCGCCAGCGGGGCGCCTGCCCATTCGACGATTGTTTCCGGCTCCAGATTCAGATACGGCTCGTGCGGCACAGCTAAAATCACCGCCTCAGCACCTTTGAGGGTTTTCGGCAGGTCGCTTTGCACACGGATTTCCTTCAAATGCTCCTGATTGCGGAAGAAGCGCGACCAGGATTGTCCCCTTGCGGGGTAGGTATCCTGCTGCTGGAGCTCGTGCCAGTGTTCGACATACGGGTCGTGCACGCGCATTTCCGCGCCCATTTCGGTCAGTCTCCGCACAACGATTTCCGAACCGCTGTATCGCGTATCGGCGACATCCTGCCGATAGCTGACCCCGCAGAGAAGCACATTGGCCCCGGCAATATATCGGCCCATATTTCGCAGGGCATCGCGGGTCAGGGTGGCCACGTGCAGGCCTCTGGTATCGTTAATGTCAATGGCCATCGTTGTGATTTTGAAGATGTCATCATCAAAGCCGAGCAGATGTTTGTAGGCCCAGTAGCCCAGTCCGCCGTCTTTGGGCAGGCAGTATCCGCCGATGCCGGGCCCGGGAAAGATGATATTGCTGTGAGTGGGCCGCATTTTAATGGCCTTAATAACCTTAATCAGGTCAACGCCGTTGCGTTCCGCAAAGAGCGACCATTCATTTAGAAATGCGAGTATAGTAGCGCGGTAGGAATTCTCGACGATTTTGGTGGTTTCGGACTCAATGGGGCGGTCCATAACTGTCAGCGGGAAGTCTTTAGTATTGAGGACTTCGCGGAGGAATTTTTCCACGCGGTTGCGGGCTTCTGTTGTGCAGCCGGAGCAGACCCGCCAGAAGTCGCGGATTGAGGCGACGTATTGCCTGCCCGGCATAACGCGTTCGAAGCTGTGGGCCAGCAGCGGCTCGGATTTGATGCCGCGGGTCTGGAAGGCCTTTTTCAGTATCGGCCAGGCGACGAATTCCGTCGTGCCGGGCGCTACGGTAGTTTCAATCAGGACCAGACAGTCGGCCGGAATCTTCTGGCCGATGGTTTTCATAGTGGCCTCGAGTGCCGCCATATCGGTTTGTCCTGTGCGAAGCTGTCCGAGGTCCCGCTTGATATAATCGCACTGGACATCGACGACAACGCAGTCAGCCAGCTCAAGGCAGTCGCTGTTGTATGTGCCGATTAGCGTTTTTTTCTCCAGCACGCAGCGGGCAATCATCGGGTCGACCTGTGGGTCTTCAGCCTTGACTGGAGATTGTCCCTTATCGAGCATTGGAATTTTCCAGTAGCTGCGTGTGCTGGGCCGCTGGCAGCCGATAACGAATTTGGATGGTTTTGATGTTTTTTTGTCGACGGTATCTGCGATGATAGCCGCCATCACGGCTCCGACAAATCCCACACCCATAACGACGACGATTTCCCTGCCGTCCTTCCGGGCAGATTCGACAAGTTTGCGGACGCGGTCCAGCTCCGCCGGATACTGCTGGGGCTGGGGGATTACAAATTTTTCACCGGCCGGACTTATGGAATAATCTGTCATGGTTCATGCCTCCTTAATAAAGGATAAACCTCCACACCAATTTGCGGAGTGGAAGCAAATTCGGAATCTGCGGAAAAACCGCTTTTATTCAATTTTTCTGCCCAACCACAAAGTAAATTGGTGTGGGGGTAAAATTTCGGGTATTATAAGCAAATCAGGGGCGGGATAAAGCGAAAAAATCGTCAATTGTAATCTCTTTAATCTAAAAGCCTTGACAATTAATTACTGTAAAGGCTTTAATATTATAATCTGCCGTAAAAAGGGCGATTAGTTCAGCTGGTTAGAACGCACGGATCACACCCGTGAGGTCACAGGTTCGAATCCTGTATCGCCCAATTCCGACATCCGATATGCAAACGAAACAAACATCTGCCGGGCGGACGGACATGCAAGTTCCGAAAAAATGACCAATGTCTTAGTTGTAAACCCTGATGGTACAGTACCGGCAGAATTTAACCTCGGCTGGTTTAAACCGACGGACAATTCCTGCTTCGACCTCGAATAAAATAATTAGAATCCGGAATTCAGAAAACAGGCCGCAGAAGAAAACACCGAAGTTTAACAGCAGACAATAGTTAACGCACCAAACCTCAAAAAAATATTTTTTAAATTTTTTTTACAAAATCATTCATAAAAACTTTACCTCGCTGCCGATACCATTTATATTATTGGCGTGTTCACCATCGGCTAAACGTTCCAGCGATGGCGGAAGGATTCAGGAACATAAATTTAACGGATTTCAGACATGTCCAATCAGCCACGGGCAGCCAGGATTCTGATTTGTCTGGTAGTTGCTATGACCATTGGCGCCGCTGTTCTTATGGCTCTCGACCATCAATCCATCTCTGCCGGAGCCTTCAGCCTCGCAAGCTATTCGTCATTGGGGCCAATCGCTGATATTATCGCCACAAGAGAGCTGGCTAAAAGCGACAGATGGGATAAAATCGAGGTTTTTTACAGCAACACAAGGGGCGGCAATCTAAATCAGCTGGCATCACTGAACGGCCTGACAAGCGCTGAAGATGTCAATTTCCATTTTCTCGTCTGCAACGGCCTCGGTGGAATCGACGGCCAGATTCAGCCGACCGAAAAATGGCTCAACCAGTGGTCCGCTCTGCCCGGCGGCGTCTGGTACGGAAGCAGCACTACCATCAGAATATGCGTTATCAGCGAAGGTAAAACAAAAGCCTCCGACTACCAGATAAGCAGAACCGAAGAACTCATCCAGCACCTGAGCAGAAAATTTAACATCCCACTATCGAACATCATCTACCCTGAAGACTGGCAGATATAAGGAAATTTAAAAATCAAAAATTAACCCCGGTGAGATAGCGAAGCGGCCCCGATGGGATAGTTTCACCCCGATTAGATAACTTCGTATCTCACAGGGTAAACATCCCACGGGGTAAACATCTCACGGGGCAAGAATGTAAAATTGAGGAGTTCGCCCTTCGGGCGAGACCTAATTTAATATTTAGCCCCGCGATTCACCGCGGGGTTCTTTTTTTGCCATTTACGGCGGGTTTTTCTTTGCCTTTCACATAAAAGACCTTCATGGTCCTTTAATTTCGATAAAAATTCCCATTGCAAACACCCGATAAAAACGAATTTATTTCCGAACTAAAGAGACTATTAAAAAAATTTTAACTCTTTTCGTTATTTTTACTGTTTTCGCTATTTTATCTAATTTAACATTGTCGATAAAACCTTAGAAAGGAAGAACAGGTCTTTTTAATGGAGTAGAAAAATGGCACAAGCATTAGAAACCTTAGTTGAAAATCGCAAGTCAGCACGAACGGAACTTTCATGGCCGATAAGCCTCTGGCTGCCGGAGGCAAACAGATTCTTCAACGGCAAAACCATCAACGTCGCCAAAGGCGGTGTGCTCCTGTCAATGCCGATGACAACACCAATCAGACCCGGACACGTCGTGGAGATAAACTTCCCGCGGACAATGAACCTTGCCAAGAAGAAAGGGCAGTTCGCCCGCATAAAGACCGGCAAAGTAATACGCGTCGAGCGCGACACCCTGACCTCCGACGCCACCATCGGCGTGGCCATCCAGTTCGCATAAGAAATTAAAAATTAAAAATTAAAAATTCAGGGGTCCCTGCTTAGCGGGGGGACTCTATAATTTTCACTATATCAAAACCTGCCTATCTCTCTCTGCCTACTGTATGCGGATAATTCACAACGCGATTGAAAACCGCCTGCCGTGTGGTATCATACGGCAATGAGCAAAGACAGGAAAAAAGGCGATTCGGTCCGTGTGCCGAAGATGGAGAACAAGCGGGCCTTTTTCGATTATGAAATCATCGAAAAGACAGAAGCCGGCCTGGCACTTGTCGGAAGCGAAGTCAAATCACTCCGCCAGGGCGGAGCCGACCTTACAGGCGCCTATGCCAGGATTTCCAGTAATGAATGCTGGCTTATCGGCTGTAATATTGCACCATATAAACAGGCAGGCACCCGCAACCACGAACCCCTCAGAAAGCGAAAATTACTGCTGCATAAAAGACAAATCAAAAAAATAGACGGTAAACTGCAGCAGAAAGGCTTTACGCTTGTGCCGCTGCGGATATATTTTAACGACAAAGGCCTGGCAAAAATTGAGCTGGCAATAGCAAGAGGAAAACGGCAATATGACAAACGTGAAAAAATCAAAAAGAGGCAACAAAAAAGCGATATCGACAAGAGTATGAGAAAATACAGGAAATAACTTAGCCACGAAGGCACGAAGACACGAAGTTTTTTTATCGCTGATTACGCAGATTTAGGTGATTTATCTAAAAAAGGAATATCGAACGTAGAAAATTAAAAGTCAAAGTGCAAAAATAAAAATGACAAGTAAAAAATCAAAAATGAGGAAATGAAAATGTCAAATGAATTTATAAAGCTGTTAAACAATGAGAAATTGCGCGGAGAAATAATAAATGCTGTAAAAACAGTATGCAGTGAAGCAGGAGTCTGTTTTGAAGAACCTAAAAATATTTATTTCAGAGAGAATTATGAAAGTGATGAAGAATATCAGAAAATGATTAATAATCCTGATTGGGAAGATGCTTGGTATGCAGGATTAACTGGTGCTGATATAGAAGGACTATTTCGAAATTACATTTTTGACAAAATTGAACAACCTTGGCCTATTACTCCTGAGGAATTAACGGAGACGCTTTACGATATGGTTCGCTCCAAAGAATTCGCCGATTCAATAACTGATGAAGCAGTAGAGAATCTTTACGATATATTCTTATCTTATGTTGAAAATCATTTTCTCTCTTACCGGCGGTCATTGCCTTTTACAATTTGTAAAATCAGGAGTAAGGATACTTCATTTATAAAGTGGTTTCTTATAGGTAGATTAGAGGACGAAAATGAAAGGATAAAATTAGCTAATCAGGAATTTAATAAGGAATATGATAAAAGCAAGATACTTTGGACTAAAAATGATATTTCTGTTATTATAGAACCAAGACTTGACAAACGAAGTAACTATCAAGCTGACGAAAAGGGAAATATTTTTAGAGAGGACGAATATTCAATCAATGCTATTGTTATAGGCAGAATAAGCCCCGCTTCTTTGAAAAAAATGTATGGCCAAATAAGCCGGTGTTTGCCTTCAATAATTCGCTCTTTTGCATTGTTATACCCATTAGAAGGCAGGTCATTTATAAATTTTAACGACCTACCGCAAGTAGATGAACACTTTTTTGAAAAAAATGGAGCGCTCATCAAGAATTGTTTGGACTTATTTTTTACTGAGCCTACTAAAAAGGACACGATAGATAGACGAGTGCGCAATGCGGTTCATTTATTGGTTGAGTCAGATAATCAAACGGTTGACACAATAGGTTTAGCACTTTCCATAACGGCAATGGAGGCATTACTTTCACAAGGTAGTAATGGGATTTCTGAAAAACTTGGAACGATTGCGGCTGCTTTACTGGAACCTGATTCGTCTGAAAGAGCTAAAGCTAAAAAATTTGTTAAGGATTTATATGACCAACGTTCGCGAGCTTTACATGGAGAGAAAATCGAAATGGAACCTCAAGCTCGCAAGAATGCACGCCATTTAGCGGCGGCAGTTTTAATTGCAGTTCTTAATATTCGCTATCTTTCAAAGCATGGTTCGGAAGCTGAAGCCTTGGTAGAATTGAAAAAACTTTATGACGATCCTTATCAATCCGGTTTACCAGCCGGAGTGCTTGAATTAAATATTCGAAGTTTATGGACGAACAAAAAAGATTAAGAAAAAATTATGTTTCGGCAGCAGTTACAGAAAAATTTGTGTTTATTTGTGTTCATTCGTGGTTAAATTGAATCAGGAAAAAATTTGGTGGCAATTATGGCAGAAGAAAAAAAACAGGAAAAGAAAATCATAATTGACGAAGACTGGAAGACCAAGGCACAAAAGGAAAAGGAGGTTTTAAAGGCAAAGGAAAAGGTTGAAAAAGAGCCCAAAGAGTCTGACATCCCAGAGGAGCAACGGCCGCTGCCGCAGGGTGATTTTAGTTCTTTGATTAGTCTGCTCGCAACACAGGCTTTGTTTGCATTGGGCGCTATTACAACTGAAAACGACAAAGAGCCGAAAAAAGACCTGCGGCTGGCAAAGTTTCATATTGATATGCTTGAAGCGCTTGAACAAAAGACAAAAGGAAATCTGACAGAGCAGGAACAAAAGCTTTTCTCAAGCGTCCTGAGTCAGCTTCGCATGGGTTTTGTTAACGCGTCAGGATAATCCCATGGCAAACATACTCAAAGAAATAATAGACAATAAACGAAAAGAACTGCAGCTGCAGAAAAAATTAGTTGCAGCCGAATTGCTCAAAGAGCAGATAAAAAACCTCCCCCATTGCAGAAACTTTCACAAGGCTGTAACAAAACCAAACAATCGCGGCATAAATGTTATCGCTGAAGTCAAAAAGGCCTCGCCTTCGGCAGGCATTATCCGCGAAGATTTCCAGCCGGTCGAGATTGCAAAAATTTATGAAAGATGCGGCGCAGATGCCATAAGCGTCCTGACGGATGAAAAATATTTTCAGGGCAGACTCGAATATCTTACGCAGATTAAA
>Ga0315294_10007762_pt1 | contig 11774 bp, 12 predicted proteins | sample YL17G13_40_MG_FD_203626 | JGI IMG/M metagenome (GOLD analysis project Ga0315294, IMG submission 203626) | Sediment microbial communities from Yellowstone Lake, YNP, Wyoming, USA - YL17G13_40 | ecosystem: Environmental > Aquatic > Freshwater > Lake > Sediment | place: USA: Wyoming | collected...
CGGGCGGCTGGCTCGACGGCTTGGCAGCGGCCGTCCGCGGGGGAAGACCGCGCGGCCCGGGGCTTGTGCCCGGCGCATCGGGCACGGTGCGAAGGTGCGGCTTCTCTTCCAGGAGGGTCCGGGCGAAACCCGCCAGGTCCTCCGGCGGCTGGCCGCACGAGAGCCGCTCGCGCGCCAGCGCCAGGGCCGTCTCGGTATCCGTGCACCCGGCGCGGAAGAGTTCGCGCTCCAGCCGCCGGTCGCGTTCGACTGCCTCGAGGCGGCCGCGAAGCGTCTCGGCCTCGTTGCGGGTTTGCGCCAGTTCATTCTCCAGCGAGGAGGCGCGGCCGTCCTGCGCCTCGCGCAGGGCCTGGATTTCGGTTTCCAGCGCCTCGGCGCGGCGCTCCGCCTCTTGCGCACGGCGGCGGTACTTGATGCTCTCTTGGACGAGCGACTGCGCGCTGGGGCGGTCGCCCGCCGGGGCCGGCGATCCGTCGCGCCCGGCCGCCGGGCCTTGGTCCGTCGGGATCCGTACGTCCGTGGACATCGTGTCCTCCTTCAGTCGTTTCGTCGTGCTTGAGAACCACCCGCCGCTCCCGCAGCGGGCTCGGAAGCGATGTTGGCTACTTTGGGGCGCTCGGTTCGTATCCGAGTTCGCGCAGGACCGCCTCGGCGGGCACGCCGAGTTCGCGCTTGGCCTTGGCCTCGGCCAGTTTTTCCATCAGGTTCTCCGGCAGCGGGCTGGGCCAGTGGAGGCGCGTCTGGCGGTCTTCGGCATCGGTCGGCAGGACGCCCAGCCGGTCCAGCGCCTCGAGGACCATCCGGTTCGCCTCGACGATGCCGGCGCCGTAGGTGACGCGCTTGCGCTCCAGCCGCGCAAGGGTTCCCATGAGGACCACCTTCAGGGCGGTGGCGCTCGTGAGGTTTCCCAGGCGGTCCTTGAGGAGGCCCGCGGCCAGGGGCGTGACGCCGCTGGTCTTGTCCATGGCCTCGCGCAGTTCCGCGATGTGGGCGGTCTCGCTGGGGCTTTCGGCGTCGCCGCCGAACGCCTCGATCGATGCGTCGGGGTTGTCGGTGGCCCACATGCGGCCGGGGGCGATGGGCCGGTCCTCGAACCCCTCGATGCCCTTGCCGAGGTACATCTTGAAACTCTGGAAGGTCACGCGGCTGGCGCGGTCCGACAGCCGCGCGTTCAGTTCGTCCTGGATGGGGATGAGCGGCTCGACTTCGCTCGCGCCCTCGTACTGCATGGGGTTCGGGAGGTTCTGGATGTGGACGACCGGGACGCGGCCGAGGAGGTTCTCGCCCTCGGCCACGAGCGCCCCGTCCTCGTACCGCTGCCACCACGTGGGGCCGATGATCTCGAGGACGTCGATTTCCTCCAGGCGGCGCGCGCCGCGGCCCAGCAGGCGGCCCAGGAAGCCGCCGCCGGTCACGCGATTCGTCTCCTCCCGGTACATCTGGACCCAGTAGCGCAGGCGCCGGTAGTCGTCGGGGTCGAGGATGGGCAGGATGCGCGGCGCCTCGATGGCATCGAGCGCAAGCGTCTGTCCGGCGCGGAGGGCAGCCGGCAGGGTGTCGCCCTCCCGGCCGCCCTCGCGGTTGCCGGCCTTGGCCGCGTCGCCGCCATTCGGGCGCACGCGTATTACCAGGTCTACGAAGCCGTACACGGCACCCAGGAGCGCCACCTCCTGGAGGAGCGCCACTCCGCCGCTTGCCTCCCACACGGCCCGCAGCGCGGCTTCGATCTGCCGCGCATCCTCCGGGCGGCGGGCCAGGCTCTCGATGCCCACGGGCTTGCCCGCCAGGAAGTGAACGCCGGTGTCGATGCGCCAGCCGATGTCGTTCTCGATGACGACTTCCTTGCGGCGGATGGCCGGCGCAGGTTCGCCCGCGCCGCCGTAGCCCAGGTGCGAGCGACCGGTGATCCGGGCGGGAAGGCCGAACTCCTGCGCCTGGTAGTACGGCCGGGCCGAGGCCGCCCAGTCGGCGTCGCGCTCGGCCTCCGGCACGCCCGCGCCCAGCGGCGTCAGGTCGTTCTTGTAGTAGGACCACAGGCGCGCCAGATGCAGGGCCCGCTCCGGCGCGCTGTCCTGGACAAGGTACTCGACGAGCGGCTCGGACAACTCCGGGTCTCGGAAGTTTGTGAAGTCCAGTTTCAAGGGCGTCTCCTCTGCACGTGGCGGCGTGCGGCGCCTAAGCCGGCGATCCCTTCATAGGCGGCGCGACGCGAGGCCGTTTCAGACGCATCCCTCAATCCGCGATTCGCAATCCATAATCCGCACTTGAGCGGTCCCTCCATAAAAGGATGCGCGGCATCGTCTTGCGCCGCCTTCGGAGGCCTTTCGGCAGGGGCCGCACGCGCAAGGCATGCAGCGGGAAGGACTTGCGATTTCGGTTTCCAGACGGATTTTTTCCGGGCCTATGCGCGCCTGCGCCAAACCCTGCTGGCGCTATCAAGAACGCGGTTTTTTCGAAGGCGTCGCGCGCGGCAGATGTTAGAATCACCGAAGTATTCGATGCTATCGACGCCTGGGGGGAGCCGGATCGCCGAGCATCTGCGCGTCCGCACCCTTTACGATTCGCGAATCGCTTGACGCGCCCCGCACGCCGGGTACGATTGCGGGCCGTCGCCGTTGACTTTGAACTTGGAACTTTGAACCTGGAACTTCCGTTATGCAAGATGCCATCGCCAAGGCGGCGGTCCTCATCGAGGCGCTGCCGTACATCCGCCGGTTCCGCGGCAAGACGGTCGTGGTGAAACTCGGCGGCTCGTTCATGGACGTGCCCGAGGACCTCGAGGCCGTCTGCACCGACATCGCCTTCATGCGGGCCGTGGACATCGACCCCGTGGTCGTCCATGGCGGCGGCAAGGCCATCACGCGGGCCATGGAAGAGGCGGGCCTCAAGGCCCGTTTCGTGGGCGGTCTGCGCTACACCGGGCCGGAGGAACTCCGGATCGTCGAGGACGTCCTGGCGACCGATGTCAACCGCCAGATCGTGGGCCTCCTTGAAAAGGCCGGCGCGAAGGCCGAGGGCCTCACCTCGAAGACCCGCTGCGCGCTTCGCGCCGAGAAGATGGCGGGCGCGGGCGGCGCGGACCTGGGGCTGGTGGGCAAGGTCACGAGCGTCGATGCCCTGCTCCTCAGGGGCCTGTGTGACCTGGGCACCATCCCGGTCATCGCGCCTATCGCCGTGGGCCAGGGCGGCGAGAAATACAACTGCAATGCCGACGAGGCGGCCTCGGCCGTGGCGCGGGCTTTGGAGGCCGAGAAACTCGTCAACGTCTCCGACACGCACGGCATCCGCGAGCGGCCGGACGATGAACAGAGTCTCCTGTCGCACATCTCGGAGGGCGACGCCCAGCGGTTCCTTAAGTCCGGCATCATCTCCGGCGGCATGATTCCCAAGGTCCAGACGATCCTCGAGGCCCTCAAGGGGGGCGTCAAGAAGGCCCACATCGTCTCCGGCCGCGTGCCGCACTCGCTCCTGCTGGAGATTTACACCGACCGCGGCGTCGGGACCGAGATCGTGCCGTAACCGCATTGCGGATTGCGGAATGCGGATTGCGGATTGACCAAGTGTGGCACGGCCGGCTTGCCCGGCCGTGTGGAATCGCACGGGGCACACGTTCCACGGTCGGACGAGCCTGATCGCGGGTTGCCGACATGGCCGCTGCCGCATGCGGCGCTTTGGGGCCATGGCCCACGGGGGCAGGTGCGTGACAGAAGGCAATGGCAGCGAGGTCAATGCCGCGCAGCCGCTGACCGAGTCCGGCAAGGGCCAGGCCAGGGCGTTGTGGGCGGCGTGGTGGCCGGTGTTGGGGGCCATGCTCTCCTTGCTGCGCCGCCACGGGCTGCGGGCGTTTGTTCTGGCGGGCCTGTCGAGCGTCATTGTGGGCCTCGGTTGCGGAGTGTTCGCGGCGCTGCCTTACCTGGTGGACCGGTACTCCGACCAATACCCTTCTTGGTATTGGATTCTGCTCCCTGTGGCAACATGGCTGGCGGTGGCGCCGGTAGGGCCGGTTGAATCGGGCTACTGGTACGCCATGTACCGGTTGCTCCTAGGCGAGAAGGTGGGAGTGGGCAGTTTGTTCGCCGGGTTCCGGCGGTTACGGCTTTATCTGAACCTTGTCGCCATCATGTTGGTGATGGTCGCTGTACCGCAGGTGCTGTGTTGGATTTGGGCCGAACTTCCCTGGTCGTTCTGTTGGGAGTACTTCGAGAACTTCGTTACGCCCGGCTCGCCGCTGGACCAGTTGATTGTAAGCATTCCCGGGATCGGCTGGTTCATCGGCGAGTTTCACTACGCTGCCCGGACACTTATCTTACTGCCCATTCAGTGGTCTGCCCTCGTGGTTCTTGTAGAGGGCAAGTCGTGGCCTAAGGCACTGTCCGGTAGTGTGCGCCTCGCGTGGCGGTACAAGCACCTTGTGCTGCTCATGCTGAGCGTGCTGGTGGTCCTCTCTTGCGACACGTGGCTGCGCGCTCTTCTGCCACAGCGCCGAGATTACTTCGAGGGCTACTCGCGTTTCGTTTACTGGCTCGTCGACTGGGGCAGCCTGGGCGGCCATGCTGCAATTACCTTCGCGATTATGGCCATTAAGTCTGCTGCCCTGGTGACGATATATCAAGCGATGCGCAGGGGCGGCACAGCACGGCCGGCCGAGATCGCTTGATTCCCATCGGCCCGTGGCGTAACGTCTCAGCCGCGTGCCCGTCACGGCGCGCCTTGCGTGTTGTGGCACGGCCGGCTTGGCCGGCCGTGGCGAATCGCGCGGCATGTCCACGGCCGGGCAAGCCGGCCGTGCCACATCGCATCGTGATGGTGCAGGAGAGCATTGATGGCCAACCCGATTCGCCTGGGCGTCCTCCTTTCCGGCGGCGGGCGGACGCTCGAGAACATCCTCGACCATATCCGCGCGGGGAAACTCGCGGCCGAAGTGGCCGTGACAATCGCCTCGCGCCCGGGCATCCGCGGCATCGACGTCGGCACGGCCGCCGGCGTGCCAACGCACCTCGTGCGGCCGAAGGAATACCCCACCGTCGAGGCGTACTCCGACGCGATGGTCAAACTCCTGGACGATGCCCGCGTGGACCTCATCCTCCTGGCCGGGTTCCTCTCGTACTGGATCATCCCCCAGCGATACCTCGGCCGCGTGATGAACATTCACCCGGCCCTCCTGCCCTCGTTCGGCGGCAAGGGGATGTACGGCCACCACGTGCACGAGGCGGTGCTGGCGCGGGGGTGCAAGGTCTCGGGATGCACGGTCCACTTCGTCAACAACGAGTACGATGAGGGGCCGATCATCCTCCAGCGGGCCGTGCCCGCCTACGCCGAGGACACGGCCGACGACCTCGCGGCCCGCGTGTTCCGCGAGGAGTGCATAGCCTACCCGGAGGCGATTCGCCTGTTCGCCGAGGGGCGGCTGCGCGTCGAGGGGGGCGTGGTGCGCATTGATGACCCGAAGTACCTGAGAGAGTGACTGAGTGACGGCGGAAGGAACTCCCGCGTGCCACGGTGCCGTTACTCAGTCACTTAGTCACTCGGTTTCCGCCACGCGGAGGCTCTCATACATGGCTGACAGCCCCCGGATGTACGCCTGCGGCCGCATCGTGGCCGAGCGCGAGGCTCTCGTCTCGGCCCTCGATGCCGGGCTTCTCCTGGGCGCGGGGCTCTTTGAGACCCTGCGCACCTACAATGGCCGGCCGTTTCGCCTGCGGCAGCACCTCGCGCGGCTGCGGTCCAGCGGCCAGGTGTTCCGCATCTTCGTGGGCGAGACGGATGAGGAGATTGAAGGCATCATTAGCCGCCTGCTGGAGGCCAACGGTGTCTCGGACGCTCGGCTGCGCATCACCGCCACGCGGGGCCCTATCTTCGAGGAACTCGCCGACGACGAGGCCCCGCGGGCCACCCTCCTGGTGACGGCCGGCGGGCAGGCGTTCTACCCGCCCGAACTCTACGAGCGCGGCGCCACGGTTGTCGTCTCAGATGTTCGCATCAACGAGACGGACCCGAGGACCTTCCACAAGACCACCAACTTCCTGGCCAGCCTCCTGGCCTTGCAGGATGCGCACCGCGGCCGCGCCACGGAGGCCCTGCGCTTCAACTCGAAGAACCGCCTGGCCGAGGGCGCCATCAGCAACGTCTTCCTGGTCTCCGGCGGGCGGCTCCTGACGCCGCCCGTTGAGGATGGACTCCTGCCGGGCGTTACGCGCGCGGCCGTCCTGGAACTGGCGGCCGAGGTCGGCGTTCCGGCCGGGCAGCGCAGCCTCTCGGTCCAAGACCTGCTGGACGCCGACGAGGTATTCCTCACGAACTCCATCATGGAGGTCATGCCGGTGGCGCGCATCGAGCAGCACGAATTCGGCCCCAAGAACGACGAGGCGCACCTGGGCAAGCCCGGCCCCGTCACGCGCCGTCTGTCCGAGGCGTACAAGGCCCTTGTTGCCCGCGAAACCGGTGCACAAGTCTAGGTGCGAGCCGAAGGCGAGGGCGCTGTATGGTTGATCGTCCAACACCCTGCGGCGAGTCAGGAATCCCAAGGCACGCTGGTGGCTGTTCACGATCCGCGCTCAAGGGTGACCGTTGAGGAGAGGCGCCGCGCGGGGGGCGATCTACTTCGGCGGCAGGGGCTGAGTGCCGCCCGGCGGAATGATCCGGACGCCGGGAATGCCCGGCGCGGCCGGGCCCGCGCTGGGCGGCTGAGCGGGCGGCGAGGCAGAAACGCCTGCGGCCGGCGCCTTGCCCGGCGGCTGAGTTCCGGCAGCGGGCGGCGGCGCTGCGCCGGCCTTCGCGGGCAGTTGGGGTTTCAGGTTCGGCATAAACGGGATGGTTCCGCTCTCGGGAACTTGGCCGGGCCCGGTCCGCTCGGCGGTCAGGATGATCGTCTCGGACCATGTGTCGGGCCCGCGACGGCCATGGAAGAAGACCCCGCCCAGGCTGAGGCCGGCCGCACCCTTGCCTGTCCCCGCCCTCAGTCTTGGCGGGCCGCCGATGACCAACAGCCGGCCCGGCGCCAGCCGCACCTCGGCCGCCAGGTCCGTAAGCGGGAAGGTGGCGCGCAGCATTTTCTGCGTCACGGAGTTTCCGACTTGGACCCAGCGCATCTCTTCCGGGCCGTAGGCCACTTCCGGCATCAGGGCGAGGTGCAGGGCGGCCGGATCCTCCGGGTCGCTGCGGCAGACGCAGCGGAACTGGGTGATGGCCTTGTCAAAGTGCCGCCCGGCCATCCGGCCGGCGGCGTCGGTCCAGAGGATGTCGACGGCGTCGCGCTCGCCGCCCGCCGGGATAGCGAAGTCGAAGTTCTCTCGCACGAAAAAAACCTGGACGTGGGCCGCACGGTCGGGCGTTTCGGTGGCCAGTTGGTTCATGCGGTCGGCCGCCAGGCGGGCTCCCTCGCCCAGGCGGAGGTCATTGGTTTCCCACAGGGTCCGTTTCTCGTACGGCACGTTCGTGGTGCCCAGCAGGCGCCAGATGTCCTCGACGGGCGCATCGGGCCTCATGCGGTGCGAGAGCGTTACCATGCGGATGTGGAACATCGGGGCGGCGGCGGGCGCATCGACCCCCGGCAAGGGCCGCAGGCGCACCGGCTGGTTCGGCGGGGCGGTCTCACAACCGACGGCCAGAAGCGCCAACGCCAGAAGCGCAACCTGAGTACCTGAGTAAACGGCAGCAGAGGCCGTATGGCCGCCAGGCCGCCTTTTCCTTCTCAGGCACTCAGGTACTGAGGCACTCAGGTACTCAGTCCTCGTTCCCCGTTCCCGCCGTTTCTCGCCGTTGCAAGACATGGTCACTTCACCTTGGGCCGCATCGGCAAGTCTTCCAACTTATAGGTGTAGAACAAGCGGGCGATCTTGTCGGCGAAGCCGTCGATGAGGGTGGACTCCTGCTCGCCCGGTTCTTCCGGCGCGACGTCGGGTTGCGATTCGGCCGTCATGAGGCGCGCGGCGGCCAGGACGGGCCAGACCTGTTGGCCCGTATCAGGGAAAACCAGCCGCACGGCCGCCTCGGTGTACCCGTGGTAGACGTTTGAACTGGGGTCGTCGCGGAGCCGGAAGTCGACGACCTCGACGTGCAGGACGTAATCCACGTTGAAGTACTTGCCGACCTGGGCGACGGACCACTGGGCGAACTTGGGCTCGGCCTGCCGGGCGGCCTCGATGCTGTGGGCGGGGACGAGCGGGCCGCAGGCCTTGTGCTCGGCCAGGATCTTGCCGATGCGCAAGGAAAGCGCCGACTCCAGCCGTGGAAACCGTGATGCGGTGGTCGGGTCCTTGACGTCCACCAGCACCGCGATGCTCTTCGTCTTCAGGTCGAACTCGGCCTGGGCGGTTTCCTCCGGGACAAAGGGGCCGACGGTCTTCGTGAGGATCCAGGCGAACGGCTGGCATCCCGCCGCCGCAGCGGCAAGCCATAGCACGAACAGCGGGAACAGGGAACGGGGAACTCGTGCTACGTAGCGAAGAGGCTTCGCTACTTCGCAGAGTAGCACGGGGAACCGGGAAGGATAAACGGCGGGAACGGGGAACGGGGAACGGGGAACCGGGAAGGATAAACGGCGGGAACGGTTTCCTGTTCCCTGTTCCCTGTTCCCGGTTCCCGCCTTTACGCTTGCCGGTTCCCTGTTCCCGGTTCCCGGTTCCCGGCTGTGGGCGGTCACGAGCGGCCTCCTTTGACAAGAACCTCGTAATCACGGAACTTGTTGATGACCGCCTTGGCAAAGGCGACGTTTGTGTAGGTCCGGACGACGCGCTCGGTTGTGCCGAGCACGCCGACCGGCCCTTCTTCGGGGTAGACCGTCTCAACGACGGTTTCGTAGACGGGGTTGCGTTGGCCCCGAGTTTCGGCGACTTGGACGCGGGCCCGGACGCGGCCGCGATAGAGGTTTGCCGACCGGTCTTCCATCATGGTGTACCGTTCGAGTTCAATGTAGAGGATCGTGTCGGCCTCGAAGGAGTTGGCGATGTCCACGAGCGACATGTTGGGCCACTCGAGGTTCGACTCCTGCCAGCGGACCACTTGCACCGGATGGACGATGGACTTAACACGGGAACCGAGCGACAAGAGGATCTCGCTCACCAGGTTGCTGCCGACTTCGAGCGGCGCCGTGGGGTCATCGAACAGGATTTCCGTGCCGGCATAGGTGACGATGACCAGGCGCTCGGCCTTCAGCGGATACTCGGCTGGAATGGTCTCTTTGGGGTGGCGCGGGGCGAACATCCAGGCGTAGAAGTTCGCTGCCGGGCATCCGCACGCCGCCAGGGCGCCCAGGGCGACCACGCCCACCAGCCAGCCACGGCACGGCATGTGGCCGTGCCAGGGGGCCGCGTTACGCCATCGCATTTGGGGCATACGCCCTCCTTCGAGCCCGCCGGTCGCCAATCAGTCTGGCGACTGAGTTTCACATCGTCGACCACTTGTACGCCCACGACACCAGGCCCAGCGCCGTCAAAATGAGACCCAAGACCAGGACGCGGTTTCTAGAAACCGTCAGCAAGGGAAGCCAACTGCGCCCTGTCACCAGCGCCCAGACGCTCGAAATCAGCCCGCCGGCCGCCAGGAAGAAGACGGCCAGTCCGAACGGCTGATTGACCATCGCCTCATAGAACCGCCCGTGCGCCGCCAGGACGAACGAGGTGGTCACCCCGCACGTCGGGCAGGGCCGGCCCGTTACGACCAGCATGCCGCAGGGCGGCAATCCCAGGACCGTGTGCGTGCCCGTGCCGGTCGGCGACGCCGTAAGCAGCAGGCCGGTGGCCAGACTCGCCGCCATCACCGCCGCAAGGATTCCCTGGGCGGCCTTCTCGGCTGTCGAGGCCCGTGGCCAGGCCTTCGCCCGCCGTAGGGCTATGGCCCGCAGGCAGGTCCGCCCGTGCGCCGCGCTGCAGGGCACCGGGCTTGCCACGGCGTCGCCCTGGCGAGCCGGGACGGCTTGGCGGCCGCCGCCCAGTACGGGCGGGCGTACTGGCCCGGAGTCCATCATGGTTGCCTGTTGCGACGTTTCAGCCATGCTCGTGATGACTCCTGCCGGCCCGGAACGGTTTTTCTGGTTAACCGCCCATCTTGATGGGCGCGTGTTTTATCGTATCGCTCGCGTAGCCTGCGGTCAACGGGGAAGCACGCCGTCTGGCAGCCTCTCAGCAGCAGGCAGCCCTTACGAGCCCTCCTGCCGGCAACTGCGGGATTACCCGAAGGGCCCGTTTTCCTTGACAGTTCCGGGGCTGCCTAGTAGAGTAGAACGCGATGGGCGGAATGCCGCCCTTGGCATTTTAGGAATCGGTCTGACCCCGCGCGATGCCCGGATCGATTCACTCAAATCGGACCTCTTTCTAAGGAGCAGGTCATGGAGGCGTTTGACAGGCTGAAGGTCCTGGTGGCCCAGGCAGAAGAGGATGTTATCAAGGTCGACGGCGGGAACAAGGCCGCGGGCACCCGTCTGCGCAAGACCATGCAGGAGATCAAGGCCGCTGCTCAGGAGGTCCGTGTGAAGGTGCTGGAGCGGCGTTCGCCCCCGGCGTGAGGCAGGGGCCGAAGCACCGACGGTTTCTCAGACCGATGACCAGAGGGACTCGAAGCCCGTCGCTAGAGTCCCTCTGTAACTCTGCACCGCCAAGGGAACCGCAGCGTATGGCACCGCCGCTTGTGGTGGACCTTTCGAAGATCGATCTGGGGCGGGTTGTCATGTCGATCGACGAGATCCGACAGTACAACCCGCACCGCTACGAGATGGAGCAACTGACGGGCGTCATCCACCTGGATGCTGCGGCAGGCCAGATCGTGGCGTTCAAGGACGTGCGGCCGGACGAGTTCTGGGTCCGCGGGCACATTCCGGGGCGACCGCTGTTGCCGGGCGTTCTGATGATCGAGGCGGCGGCCCAGATGTCGAGCCTGTACTACAAGAAGGTCCAGCAGGACCCGCGGTTCCTGGGGTTCGGCGGGGTGGACGGCGTCAAGTTCCGCGGCCAGGTGGTGCCGGGCGACCGCCTGCTGCTGCTGGGCCGGGCGGTGGAGATCCGCAGCCGGCGGGCTGTTTTCGACACGCAGGGCGTCGTGGGCGACCGGCTGGTTTTCGAGGCGCGCATCACCGGAATGCCGATCTGACGGCAGTCCCCGGTTCTTTCGTCAGCCGCGGCGCCTGCGCCAAAGAGTTCTCTGAAGGGGCAAGACCATGGGTATCGCGGGCCGTAAAATATTCAGCCATAAGCATAAGAAGCGCTGCGGGTTCCGCAAGCGGATGAAGACGCGCGGCGGGCGGGCCGTCCTCCGGCGCCGCCGCAAGGTCGGCCGCCGGCTGCCCAGCGCGAAGCACTAACAAACCGGCCGACAAGCCCGACGCGGGAGCGTCGGGTTACGTTCGAACGTGCCCCGCTGCTCCCGCAGCGGGCTCGGGGGCGCCTCTGGCTCGTGGCTTGCGGCCCGCGGCTTCATCACGCGCCGCCGCCGGCGAGGTAGATCGTTTCGCCGGTGATGAACCCCTCCGTCTCGCCTGCCAGCCACAGCACGGCGCGGGCGATGTCCTCGGGCGTCCCGAACTTGCCGATGGGAATGTCTTTGCGGAACCGCTTCATCCGCTCCGGCTCCGTGTACTTCTCGTGGAACGGCGTCAGCGTGACGCCCGGCGCGATGGCATTGACGCGGATACCCGAGGCCGCCACTTCCTTCGACAGGCCCTTGACGAAGGTCCCCAGGGCCCCCTTGGCGGTGGCGTACGGGACCGCGCCGCCTCCGCCGCCCGACCTCGCAGCCACGCTCGAGGTGACGATGATGTTGCCGCGCTTGGCCTTGAGCATGTA
>Ga0315294_10007764_pt1 | contig 11773 bp, 17 predicted proteins | sample YL17G13_40_MG_FD_203626 | JGI IMG/M metagenome (GOLD analysis project Ga0315294, IMG submission 203626) | Sediment microbial communities from Yellowstone Lake, YNP, Wyoming, USA - YL17G13_40 | ecosystem: Environmental > Aquatic > Freshwater > Lake > Sediment | place: USA: Wyoming | collected...
AGATGTGGTTACAATGGCAGCTTTACCAGCAATTTAAAGATGTAAAAACTTATGCCGAATCAAAAAAAGTCTTACTCAAGGGCGATTTGCCGATTCTAGTATCCAGGGATAGCGCGGATGTCTGGGCTTATCGGGAATTTTTTAAATTGGAATTTTCTTCCGGAGCGCCGCCTGATTTGTATGCTGCTTTAGGCCAACGCTGGGGCATGCCGACTAATAATTGGGCAAACATTAAGGCAGATAATTTTAGATATTTGAGAGAAAAACTTAAATATGCCCAGAATTTTTATGACACCTTAAGGATAGACCATGTTGTAGGTTTATTCCGCATCTGGAGTATCCCCTATAATGAACCGCTGGAGAATCGAGGTTTGAATGGTTCCTTTGACCCTAAAGATGAAAATAAATGGCCGGGACACGGAAGAAGCATATTAAAGGCCATGCTGGAAAATACCCGGATGCTTCTTTGCGCCGAAGATTTAGGGGTAATCCCCAAGGTTTGCACTGATACTTTGAAGAAATTCGGAATTCCCGGCAATGATGTCCAGCGCTGGGTAAAAGACTGGAAAACAGCCCATGATTTTCTTAAGCCCAAAGATTTTCGCTCTCTTTCAGTGGCGATGCTGTCCACGCACGATACTACTAACTGGCCTGCCTGGTGGGAGAATGAAGCCGGGACCATTGATGAGGGGCTCTTTATAAGAAAATGCTCTGACCAGCGAAAGATAGATTTTAACAGCGCTAAAGATAAACTCTTTGATTCGGTGCGCTCACGTCACGGCAGATTACGCTGGCTGGACAGGGTGGATTCGGTAGAAAAACTGGTAACGATTTTAGGCAAGAAAAAGGAAGAGTTAGCAGATTTTATAGATTTATACGAAAACAGTTATCGGGAGAAAGAAAAACTCTGGAAGCATCTAGGGCTAAAAGGTCCGATGAGAGAAAAATGCGATAGCGAAATCCTGAAAGCCGCTTTAAAAATCAGCCTGGAGTCCAGAGCAATATTCTGCATAAATACAATCATTGATTGGTTGTATCTTACCGATATATTTCCAGGCGACCCTTACCAATACCGCATTAATACCCCTGGCATAATCAGCGAAAAGAATTGGTCCTTAACCATTCCGATCTCTCTCGAAGAGTTATTAGAGCATAAAATAAATAAAGATATCAAGGCTATGATTGCTTCTTCAGGGAGGATTTGAGTAATTTCAGCACGCGGAAGCAAAACCCTAAAATAAAGGATTACAGATGTCAGTCTTACAAGGCACTGAATTTTATATCTCTAAACGCGCAGGTAAGGCGATTACGGATTATGATATGCTCTCCGACGGTGATAAGATTGCCGTTGCGGTATCGGGCGGCAAAGATAGTCTCACGCTTTTACGCGTTCTTAATGACCGAAGGCAGTTCGTGCCTATAAAATATGAACTCCTGGCAGTGCATATTGATTTGGGTTATCCGCGTTCATTTGCCAAGACCTTAGAAAAATATTTTAAAAAAATCGAGATCCCTTACCACATTGAAAAAGTGGATGTTTTAAAGAATTCCAAACCTAAAAATATAAACTGCTTCTGGTGCTCCTGGAATAGAAGAAAGTCACTTTTTGAAGTTGCTGACCGTTTTGGCTGTAGTAAAGTAGCTTTAGGCCATCACCAAGACGATATTGTGGAGACCATTTTATTAAATTTATTTTTTCATGGTGAGATTTCGGCAATGGCTCCCAAGCAGGAACTATTCAGGGGCAAAATTATTGTAATTAGACCGCTTGCCTATGTAGAAGAGGGTATGATTATCCGTTTTGCCAAACAAGCGGGTTTTCCGCACCAGAAGTGCGTTTGTCCTAATTCACTTACCTCTAATCGTAACAAAATGACTAAGATCATCCAGGATTTAGAGAAGGTCTGTCCGGAGATTAAGACCAATATTTTTAGAAGCCTAAAAAGGATAAAACAGGATTATCTACTTTAAAGAAACAAAAGACAGTGGTATAATCAACCTATGGTTACTTCGGCCTAAAGGCCGAAGTGTGTTACGGTTGATACTAAAGCGGCCGTTGTCCATATTTCCATCCTTCAGGGCTAAGTTTTTGGCCGCGTACGTATAATATTATGACTTGGCTAATTTTAGGAATTTTTGGGTTGGGTTTGCTATTGGTTGTCTATCTGGTTTTTAAAATATCTTCGCAGGTAAACCAGCAGGTAAATTCAGTCAACCAGCAGCTAAATGACCGCCTAAAAGAGATTACTCAGGCGCTGTTTGAGAGCCACAAAACAGTCGGTGAAAGATTGGATTCGGCAACCAGGGTTTTTGGCGATGTCCAGAAGAGTTTAGGCCGGTTAGAAGAAACACATAAGCAGATTTATGAGATAAGCAAGGATATCTCCAGCCTTCAAGATCTCCTGCGCGCCCCTAAATTTAGAGGAGAGATTGGCGAAACTTTATTAGGCAAATTATTAGAAGATATTTTGCCCAAGGAAAATATCAAACTTCAGCACCGCTTTAAAAGCGGCGATATAGTCGATGCCGTGATTGTGATTGGCCAGAACCTGATTTCCATCGACGCCAAATTTACCCTGGAGAATTTTAGAAGATTTTCCGAGAGTAATTCCGAAGAAGAAAAGAAAACGTATTACCGTACTTTTATACGGGATACCAAAAACCGCGTTGATGAAGTTTCCAACAAATATATCTTGCCTGATGAAGGGACCTTTGATTTCGCCCTGATGTATATCCCTTCAGAGGCAGTATATCATCAGATAGCCAAGGACGACGAAATAGGTCTTTACGCTAAATCCAAAAAAGTTGTTTTTGTTTCGCCCAATACCTTTTATGCGTATCTACAGGCTATTCTCTATGGCTTAAGAGGCATCAGCGTCCAGCGCAATATTCAGAAAATATTTGCTGAGTTAACAAGGATGCAGGGGGATTTTAAAAAATTCCAAGAGGATTTTGATTTAATGGGCGGCCACCTTTCTAACGCTGCGAAGAAATATAATGATGCCAAGGTAAAACTTGGGAATTTTAGCGACAAGCTAACTACTACCACAGAAAGAAAGCAAATCGAATCTAGTCAGGAGGAAAGTTAAAATGCCAGAACAAAATACCAAATACCATCCCGGAATAGCAGCAGTTCTTTCCTTTGTCTTTAATGGCTTAGGCCAACTCTATAACGGCCAGATTTTTAAAGGTTTGACGATCATCTTTTTTTCTGCAGTAAGTATGACAATTTTAATTATTGGCAGCGTGTTCATTGCTATGTGGTTCTTAGGTAAGATTATTTTTATCCGGGCTTTGATTCTTGGATTGATATTATTCTTCTTAGGTATAGTCTCAATTGGTATAATAGGTATATATAGCATTATTGACGCCTACCAGACAGCTTTGAAAAAGTGATTTTACATATTCGGGTTATTCCTCGAGCTAGTAGAAACTTAATTAAAAGAGAGAACAATCGTCTTAAGGTCTATTTAACCAAACCCGCACAGGACAATCTTGCCAATACGCAGTTGAGAGATTTGTTAGCTGAATATCTAAAGGTAAAGAAATATCAAATCCAAATTATTCAAGGTGAGAAATCAAGAGATAAAATAGCTAAGGTTAATGTCTGAGCCAGCAACCTTGAGTCAAAAAGAATACTATATACTTGAGGGTTTTCCTTCGTCCGATCTGCTCGCCGCATTTAGCAGCCGCCATCTTAAAAATATGTCTTTGTTATATGGAGATACAAAAGATGTACCTAATAATCGCAAGACATTTTTAAGCGGACTGGGGATTAATTATCTGGATTTAGTCTGCGCCAAGCAGGTGCACGGAAGTAAAATTCAATATGTACAAGAGGAAGATAGAGGCAGAGGTGCTTTAGCTTATGATACTGCCTTAGCTGATACCGATGCTTTTATAACGGATAAGCGGAATTTACCTTTAGCCATATTTACTGCAGATTGCCTACCCATATTTTTATATGACCCAAAAATACCTGCCATTGCTTTAATCCATGCAGGTTGGCGAAGCAGCCAAGAGAATATCACGGCTAAAGTTATAACTTTCATGCAGGATAAATTTAATACTCATCCGGAGAATTTATTTGTAAGCTTTGGGCCAGCGATAAGAGAATGTTGTTATGAGGTGGGTGAAGAATTCGGCGAGCTATTCAGTCAATATTTAAGGCAGAAAAATGGGCATTATTATTTGGATTTGGCAGGAATAAATAAAAGTAAAATTTTAGATTCAGGAATTAAAGAGACAAATATCTTTGATTCTAGAATTTGTACATCCTGTAAGAACACAGATTTTTTTTCTTACCGTCGCGAAGGTAATTCTTGCGGCAGGATGATGTCGGTGATGATGCTAAGGTGAAGATATTTAAATGTTATCTCCGGAAATAAGAAATTATATAAAGAGGAGCTTTAAAAAAGGAAAAGTGGCGTGTCTGACCGGAGCTGGTATATCTGCTGAGAGCGGTATCCCTACTTTCAGGGGCAAGGGCGGGCTCTGGGAGAAATACGACCCTGAAACCTATGCGAATAACGAGGGTTTAGCCTCTCTTTTCAAGAGAGAGCCGCAAGGATTGGTAGATTTTATCGTAGATTTTTATTCTTTGCTTTTTAAGGCACGTCCTAATCCAGGGCATTTTGCTCTTTTTGCTTTAGAAAAGGAAGGAATACTCAGCGGTGTCATTACCCAGAATATCGATAATCTCCATCAGCAGGCAGGAAGCCGAAATGTGATTGAATTGCATGGCAATGCCTATAGGATAAGATGCAGCGGCTGTTTGAAAAGCATTACCTTAGAAAAAGACAGATTAAGAGAAATGATTGAGCTACTTAAAAGAAAAAGAGATTCGCGCATTCAATTACTAAAGGTAATAAGTCGATATTTTCCTCGATGTAGCTGCGGCTGGCGTTATCGGATAGATATTGTCTTATTCGGTGAGATGCTACCCGAAGATGAACTTTCCCGGGCTTATCAAAAGCTAAAGGAATGTAGTGCGCTTTTGATTGTGGGTAGTTCATTGGTGGTATATCCAGCAGCAAGCCTACCTTTATACGCTAAGCAAAGAGGGGTAAAGTTAATTGAGATAAATAGTGAACCCAGCGCCATGTCAGACTTATGTGATTATCATATTAGAGACCAGGCAAGCGTGGCTTTACCCGAGATATTAAATTTGCTATAAAGCCTCATTAACTAAATAATATTATGATTACACCGATTAAAAGGCAGATTACACAGATAATATCGCTGTCTTTAATCTGTGGAATCTTTTTTAAAAATCTGCGCAATCAATACAAGCATTGTTTTTTAGAAAAAATACTATAAAGCAATATTTATGCAGAAATATCATCTGGAATTTGTCCTCAATGTCCAAAACCCCTCAATAGATATCATTGAGGAGTCTCTTCTGGAATTTGGTGAGGGGCTCAAGATTCAGCAATTGCCGCAGAATGATGTGGGTAAAACTTGTAATCTAAAAATTCATATTTTTACTAAAGATCCTACCATCATCTTTGATACCTGTGCGCAATTTGGCAGGATAAAGTCAGTGAAGGTAAATGAAGCCACAACTTAGCGAATGATAATGAAGCTAAGTTGTTTGGCTGAATTTACCCTTGACACGTAAGATTCCCATTTAGTTGTCGTCGTATTCGTGTCAAGGGTTCAATTCGCACAAATAACTTATGTCGGAGCACATTAAAATTATTACTCCATAAGTTATGTGCTCATTGAAGGGGGGAACAATGGCCGGGGTATTAGTGATTTATTATTCTAAGACGGGGAATACCAAGAGGATGGCAGAGTCTATTGCAGAAGGGGTAAACAAAGAGAGCATGGAAGCAATCATAAAAGCAGTAAAAGACGTTAATGTTGATGAGCTGTTGAAATATGAGGCCATAATTATTGGCTCACCTACTTATTATGGAACAATGGCTGCAGAGATTAAGAGGCTTTTGGATGATTCAGTAAAATTTCATGGCAAACTCGATGGCAAAATAGGAGCGGCATTCTCTTCCAGTGCCAATATTGCCGGTGGTAATGAAACCACTATTTTAGATATATTGCACGCCATGCTCATCCATGGTATGATTATCCAAGGTGACCCCTTAGGCGACCATTACGGGCCAGCAGCTATTGGTGAGCCCGATGCCAGAGCGACTAGAGAATGCGTAAGGTTAGGCTCAAGAATAGCTAAATTAGTTAAGGCGTTATCGAAGTAAAAATTCAGATATACAAGATAAATCCGAAATCCTAAACTCTAAACAAATCCAAGATTCAAAATCCAAATGTTCAAAACGAATTCAGTTTAGAATTTTGAAATTAGAATTTGTTTAGGATTTAGATATTAGGATTTAGAATTTAATTTTTAGAAATGTATATAGTAATATTTATAACCACTCCCAATAAAAAAGAAGCCAACAAGATTGCTCGATCTCTTTTAAGAAAAAGGCTTGCTGCCTGCGTGAATATTGTGGATAAAATAGAGTCATTTTTCTGGTGGCGAGGTAAGATTGATAAGGCAAAAGAGACACTCTTGATAATTAAAACAAAAAAGGCGCTTATCCCTCAACTGATAAAAAAGGTCAAGTCCCTGCATAGTTACAAGGTGCCGGAGATTATTGCTTTACCCATAGTTTCCGGAGAAAAAAAATATCTGGGATGGTTAGATGAATCTCTCAGGAAATCCACTTGATTATCTCTGGGTATTCTTGGGCGGCGTGGTAGTAAGTTTGACTCCTTGCATCTATCCGCTTATCCCGATTACTGCCGGCTATATTGGTATCAGATCAGGCGGTTCTAAGCTTAAGGGTTTAGTTTTAAGCCTAATTTATGTTACGGGTTTGGCTATCACCTATTCCATATTAGGATTGTTAGCTTCTTTGACGGGAAGTCTTTTTGGCAAGATAAGTTCCCATCCTATAGCCTATATCTTTGTAGGTATGGCAGTAATTATATTTGGGTTATCCATGTTAGATTTATTTCCCATAACTTTGCCCAATATGATTAGGATACCCGACCATAAAAAATCAGGGTTTATATCTACGTTTCTTTTAGGTTTAAGTTCAGGTCTGATTGTGGGTCCTTGTCTTACGCCGGTGTTAGGTGCGATTTTAGCTTATTTAGTGACGAAGAAAAATATTTTATACGGGATGACACTTTTGTTTACCTTTGCCTATGGCATGGGATTGATTCTGGTAGTTGTAGGAACGTTTAGCTCTCTATTAGTGGGCCTTCCTAAATCAGGGAAATGGATGTCATACATCCAGAAAATAGGTGGCGTAATTCTTTTGGGGATGGGTATATATTTTATATATACCGGTATAAGGAGAATATAAAGGTGAGAATATTGATAAAAAATTCTGTATTTGCTTTGATACTGTTAGCATTTCTAGCTATCTCTTGTGCAAACACGAGTAAACAGACGAGTGCCTATGCAGGAGAATCGCCAGATTTTCAATTAAAGGATCTTAATCAAGAAACAGTTGCTTTAAGTAGCTATATAGATAAACAGCCGGTGCTTTTGTTTTTTTGGACGACCTGGTGTCCTTTCTGCCGAAAGGAATTAAAGGTATTAGAAAATATGCAAGAAAGAGCGGCAAAAGATGGTTTAGAATTATTACTCATCAATGTCGGAGAGTCTTCTGAGAAAGTAAATAATTTTTTAAAAAAATATTCTTTAGCTTTTAAAGTCCTTTTAGACCAAGATGGCGAAGCAGCAAATTCCTTTGGGCTATTAGGTGTACCCACATACATACTTATTGACAGGAAAGGGAAGATTTTCTTTCAGGGGCACACTTTTCCTGAACAGGAATATAAAAAATTGATACATTCGGCGACTCCATAAATTAGGAGTCGCTCTCAGTATCAACACTGAGTATTTATCTATAGCAAGCGGTGTCGAGCTATCAGGCTATGCGAATGTGTTGATTTCGAGATAGAATATGCAAAGAGAACTTTCTTTATTATTGGATTTGTATGAACTTACCATGGCGCAAAGCTACTTTAATTACAAAAAGAATACCTCTGCCACCTTTGATTTATTTGTAAGGGAGCTTCCTAAGAATCGTGCGTATATGGTTGCCTGCGGTTTAGAAGATATATTGGACTATATAAGGAACTTAAGATTTGGTAATGAAGAGATAAATTATTTAAAAAGTCAGAGGCTTTTCTCTGCAGGCTTCTTGAGATATTTAAGTAATTTTAGATTTAAAGGCGATATCTGGGCTATGCCTGAGGGGACAATATTTTTTGCCAATGAGCCGATAATCCGCGTTATCGCATCAATTATCGAAGCCCAGATTATTGAAAGCTTCTTGCTTAACGCTATAAATTTACAAACTATGATTGCCAGTAAAGCCAGCCGCGTGGTCTGTGCGGCAAAGGATAAGGGTGTTTATGACTTCTCTCTTAGAAGAACTCATGGTCAAGATGCCGGCATAAAAGTAGCGCGTTCATCTTACATAGCAGGGGCAGGCGGAACTTCTAATGTCTTGGCCGGTAAATTATACGGTATACCGATTGTAGGAACTATGGCACATTCTTTTGTTATGTCCTTTAAGCAGGAGTTGGATAGTTTTTTAGCTTACAGTAGTACCTTTCCTGAGCGCACTACCCTGCTTGTAGATACATACGATACAAAAAAGGGCGTTCAGAATGCCGTCGTTATTGGTTTGCATCTTCAGAAAGAAAAGCACCGTCTCCAAGGTATAAGATTAGACAGCGGTGACATTGTCTCTTTATCTAAGTTTGCCCGAAAAAAACTTGATCAGGCAGGATTGGATTATGTTAAGATTTTTGCCAGTGGCAATTTAGATGAGTTTAAGATAAAAGAACTCCTGGATAAGGGCGCAAAAGTAGATAACTTTGGGGTCGGGACAAATATGGGAACCAGTATTGATGCGCCGTCTTTGGATGTTATTTATAAGATCAGCGAAGTTACGGATGAAGACGGCAAATTTTTACCGACGATGAAATTAAGTAAAGGCAAGGTTACCTATCCGGGAAGAAAACAGGTCTTTAGAGTTCAAGATAAAAAAGCAAGATGCGTCAAAGATATTTTGGGTTTAGAGAGAGAGAAGATAAATGGAAAGCCGCTTTTAATCAAGGTGGTAGATAAAGGAAAGATAATTTATAAGGCACCTTCTTTAGATAGAATAAGTAAAGCAGTTAAAAATAATCTTTCCAGATTTCCTCATGCCTTAAAAGAGGTCTACTCAAAATATAAATATTCGGTTATTATCAGCCCCCAGCTTAAAAAACTCAGGCGTAATTTGTCGCACCAATTAGAGAAGAGGCAGTGAGTGAGGACATAACTTATGGAGCGTCTGCCTGTCGGCAGGGAGCTTTATATTAAAGATAATCTAAACGACATAACTTATAAGTCTGAACTTCCCCCACTGTTTCGTTTTGTTTCGTCCCGTGAAATGCAAAGCATTTCCGGGATTTAATCCCTGAAATCGCGAAGCGATTTCTAGGGACAAAACGAAACAAAACGGTGGGGGTAATTCGCCCAAACAACTTACGTTCACTAACGTTTCCGTAAGTTGTGGGCTCATTAAAAATGGATCAAAGAATAGACGACCTGATTAAGATTTGGCAGAAGAGAAATATTTTGGGATTATACTGCGAGAATAAAGAAAAGGCACAAGATAAAATCTTAAAAGTTATTCCTCAATCCGCTAGTATTGGTTTTTCTGGCTCAGTTACTTTAGATCAATTAGGTATAATCAAGCGCTTGGAGTCTCGTGGTAATAAAGTTTTTAATCCTTACAAAACTGGCATAGGTAGAGAAGAAAGTTTAGAATTAAGGAGACTTGGCAGCCAGGCAGATTATTATCTTGCTAGCGCTAATGCTGTCTCCAGAGATGGGGAGTTAGTATTTTTCAGTGCATATGGCAATCGCATTTCGGGTATCTCTTATGCCAAAAATGCAATTGTGGTTGCCGGTACTAATAAATTAGTTCCAAATCTAGAAGAAGCAGTAAAAAGGGCAAGGGAATATGCCACGCCGCTAAATTGCAAGCGCCTTAATTTTAATACGCCATGTTTTAAAGATGGTATCTGCCGCAAAGAAATATGCCTTTTCCCCGATTACAAAAGGATGTGCTGCCAGATTTTGATTATCGAAGCCGAGATTTCTCCGGACAGATTAAAGGTGATTCTGGTTGGTGAAAATTTAGGATTTTGATGATGTTTGATAAAATGAAGGCGTTATTAGATATGCAGAAAAAGATACAAGAATTAAAACAGGAACTACAGAATACTAATTTTGAAATTACCAGTTCCGATGGTTTGGTTAAAATTACCATGAATGGCTCGCAGGAGGTAAAAGATATAAGTATTCAAAGCAATATCCAGGGTATAGAAAAGACAACGCTTGAGAGAGTAATAAAAGATACTTATAATAAAGCAATTAAGCGTTCGCATGAATTGGCAGCTGAAAAGATGAAGGAAATTACTGGTTTTAATTTATCAGGCTTAATATGAAACAATTCGAAGATTTACAGGCTACTTATCTATATTGTAACAGCTGCGCAGGCTCTATGCCCGTGAGAGAAAGACTACTTTTAATTTTGCCAGATGGTTATTTATATGAGTATCACTGTTTTAACTGCGGTAAAGTAGTAGGGGATAAGAAAACTAAGCTTAACGCTCGCGACAGAATGCTTTTAAGGTAAGTGAGTCCGCCAACGAATTAGTGGCGGATTACAACTTACCTCGTTTCACTCCCTGCCTGCCCTGACTGCCGTCAGGTCTACCTGTCGGTAGACAGTCAGGCGGCAGGCAGGCGTAAGTTATCTGCTCATTTAAGATGGAAGAGAAGAAAGATTTTTATCAAATAGTGGAAGAAATCTGCGCTAAAGATAACCGTTATAAGCCGGATAGCTATGAGTTTGTAATGCAGGCCTTGCATTTTACTCAGGGTAAACTTAATAGGCAGGGGCATATCACTGGCCGAGAGCTCTTAGAAGGTATTCGCCAATTCGCTATTGAACAATACGGTCCGATGAGTAAGACTGTTCTTAATCATTGGGGTATTACAAAGACTGAGGATTTCGGGAATATTGTTTTTAATATGACGGAGAATAAACTTCTCTCTAAGACTGAAACCGATTCTATCGAAGATTTTAAGGATGTTTATGATTTTAATGTTGTTTTTGGCAATGTTCTGCGCGATAGCATCATAGAGGAGATTCAGTAGCTTCGGATTCATTAATAATATATATGAAAATATTGAAAGAAATTATTTTTGCGACGGTTTTAATATTTTCATTTATTATTTGTACCTGTGCCCAGGAAGATAAATGGAATGAGCTTAATAATAAGGCGGCCGAATTTTATCAACAAGGTAAATATCAGGAAGCCATTGAGACGTCTCGCCAAGCTTTGCAAGTCGCGCAAGACTCATTCGGTCCCGACCATCCTAATGTAGCAATGTGCCTGAATAATCTGGGTGAACTTTATCGCAGGCTGGGCAAAGATGCCGAAGCCGAGCCATTTTTCAAACTATCATTACTGATAAAAGAAAAAGTCTTAGGTCCCAACCATCCTGAACTAGCTGTCTCTTTAAATAATCTGGCCCTGCTTTATTCTTCTCAAGGTAAGTATTCCCAGGCTGAAGAGCTATTCCAGCGGGTCCTGGAGATTGATAAGAAAGCGCAAGGCCAGGAGTACCCTTATACGGCCACAGACCTTTGTAATTTAGCCTTGGTTTATTCTTATCAGGGGAAATACGACGAGGCAGAATCTCTTTATAAACAGGCCCTCTCGATTAGGG
>Ga0315294_10007765_pt1 | contig 11772 bp, 3 predicted proteins | sample YL17G13_40_MG_FD_203626 | JGI IMG/M metagenome (GOLD analysis project Ga0315294, IMG submission 203626) | Sediment microbial communities from Yellowstone Lake, YNP, Wyoming, USA - YL17G13_40 | ecosystem: Environmental > Aquatic > Freshwater > Lake > Sediment | place: USA: Wyoming | collected...
GGACGGCCGCCTGGTAGCCGGAGCCGGTGCCGATCTCCAGGACCTTCTCGCCGGGCCTGAGGCGCAACTGCCGCGTCATCTCCGCCACGATGTACGGCTGGGAGATGGTCTGTCCGTGGCCGATGGGCAGCGGCCGGTCGGCGTAGGCGCTGAGCGAATACGCCGCGGGCACGAACTCGTGGCGCGGAACAGCCGCCATCGCCGCCAGGACCGCCTCGTCCTGGAGGCCGTAGGCCTTGATGACGCGGACCATCTCGTCGCGCTCCCGTTGGCGGGCGGTGAAAACGGGCGGCGACCATGACTTGCCCGGCTCGCGGGTCGCCCAGGCGACCGGCGCCTCCTTTGAGGCCCGCCCAGCCTGATGGCGGGCGGCGGGCGAGGCCGGGCGTGCAGCCGTCGGGTTCTCCGAGACCGTCGAGCATCCCTGCGCGGCCGCCAGGAGCAGTGCGAGCGCGCCCACGATTAGCGCAAGCGCGCCCAATACGACAGCGCCAAATTGCCATTGGCGCGGCGGGTCTCCGTACCCGCCGCGCGGGAATCCCGCAACCTCGCGAACTTCATCGGCAGTCGGCGCGGCGGCTGCCCGCCCAGGCGGGTAAACTCCGAGCCGCCGCGCAAAAGAGCGGAAGTTGCGCGGTCGTACGGGCACGAGGCCAGAGACGAGGGCGTTCCTCGGCGGGCGGCGTTCGGAGTTCATGGCTCGCCTCCTTCAGTCTCGGATTGCGAGCGGGGGCCGGGAGATGCAGGCGCAGGGCACTCACCACCCCTTGCGGCTGTTGCGTTTCACGTGGCGAGGGCGACGGGGCTCGAACCCGCAACCTTCGGATCGACAATCCGATGCTCTAACCAAGTTGAGCTACGCCCCCGCCCGGCGTATGCGGAAAAACCAACCGCCCCGCAGGCTCGAAGGGGCGGCGAAGGTCTTGTCCAGCGGTTTATTCTGACGCATTGCCGGCCATTGTCAAGGGCAAATCGAAAACGCGGGCCGGCGCCCGGACTACCGCTGGTAAATCGGCAACTGGCAGTACGACACGCTCATTGCCAGGACGGCCATGGAGGTGGTGTAGTACCGTCCGCCTTCGCCCTCGTTCTCGCCGCTGACGGGCCAACTGCCGTCCTTGTCCTGGGCCTTGAGCATGAGGTCGTACATCTGGGCGGCAAAGCGGTCCCAGTAATCGTCGCCCAACTGGAAGGTGCCCTGGGCGCAGTAGTACAGGGCGTACGAGAAGTGCTCGCCGTCGCCGACGCGGCGGGGCAGGTGCCGGAGGATCCAGTCGCCCGCCATGACGGCGTATCGGTCGCGATGGCGGCCGCAGAGTTCCAGGCAGAGCAGGGCGGTGCCCGTGCGGCCCCAGCCGGGCGCGCCGCCGGGCTGGTAGGCAAAGCCTCCTAACTCGCCGCGGTCGTTGCACTGCATGATGTACGCGAGGCCCTTGTCGATGGCGTCCTTCGGCACGGTGGCCCCGTTGTTGCGGGCCGACCTCAGGGCCATGATGGCCCAGCCGGTGCACGAGATGTCGCTGTCGCGGCTGTCAATCTGGTATCGCCAGCCGCCGGCGCTTCGTTCGTCCTTGGGCACCTGCTGCGCCGAGAGGATGGCCTTGAGGGCCTTCGGCAGGACCACGTCGATCCTGGCCTGGCGCTGCGGGTCCACCATGCCCGAGACTTCCGAAAGCATGAGCGTGGAGATGTTGTGGCTGTACATCGGGCCGTGGCCGCTGTCGCCGCGGACGAGCATGCCGTTGAACTGCTGCGACTGGAGGATGAAGTCGATGCCCTTGTTCAGGACCTCGCCGTGCGGGCCGATGCCCGGCGTGTGGCCCTTGGCCAGGAACGCCATGAGCGCCAGCGACGTGATGCCGGTGACGTTCCGCTGCCCGCCCTGTCCGCCGTCGCGCGACCAGGAGCCGTCGGCCTGCTGTTCCTTGGCCAGGTAGGCCAGGGCCCGGTCGAGCGACGTGTCGAGGGCCTCCTGGTACTTGGCCAGGGCGGGCGACGCCTCGTCGGCCGATGCCCCGGCCGCCAGGGCCGCCAGCACGATGGCCGCCGCCAAGCCCGCTACGGGAGCAGTTTGAGCCCGCTGCGGGAGCAGCGGGGCACGTTCAAATATAACCCGACGCTCCCGCGTCGGGCTCGGGGCGTCGGGCTCGGGGGCCCGCCTTGTATCGGTCAGCCGCATCGTCATGGTGTGCCGCCCTCGCTTTCCGCGCCGCCGCGCTTGGCAATCTGCTGGAAGTAGCGCTTGATGAGTGTCCGGTACTCTTCCGGGCCGGCTTCCTCGGCGGCCTGGAGGATCTGGTTCCTCAGTTCGCCCGGCAGCCGCGCCCAGTCCGAAAGTTTGATGCCCAGGCTCTCCAGTTTGGCGGCGGTCAGGTTGACGCCGACCGCGCCGATGCCTTTCTTGGAGTTCGCGGTCTGCGACGGCATCAGCCCCGGCTGCATGCCCATCATGCCCATCCCTGGATGGACGCCCATGCCCTGGGCCATGCTCATGGCCTGGCTTGCGGCGGCCGACATGGCCTGCGACGCCGATGCGGCCGATGCGGTCGTCTGGCTCTGCGCCGCCTGGCTTGCGGCCGAGAAGGCGTTGGCCATCGGGGTGCCCATCGGGCTCTCGGCCGCAGGGGCCCCGCTCGCCGCCTGCGCGAGCGCCTGGCCGAGGCTCGAGAGGGCGCTGGCGGCCTGGCCGAGGGCCGACGCCGCCGCTTGCTGCGGCCCCGTGGCGCTTTGCGGCGCGCTGGACTGGAGGGCCTGCCCGGCCTGCCCCTCGGCCTGCTGGGCCTGGTCCAGGGCGCCCGTTGCCTGCTGGGCCGCCCCGGCCAGTTGGGGGGCCATCTGCTGGGTGCGCTCGGCCAGGGCGGCGGCTTCCTGGGCGAGGTCTTGCGTCTGGGCCTGGATGGCCTGCTGCTCGGCCAGGAGGGCCTGCTGCGGCTCGCCCCTGGCGAGGGCCTGCATCTCGCGCGCCAGTTCCTGCTGATGCTTGGCCAGGGCGGAGGCCTGCTGCGCGAGTTCGGCCTGCTGGCCGGCCGCTTCCTGTCCACCTTGCTTTGCGCCGGCCTCTTGTCCGGCTTGCTTTGCGCCGGCCTCTTGTCCGGCTTGCTTTCCGCCGGCCTCTTGTCCGGCTTGCTCTTGTCCCTGGGCGGCGGCCTGCTGGGCGACCTGCTTGTTGAGGTCCTGCGCGAGTGCCCCGAGTTCCTGTCCGGCCTGGGTCGCGTGCTGGGCGGCCTCGCCGATGTTCGAGGGGAGTGCGTTTGCGGCCTCCTGAGCGTCGCCGGCGGCCTGCCGGCCCAACTGGGCCGGTTCCTGCCCGGCGGGCGCGACGGCCTGCGCCAGTTGGGCCGCCTCTTCGGCCACCTGCATCTGCTCTTGCTCGAGGCGGCTCATCTGCGACTGGCGGATCTCGGCGGCCGCCTGGTTACGCTGCGCCAGAAGGGCCTCGGTTTGCCGGCGGATGTCCTCCTGCTTGGCCTGGTCGGCCGCGACCTTTTCGCGCGACGCCTCGCGTGCCAGGGCGGCCTGCTCGGCGGCGAGGTTTTTCAGGGCGTTGTCCACCTGCTGAATCTGGCCGAGTTTGCCGGTGTCCTGGGCCAGGGCGGTCTGCTCGGCCTGGAGTTTGCGGGCCTTGGCGGCAAGGTCTTTCGCCCGCCCCTGGTCCTGGGCCAACTGCGCCTGCCGCGCGGCGGCCATCTCCTTGACGAGGTTGCCGACCTCCTTGGAGACCTGCGATTCGTTCTTCTGCCAGCTCGTGCTACGTAGCGAAGAAGCATCCGGCCTTCGCAGCCGAAGCGGCTGCTCTCGTGCTTCGCAGCGAAGCGCTGCTTCGCAGAGTAGCATCGGCGGAGTAGGCTCGCTACTTCGCAGAGTAGCATCGGCGGGGGAGGCGGGCGGCTGATCGGCGCCCAACTCCGCCTCGGCCTTGGCGGCGGCCAGGTCCTCCTGGCGCTCGGCCAGGTCCTGGAGCGACTGGGCCAGCCGTGCGATATCGGCCATGTCGCTCAACTGCTTCAGCAGTTCCAGGACGATCTCGATGGCGCGGTCGATGTGGACGTCGGTCTGCGCGGCCAGCGTGCCGCGCTCGTGGGTCGCCTCGACCAGTTTGACCTGGCCGGACTTGTCGTTGGCGCCGTCCACCTCGGTGGCCAGGCTGCCCACCTTGGGGGCCAGGCCGGCAAAGGTCCCCTCCTGGACGCGCGGCAGGAGTTCGGCCACGGTGCCCTTGGCCGCGCCCAGGTGCCCGCGCATGCGGTCGATGCGTTTGGCGGCGTCTTCGGTGATGGCCTGAATCTTGGGCAGGAGTTCCTTCAGGGGTACGGAATCCTCCTTGGACTTTTTCAGTTCTTTCAGGATTTTTTCGAGGGCCTTGCGGATGGCCTCTTCCTCGGCGGCCAGGGCCTGCTCGGCATAGGAGGCGGCCGAGAGGTCTAGGTCCACCGTCACGGTTTCGGAGTAACCCTGCTGGGGCCCGCGGAGGTCGTTGGGCAGGTTGTCGGCGGCCCGCAGGCGGAAGGTGAACTGCCTGGCCCCCGCCAGGGGCAGCGACGCCAGGTCGAGGGCCGCCTCGCCGACCGCCGCGCGCAGGACCTCGTCCTTGGGCGGGGTGAGCGTGACCGGGACGTTCTGCCGCTTGCGCGAATCGGTCTCGATGGCGAAGTCGGCGGCGCTGAGGCCGAAGTCGTCGGTCATGGTGTAGGCAATGGGCAGGCGGTCGGTGGCCCTGAGGCGCAGTTTCTTGTTTTCCGGGGCGAGGATCTTGACGACCGGCGGCGTGTCGGGCACGGCCTCGATCAAGCGGTCGCCGGTGGTGTTGCCGAAGCCGTCCTCGTCCTTCAGGGCCAGGGCCCACCGGCCGCGCAGCCGCGGCGTCAACTTGACCTGGAACTTGCAGACCGCCGGGCCGTCCGGGCCGGCGGCGATCTGGACCGGCGACTCTTTGACCGCCTGGCCGGTGATCTGCAACTCGGCCGACTGGACGGGCTTGTTCGTCACGGCCGAGACGGTGACCACGGTGCCGGCGACGGCCTTGATCTCGCCCGGGCTGTCGGGTTCGACCAGCGGCGGCGCTTGAGTGTACGCCGGGTAGTCGTAGCGGACCTCGAGGCGCTTGACGATGGGCGGCGGGACGACCGTGACGTCGAAATACCTGCTCAGCGCATCGCCGGCGTGGATGCGGTAGCGGAAACTCTGGGAGGCCCCAGGGCACTGGAGGGCGAATCGCGGCTCGTCGTTTTCGCCCGGGGGCAGCGCGGTCATGGCCTCGGCCACTTCCGAGCCGTCCGGCATGAGTTGGCGGAACTGGGCCTTCCGCACGGCCGGGTTGGCCACCTCCACCTCGACCTGGAGGCGTTGGCCTTCCAGGATCCTGACGCTGCCGGGGCTGACGCGCAGCATGTCGTCCGAGATGTTCGGCAGGTTTATCCACGGGGCCGCCGCACGCAGCGCGAGCCGCCGCACGCTCGGGTACAGGGCCAGCAGGGCCGCGAAGACGACGAGGGCCCCGATGGCGGCCAGGAGGAACGGCCGGGCGGACTTCAGGGGGACCTCGGCCCGAGGCCGGACGTGGGCGGCGTCGCGGCTGGCCTCCGCGGCCAGCGCATCAATCAGCACCTGGGAGCCGCGGATTTCGGGCACGTCGCGGCTCGTCAGCAGTTCCACCGCCGAACTGATGCGCTCCTGGAGTTCCGGGTGGCGCTCGTCGATGGCCCGCGCGGTCCCCGTCAGCGTAATCGTCCGGGCCAGCGGCAGCAGGAGGTAGCCTACGGCCGAGGCGAGGGTCAGCCCGAACGCCGAAAGGGTCAGCAGCCACCGCGTGAGACCTGAGAAAAGGACCGTGCTGGCGTCGATGGCCATGATCAGCAGCAGACTCGCGGCCGCCGTCGCGATGACGGCCGAGATGCCGCGCACGAGAATCACCTCGCGGATGCGGCGGATGAGACGCCGCAACGCAAGGGCGATCGGCTGGGGCAGCGACGCAGCCGTCGCATCGGAGGGGATCTGGGTCATGCCAACCCCACTTTCTTCCGCAGGAGCCACTCGGCGGTGGCTGCCAGGACCATCAGGATGAGCAGCGGCCAGGAATCCCAGAGCACGTACTCGCGGCGCTCGATCTGGACCTCGGTGGGCTTGCCGAGGGAGGCCAGGATGCGGTCGGCGTGCGTGGCGTCGGCGACGGCGCCGCCCGTCAGGCCGGCCAGTCGGGCCAGGAGGCCGCGGTCGGGCGCCAGTTCCGCCTGTTCGGCCGGGGCGCTCGATTCGACCGAGAACTCGGTGGCCACCTTGGCCACGTTTTCCTCGGCCAGGATCGGCTTGGCGGCCGGGGCGTCGAGTTCAACCCGGTACGTGCCGCCGGGGAGTTCCCCCAGTTCGGCCTCGTACATGCCGGGCGAGTGCTGGAGGTACTGGAGTTTTTTGCGGAGGACCGGCTGGCCGCCCGCCCGTACGGGCCCGTACTGGGCGAAGACGTTGACCGAGACGTCGTCGCTGGTGATGGGCGTGTAATCCTTCCTGGCCAGTTTGGCCCGGACGCGGACCGGCGCCTGGGGCGCGTACCGCGACCGGTCGGTGCCCAGTTTGACCGTCTCGGTGCCGGCCGGCAACTTGTTGGCCGTGGCCCACCGGAGCACCTGGCCCCAGAACCGGTGATGGTACGTGTCGCCGACGCGGTACCGCAGCCGCCACGTGTGGTCGAAGCCGAGGAACATGACCTGGCCCATGGCGACGGAGTGGTAGGCGATGAGGGCGTTTTCGCGTTCGAAATCGCGGCGTTTGCGCAAGGCGTCGTCGCCAGCGGGGTCGGCGGACGCGTCGCCGGCGGCCGCTTTCTTCGGCAGGAAATCGGGCGGCGACGACGGCACCGCGTACGCCAGCACCGTGGCGCCCTCCTTCGTGCGCAGGATGGGGTGACGCCAGAAGATCTCCGGGAAGGAATCCCAGACCTCCTGGTTCTCCTCGGGGGCGACCTTCTGGCGCAGGATGACGCTTTCGCGTCCTTCGGCCGTCAGGCCGACGCGGAAACTCTTTTCCGGCCCGGCCATGCTCGTGCTACGTAGCGAAGTAACATCGCTACTTCGCAGAGTAGCAACGGCCTTGTCTTCCCCCTTGAAGACGACCGGCAGGATTTCGGCCAGCGGCATGCCGGAGTAGGCGTGCGGCATGTAGAGGGGCCCGGAGATGACGATGAGCGCGCCGCCGCGGTCGGCGACGAACCGGCGCAGGATTTGCTGGTCCTCGTCCTTGAGGTCCTTCGGGGCCACGTCGCCGAGGATGATGACGTCGAACTTCATCCACTCGGTCTCGTCCTTCGGCAGGAGGTTGGCCTCGACCTCGTCGAGCGGGCGGCCGGCGGAGGCCTCGACCTTCGGCGCGGGCGGCACGCCCTCGATCCGGTCCGGTTCCAGCAGGACGTGCTGGAGCCGCACGGTCTTGTCGCGGCCGGCGAAGAGGTTCTTCAGGTACCGGAACTCCCAGCGCGGGCGGCCGTCGATGAGGAGCAGCCGGGTCCGGTCGTCCGTCACGCTGACGGCCACCGGGTACTGGTTGTTGGACGTGAGGACCTCGCCCTCGAACCTCTGGAGGTCCACGCGGTAACGGTGGATGCCCGCGGCGGCGGGTTCGTCGGCCAGGTCCGCGCGGCAGCGGTACGTGTCGCTCGGGATGCGGACGGTCTTCGTGTCGACCACCTTGTCGCCGTCGAGGAGCGAGACCTTGGCCTCGCGGCCGGCGAGGCCGTCGAGTTTCAGTTGCACGCTGAAGAGGATGCGGTCTCGCGTGGCGGCGGTCTCGGGCGCTTCGGCCGAGAGGATGCCGGCGTCGGTGGGCGGGCGCTCGCCGCCCAGGACGATCGACGATACGGGAACCTGGTTCATGCCCAGGCGCTTGACCAGCGGTTCGACCGCCTTGGCGGCGTTGTGCCGCCCGTCGGTCAGCAGAAGGATGCCCGACACCTGCTTGTCGGCCATCTCGCCCATGACCTTCTCGATGGCGGTGGCCAGGTCGGTCTGCTGCTGCTCGGGGGGCAGGGCGGCGGCATCGGCGGCCCGCCAGTCATTAGGGCGGGCGGCGTACTGCTCGGCCCACCGGCGTGCGTCGGCCTCGGCCGGGGCCGCGGCAAACGTGTAGAGTTTCACGGTGTAGCGTTCCTGGAGTTGCCCGAGGAGGCTCGGCCCGCGTTCGCCCTTGTCGCCCTTTTCGGGTTCCAGGATGGGGCGCGCGAGGAGGACCTCGCGGGCGATGGCGATGCGCTTGCGGGCGGCGGCGGCGTCGGCCCGGGCCTTGGCCTCGGGCGCCAGGCCGGCGTACGCCAGTTCGTCGAGCGTCTGGGCCATGGCGGCGGTCTTGGCCGAAAGGTCCGCCAGATCCGTGGCCGCCTGGCGCACGGCCGCCAGGAGCCGCGTGTGCTCCCGCTCAAGGTTCCCGGCGTTCTCCCTGGCCGTCAGGGTGACGGCTTCGCGAAGGCGGTCGCGGACCTGCGAGTTCAGGCGTTTGCGGAGGTCTTCCAGGCGCAGGACGGCGTCGGCGGGCAGTTTGCCCTCGAGCGGCTTGGCCAGGGCGGCCGCCTGGTCGGCGACCTTCTTGTCGGCGGCCTCCAGGGCGCGCGAGAGGGCCTCCCGCCGCCCCTGGAGTTGCTTTTGGCGCTCGTCGGCCGGGCTTGCCACGGCGTCGCCCTGGCGAGCCGGGGCCGAGGCGATGGAGGCCAGCCACTCGCCCTGGGCCGCCAGGTCGGCCCGGACCTTGTCCAGGGCATCGGAGGCGAGGTCGAGCGCGAACGGCCGGCGGACGCCCTCGGCGCCGAACTTCTCGGCCAGGCGGATCTTCTCCGACGGCGTCAACTGCGAGTCCGGCACGTACATCGACGCCGAGTTGTCCATCAGGACCGCCACGAAACGCTGGAGGGTCTTGTCCAGCGTCCACGGCCGGACCGGCTGGGTGAGCATCATGACCACCAGGGCCACGAGGGCCACCCGCAGGGCCGCCAGCGCGAGGCCCGCGCTCGGCGAGACCGTCCGCCGCTCCATGGCGTAGAGCGCCAGGACGGCCTCGATGGCCGCAGCGCCCCCGAGGGCGATGGGCCAGATGGGCCAGTTCGTCGCCAGCGTCAGCGGCCGCTGGATGGCCTGCGCCACGGCCAGCATGGCCACGAAGCCCACGGCCACGCGCCCCGCGAAGGTCAGAAAAGGTGTCAGGAACCTTAAAGTCGTAGGGTTCCTGACACCTTTTCTGACCCCGCCGCGCGACAGCCGGTGCGCGAGCACCCAGGCGGCGATCGCCGCAACGGCCAGACAAAAGACCAGCGCCGTGGGGATCGACGGCGGCAGCACGTAGTGTGGGTCGGTGGCCAGCATCATGCCTTGGTTGCCGGTGGCGGCTCCTGGTTCGGTACGGCCAGCAGGCTCCGGGCGCGCTGGCGGAACGTCTGCACGTCCACGGTGGCGGGCCCGAAGGAAACGGCTTCAATTATGTGCATGCGGCGCTGCGTGGCGATCCAGCGCGTCAGGCCGATCTCGGCCAGCAGGGCCGCCAGCAGCGCCACCGCCAGGACCTTCCACATTTCCTCGCCGGGCACCTGGCCGGTGACGGCCGAGACCAGTTGGCCCGTGTTCTCGGCCCGGAAGATGGGCACGTACTTCCCGGCCGTTTCCAGGTCGGCGTCTGAGAGCGCCACGAGGCGGCTTTCCTCGGCGTCGTCCAGGACGACGAAGGGCAGGCCCTTCTTGCCGAGCGGCGGCACGGTGTAGCACTCGGCGGCCTTCGGGGGGAGCACCAGGTGGTAGAGGCCCGGCTCGTACGTGTCCGAGAAGGCGATGCGCAGCCCGCCGTCCAGTACGGACCCGTACGGGCCGGCCGCCGCCACGGAGGCCGCGGCCCGCTGGTCGGAGGGCGTGAGGACCTCGACCTCCCCGCCAGTCATTAGGGCGGGCGGCAGGTGCTTGGCGCGCTGGCCCTCTCGCTTGGCGATCTCCTGCGATTTCCAGGGCAGTTCGATGACGAACTCCGACCCCGGCCGCACGTTCGTCTGGATGAGCGTCGGCGCGGCCAGGTAATACGCCAGTTCGTGGACCAGCGGCACGAAGCACTTCAGCGACGGCAGGTTGGATTCCCGCCGGTCCAGCGCCACGGCCGTCACGGCGACGTAGCCCTTGCCCACCTTGCGCTCGACCACGAAGGGGTCGCCCGTGTCGAGGCGCGCCCCGACGCCCACGTTCTGGTCCTTCGGGTCCACGTCGAGCGTCCAGTAGGAGGTGATGAGGGCGCGCTGGGCATCGGACTGGCTGGCATCGGCCAGCAGCGCCAGGGCGGGGTGGCTGAAGGTCTTCAGGCCCAGGTGGGCCGGCGCGTCGGCCAGGGAGCGCCGCTTGCCGAGGGCCGCCGGGACGAACGGTTCGCCCGCGTCGCTCATCCACGCGTTGTAGAAGGCGGGGAGACACGAGTCGCCCGGGACGATCAGGAGGCCCCCGCCGTCCTGGACGAACGTCTTGAGGTTGGCGGCGGCCGCGGCCGGCAGTTGCGGCACGTTGGCCAGGATGACCAGGTTGTACTTGTGGAAGTCGGGAACCGACTGGATTTCGGGCGCGGCCACGGTTGTCAGGACGACGAGGCGTCCCAAGCCCGCTGCGGGAGCAGCGGGGTACGTTCGAACGTAACCCGACGCTCCCGCGTCGGGCTTGGACGGGGGCTTGTCGGCGGCGGGCGGCGGCGGCTTGTCGGCGGGCTCATCGTCCGCCGGCATGAGCGCGATCTCGAGGAACGCCGCCGCGCTGTCCAGCGGCTTGGTGGACGGGTCGCCCTCGACCACCAGGACCGGCATCTTGTCGATCGCCTCGACCACGCGGAAGGCCGTGTTGTCGGCGGGTATCTCGTCGGCGCTGAGGACGGCGGCCGACACGACGTGCAGGCCCGGCCGGCCAAAGAGGTGGTCGAACCGGACCGTTTCGGCGGCGCCGGGCAGCAGTTCGGCCGCCTCCTGGCGACCCACCTTGGCGCCGTCGACCGAAAGTTCCACGCTGAGCGGCTCGACGACCGTGGTGCCGGAGTTGATGACCGCCACGTCGATGCGCACGGGCCGGTCGGTGCCCACCACCTTGCGCGAGAACTGGATGTCGCCCACCGCCACGTTGCGCACGGCCTTCGGCAGCGGCAGCGTGCGGCAGACCACCTGCGGGGGGACGGGGAACTCCTGGAGGGCCGTCGAGAGGAACTGCCAGCGGGCCTCGCTGCGGAGGTCCCAGCCCACGCTCTGGCCGTCCGTGATGAGGACGATCTTCTTGGCCGGGTTATGGCCCTGGCCGAGCGACGCTACGGCGGCGATGAGCGAATCGACGGTCCGCATCGGCCCGCCGGTGGGCGCCATTTTCTTGAAAGCGTCCTGGAGTTCCTTGCGGTCGGTCGTCGGGTTGGGGACCACCGGCCGCGGGACCGGCCCGGCGACGAAGAGGCTGACGGCGTCGGCGGGGCGGCAGGCCTGGATCACGGCCCGGGCCTCTGAGAGGGCGCGCTTGAAGTTGGTCTGGCCGTCGACCGCGATGTTCATCGAGGTCGAGCCGTCAATCAGGATGGCGACGTCGCGCTGGCCGCCGCTCAGGCTCCACCGCCGGCTTTGGAGGTAGTTCTCCACCACGGTGGCGGCCACCGATCCGGCAAAAAGCACCGCCGCCGCAGCCAGGAGGACCCAGCGTGCCCTGCGGCTGGACCAGACGGCGGCGGCGATGCCCGCGCACACGGCCGCCGCCAGGACCGCCGGCAGCACCACCGACCACGGGATGATCGACCGCGTCGGCA
>Ga0315294_10007767_pt1 | contig 11772 bp, 10 predicted proteins | sample YL17G13_40_MG_FD_203626 | JGI IMG/M metagenome (GOLD analysis project Ga0315294, IMG submission 203626) | Sediment microbial communities from Yellowstone Lake, YNP, Wyoming, USA - YL17G13_40 | ecosystem: Environmental > Aquatic > Freshwater > Lake > Sediment | place: USA: Wyoming | collected...
GCCGCTGGTTTCTCGGGGGTTTTGGGTTTTTTGTTTAGTAGTTGGTCTAGGGTTCTTTCTGGGGGTTTTGGTTCTTTTTGAGGGGTTGTTTTTTGGGGTGGTTGGTCGGGTGCGGGTGTTTTGTCTTCCGGGGGTTTCGGCTGTGGGGTGGGGGTTGTCGGTACTTTTGAGAGTAGTTCGTCTAGTTTGCTGCTGATGCTTTCTTCCTCTTCTTTGAACGTTGGTGTTTCTTTCGGGGTTTCTGGGACGATTGTCGGCTGTTCCGGCTGGGTTTGTGGTGCTGTTTTGTTCTGTTCTGCTATCAGCGCGTCAAGTGCTTCGGTCACAGGTTTGTGTGGTTCTGGTTGGAGTAGTGTTGTGTAGTCTTCTTTTGGTTGTTTGTCTTTCTGTTTTTTCTTCAGTTTCCGGAGGATTAGGACGGTCGTGACTATTATGAACATTATCGCTGCCGCTCCGGCGGCGATGATTATCGTGTTTTGGTTTCCTTGGTTCGCGGATTGTGTCCGTTGTTTCAGTTGTTGTTCCTCGTCTATTTCCAGTATTAGGTTTGTGTTTTTGAGTGCTCCGTCGTAGTCGTCTATGGTGCGATAGAGTTGCCTGGATTTGGCTAGGTAGTCTTTGGCTTCTTCGATGCGGTTTTGTGTGTAGAGTTCGTTGGCTTTCGCGTAGTCTTGTTGGGCTTCGATGCCTGTTTCGCATTTTCTTATAAGGTTCTGTGTTTTTCTGGTGCCTTCGTCGTTTGTGATGTTGTTGTATTGTTCCAGTGCTTTCGCTGCTTCTTCTGCGCAGCCGTTATAGTTTGTCTGGTTGGCTTTGGTTTCGGCGCGGGCGTAGTTTTCCTTGGCTTTTTCGAGCGTCTCTTCGAGCCTTATTTTTTCCTGGATGTTCGCGAGGAGCTTGGTCGTGGTTTCTTTTCTGCCGTCGTCGCCGACGGTGGCGTATGAGTTTGTTGCGTCTTGGGCTCTTTGTTTGGCTTGTGTGTAGTTGCCGAGTTCGTATTGTCGTATTGATTCTTCGTAGTTTTTGTTTGCCTTCGGGTATTCTTCGGTGTTGTTTAGGAGTTTGAGTGCCTTTTGTGTGTTGGTCGTGTCGTTTAGGGATTTGTAGTTGTCGAGGGCTTTTTTGCTGTAGATGCTTCCTTCGAGGTAGTTTGCGTTTCGGAAGTATTCTAGTGCGCGTTGGTAGAAGTAGTCGGCGTCGTTTTGGTCTATGGCGCGGTTGACTATCTTCTGGGCTTGTGCTGTGCGGTTTGTGTCTTTGAGTTCTAAGTATATTTTTTCTGCTTGGACTGAGAGGTTTTTTGCCGTGTTGTAGTCGCCTGCTGTGTAGTTGCTCTGGGCAAATGCCAGGAGTTGGGCTGCCCGTATTTGAAGTGTCGCGGATTCGTTTATTTTAACTGCTTCCTCCAGGTTTGGGTTGTCTTTCAGTTGGGCGAATATTTCCGCCGCCTGGGTTGCGTGGTCTTTTGCCTGTTCGAACGAGTCGTTGGCGTATTCTTTCCTTGCCTGGGTCAGGTTTTCCTGGGCTTTGTTGTTGTTGAGGAAGTCAGGGTTGATTTGGTGGGTTGTGAGTCTTCTTGCTCCGAGTATGAGCAGGTTGGGTTGTGTGGTGTTGAGTTGTCCTGTTGCCAGGTTGACTACGGGGTATCCTGGTTCGAAGTCCCATTTGGTTTTGCCGTTTTGGTCTATGGCATATGTTATGTCGCCGGAGGCGACTATGGTTTCGCCGTATCCGTCGCCGTCTAGGTCGCTGGCTGTTATGGCTCCTTTGAGTGCGGTGAGGTTGTAGGTCCAAAGCAGGTCGCCTCCCGCTGTGAGGGCGTAGATTGTGTCGTTTCCTGAGGTTGCGAGCACTTCTTTCAGGCGGTCGTTGTTGATGTCGTGGGCGTATACGCCGGTTACTTGGCCGCCTGCGGGGTATTTCCAGATTTTGTTGCCTAGGTTGTCTGTGAGGTGTATGGACTTGTATGAGCCTGCGATTATCTCTGGTATGCCGTCGTTGTTTAAGTCGGTGGCGTAAACCGTGTTTATTGTGCCTTCTGTTTCGTATGCCCACATGAGTGTTCCGTCCGGGTAGATTGCGTATACTTTTCCGTCTCTGGTGCCTGAGATTAGCTCTTTGCCGGGTTTGCCGTCCAGGTTTATCGCGTATAGGGATGTTGAGTATCCGTAGCCTTTGTGGGACCATTTTAGCATGTTGTTTTCAACCCGGGGGTCTCGTTCGAGCATGAATATAGGGTTTTCGTAGGGTGATAGTTGGCCGTAGCAGGTTTTTGCCTCTATGACCGAGCCTACTACTATGTCTGTGTTGTTGTTTTCGTCTATGTCGTCTACTATGAGGGTGTTTGGGGTGTTTTGCGGCCAGATGACTGATATTTTGTTGCGCCATTGTAGGATTCCTTGGTTGTCTAGGAGGTATGCGTAGCTTCCTTGGTCGCGTAGGAGGCCGAGGACGATCTCTTGTTTTCCGTCGTGGTCTATGTCTCGCACGTCTAGGGTGTCTCCGCCTAGGTTTATGTCCCAGTTGGTTACAAGCGGCGGGTATTCCGCCGCATGGGCTAAAGAGGCCAGAAACATGAGTATTAGAGCGTATTTGGCGTATTTCATCGGTTAGATAAGTAGCCGGAGGTCCTTATATATACCGTCAGTTGGTATTAGTTATTTGTGAGTGTGTGGGATGAAAACCTTGATTGTTTTGCCGGCATACAATGAGGCTCCTGTGCTTGGGAGGACGCTTGTTTTGCTTAGGGAAAGCACTGACGCTGACATCCTTGTCGTTGATGACGGGAGCGTAGATGCCACGGGCAGGATAGCCCGTAGGATGAGGGTTGGGGTTGTGAGGCATGTTGTCAACATGGGCTTGGGTGCGGCTATCAAAACCGGTTTTGAGGCTGCTAAACGCGGCGGATATGATGTGATGGTCACCTTTGACGCTGACGGCCAGCATGACCCCGGGGATATCAAGGTTTTGTTGAAGGCCTTGAGGGGTGCTGATGTCGTCATCGGGGCGAGGACGCGGGGCATCGAGAACATGCCTTTTTTGAAGAGGGTCGGGAATTTCGCCCTTAATATGCTTACCGGCCTGTTTTTCGGGATTTTTTCGTCAGACAGCCAGAGCGGCCTTAGGGCGTTCAATAGGATTGCGATTGAGTCTATCAGCATCCGAGCCAGTAAGTATGAGGTGTCTTCTGAGATTTTGTACGAGGCTAGGAGAAATGGGCTGAGACTTAGGGAGGTGCCGGTGGAGGTCATATACAGTGAACATTCCAAGGCACGGGGTACGAAGGTTTCGGACGGTTTTAAGATTTTCTGGCGTATGATATTACATCAGAGGTGTTGAGGGTATGTTCGTCGAGGTCTTAGGCATCCTGTTTTCGGTTTTCGCGTTAAGCAGGGTCATTTTGAGGTTCAGGGAGGGAAGGCTCTCATGGGGGATGATGCTCCTTTGGAGCATAGCCTGGCTTTCAGTCATCGCCTTCGTATTGACTCCGACAAGCTTTGAAGCGTTGTCGAAGGCGATTGGCATACAGCGGCCGCTGGATTTCATGCTGATTGCCGGCGTGTTGTTGGCGTATTATCTGACGTTCAGGGTGTACATTTACCTTGAGGAGTTGCGTTCAGACCTTGGGAAGGTCGTGAGAGAAGTGGCTTTGGAGGGGGGGAGGGTAAGGAAGAAGAGGCGTTCAGCGTGAGCATGACCCTGCCAGGTTTTCGACCCCTGTGAACTGTTTGCCGTAGACGTGGTGTTCTTTGTTGCCGTATTGGAACGTGAGCGTGTAGGAGTAGGAGCCGCCTGCGCTGCAGTTGAATGGTGCAGCCCCGGTCCATCTGTATACGTCGCCTGGGAGGAGTGTGATTCCGACATCGTAGGTGGTGATGCCGCCGTCTATTGACATCCAGTCTATCGTTATCTGGTATTCCTTGTTGTTTTGGAGGACTAGAGTGCTGTTTTGAGTTGACGTTGTGGGGAAGATTTCCCAGTCCATTATGCCGATGTCCGATGATTTCCAGTATATGGCGCCTTTTTTCTTGTAGGTGGTGGCTGTCCCGATTTTGATGAAACCGGATAGGACCCCTACTGCGACGACGGCGATAACGATTGCAATCGCGAGAAGAACCAGGTACTCGACAGAAGTCTGCCCCCTATTGTCTGTCTTAAAGGCCTTTAAAGCGTTCATGTTATGTGATTAGAATGTTCAAATAAAAAGTAATTGTTCCTGCCCCGTGGGGGGCAGGAAATCAAGGTTTCTTGCCTTAGTTCGAGCAGGTTCCAGCTAGCTTTTCGACGCCGGTGAACTGCTTGTTGTATACCAAGTGCTCCAGGTTGTCGTACTGGAACGTCACCGTGTACGAGTACGAACCGCCCGCTGAGCAGTTGAACCCGCTAGTCGTCTGGAACTTATAGGTGTCACCAGGCAACAACGTCTTCGCGACGTTTAGCGTGGTCGCACCGTCGTCAACTGATATCCAATCGACCTCAATCTGGTATTCCTTGTTGTTCTGCAAGACCAACGTGCTGTTCTGCGTGGCTGAGGTCGCGTAAACCTCCCAGTCCATAATGCCTATGTCCGAAGACTTCCAGTAGATGTTACCCTTCTTCTTATAGGTCGTCGCCGTCCCGATTTTGATGAAACCGGCCAAGACACCGACCGCTACGACCGCGATAACGATCGCAATCGCAAGAAGAACCAGGTACTCGACAGACGTCTGCCCCTTCCTGTTGCTTTTCAAAACTTTTAACGATTTCATTTTTTTCATCTCACCCCCCTTTTGTTTAGTAGCATTTTCTGGCGTTTTAGCGCCGTAATAACCGCGGGCGCGTAAACACCAGCGTTTTATACACTACCAATAGGGATTATTAACTAGGTGTAGCAGTATAAATACCTTTCGGTTACCCAGTAACCCGTTAGGACGTCAGGCGGATTGCTTCAGCCGTCCGGCTGCCAGAATAGCTTGTCGTCTGGGGAGATTTTTATCCCGTTTTCGAATATGAACGGCACTATCTTCCTCGAATGCCTTGAGCCCCTCATCTTCATTATTTCTATGGCGTTCTGCCTTACGTTGCGAAACTGGATGTTGTACATGACTATGACGCCGTCAACCACGTATTCCTCGAATCCTAGGCCGTTCAGGGAGGCTAGTGTTCTTTCCGCTTCTACTGTCATGAGGCTTGTGCAGTCGTTTTTTCGGAGCCATTCGCAGAATTTTAGGAGGCTCATTTTGCGGTCGAATTCGTCTTTTACGATTATGTTGAATGTGCTGAACGGGTCTAGGACGAACCTTTTGGCTCCCAGGGCTTTGATTGCGTCGCGTATCTGCCCGTAGTCTTCGCGTATCACCTGCATGACGTCGGCTGGGTCCAGGCGGAGTATGCTCAGGTTACCCTGTTTTTCGAGGCGTTCGAGGTCCCACCCGTACTGTGTCATGTACTGGTGGAGCATCTCGGGGGTTTCGTTGAAGCTGATGAATACGCCGTTTTCCCCGTATTCGGTAGCGCCGTTGTAAAGGTACTGGATGCTGAGCGTGGTTTTTCCGCTTCCGCATCCTCCGACGACTATCGTGGATGACCCCTTGGGTAGGCCGCCTTCAAGCATCTCGTCAAGGCCTGGGATTTTGGTTTCTACGCGTTGCATTTTCAGCCTTTGTTGTCGTATATGCCGGATATTATCTTCATTTCGGACTCTATTATTGCCTGACGCCTCTTATATCCGCCAAGCTGTTTTTCCATGTCCTGTTTGTCGTTCAGTAGCTTGAGGATTTTGGGGTTTTCCCCCCCGTATGCCGCGGATGCGGCCTGGATTCTGGGGGTTAGTGTTGAGAGGAGTTCTTCCGTCTTTTTTATCTCGATGGTCTTGGCGTCGGCGTTCTTTCGCGCTTTTCCGATGTTTGCGTCGAGTGTGCGGATGTTTTTCTCATGCAGTTTTCTTGCTTCCTTCTTCTCCTTCATCTGGTGCTGTATCTGCCCGATTTTTTCGTTGTGGGACGCCGCCTCGGCGTCCAAGAGCGGCTGGTGCTCCTCTCCATCCTTGAGCTGCCTTCCGAGCGACTCTTTCTCGGCTCTGAGGTCGTTGTTTTGCTTTTCCAGGGTTCTTGATTGCATCTGTAGGCCGACGTAGTCTTCCTCCGTCAGGCTTAGGCTTTGTCTGCATTTTTGGATGTATTTTTCGGAGGAGTCCAGGTCTGATTCCAGTTTTTTCTGTATGCGGATGGCCTCGTCGAGTTCTGCTTTTATCTTGCTTTTCTCGTCCAGTATCTTGTCCATCTGCGCCTTGATGGGGTAGAGGAGGCGCAGTAGGGACATTGATCCGGCCCATGATTTTATCCGGCGTTCGCGGTTGGATTTGAGTTCGTCGTCGAGCCGGATTAGGCCTGCTTTTGCGTCGTTTATGCTTCTTTTCAGCTCTTCGAGTTCCTCATGTGTCTTCTCCCCCTGGCGTTCGGCCTTTACGCCCCTTATTTTCAGCTGTTTCCTTTCCGCGTCTGATGCTTTGATTTTCGCTTCCAAGTCCTTCTTCTCCATGTGGGCTGAGTCGATTTGGCGCTTTAGGAGCAGTCTGACGCCTTCGTCGTAGCCTGATGAGCCGAGTTTGTTTTTTATGTAGAGGAGCTCCTTCTCCTTGGCTTTCACCACCTTCAGGCTGTCTTCCACAGACTCCCGGGATTTTATCGCCTGCGCCTTCAGCTCCTCCTCGGTTTTTTCGAGTGTTGTTATCTTGTTTTGGGAGGCGGTTATCTTTTCTGTCTCCTTCTTTATCGCGTCCCTTAGGACGTCCGGGAGTTCTATTATGAGTTTCTCCTCGGGTGATGATGAGATTTCCTGCAGGTCCTCCTCAAGCCTCTGCTTCTCAGACAAAACCTCCTCCAGTTTCTTGTTCAGGTGGCCTTCCTTCGCTATTAGGTCTTGGATTTCCTTTTTCGCGGCTGCTAGGGAATCTGACGTATCCTTCTGCTTTTGTCTGACGCCTTCCAATTCTCTTTGTTCTTCACTTACTCTATTGTTGGCTTCTGTGACCGCCGTGGTTGCCAGGTCAAGCTCGGCATAGACGGAGAACTTGGACTCTAGCTCCCGAATCTTTGTCGAGTTGCCTTCCTGGTCCTTTCGTATCTGCCGCTGGGTCTCCTCCTCCCTCTCAAGGAGGCCTTTGACTGCCTTTTTCTCCTCTTCGGTTTCGTCCGATGTTTTTTCCTTGGACGCGATTTCCGTTTTCGCCTCTTCGATGGACTTTACGAGCTTTTCCTTCCTTGCGTGAATGTCGTCGACTTCGCCGTATAGCCTGTATGCGTCCTCTATCTTCCCCTTCTCCGCGGACACGCGGTCGTACTCTAGGGCGACCATCCTTTGCGCGGTAATCGCCGACTCCAGCGTCGTTTTCGCGGCAGTGAGGTCTTTGTCCAATGTAGCGAGTTTCTTCTCGTTGTCTTGGATTTTTCGCAGGTTTTCCGCGATTTCGGCGTCAGCCTTCGCAATCCTGTCTGGAATCCTTTGGATGTTCCTCTTGGTTTTTGTCAGCCTGTCTCTTGCTTCCTTGAGTTCCTTCTGGATTCTCTTGTACTCGCCGGCAAGCTCCCGGTCGGCCGAGTCTATTTCTCCGACCGTTATCTCCTCCTCCCTCCGCTGCCTTTTCAGGTTTTCCAGCTGCTCATTGGCTTGGGACTCGACCTGCCATTGGGCGGCGAGCGCCTCATGGAGTTTGGTCTCCCCCTTCCTCTGGTCGTCAAGTTCAGACTGTACCCTTCCCCGGTTTTGCTCGATTTTGCCTATCTGGTTTTGGATGTCGAGGATTTTGCTTGCAAGCTCAAGGGTCAGAGACTTGAGCTGCGCGTACTCCCGCCTCAGGTCGGGGAGGTTGCCGGATTCGACGAGAGACTTCGGCGGTTTTTTTATGAAAGACGCAAGATGCTCTATCCGGCCTTCTTCGAAGGCCATGGTGCGCGTTTTCGCCATGTCTTTTTCCTTGCTTGCCTTCCCCCGTATCAGCTCCGACATGTGTTTCAGGGCCTCTTCCTTGGAGGCATGCTTTTGGGTTTGCGGTCTTTTGCGGGGTTTCGGCTTTGCTGGTTTTCCGGCTGGCGCTGGGGGGTCGTTTACCTGCCGGTTGTTGTCGGCTTCTTCTGCCATGTTATTTGCCGCCCCCCATGAGCTCCTTGAGCTTCTCTTCCAGCTGTTTCTTCTTGTCCACGATTCCCTTCAGTTTGGTTTCGGTCTCCTTCCTTGCCTCTGATACGGCGGCCAATTCTGCCTCTACCTTCGCCTTTCTCGACCGTACTTCCTCAAGCTCAGCCATCTTGTCTTCTGTGTGCCTGCTGACTTCCACCAGATCACCTTCGAATATCTTAATGGCGGTTGAAGACTCAGCTATTCTGACGTCAATCGAGTCGAGGGTTTCCCTGGACTTGGCAACCTCGGCCTCCAGTCTGGTTATGACGTCCTGGAGGTAGGGGTTGAGGTCTATGTAGAGTTCGCCTGGAGTTTGCATGAGGTCGTGTATCTTGGTCTCGAGGGTCTTTTTCCTGCTGAGTATGCCGTCAATCTTCGTTTTTACAGCCTGCTGTGTCTTCACAGCCTCCTTGAGTTTCGCCTCTTCAGCCGTCTTCTGAGCCTCTAAAGCGACAAGTGCCGTCTTTTTCGCGTTTAAGGCCTTTCTGATCTCCTCGTTCTTGGCGTTTATCTCCTTGACTTCGTATTTTGCCTGCGCCTCTTTGTTCTCCAGAAGCTCAAGCCGTTTCTTGGACTCGCGGGTTAGGCTTTCCTTCTCGTTCATGGCATCCCTAAGCCGCAGCTGCTCGTTCAACAGGTCCTTTATCTCGTCTCCCAGCTTGTCGGGTATGCCGGAGAAGTCGGTGACTATGATTTGCTTGTCGATGTGCTGGACGGTGGGTATGGGGACGATGCCTCGGCTGGATGCTGATGCGACGGACTCGCCCTGCAGATTCCTGCGCTGAGCGTCTTCAACGGACAGCTCCCCTTCAGCTTTGGCTTGGAACCTATGACCTCCCCTCGGAGCAGCAACTCCTGAGCCGGGACCTTCACCGCTGCCGGGGGCTGGAGGTTGGCTTCCATCTTCACCTTCGTCGAATCCTACTTCCCCCTCCTTTGAAACTTTCTTCCCAGCGCCCGGAGAGCCTGCCGCCCCCGCGGCCCCGCCTCCTCCCTTGCCTTCGTCTTCCGCTTTCTCCTTCGTGAATCCCTCCCTGAGGCCTTCGATGAGTCCTTCCTTGAATTCTTCTATGTAGCCTCCTGAGTCCATGTATTTTCTAGGGCCCCCCGGGCGGGAAATCGATATCCCGGGCGCCTTTTGCCATGCGAACAGGCTTGATTCTATCCACTCCCCGGAGGAGCCGAGGGGGAGTTTGATGATTTCGATTTTTCTCGCGTCCTTGTCGAATCCGAACTCGAGGACCGAGTCGCACATCATCTTCAGCGTCTCTTCGGTCTGGGAGTCGTGGAGGTCCCGCTGGAGTATGAAAAACCCGGTGAACCCGGACTGGGTTATCCTGCTCATGTGGACCTTCAGGAATTCCTCGGCCGTGCCTGAGCGGTTGTAGAGGAGCAGGGTAGAGACCGAGTCGAACACCACAATCCCCGGGCCTTCCACCTCGGAGAACGCCCTTGCCAAGGCCCGGTTTATCTCGTTCAGGTTGAATGCTGACGAACAGTTGATGACATACGGGTCGGCCATTGCCTTCCCGGTTATCTGCTCGGAGTACAGGTCTATGAACCTGAGGAGGTTCTTCTCCTGGCTTCCCGGGTAGTCCAGTTGGAAGTAGGCCATCTTCTCCCTGACAGAGACCGGACTTTCGTCAAGGCATATCCAGATGCATGGGAGGCTGTTTCGTATGAACTCCTTTGCCAGGGTGAGCGAGAACGTGGTCTTGCCTGAAGCTACTGAACCGTATAGGAGTATGGACACGCCTTGGGGGAATTCCTTCAACTCCCCCCCAAAGTCTACCTTGACAGACCTCATCAGTCACCCCCAAGGATACACCCCCCTCAAACGGTATCCGGCTGAGTACATATTGAAGCCGAGGATATAAAAACCCGGGGAGTGTATGGGCTCCAAAACCTTTTTGTTTATTAAAGCTTATTAACCCAAAACAAGAATAATGAAACCTAGGGTGATGTTAATATGAACGACATAAAAAACGGGGAAGTGAAGGTTTTTGAGATAGAATGGGAGGGTTTCTTCGGGAACATGCACCTGATGAACATCGGCATACCCACCTTCGAAGACCTCTGCGAGATAGCGATAATAATCGGAAGGCCGGTCTTGAAGGAGAAAGGAAGGAACATCTACCACGTGGTCGACGCATCGACTGTATACACCTACAAGAAGAGGAAATAAGTCGGCCTAAGCTCGTCCTCCAAAACAGGGTACATGGTTGCAATACACAGGGGGAGCGGTGAGTTTGAGGGAATCCCTAGGAAACCTGGTTCTGCATCATCTAAAATCCAACCCCCCGTGGTCAAACCTGCGGGGGGCATGGGACAAGAATGCGTGCCAAGATACGACTTCGACCGGCTGCTTTCTGAGACGCGCGGGTTGGAGGTCATAGAGGACCCGTTCGAGAGAGGGACAGCCGCCAAGGTTTTCTCGGACACGATATTGACCTCACGGCTCAACAAGGACTCACCGCATTACAGCGGATGCTTCCGGACTGACGCAAGAGGCGAGCCGATACCGAAGACCGTCCAGGAGGCCAAAGAGAAAAGACTGGAGGTTTCGGACTATACCGCCTTGCCAGTGCACATCATCAGCCGTGACGTATCGTTTGGCTTTATCCTAAACCACCGGAGGATGGCAGTCGAGGGAGCCTACCTCATGCACCCCCGGTCACTAGACCTTATGAGCCCGGACTTCGGCTTCGAAGCATATTATGAGGTCTACGACCCGGCGTCCTTGAAAGGCCTGGAGATGGGCAGGGTATTCCTTGACGCCGTGAGAGACTACGACCAAAAATGCAGGGAGGGAAGACACGGTAGCAAAAAGCGTGCTGGAATAAAAAACCTCCCAGGCCTGAAAACAGCCCTGAAGTAGTCGGATTCATGTTTTTATCCGTTGCATGCGGAATAAATTATATGGCTCAGACTACAACAACCCAGGGGAGCCCCATCGATGGAACCGCCATGCCTCCGCAGACCGTCCACCCAGACCTTGCGACCCTGAAGCTTTCCAAGAGGCCTAACAGATCCCACCGGATAGTCGGCCCTGTGGAGGCGATGGGCAAAGGCAAGTATGCGGCCGAGTTGAAACTGCCCTCATTTTCCGAATGCAGCCCACTGACGCCATACGAAGACCATGTCCCGTTCTACACCCCGCTCATGGCCATGATGCAGCTCCACCACATTGCGACGGCTATGGAGGGAAAGAAGGTATTCTACGCGGTCACCGACGTCACAAAGGCGAGATTCCGCAAGGTACTTGCCCCCGGCGAAAAAGCCAACGTGATGATTGAGGCAACCGACGAAGAACCTTACCAGGACAGGCCCATCCAGAAAGTGAGGGGGAGGATAATAGGGGAGGACGGGACGACATACTGCAGCGCCGAGTTCAGGATGGTTGGCGTGCCTGTGAAGAGGAGGTCACGGGAATAGGAACACCCGTTTGTCGACCAGGACGTTCGGTGTTGTGAATCCGATCCTTCGGACTCCGCCTTGGGCCGGGATTATCTGTATCATCAGCTTCTCGTCGGGTCCTATGGGCGTCGAGAGCGAGATGTTGATGACCGCACTGTCTCCTGTGTTGATGTAGCCTGATAGCGCTGAGCCGCCGCG
>Ga0315294_10007768_pt1 | contig 11771 bp, 11 predicted proteins | sample YL17G13_40_MG_FD_203626 | JGI IMG/M metagenome (GOLD analysis project Ga0315294, IMG submission 203626) | Sediment microbial communities from Yellowstone Lake, YNP, Wyoming, USA - YL17G13_40 | ecosystem: Environmental > Aquatic > Freshwater > Lake > Sediment | place: USA: Wyoming | collected...
TAATTTTTGTTTTTGTTTTTTTTTTTGGGTTTTTGGTATTTCTCGTGTTAAAGTACTGTTTTTGGGGGTGTGAGCGTGCGTACGCACGCTCACACCCCCAAATCCGGTTATCCACCACGGCAATTCCTTATGAGCCGGAATAGCTCTTATTTTAATCAACCGAATCCTTCCAATCCCTGGATTAATTCGGCAAATAGCTTATAATAATTACGCATGGGGATGACAGGCTTCGACGGAGGAAGCTGATCCCGGATTGCGAGCCGAGAGGCGCCGACCTCGAGAAATCAGCGCAAAACCAAAGTGCCAATCGCACTACCTATGCTGCTCTTCCTCTCGCTGCATAAGCGAGATGAACCAGTCCTGGCTCTTTAAATAGAGCCACGTCCGCCTATCCCGGTCCCCGGTCGGTGATAGGATCGGGCGCTAAAAAACCGGAGTGCCGCACGTGAAGCCGTTAAGCGTGCGAAAGAAGGCTTTCGAGCCTTAGCGGCTAGCCAGGTGGATCCTTTGTCAGCAGTGGACCGTCCTGGCGATAAAAAACAACTGACTATGCTCGTAGGCGTCTGTGGGTCTAATCTTTCGGACGCGGGTTCAATTCCCGCCATCTCCACTTATAAAAACCCCCTCCTTTCCTGATGGTCTGGAGGGGGAAAAGGGGGAGGGGAAATACCCCCTTTATACCCGGATGTGATCCGGGTTATTTAATTATACATAAAATATAAATTTGTTGGGCTTTAAAAGCACAGATATATTCGATCACCTACCAGATTTGTGGCTCATTCAAGGTGCCTTTCCAGGTCGGCATGACGAAATTGCTAGGACCCAACCCCCAACTCAGCTAAAACTTCCTTGCTATGTTCAGCAGGTTTTACATTTTTAAAAACTTTTACGATATCACCCTCTGGACTAATTAAAAAAGTCGTCCGCAATACACCTTCATACTCTCGGCCCATGTATTTCTTCACTCCCCATACCCCATATTGACTGCAGACTTTATGGTCTTTATCCGCCAATAAGGGAAAGGTGAGGTTATATTTTGACTTGAACTTAGCATGTGATTTCGGTGTATCAGGACTGATACCGATTATGACTACATGAGCTTGCTCGTAAGCGCTATAGTCATCACGGAAATTGCAAGCTTCGGTGGTGCAGCCAGGGGTATCGTCTTTCGGGTAAAAAAATAAAATCACCGGTTTTTCGCGATAATCAGATAGGTGATGGATTTTTTCATTCTCATCTAAAAGTGTAAAATCAGGTGCAGGAATACCAACTGAGAGCGTCATAGGTCAACATCCTTTTCAAGCTAATTTAGCAATATGTAACGCGTCTTCTAGAGATTCAAAAGTCGCGGGTTTAATAATAACAGCGATCGCCCCTCCTTTTTGAGCTCGCTTTGCTGTGGCACGGTCATCATCTGCGGTGACCACGACTACGGGGATGTCAACATACCGTGGTTCCCGTCTGAGGTATGCCAGCACCTCAAACCCACTGACCCCCGGCATGTTGATATCCAGAAAGACGATATCCGGGACACGCTCGGTCAATGCCATCATAGCAGCACGCGGGCCATAGGCTGGTTGGGCTGAGACTTCCAGTAAAGTGAGTAATTGGCAGAGGCTGTCAGCCGTAAGGCGGTTATCGTCGATCACTAGAGCATTGATCATCATTCATCCCAATTCAGCGACCAGTGCACCCATCATGGTTATGTCATATCCAGGCATGGCTGCAACCGCTTGTTGGAAATCACCTTCTCCTAGTATCTGAAGTAAGGGAGCTAGCTGAGGGCTATTGTAATATTTACACGGGATAACCAGGTCGTAGCGTTCCTGGAAAAGAGGGACAAAATCCAGGTCTAGAGCTTTAGCAGCGGCCGCTATCCCTAACCCACAATCGACACGCCCCGATGCTATCGCTGCAGCGACACCCAGATGGGTATATTCTTCGTGATTGTAGCCTCTAACCTCCTCAGGTGCAATCCCCAATTGGTCCAGATGGTAATCTAACAATACACGCGTCCCCGCCCCACGCTGACGGTTAACAAAGCTTATATCGGGTCTAGTCAGGTCCGCCAGGGTATGAATACCCTTTGGATTATCCTTGGGTACGAACAGCCCCTGCTGCCGCCCCACCAAAGCAACCACACGCACGGGAATGCCTGGTAGATACTGGCGGATATACACCAGGTTGTAATCACCACTTGCTGGATCAAGCAGATGGGTACCTGCCAGGTGGGCCTCATCACGGCGAAGAGCCAACAGTCCTCCCAGACTCCCTACATTTGCGGATACTAAACGACGGTCGTGCCCTGCTAAATACTGGGCTAAGAGATCAAGGCTGATATCATGAGAACCAATTGAGAAAATAGTACGATCGATCTCAACTATCGAGCGGTACAGGTTAACGTCGACATCCTCCCCGGCTGGAACACCCTGCGAACCGCGAGGCAAGATCACAATACCGTCTGCTTTCACCAGTGAGGTAATGATCCCCGCTCCGCGGGTTAAAGGTGCTGCTAAAATCCGCTCTCCGACACGGCCCAAGACGACCCGTAAAAAATCGTCATCACCTGCAGGGGAGGTCACTTTGCGGGTCATTGTAGCCTTGATAACCGCAGGTTTATATGGTTGTCGCCCGAGCCAGAGTGCCAGCAGGGGTTCAACAAATATTTCACCTGTTAAAGCCGCAGATACCGGATATCCCGGCACACCGATGATGGGCACAGCGGGAGGCAGAATCCCCAGGATGACCGGGTGCCCTGGACGAACAGCCACCCCATGGACAAGAAGCCGCCCGAGGCTTTCGACCACCCGAGCCGAGAAATCTTCTGATCCCGCTGATGAACCTGCATTGAGTAAGATCAGGTCATATTCTTGGCCAACCGATTTCACTTGATCGCAGATCTGGTCAAAGTTATCGGAGACGATAGGGAAACGCTCTGCCTCTCCACCCCAAGCATTGACCTGTGCTGCTAGTACCACAGAGTTATACTCAATAATTTCTCCCGCTTTAACCGGGCGTCCTATCGGCACCAGTTCATTGCCGGTTGGTATGATCGCTACCCGTGGTCGGCGTGCAACCTTTATACGGTCATTCCCACTGGCAGCAATTGCCCCCAGGTCTGCCGGACGCAATATATGTCCAGCCGGTAGCACCAGTTGCGTAGCGACCATATCTTCACCCATTGGTCGAACATGGCTCCAGGGTGTCACTGCTGACCGGATGCGAATAACTGCCGGCTGGTGTACATCTATTGCCATGGAACCTTCTTTTGTCAATGGTTCAACGTTTTCAATCGGTATAACCGCATCGGCCCACATAGGCAGTGGATCCCCTGTATCCACATAACTTGCATGTGACCCGAGTGATAATGTTACCGGATCGTTTGGCATAGCACCAACTGTATCCGTAGAACGGACAGCAAATCCATCCATTGCCGAGGCATGGTAATTTGGAGCTGAAATTTTCGCCCAGACTGGTTCAGCCAGCACCCGTCCCAATGCCTTTTCGTCCAGTGTAATTTCATCAACGCCCAGGATTCCCCACCGACCAATTTCTTTTAAGGCCGATGCCAATCGAGATCGTGCCTCGGGAAGTGGTATATCATGCAGGTATATCGACATATCGCATTATATAAGACAGGCGAACTTTATGGGGACCCCGACCAGGGTAACAGTCCTGCAAAGGTGGTTAGATCCATATCACCATGAACCTCGCGCCGGCTCAGATAATACAACGTGCCCCAGGTATGCGTGACCGAAGTTCCCAGGCCCATCCCCGCATGGTAACCGTATTCTTGGCTTTTTTGAGCGACAAATCCATCAACTGTTCCAAAAGGATAAGCGATCGTCAGCACAGGCACCCCAACCGCTGTCTCGAGGTCAAGACGAGATTGGAGTACTTCGCGACTGAGGTAGGAGTGGTTCATGGTCAGGTCAACGTGGCTCATACCATGACTTCCAACTTCCCAACCGGCAGCTACAAGCTCTTTCAACTGATCCGCATGAAGAAAATTATCAGATTCCAGACGGTTAGCCACGATATAAACTGCTCCGACATAACCCAATTCCTTCATGACCGGGAAAGCGTTCTGATAGACATCCAGATTGCCATCATCGAATGATATGATGATAGGCCGGGATGGTAATTGCCCCCCATTAATCAAAACATTAACCAAAAAGGTTGGAGTGATTGTCGTATAGCCCCAGTTCCGCAAGCTCTCCATCTCTGACCGGAAATTGTCAGGGGAGACATAATACCGGCTTTGAGAGTCTTTAGATATATGATGGTAAAGTAGAATCGGTGCGACGACTTTACCAGCCGGTACCAAAGCCCAGGTAGGAGTAGGAGACGGGAGAGGGGTGTTTGTTGGCGTGGGTGTAAAGGTCTGTGTGGGGGTCGATGTTGACGGAATGGGTGTCGGGGTCGTTGTAAACTCTTTATAAGGGGTTACAGTGAGAGTGGGCTGCAGGGTAGCTTCGGGTGGCATCGGTTCACTGATTGCAGTGGGTATAACTGGATCCGCGTGTGCAGACAAATTACACGCTGTGAAAACCAAGGAAAATAGTAATAAAAATAATATATTTTTATTAATCACTCTAAACTCTTTGTTTTAACGATATGCCCCGCTTCCTTAAGAGCAGTCACAGCAGTCTGGAGAACCCCGTCTTGCACCAGGATATAGTCGGTATCGAAGGTGGATATCGTAAAAACGCTTACCCCGGCTGTCGATAAAGGTGACAAGAGTGATGCCAGGACGCCAACCAATGATAAGTCAAGAGGTCCCTCTACCTTGATAGCGCGTAATCCACGTTGGATACGGTCGGCTGGAGGTGCATACTTTTCGTTGCAGACCATGGTTAGTTCATCCCGGGTTTGGATGTAAGCCAACAGGTTATCGTCTTTATGAATACTGTTTGGTAAAGGCGTGTCAGGTACCAGCCGGACGATTGACAGGCGTTCTGGGAGGACAGTGAGGGTGTAATGATCAGGCATCGGCAGTTGATTTACTCCTAAATTAAAGTAACATCCACGATTGTCCCGGCACTCAGACCGGTGGCATCCGGTGATATACATACCAGCCCATCGGCGCGCACCAGAGTAAAAATCAGGTTGCTCTTACCAAAGATCGGTACGGCTTCGTAACCGTTGGGGGTGTCGATTAAACGGACGGGGATCCAATCTTCTCGACCTGCCTGTGACGGTAGGTTAACACTTAACCGTGCCCGTTTCGATGGGTGCAGGCGGACTTGCTGCAAACCAAGCAAGGATTCTACCACCGGAACTACGAAAAGTTTCGCAATAACCAGCGCGCTGACTGGATTTCCCGGCAAACCGATCACCACCTTGCCATTGCATACTGCCAGGATAGTAGGTTTTCCAGGGCGGATATTCACTCCATGCACCAGCACCCCCGGTTTACCCAGGGAATTGATAACAGTAGCTGTTAGATCACGGATGCTCACGGACGAGCCGGCAGTTATCACCACCAGGTCTGACTCAACCAGGGCAAGCGAAGCCATGGATAATAGCAAATCGGCCTTATCTGGAATAATACCATACCGTACCGGCTCCCCACCAGCTTCTACCACCAGGGCGCTGAGCGCATAAGAATTTACATCACGCACCTGTCCGGGTTGTATATCGGTCCCGGGAGGTACTATTTCATCACCGCTGGAAAGGATTCCGACACGTGGTCTTCGGGCTACCTGAAGCTGCATGATTCCCAGGGCAGCCAATCCCCCAATTTCAGGAGGGCGCAGACGGGTTCCAGCCGGGATGACGACCTGACCAGTTATAACATCCTCCCCCATTTTTAGAACATTTTCACCAATTGCTACCGCCCGAGATATTTCCACTTCGGTTGCCTGCAAACTCTGGGTGTGTTCAATCATGACTACCGCATCAGCAGCTTTGGGCAGCATACCTCCGGTATGGATCAGTGCGCACTGCCCGGGTAGTAGCTCAAATCCGGATGGTTCTCCCATGGGAATTTCGCCGATAAGATGTAAATATATTGGAAGACTTTCGCTGGCTCCGTAAGTATCCGTAGCCCGTACAACGTAACCATCCACTGTACTACGCGGAAAAGATGGTAATGGATATGGTGCAATGACCGGATCGGTTGTCACACGACCCAATGCATCGATCGTCTCGACCACCTCGCTAACAGGCCGAGTCGGTAAGTTCTCCATCAAATGGTTAAGAGCATCGGCAGGGGAGATAAGCTGTAGAAATTCAGTCATGCAAGTGATAATAAGCTTTATTTCGTCCAAAAAGCAAAGGTTAATAAATATGCCGTAAGCCCAAAAAGAGCTGCCGCAGTCATTGTCAGCGCGATCCAGTTCGGTTTAGCACCCTCAGAGATACGGTACATCATCCAGATTTGGAACAGTCCTAATGGCAGGGTAAAAAACACAGGAAGGGCAATTGAGAGGGGTAAACGGAAGACCAATGCCACCCCAAATAATACATAGGCGAACAAAATGAGCATGTTGTGCATGGTCATGCCACGCTGCCAGCCCAAGCGCACCAGCAAAGTACGTTTTTCATGCTTTACATCGGTCGCATAATCCGGTAGTTCAATGGTCAGCATCATCGCCAGGTGTAAAGCGGTTAATGGGAAGGTACTCATCGCTAACAAGCGGTGAAGCTCCCCTTTTTGTAGTAAAAACGCAAAGGCGGGTACTAGGTTAGAGACAATTAATGAGGTTGTTAGTTCACCATAACCGGAAGCTGCCAGATGCACCGGAGGGACCGAGTAGAAAAAAGCTCCCAAGAAGATTAGAGTCATCACCCAGAAAATAGGCCAACCAGCACCAACTGCTCGGATCAGGAGCACGGATAATGAGGCGACAATCGCCAGGCATGTATAAGCAAGCCACAGAGCAGTTGCCCTGGGTAGTTTTCCCGGACCTAAGATACCACTACCCCCGGAGAAGGGAGTACGGTTCGGATTATCAGCATCGGCAGGAGCATCAAAATACTCATTCAACATTTGGGTGCTAAGCTGCATCATCGTTACCCAGGCTTGCCCGAGTATATATAAGCCCCAATTTATAGTGACGCCCAGGTATTTAGCGATCCCTACACCCAATGCATATAATAGAATCGCACCGAGTAAGAAATGAGGCCGGATCAGACGGAGGTAAAGAGTTAATCTTGGTCTATTCATGTAGTGCTCCCAAGAACTCTCTTGATATCCCTGAGATGGATCTGGTTGTGTCGGTAGATCAGTTTGATGATATCCTCTAAAGTCGCTATGCCCAGAAAGGGATGACGGCCCTGGCGGGTTAGATCCCGCTCGGTAATCTTATCAACCAGATCAGCAGTCTTTCCTCGTGATATGCTGAATTGGTTTAATAAACCATCAACAGCCACGTTACTTAACGAGGCCACCTGGCGCTCGTTATATACATCCAAATTGAAATCTTCAGGAGAGCCTGAGCCGCCATCCAGGATATTTTCTACCAGGCGAGTCATACTTTGCTCAGAGACGACAAAATGAGCTAATATCTGACAGACATTCCAACGTGAACCTTCGGAGTATATCTCTCGTTCCCATTGGTCGGGGGTTAAATTACGAAAAAAAGCCTGCACCCTCTCACCGTCGCTACGCAGGCGTTCAGTTAGGTGTTCTGGAGTCTCGGACATATCGTGTTTATGGGGTGGTTGGATAACCCGCCTGGATCCAGGCTCGAAGGCCTCCCAAAACAGGAGTTACTTTTGTGAAACCATCGGCTAGCAAAATACTCGCCGCACGGGCGCTGGATTCTTCAGACGGTCAGGTGCAATAGGTAATGATCCAATCTGTCCGTTTGAGCTCGTTTAGATGAGAAGCGATCTCATTTTCAGGGATCGATAGCGCGCCTGGTATGTGACTTTGAGCATAAGCTTCCAGGCTGCGCACATCCACGAAGATTGCTCTACCGCTGTCCAGAGCCGCTTTCGCATCAGCCAGACTTACACGCGGGATATCAGCCTCAGATATCACATTTTGTTGTGCTGTCGGTGTAACCGGTGGTGATGTTACAGGAGTCTTTAACAACCAAACACCTGCGCTGATTATTAAAACAATCCCTAAAGCAACGATCACTATTGGGAATAAAGGGAGTTTATTCGTATTTGACATTTCTTTCTAAATCAAACAATAAAAATCAATCTGCAGTGATAAACGAGAATTCGATCCTTATCGACGGAAAAAGTTCGAGACGATAAACCACACATTGGCCGGGCGTTCACCCAGACGCCGCATGAAATATGGATACCACTGGGTGCCATATGGGACATAGATACGCACCGGGTAGCCTTCTGCGACCAGCTGTTCTTGCAGGTCACGGCGTATACCGTAGAGCATCTGGAACTCCATGGCATCATTAGGTAAGTTTACTTTTTGTGCATAGGACTTAGCAAAGGATATCCTATGGGTATCATGAGTTGCAATAGCCAGGAGCGGTGGTACCTTACCGTTCTGATCGAGTTTGGGTGAGCCATTGCTTAGCAAACCCTCTATTAATACCATCGCCAGGTGGTCATAATTTACATCCACATCCTTTTTCTTTGGGTATGCGATCTCGGCTGGCTCTTTATAAGCTCCTTTACACAGCCTGACTCTGACACCCTCTTCAACCAGCTTACATATGTCCTTTTCACTGCGGTAAAGGTAAGACTGGATAACGGTTCCAACATTTTTAAAACCTTTTAGGTGCATCTGATGCACGACATCAAGTGTAGCTTGGGTAAGGGTTGAGTCCTCCATATCTATACGCACAAAATTGTTCAATATCGACGCATGCTCAAGGACTGCAGCCAGGTTTTCAACACACAGAGCCTTATCCAGCAACAGTCCAATCTGGCTTAACTTTAAAGAGACATTAGAACACACTCCAGCGCGATCAATGGCGTCTAGAATTTCTAATATCGCTTGTGTAGCCCTTCTAGCTTCTTCAGGAGTCGTAGTGTTTTCGCCAAGATGATCCAGGGTGGTATTGATGCCTTTGGAGTTCAATGTCTTGATAACAGTTATTGCGTTCTCAAGTTTCTCTCCGGCGATGAAACGTGATGCCATACTCCAGGCAAATGACCAACCGGTAATTATATTTTTAGCCCAGGCAGCTTTGGATAGGGATATGAAGAAAGAGCGGAACATAGATGTGCATCCTTGTGGCTATTATCGGTTAGTCTTATTGATTTTAACATAAAAGGGACATGATAATTGTAAGGTGGTACATATTACACCATTGATATACGAAATTTCTATAGGCATAAAACTTGCAACTTTAGTAAAACACGCTATACTTAGGTGGAATATGCTTATACAAAGTCAAAGCCATACCCTACGACCACTCACAACTGCACACCTGGCACAAACCATGACCTTACTTGGTTTGACAGTAATCGAGCTGCGCCAAAAAATTGAGGGTGAACTGGCCTCGAATCCAGCACTAGAGCTCGTTGAAAGCCGGCGCTGCCCGACCTGTCATCGGCCTTTGCCGGGTAACAGCCCGTGCCCATTGTGCAGCCGTCCTCAACGGCTATCGCCAGATCAACCGATTGTGTTTCTCTCCCCTCGGGAGGATTTCCATCCTTATCATCATGACGTTTCCTCGGAAGAGCTTCCCGATGATAACTTTGCTCCAGAAATTGAAGACCTCCCCCATTATGTACTACACCAGGTAGCTGTTGAACTCCAACCAGAGGACCGCCCTCTGGCAGCCCACATCCTGACCAGCCTGGACGAGGACGGCCTTCTGTCAGTTCCATTAAGCGAGATCAGCATCTACCATCATGTCCCTCTCCAACGGGTAGAGAAAGTCTTACGTATGATACAGCACGCTGAGCCGGTGGGTGTGGGATCACCTACACCGCAGGATGCTCTACTTGTACAACTGGAAGTGCTAAGTGAATCACGCTCAATACCACCTCTGGCGATACAGGCGATCAAACAGGGTATGAGCCTTCTCAGCCGTCATCGCTATGAAGAATTGGGTAATATCCTGGGCATTTCTTCATTACAGGCCAAGGAAATTTCGCAATTTATTATAAATAACCTGAATCCTTTTCCTGCTCGCACCCATTGGGGTGAGGTCCATCAAAAGGCAAGTAGTCCATTAGATACTTACCATTTCCCGGATTTGATAATCTCGCGGCTGACAAATGATGAAGACAGCCCTCTGGTGGTTGAAATCGCTATGCCTCTTTTCGGTGTCCTACGCGTCAACCCTCTCTTCCGAGAAGCGCTACGTCAAGCCCCAGCTGATAAGAGCGATCAGTGGCGATCGGACCTGGAAAAGGCCGAATTATTCGTCAAGTGCATCCAGCAACGCAACAATACCATAGTCCGCCTGGCACATCGTCTGGCTGTCCTTCAGCGTGATTTTATCCTTGAAGGTGATGCTTATCTTATGCCTATTACGCGTGCTCGCTTGTCTAAGGAATTAGGGGTTCATGAATCGACGATTTCACGAGCGGTTTCTGACAAAGCGGTTCAACTTCCCAATGGTAAAATCGTACCTATGGCGATGTTTTTCGACCGCAGTCTGCGTATTCGTACTGCGCTAAAACAAATAATCAATCAAGCGACAACCACACTCAGTGATAGTGACATTGCTGAATTATTGGCTAAACAGGGTTACCCGGTAGCCAGACGCACCGTCGCAAAAGACCGGGCGATGGAAGGAATTTTGCCTGCCCATTTGCGTCAGCATTTCTTGCCCAACTGATGAGCAACGCCTCACGTTTCTCAGCCCTATCATTCCATAAGCAGTCTTCACCAGGGCTGGCTGAGATCCAACCGTTGCTTGACCTGCTCCCATGGGGTGTGCTTTTGGTTGCTACCCAGGATAACCGCATCCTTCTCGCTAATTCCAAAGCAACAGAACTGACCGCTTATACGCGAGCTGAATTAATAGATCTCAACCTCAAGCATCTATTTCCATCATTAATCGATAAAACCTTTCTCAAAAAGCTTATCGGACGTGCCCGATATTGGGATATCGTCATGACTCGCCATGGTGGGTCTAAGGTGGAAGTGCAAATCACACCAACCGCTTTAGATGCACAGTCCAAATGGGTGTTAGTTGCCCTTGAACCTGTTGAAGAGCGTGAGCTAAGGCTGGCTGACCTGCGGCGCCAGCAACAGCTCTGGTCAGCTCACGAAACCCTGGCAAATGCCCCACAACAGGAAAATTTGGATACCGCCCTCCACTTGACCTTACAGGCCGGTAGCGCAATGACAAGTGCAGCTGTCCTGGTTGTTTTTCAAGCGGATGGTAAAAACCCTATCTTACATCGGCTAGCTTCCTATGGATCAACTGAGCTCCTCCCAGACCACCTCACCTCACAGGATTTAACAAATCTACAGACTCCCACCTTGTGGACTCCAGGAAGGCGATCTGCCTCTGGGCTGCATCGGATGGCTCGTACCAGCAATTTGTCCTATGTGGCCTCAGCACCCCTGGGACAATCCAATGCTCTGATTGGTCTCGTTGTCATCGCTGGCTGCCAAATAAGCCCCTCCGATACGATATTGCCTACGCTCAATATCCTAGCTACCCACCTGACGACCATCATCCAGGGACGCGCACTGACGACGAACCTGAGTCGTATATTAGAAGAGCAACAAAAATATATCAACCTTGGCACGATCATAAAAGATGCCGCCCAGGACAGCATCATTATCATCTCCCCTGATTTAACTATTCTAGATATGAATCCCTCCGCCGAGCTAACCTTAGGTTACGCCTGCCGTGAGGTGAAGGGCCATCCTGTTGAAA
>Ga0315294_10007770_pt1 | contig 11768 bp, 15 predicted proteins | sample YL17G13_40_MG_FD_203626 | JGI IMG/M metagenome (GOLD analysis project Ga0315294, IMG submission 203626) | Sediment microbial communities from Yellowstone Lake, YNP, Wyoming, USA - YL17G13_40 | ecosystem: Environmental > Aquatic > Freshwater > Lake > Sediment | place: USA: Wyoming | collected...
AGGACATCGTGAACTTCACGGAAACAAGACTCGGCCGCGAACTCTGGGAACCGTGGATGCGCGGTATTGCCGCTCAATACGTTTCGCCCACGTCGTGGGTCGGTACCATCCTGGTCGGTGAGTTCGGCGTTCTGACGATGACGGTGACATACCTTTTGTTCCTGCTTTTGCCGCTTGTCATTGCATTCTATCTCTCTCTTGCGATCATGGAGGATAGCGGCTACTTGCCGCGTCTCGCAACATTCGTCGATCGGAGCTTGAATGCGATCGGACTCAACGGCAGGGCAGTCATTCCATTGATCCTTGGCTTCGGATGCGTGACCATGGCGACGATCACCACGCGCCTGCTCGGGAACGAGCGAGAGAAGACCATTTCGGCGGCCATTCTGCAATTTGCGATTCCATGTTCAGCACAACTTGCCGTTGTTGCGGCGCTTTTGGCGGGCGCCGGGTTCACATCGATTCTGATTTATTCGATCACGATATTCACCATTTTCGTTGCCGTCGGGACGATTCTCCACCGGACGCTTCCGGGGACATCCACACCCCTCTTGATTGATCTCCCACCGATGCGGCTTCCCCGGTTCGATAATGTTGCGCGCAAGACAGCCTATCGCACGTACTTCTTCATGCGCGAGGCGACTCCTTGGTTTTTCGCAGGAGCGCTTGGAGTGGGTATCCTGCAGGTAACAGGTTTGCTCACCGTCTGGCAGAACATTCTTGCTCCATTCACGACGGGTTGGCTCCAGCTGCCGCGCGAAGCAGCAACGGCATTTGTCATGGGAATGGTGAGAAGGGATTTCGGCGCTGCCGGCCTCTATCACCTTTCACTGAGCCCAAATCAGATTGTCGTTGCCCTCGTTACCATCACCCTTTTTACTCCCTGCATTGCATCATTGATGGTGATGTTCAAGGAGCGCGGTCTCAAAGAGGCAAGTATTGTGTGGACGGGAACGTGGGTTGTCGCGTTCCTCGTCGGGGGGCTGCTCTCGCAGGCTCTCATATGATCACCCTTCAAGAAAAGCTCCGCAGCGAGGCCCGATCCTGTCCGAAATGTCACAACATCATCGACAATCCGTTCTTGGAACGATGTCCACGTTGCCTAACCGCGGTTCCTGTGATCGATCCCGGCTGCAGCAGGTGCATTCATAATTCCGGTTGTCCCGTTTCCTCCTTCCGAAAAGCCACATCATAAACAACTGCAAACTGAGGGAGTCTCAGCAGAACAAATCTTGCGGAGAAAAGAACACTATGGATATGCACCAATCCAACACCGTCACAGAAGAAGCCGTCTACGAAGCGCTCAAAGAGTGTTACGATCCGGAAATTCCCGTTGACCTCGTCAACCTTGGACTTATCTACGGGGTCACCATTGTTGACAATTGGGTGGGCGTGAAGATGACCTTGACTTCGCCCGGATGCCCTGCGAGCAATATGATTTCGCAACATTAGAGACGACATTGCAGGTCCAATCAGATCAACCGATTCGCATGACAGCCAGGACATCAAAAAATAGGAAAGAAAATGAACCCATTCCCAGCGCGCCCACCGATGCCATCCTCGAGAGCATCTCGGACGGCGTCTTCACCGTGGATTTGGAATGGCGCATCACGTCGTTCAACCGTGCGGCCGAGGAAATCACGAACATCCGCCGCGCGGAAGCAATGGGTCGGCACTGCTCGGAGGTGTTCCGCTCCAGCATGTGCGAGGCCGAATGCGCTCTCAGACAGACGCTGAAGACCGGAAAGCCCATCATCGGCAAGTCCACGTATATCATCGATGCTGACGGGGCCCGCATCCCCATCAGCGTCTCGACGGCCGTGTTGCGGGACGCCAAGGGGCGAGTCATCGGTGGAGCGGAGACCTTCCGGGACCTGAGCGAGATGGAGGCATTGCGCCAGGAGCTGCAAGGGAAGTCCCGGATCGGCGATCTTGTCAGCCGAAGCCCTCTGATGCAGAAGGTTTTCGAGGTGGTGCCCGCCATCGCCACCAGTCCCAGCACGGTGTTGATCCTCGGCGACACCGGGACCGGCAAGGAATTGATGGCCCGGACGATTCACTCCTTGAGTCAACGGCGCAATGGCCCATTCATCGCGGTCAACTGCGGGGCCCTTCCGGACACGCTTTTGGAGTCAGAGCTTTTCGGCTACAAGGCGGGCGCGTTCACGGGTGCCAACAAGGACAAGCTAGGTCGATTCGCTTTGGCCAAAGGGGGAACACTCTTCCTAGATGAGATCAGCGAGGTCAGCCCGGCTCTACAGGTTCGGCTTCTGCGGGTACTACAGGAGCGAACCTACGAACCACTTGGCGCGACCCGCTCAGAGTCCGCCGATGTGCGGATCATTGTCACCACAAACACGAACCTCGCCGACCAGATGCAGCAAGGGACTTTCCGCGAGGACCTTTACTACCGCCTGAATGTCGTCCGCGTGGAACTGCCGCCGTTGCGCCGCCGCAAGGAAGATATCCCCCTCCTCGTGGACCAGTTTATCGCCCGGTTCAACCGGTTGCAGCAAAAGTCCATACAGGGAATTACCAACGAAGCCCTTTCCTTGCTCATGGCCCACAGTTGGCCCGGAAACATCCGCGAACTTGAAAATGTCATCGAACGGTCATTCATCCTGTGCAGCAAGGGCCACATCGGCATCAAACACTTACCAGAGGAACTAACATCCCACAACGTTACGCGCGTTTCCACTTCCAACATAAAGATGGCACGGGACATGCTGGACGCTCACGCCATTCGCACCGCGCTCGAACAGAACTCCTACAATCGCCTCGCGGCGGCCAACGAGCTCGGCATACACAAGAGCACCCTGTTTCGGAAAATGAAGAAGCTGGGAATCTCCCTTCCAGAGCAGGACGGCCGTTCACACCGCAAGCGGAAACAGTAGCGTTCACGCACCCGATCTTCCGGAATCGAGTCGCGTGATTGCGACTCTCATTCCTTCGGAGCCCTCTACGTAATCCGCGATAAGTCCAACCCGCTGAAACACTTAGGTAGCTCTCGGCTCCTGGCGCCCGCCTTGGCACGCTGAGTGCAATCGTATTCCTCTAGACACCATACAATGTATCGCACACGATGAAAGCCGCATTCGCGACATGGAACAATCGAATCGCACCGGTGTTCGACGTTGCCCGGGAGCTGCACATCGTGGAGACCGAGTCGGGGCGAATCGTCGGAGAAACCGAGCGAGCTCTGGTCGAGGATACGCCAGTCCAAAAGGCCCATCGCCTCGCCGAATTCGGCATCGAGACGCTCATCTGCGGTGCAATCTCCCGTCCAATGCAGGCGATGGTCTCGGCCTATGGCATCCGGGTGATCGCATTCGTGGCTGGCGACTTACGCGACATTATCGAGGCCTGGCTGCGCGGCACACTCGCGGAGGACCGCTTCGGCATGCCAGGATGCTGTCGACAAGGACGCCACCGCTCCCAGGGAATGCGCGACAGTGAGCAACAAGAATACTTCAGAAACATGGGATCGCGCGGCGGGAAGGGTCGGAACCAAAGCTCTCACAGACGAGGTCGCATGCATGGACCTCCCGCTACCCGATCAGGCGACTTTTGTGTGTGCCCACAGTGCGGGCACCGAGAACCGCACGAACGTGGAACACCATGCGCACAAATGCGGTGCCCAAAGTGCGGGGTCGCTATGAGAAGGCAATAGCAGAACGAAAGGAGGTGCTGTCATGTCAGGAGGAGATAGAACGGGTCCCTTCGGGATGGGACCGAGGAGCGGACGAGCAGACGGACACTGCGGCGGAATTGGAATACGAGGCCATCCGAATCTCGGTCGCAGGAGCGGATTCGGTCTGAGCCGTGGTTCCGGCCGCGGCGGTCGCGGATGGCGAAACTGGTTTTATGCCACCGGCCTGCCGGGCTGGATGCGATTTGGAGGGTATGCGATGCCTGATCTTCCGAAAGACACGGAGATGGAGAAGCGGGCGCTCAAGAACCAGGCCGAGGCGCTGCAAGCAGAACTGGATCTCATTAAGAAACGGCTCGGTGAACTTGAAGCTGACGTGAAGGTTCAGTGAATTCCTGGACGGGTTGTCCGTGCGATCACCGGAAACCTGCGGCCGTTGCTTCATATCTGCATACTACAGCAGCAGCTCCTCTTCGCAGGGCAAAAGGGGCGCAGTATCTGCCAACGCAATTTGGAGCCACATCTTTCGTCGTTCAGAGGCGGAGGCTTCACGGTGTCCTGCGGTTGAACGCCGCGCGCTGATTACTCACGTGGACTCCGGAGAGATAACATTAATGAAAAGTCCCGATGACGGAGATCGGTATATGCGCTCGTGCCGGACAGAGTTCTGGAAAGGGATCTTCCGGGCCGAAATCGACTATCTCCTGGAGCACCTACGAGGGAGTAAGAGTGTCCTCAGCGTCGGCTGCGGTCCCGCGATCATTGGAAGCGCGTTGAGCGAACGCGGATTCCGTGTAACGGGGCTGGACGTTTCGCAGGAGGCGTTGGACCGCGCGCCGGATCGTGTCAGGGCCGTAGCGGCACGTGCCGAGAGTATGCCTTTCGCGGAATCCTCCTTCGACGCGGTCATATATGTGGCCTCGCTGCAGTTTGTCGAGGACTACAGGAAAGCGATCGAGAAGACGGCGCATGTGCTACGGCCAGGCGGCAGACTCGTTGTCATGCTGCTCAATCCCAATTCACCTTTTTTCAGAGGACAGTTCCGCGATCCGAATTCCTACGTCCACAGGATCAGGCATACCAAGATACACGAGATCGAAAGCGCGATTGCGGAGAGATTCCAAGTCCATGGGGAATACTTCATGGGGGTGAAGGAAGGGATCGTTTTCGAGAGCCGGGACGCCGCCACCGCAGCTCTGTATGTCATCAGCGGGATACGGAAGCATATGAAGGAAGGTAGGAAAGCACGAGGGAAGTCATCATCGTCGGCAATGGCGGGACCAGGACAACCGCCTTAACCGCATTGTTCGCGCTCGGGTGCGATTGTCGGATTGGTGTCATTCCATGGAGAGACCACGATGTTCGTGCCGCAGAAAGTCTTCTTTACAAAAGGCGTCGGTCGTCATAAGGAGTACCTGCAATCATTCGAGCTGGCCCTTCGGAGCGCAGGGGTGGAACGATGCAACCTGGTGAGTGTTTCGAGCATCATTCCACCGGGGTGTCGTCGGATCACAGCATCGGAGGGAACGAAACTGCTTGAGTCGGGGTCTCTTACCTTCGTGGTCATGGCCCGCAACGCAACGAAAGAACCTAATCGTCTCATCGCTGCTTCGATCGGTGTCGCCCAGCCAGCGGATGAGTCCGCATACGGATATCTCTCGGAGCACCACTCGTTTGGTGAAACGGATGAGCGTGCAGGCGAATACGCGGAGGACCTTGCCGCAACGATGCTCGCGACGACGCTGGGCGTCGAATTTGATCCATCGGTAGATTGGGACGAGCGTGAGAAATACTACAAGATGAGCGGGAAGATCCTGAAGACATTCAACATTACGCAATCTGCTGAAGGAGCCAAGGACGGCAGGTGGACGTCTGTGGTCGCTATGGCGGTCTTGCTTCCGTAGGGAACACTGTATGGAGAGGCATAAAGAATGAGTGAACTCGAGAACGAACTCGATTGGCCTAAAGCCCAGGTCTCAGCCAAATCCTCGAGGTAGATCCCCATTTCATTTCGGAAAAGGAGACAAATCGATGTCAAAGCAAGCTCTTACTGACGGCCTGAACGAAGCACTCAACCGAGAACTCTCAACAATCATTCGGTACCTCCTCCAGGGCGGCACGATTCGCGGTCGTCGGAATCAACTCTTGCGGAATATGTATCGTGAAGAGGTGCGAGATGAGATCGGCCATGCCCAGTACCTCATTGACAAGATCGTCATGCTCGGCGGAACGCCGAAGGTGAATCCCGACCTGACCCCGCCCCCGGGCGACGTGGAGAAGATCATCGAGAATGATCTGGTCAAAGAGGAGAGCGATATCGCGCATTACAAGAAGCTTGCTGAACTGGCCGAGCAGATAGGCGACATTGAACTCAAGATGCAGATGGAAGAGCAGGCCGCAGACGAGTCGCGCCACGCAGATGAGCTGCGCCGGTTGAGAGATTAGCCAGACTCTGTCTCGGCATCAGCAGAGACAGACGAAACAACCAGGTTCGCCGCGACGCAATCAGAACGGTCTCGCGGGATCATGAAGCCACAGGCCGGACGGCATGTTCCGGCAACCCATGGACCAGCAATTGCCAGAGAACCGAAGACACGAAATGGGCAGCGGCGGATTCTGCGTCTGTCCTGCGTGCGGTGAGAGAATTCCCCACCAACGGGGAGTCCCATGTCAGAATGAAGGTTGTCCGAAATGCGGCACAAAGATGTTACGTGAGGGATCGTTTCACTATCAGCTCTGGAAGAAGAAAAAAACACCAGGGAGCGGATCACCATGAAACCGCTTGTGGGAAAGAGGATTCTTGTCTGTGGAAAGGGGGGCAGCGGCAAAAGCTCACTAACCGCACTGATCGGAGATGCTTTGCTTCATCGCGAGTACAAGGTAGCTCTCGTGGATGGTGACGCCTCCAATCCCGGAGGATTGGCCCGCCTGGTCCTCGGGGCGGAAATTGGTCCACAGCCGCTCATTGAATTCTTCGGCGGCCGGGAAATAGTGCTCTGCCCCGTTGACGATCCCTGTCCTCTGCTACGCCTCTCTGACCTGAAGCCGGTTACCGAGGCCCACCTCGATCTGGAAGAAATCCCTTCTCAATACTTTGTACGCAGAGGTAATCTCGTACTCTTTCAGGTCGGCAAGATCCACAAAGCATACGAAGGCTGCGATGGACCGATGTCAAAGGTTACCCGGGATTTCATTCTCAAGGGGGATTACGTTACCATCATCGATGTGGAGGCAGGGATCGAACATTTTGGGAGAGGTGTGGAACAGAATGTTGATATCATCTTGATCGTCGTGGACCCCGCGTTTGAATCGTTTGAGATTGCCAAGAGAGTAACCGGACTATGTGGGATGATGGGCATTGCGAACGCTTGGGCCATTTTGAATGACATCTTCTCTGAAGAAGCCGGAGCGAAAATGCACTCTGTTCTTCAAAACCGCGGCGTGAACATCCTTGGGAGCGTGCGACATGATCCTGAGGTACGGAGGGCCGGATTGGAGGGTTCGGCCATCGGTCCTTGCCGATCCAGGGAAGAGATCGCTGTCTGTGTCTCGAACCTGGAAGCGCTGCCGGCTTCACAGGCCGCTTCCTGAACCACTGTATCTGCGGAAAGAGTTGTTGACAGTCACAAACGAACGAATTGGCACCTTATGACCCACAAGTCATTACAATTAAGGCTCCACCCGGACACGGTTCTCCGTACGAGGGCATCGCCTGTCGGAGATGTCGACGGCGCGGTTCGTGCATTAATGAAGGCAATGACCAGACTCATGCGCGGACTCAAGGGGATCGGCTTGGCCGCGCCGCAGGTGGGGATAGCACAACGAGTGATCATTGCCGATATCGGTGAGGAATTGCTCGTGCTGGCCAACCCCGAGATCTGTGCTCCGGAGGGCGAGGATCGTTTGCGGGAAGGCTGTCTGAGCCTTCCGAACATCCAGGTTGATGTCCGGCGCGCACAGTCAATCCTTGTTCGCGGTATCGGTCACGATGGGAAAGAGCTGGAACGGGAATTACGAGGGCTCGCAGCCCGCGTGATACAACACGAAATCGATCACCTGAACGGCGTGCTCATCATCGATCACGGTCCCGCTATCATAACCATCGAGGACAACCAGCATGGGTAAACGTCGGAACATCATTCAAATGTCGGTCTCGATGTGCGCACGTCTCTTCTGCCCACTTGTCGCGGCGACATGCATGCTATTTTTATCTCCCCATGGTACCATTATGGCGCAACATGAACATCAAAACGATACGACTCGGACTGGTTCCTCTGGTGTCCGTCTCACGGTTGTCTATGACAACAATCCAATGACCGCCGGCCTGCGAACCGCCTGGGGGTTCGCATGCGTCATCGAAACGGGCGAGACCAAGGTGGTCTTCGATACCGGAGGGGAGGGCACTCTTCTTCTGGAAAACATGCGCAGGCTGGGGATCGATCCGGTGGACATCGACCTGGTCGTCCTTTCCCACCCTCACGGTGACCACACCGGCGGATTATCCGACTTTCTCCACATACATCCTCGCCTTCCAGTCTATTTTCCGCGCTCTTCCCCGAAGTCTCTGTCCGAGCAGATCAAGTCCGCGAGCGCAACCCCCGTTCCTGTGTCCTCGTTTGCAGAAATCCAGCCTGGGATTTTCACGCTCGAGGAGTTTGAAGGTGCGATCCCGGAACAGGCCCTGGCGGTCCGAACACCGAGAGGCCTTGTGATTGTGACCGGCTGCGCACATCCCGGCATCGTGACGATCCTTTCAAGAGCGAAGAAGTTGTTCGGCGCGGAACCCGTGCACCTGCTGATGGGCGGATTCCATCTTCTCCGCTCCTCAAGAGAGGAGATTCTGGAAATCGTTAAGGGCTTCAGGGAAGTCGGAGTTCAAAGAGTCGCCCCCTGCCATTGCACCGGTGATACGGCCAGATTGATATTCAGTGAATCGTATGGCAAGAACTACCAAGCAATCGGCGTGGGCGCAACAATTGAGATCAGATCTTCGGAGCAACGCGACAAGTAGCCGGCACCTGATCTCACGGATCGGACAGAGGTCGATAGATGAAAACTGCAGCAGCTAAGGGGAGACTATGGACTTGAGCAAGGCCACCATCACCTACAGGCCCATCGGCGTGATTCGCACCGAGCATGTTTCTGCGGAGAAAACACCTATCCAGCCAGCCTACGCGAAGGGCTGCAAAGGGCAGGCGCACATCTTCCCGGAGTTCGCGGATGGCTTGCGTGACCTGGAAGGGTTCTCACACGTTTACGTGATCTACCACTTCCACCAGGAGGGACCGGCGAGGCTGATCGTGAAGCCGTTTCTGCAAGACATTGAGCGTGGAGTTTTCGCAACCCGCGCGCCCTGTCGCCCCAACGCCATCGGCTTGAGCGTGGTGGAATTGGTTCGACGCGAAGGGAACGTGCTTCATCTCGACGGTGTGGACATCCTCGACGGAACGCCGCTCCTGGACATCAAGCCGTACACCGCGAAGTTTGACGGTATCAAGACGACTCGCAACGGATGGCAGGATGATGTCGATGACACTACGGCGCACCAAAGGGGGAGACGTGGATACCAAGGGGGGACGGAATCATGATTGTCGCGGTCTGTTCAGGCAAGGGCGCAAGGGGCAAGATCACAGTGCCGGTCAGCCTGGCGAGGGTGTCCGATCCCGATGTGCGCCCGTTGCACTGACACGTAGAAGAACCCGACGCTCAACTGTTTCTCAAGGGCGCATTGTGATTTGTGATAAACGGGATGTATCGACTCTCGTGGAGATCCGAGACGATAGGAGAAAAAAGGCAAGGTCTATTCCCGTGGAGCACTTGTCATCACTGCCCCAGCGGGTTATTGGGCCTCGTTCGAGAAGCTGGTCGAACAGTTGATGGATAATGAAACGCAGGACAAAGGAATGAGCCATGCCGACATACGAATACAAATGCGAGAAATGTGGCGCAAGGTTTGAACGCCGCCAAGCATTTTCAGAGGAACCAATCACGGAATGCCCGCAATGCCATGGGAAGGTGCGGCGGATTGTCAGCGGCGGGGCCGGGTTTATTCTCAGAGGGTCCAGCCAGGATCGAACAGACTATCGTGGAAGCGAATGCTCTCTTGAACACGCGGGCAAGACCTGCTGCGGCCGGGAGGAACGCTGTGAGAAACCGCCCTGCGGAGGTGAACGATGAACGGGACCGGATTTCAATATGTCTATGGCCCCGTCTCCTCGCGGCGTCTCGGTCGTTCCCTGGGAGTCGACCTCGTGCCGATCAAAACTTGCTCGTACGATTGCATCTACTGCCAGCTCGGGCGAACCACCAACAAGACGATCGAACGAAAGGAATACGTGGCGGTCGACGAGATCCTCGATGAAATCAAAAGGAAATTGGATGCCGGACCTGCTCCCGACTACATTACCATCGCTGGATCAGGGGAACCTACGCTGAATGTCCGGATCGGCCATCTGATCCGCAGGGTCAAAGATCTGACGCGCACGCCCGTCGCCGTTCTCACTAACGGTTCGCTCCTATGGTTGAGCGACGTCCGCGAAGCTCTGATGCAGGCCGACCTCGTTCTTCCCTCCCTTGATGCGGGCGACGAGCACCTCTTTCGATACGTGAATCGCCCGCACAGGGAAATCGCCTTCGAGAACTTGGTGAACGGACTTATTGAGTTCACCGAGCATTTCCGCGGGTCGGTGTGGTTGGAAGTATTTCTGCTCGCTGGGGTCACGGGCCTACCCCCTGAAGTGGAGAGGATCGCGACCATCTGCCGACGTATTCAACCAGAGCGGATTCAGCTGAATACGGTTTCGCGCCCCCCTGCTGAAGACTTCGCGTGCGCGGTTCCAACCGAACAGATGGAGCGACTCAAAGACCTCTTTGCTGGTTCAGTGGACGTAATCAGCGAAAGTGAATTAGAAGAGGCACGCACCACCCTATCAAATGACTCCACGGATGCGGACATCCTAGCCCTCCTCAGACGACGTCCGTGCACGGTTCAAGGGATCTCGGACGGACTCAGAATGCATGCCAGCGAAGTGACCAAACGCCTGCACGTCCTCATCGGACGAGGGACCGTGAAATGCATCCGGAAGAACAACTGCATTTTCTTCGACGATGTGAGTGCAACATGACCAAAGAGCTTGTGATTGTCAGCAGCAAAGGCGAAACTGTCAGAACCAGTCCAACCGCTTTGTCTGCTTTGCGCGCTACGCGATCGGCGGTCAGGGATAGCAAAGTGAATCTCCTGGACCTCCAATCGGTCCAGCCACCTCGGTCGAAGCAACGGCGCGAGTTTCGAAACGGGCATAAGGTCGTCATCCGTAACCAGGACTGCATTTGCTGCGGCGTATGTCTGCGCTATTGTCGCTTCGATGCTATCAAGGTCATCAAGACATCGACGGGAAGTGAGACCTTTTCCATCGAAACCGCCGCCTGCAATGGCTGCGGCCTGTGTGTTGGGTCCTGTCCGGTCGACGCCATCGATTTACTTGAGCGCACGTGCGGCGAGTGAGTGACATCCCAGACGCACGAGTGGTTCGCCGCATTCAGGACGACCGAAGTATGATGCTGGCACAGGTGCAGCACCGGGCTTTGGTGGGAACCGAAGCACTCGCAGCAGAAGGTGTCCGATTGATCTGAGATCATTTCAACAGAAAGGAACTCAAGGTGGAAAATACCATTCATGAGGACTTTTCTTCGACAGCCCTCGACCATGCGCAACACCCGCGCCACCTTGGACCACTTACAGATTTCAACGGTCACGCGCGAATCACGGGTCCCTGCGGGGACACGATGGAGTTCTGGTTGGCTGTCCGAGACGACAAGATAGAGGAGGCCGCATTCATCACCGATGGCTGCGGTTCATCGCGGGCCTGCGGAAGTATCGCTACGTGTCTGGTCGAAGGCAAACGTGTGGAAGAAGCGATGGCCATTTGCCAGGATGATATCCTCAAAGCTCTCGGGAACATGCCGAAGGACGGCGAGCATTGCGCCCTTCTTGCGGCCAACACCCTGAACGCGGCCTGCGAGAACCACTTGTCGCAGGTCGGAGCCCGAGCGTCGCAGCAAGACGTTAGCAGCGACACGTCAAGTCATCTACCCAACGGCGGACGAAACAGGCGAGAAG
>Ga0315294_10007774_pt1 | contig 11765 bp, 7 predicted proteins | sample YL17G13_40_MG_FD_203626 | JGI IMG/M metagenome (GOLD analysis project Ga0315294, IMG submission 203626) | Sediment microbial communities from Yellowstone Lake, YNP, Wyoming, USA - YL17G13_40 | ecosystem: Environmental > Aquatic > Freshwater > Lake > Sediment | place: USA: Wyoming | collected...
TGAGGGTCCGGTAGTTCAGGGTCTCTGGGACCAGGACCTCCCCGTAGGACCAACTCCTTATTTGCTCGGGGGAAGCCAGGGAAATACGGACAGCGTTGAAATCGTTTACCTCAGGCATCTCTTATCCTTCCTTGTCTTTCCCTAGGTCAGGCTTCAATAGGTCAGGCTTCAATAGGTCAGGCTTCAATAGGTCAGGCTTCAATAGGTCAGGCTTCAACGGGGGAAGGTCCATGGGAATGCGGGGGAGCTCAAAGGTCTCCTCCTCGGCCAGGGAGAGCTTCTCCTCGGCCTCGTTCAGCACTTCCACCGCCAGGCCCAGGCTCTTAAGTTCCTGGAGGAGGACCTTAAAGGACTCGGGGACCCCTGGCTGGTGGATCTCCTCCCCCTTGATAATGGCCTCATAGGTCCTGGCCCGGCCCAGGACATCATCGGACTTCACCGTGAGGAGCTCCTGGAGGATATGGGCGGCGCCGTAGGCCTCCAGGGCCCAGACCTCCATCTCGCCGAAGCGCTGGCCGCCGAACTGAGCCTTGCCCCCCAGGGGCTGCTGGGTGATGAGGGAGTAGGGGCCGATGGAGCGGGCGTGGATCTTGTCCTCCACCAGGTGGATGAGCTTCATCATGTAGATGTGGCCCACCGTTACCGGCTGGTCAAAGGGTAACCCTGTGCGGCCATCCCTCAGCACCACCTTGCCGTGGATGGGTGGGGAGAGGCGCTTTTCCTGGACCAGTCTTTCTGTCAGGGCCTCCACCTCGCTATCGGCAAGGCCGTTGACATTCTCCCCCTGGTCCTCCAGCCAGACCCTGAGGCAGGTGCGGCGGGCCTCCCCCACCTGGCAGAAGACCTTTTCCGGGTCAAAACCCTTCTCCATAAGCCAGGGCCGGGCCTTCCCCCAGTCCACCTGGGGCTGGCCCTGTTCATTAAACTGGAGGGCGCTGCTGCGCTGGACCAGCCAGGCCTGGGCTAGGGCCTCCTCTATTTCTTCGGAGCTGGCCCCCTGGAATACCGGACATATCGCCCGGAAGCCCAGGGTGAAGGCCGCCCCGCCCAGATGGGTCTCCAGGACCTGGCCCAGGTTCATACGGGAGGGCACGCTGATGGGGTTGAGGATTATCTCCACATGGCGGCCATCGGGGAGGAGGGGCATGTCCTCATCGGGCAGGATGCGGGCGATGACCCCCTTGTTGCCATGGCGGCCTGCCATCTTGTCCCCCACCGAGAGCTTCCGGCGCTGGGCCACCCAGACCCGGACGAGTTTCATCACCCCGGCGGGGAGCTCATCCTTGGCCTCCCGGGAGAAGATCTTTACCGCTATTACCTTTCCCTTCTCCCCGTGGGGGATGCGAAGGGAGGTATCCTTCACATCCCGGGCCTTCTCCCCGAAGATGGCGCGGAGGAGCTTTTCCTCGGGGGTGAGCTCCGTTTCCCCCTTTGGGGTTATCTTGCCCACCAGGATATCCCCCGGCAACACCTCCGCCCCGAGGCGGATAATGCCGTTTTCGTCCAGGTCCCGCAGGCTCTCCTCCCCTACATTGGGGATATCCCGGGTTATCTCTTCTGGTCCCAGCTTGGTCTCTCTGGCCTCTATCTCATGCTTCTCTATATGGATGGAGCTAAAGCGCTCGTCCCTTATCAGGCTTTCGGAGATGATGACCGCATCCTCAAAGTTGTAGCCTTCCCAGCTCATGAAGGCCACCAGCACATTATCCCCCAGGGCCAGCTCCCCTCCGTCGGTGGAGGAGCTATCGGCCAGGACCTGGCCCGCCCGGACCCGCTCTCCCTTGTTTGCCAGGGGGCGCTGGTTGAGGCAGGTGCCCTGGTTGGTGCGGATAAACTTCATCAGGGGATAGATGTCCTCCCCATCCTCGTTCATCACCCTTATCTCATTGCCGGTGACCGAGGTGACTATCCCCTCCCGCCGGGCGAAGACTACCTGGCCCGAGTCCCGGCCCGCCAGGCGCTCCATCCCCGTAATCAGAATGGGGGCCCTGGGATGGAGGAGGGGCACCGACTGGCGCTGCATGTTGGAGCCCATAAGGGCCCGGTTGGCATCATCGTGCTCCAGGAAGGGGATGAGGGAGGTGGCCACACTCACTATCTGTTTGGGGGAGACATCCATATAGTCAATGTGCGCGGGGCTCTCCAGGGAGTAGCGGCTGCCCCGCCTCACCTCCACCTTTTCCTCCAGGAAGTGGCCCTGGGCATCCAGGGGGGTGTTGGCCTGGGCAATGGTGTGCGCCTCCTCCCGGTCGGCGGAAAGGTATTCTATATCCTCCGGACTGGAGGAGACCGAGGGGACAACCGTAATCTTCTTGGGGGCCAGGCGGGAGAGGCGCTGGAGGAAGAGCTTCTCGTCCACCACGCTGCCCGCCTCGGCTACTGCTTTGCCTTCCCTGTTGGTCACCCTGTCCCTGATAGTCCTGCCTACCAGTCTGGGGTCGGTGTTCTCTAGCTCCCGGATGACCCGGCGGTAAGGGGTCTCAATGAAGCCGTAGGGGTTGAGCCGGGCATAGGTGGCCAGGCTGCCGATGAGGCCGATGTTGGGCCCTTCCGGGGTCTCAATGGGGCAGACCCGGCCATAGTGGGAGTGGTGCACATCCCGCACATCAAACCCCGCCCTCTCCCGGGAAAGGCCCCCCGGGCCCAGGGCGGAGAGGCGCCTCTTGTGGGTGAGCTCGGCCAGGGGGTTGGTCTGGTCCATGAACTGGGAGAGCTGGGAGCCCCCAAAGAACTCCCGCAGGGCGGCTATCACCGGGCGGATGTTGATGAGGTTGGCCGGGGTGGCCACCTTGGGGTCAATGATGCTCATCCTTTCCTTGACCACCCGCTCCAGGCGCAGGAGACCGATGCGGAACTGGTTCTGGATGAGCTCCCCCACCGTTCTCACGCGCCGGTTGCCCAGGTGGTCAATGTCATCGGGGTGCTCCTCCCCATTGTCCACCCGGATAATATGCCGCCCAATGGCCACCAGGTCCTCTGGGGTAAGGACCCTCTCCTCGGGCAGGGCCCCTCTGAGGGTGAGGAGGTCTTTCTCCAGCCTCTGGTTGAGCTTGTACCGGCCTACCCGGCCCAGGTCATAGCGGCGGGGGTTGAAGAGGAGGTTCTTGATGAGGGCCTGGGCATTCTCCAGGTTGGCGGGGTCCCCGGGGCGCAGGCGGTGGAAGATGTATCTCAGGGCCTTCTCCTGGTTGTCTAGCTTCTCCTCTTCCCCGCCCCGGGCCAGCTCTAGGTTCTGCCAGTCTATGGTGGCCTGGATGTAGTGATGGTCGGGGTTTTTGTCAACATCCTGGAAGAGCTCCTTCAGCTTCTCATCGTTGCTATAGCCAATGGCCCGGAGGAGGGTGGTGACGGCGATCTTCCTTTTCCCGTCCACCTTTACCGAGACCACATCCCGGTTGGAGGTCTCAAATTCCAGCCAGGCCCCCCGGTCTGGGATGAGCTTGGCATAACAGAGGTTCCGGCCGGTGGTGACATCCTCCTCCAGGGTGAGATAGACCCCCGGGGAGCGGACCAGCTGGCTCACCACCACCCTCTCGGCACCGTTGACGATGAAGGTCCCCTGGCGGGTCATCAGGGGGAAGTCTCCCAGGAAGATGACCGATTCCTTGTATTCCTGAGGTGCCTCCCGGTGCTTGAGCCAGACGGTAACAAAGAGGGGGGAGGCATAGGTCAGGTCCCGCAGCCGGCACTCCGTCTCATCGTGTTTGGGGGGGCGGAACTCATAGCGGGATTGCCCATACTCCGGCCCCTTGTTGGGGTTGAGGAAGGTCAGCTCAAAACGGGTGCCGGTGAAGTCCTCAATGGGGGAGATATTCCGCAGGAGCTCCGCCAGTCCCTCCCTCCTGAACCAGTCGTAGGAGTCCAGCTGTACCTGGACGAGGTTGGGGACCTCCAGCACATCCGGGACATGGGCGTAGGACCTCACCTGGGGGACTGGAGAAGAAATAGCTAATTCCGAAACCATCTCCTGGCTCCTTTGGGCAAAAATTTAAGCCCCTATGCCTCGATGAGGTAAACGCAGGCAGAAAAGCAAAAACTCTGGCCTTTGGATTTGCCGTTCGGAAAAAGAGGCATAGTTTGACCGTCGCAAAACATAATTCTGCCACCTTTTGTTTATTTTGTCAAGACCCTTTTTGGGATAGACCCCGCAGGCGGTGGAGGAACCACCAGGCGATGAGGGCCAGGCCCCCCAGGATGATGGGGATATCAAAGGGGCGCATATATTCCCGGATGAGCTTCCAGTTCTCCCCCAGGAGGAATCCGCCGTAGGCCAGGGCCAGGGAAAAGGGGAAGGAGCCGGCGAAGGTATAGAGGCTGAAGCGGACCAGGCCCATGCGGGCCATCCCCGCGGGGAAGCTGATGAAGGTCCTCACCACAGGGAGAAGGCGGGAGATGAAGATGGCCTTTGCCCCGTGCCTCTGAAAGAAGCGGTCGGCCAGGGCCAGGTCCTGGGGAAAGAGGAGGACATAGCGGCCGTAGGCCAGAAGGAAGGGCCGGCCCCCCTTTTCCCCTATCCAGTAGGCCAGGAGCGAGCCCAGGAGGTTGCCCAGGGCCCCCCAGAAGGCGGCCAGCAAGAGGTAAGCCAGGCCCAGGCCCTTCTCCTTTACCAGCATCCACCCGGCCAGGGGCATGATGGCCTCGCTGGGGATGGGGATGCCCGCCGATTCCAGGGCCATCATCACCACTACCCCCGGCCAGTGGAAAAGGTCATAAAAGTCCCTGAGGAAACTGAGGAGGCGCTCCTCCATCCGGCGAAGTCTAGCAGCAAGGTAGGGCCGGGTCAAGACGTCTGTTGATTTCCCAGGGGGTCTGGTCTAAAATTTCTGTAGGTATGCAGCGGGTTTTAGCTATGGTCCTGGCCGGGGGTGCCGGGGAGAGGCTCTCTATCCTTTCAGCGGAGAGGGCCAAGCCGGCGGTGCCCTTTGCCGGCCGGTACCGGATTATTGATTTTGTCCTCTCCAACTGTGTCAACTCCGGCATCTTCAAGGTAGCCGTCCTCACCCAGTATAACCCCCGCTCCCTGTCGGCGCATATAGGCATTGGCAAGCCGTGGGACCTGGACCGCTCCAACGGTGGGGTGGTCATCCTCCAGCCCTATCTGGGGCGGGGGAAGGGGGAATGGAACCGGGGCACCGCCGATGCCATCTATCAGAACCTCTACTTTGTCCAGGAGCACAAGGTGGAAGACGTCCTGGTCCTGGCCGGGGACCATATCTATACCATGCGCTACGACCACATGATAAGCTCCCACCGCCAGCGCCGGGCCGATGTCACCGTGGGGGTGGTGGAGGTCTCGCCGGAGGAGGCCCACCGCTTTGGCATCGTCACCCTCAACCCCCAGGACAGGATTACAGGGTGGCAGGAGAAGCCCGCCCAGCCAGCGAGCAACCTGGGCTCCATGGGCATCTATGTCTTCAACCGGGAAGCCCTCTTTAAGATCCTGGAGCAGGCCGTCGCGGGCGGCCGCTACGACTTTGGCCGGGACATCCTGCCTGCCATCCTGGACAGGTACCGGGTCTTTGCCTACCGGTTCCGGGGCTACTGGAGGGATGTGGGCACGGTGGAGGCCTACTGGCAGGCCAGCATGGACCTCATCCAGGACCTCCCCCCCTTCAACCTCTATGATGAGGAGATGTCCATCCACAGCAAGGGCCGGGACCTGCCCCCCGCCAAGACCGGGCCCAACGCCCGCATCTCCCGCAGCCTGGTCTCCGAGGGCTGTATCATCAACGGGACGGTGCTGAACTCCGTCCTCTCCCCCGGCGTCTATGTGGAGGAGGAGGCCACGGTAGTGGACTCGGTGCTCTTTGATGATGTGGAGGTGGAGCGGGGGGGGGTGGTCCACCGCTGTGTCGTGGACAAAGAGGTGAAGATAGGCGCCGGCGCCACTCTGGGCTTTGGGGAAGATAATACCCCCAACCGGGATGAGCCAGAGCACCTCAATATGGGCATCACCATCGTGGGCAAGGGGGCCCACATCCCCCCGGGGATTAAGGTGTGCCGCAATGTCAAGATAATCTGCTGGGCCGAGCCGGAGGACTTCCCCTCCGACTTCATCCCCAGCGGGGAAACGGTGGAGAAGAAGTCCCCCGGCCGCCACCGAGTATGAGACCATCCCCTCTATGAAGCTGGGGGCTTTCACCTTCCTCCTCCACAGCCATATCCCCTACTGCCGTCAGGCGGGGCGCTGGCCCCATGGAGAGGAGTGGCTCCACGAGGCCGCCTCGGAGACCTATCTCCCCCTCCTCCTGGCCCTCCTTTCCCTCCGGGAGAGGGGCATCACCTTCCGCCTCACCATCACCATGACGCCTGTCCTCCTGGAGCAGCTGGCCGACCCCCTCATCCGGGAGCACCTGGAGGAGTTCCTGAAGGACAAGGTGCGCCGGGCAGAGGAGGATGTAAAGCGCCTGGAGAAGGAGGAGCACCGGGCCCGCCTGGCCCGCTTTTACCGGGACAGATACCAGGGGTTCCTGGAGGGCTTCCGGTCTCTGGGGGGGGACCTGGTGGGGGGTTTCCGCCGCCTCCAGGAGGAGGGCTATATTGAGGTGGTGGCCAGCGCCGCCACCCATGCCTATCTGCCCCTCCTGGAGAGGGACTCCTCTATTTTTGCCCAGCTCCGCACGGGGGTGGAGGGCTACCGGCACCACTTCCGCCGGGACCCCCGCTCCCTGTGGCTCCCGGAGTGCGGCTACCGGCCGGGATTCTTTGCCAGCGAAGGGGGAAAATCGCATATCAGGCCGGGGCTGGAGGCCTTCCTGGAGAAGCTGGGGATAGGGCTCTTCTTTGTGGAGACCCACCTGGTTGAGGGGGGGGAGCCGGTGGGGAAGGCCAGGGGGGAGGTGCTGGGGCCCTATGGCGACATCCCCCGACGCTTCCTGGTGCCCCTCCCCGCCTACCGGGAGCCCACCCTGAAGAGCACTTATCTTCCCTACTGGGTATCGGGGACCCCGGTGGCCGCCATCGGCAGGAACAACCGCACCGGGATGCAGGTCTGGTCTGCCGACTGGGGCTATCCCGGCGACATCCGCTACCGGGAGTTCCATAAGAAGGACGGGGTCTCCGGCCTTCAATACTGGAGGGTCACCGGCGCCCGCCTGGACCTGGCCTATAAGGACCTCTACAGTCCCGAGGAGGCCCGCCAGGCGGTGGCCGAGCACAGCGAGCACTACTCCCGCCTGGTTGAGGAGCTCCTGGCCTCCTTCCACCGGGAGACGGGCCACTACGGCGTTATCCTGGCCGCCTATGATACCGAGCTCTTCGGCCACTGGTGGTTTGAGGGGGTAGAATGGCTCAGCCAGGTGCTGGAGAAGCTCTCCAGGAGCACCGGGGTGGAGCTGGTGACAGCTTCAAGCTACCTGGAGGCCCACCCCCCCGAGGATGTCCTGGCCCTCCCCGAGGGCTCCTGGGGGCAGGCGGGGGGGCACTTCACCTGGGACAACGGGGAGACCCGCTGGGTCTGGCCCCTCATCCATGAGGCGGAAAGGCGGATGGAGGGCCTTGTGGCCTGCTATCCCCAGGCCCAGGGGCCCCTCCTGGAGGTCCTCTCTCAGGCGGGAAGGGAGCTCCTCCTCCTCCAGAGCTCCGACTGGTCCTTCCTCATCACCACGGGGCAGGCCCGGGAGTATGCCACACTCCGCTTCCAGGAGCACCTCCAGCGCTTCTCTTCCCTGGCCCGGGTGGCCGAGGCCGGGGAGATAAAGGAGCCCGACCTCCAGCTCTGCCGGGAGCTCTGGGAGCGGGACAGGGTCTTTCCCTACCTGGACTATCACTATTTTGAGGGGCGGGAGGGGCGATGAAGGTCCTCTTCATCGCCGCCGAGGCGGCACCAGCCGCCAAGGTGGGGGGGCTGGGGGATGTGGCGGGGTCCCTGCCCAAGGCCCTGGCCGGGCTGGGGGTTGAGGTGGCAGTTGCCCTCCCCCTCTACGGAATGATTGACCCCCAGCGCTTTGGGGCCCGGGAGGTGGCCCGCTTTAAGGTGGAGGCCCTGGGCCGGGAGGAGGCGGTGGGCTTGAAGGTGGGCATGCTCGCCCCGGGGGTGGGCCTGTGGCTCTTTGAGAACCCCACCTATTTTGCCCGCCCTGCTATCTACTACGGGGAGCCCCATGACCGGGACCGCTATTTCTTTTTCTCCCGGGCGGTGCTGGAGGTCCTTAAGGACCCACCCTTTTCCCCCGATGTCCTCCACTGCCACGACTGGCATACCGGCCTTCTCCCCCTCTGGGCCGGCGAGCGGGCGACGGTTTTCACCATCAACAATTTGGCCTATCAGGGCCCCTTTGACTGGGACTTCATGGCCCGTTCAAGTCTGAAAGAAGACTTCATCCCTCCCCACCACCCCAGGGCCATGAGCTTTATGGCCGTGGGCCTCCTCCATGCCGATGTGGTCAACACTGTGAGCGAGACCTACTCCAGGGAAATCCTCACCCCTGAATATGGGGAGGGGCTGGAGAAACTCCTAGAGAGCCGGAAGGAAAGGCTCTTCGGCATCCTCAACGGCATTGACTACGATGCGTTTGACCCGCAGAAAGACCCCCACCTCCCCCGGCCCTACAGCGCCTCGGACCTGGCGGGGAAGGGGTCAGCCAGGGAGGCCCTCCAGCGGCGCATGGGCCTGCCGGCTAGCCCTGATATACCCCTCATCGGCATGGTCTCCAGGCTGGATGAGCAGAAGGGGCTGGATATACTTGAGGAGGCCCTGGAGTTGGCCTTTTCCCGGGCCGATTTCCAGTTGGCCATCCTGGGGAGGGGCCGGCCGCAGTATGAGGAGATGGTAGAGAGGCTGGCCCAACACCGGCCCCGGCAGGTGGCCGTCCAGGTGGCCTTTGATGACCCTCTGGCCCACCTCATCTATGCTGGCTCGGACCTTTTCCTCATGCCCTCCCGCTTTGAGCCCTGCGGGCTGGGGCAGATGATAGCCATGCGCTATGGTACCGTCCCTGTAGTCCGCCGCACCGGGGGCCTGGCGGATACCGTCGCCGACCTCAGCCCCGACCTGGCCAAAGGCCGGGGCTTCGTCTTTGATGCCTATGAGCCTGCTGCCCTTGCCGGGGCCCTAGTCCGGGGGGTGAAGGCCTACCAGCAGAGGGAGGCCTGGGGTAAGCTCCAGACAAGGGTCATGGGCCTGGACTTCTCCTGGGGGGCCTCGGCCCGGGAATACCTGGCCCTCTACCAGAAGGCCCTGAAGCTCAAGGCCGGAGGGCGCAGGTGAATCTTCGGGCGCAGTCCCCGGCGGTGGAGGTGGAGGGGCTAAGCTACAGCTATGGGGAGATAAAAGCCCTGGATGGTCTCACCCTCAGAATAGAACAGGGGGTCACCTATGGGCTCCTGGGTCCCAATGGGGCGGGGAAGTCCACCCTCATCCGGGTGCTGGTGGGCCTCCTCCGGCCCCAAAAGGGTAGGGTGAGGGTGCTGGGGCGTCCCCCGGGGTGGGGGGTAGCCCAGGAAATCGGCTATATGCCCCAGCTCAGCGCCCTCTACCTGGAGCTTACCGCCCAGGAGAATGTGGGCTTCTTCGCCCGGCTCTACGGCCTGGAAAGGAGGGGGGAGAGGAAGGAGAGGGTGGAGGAGGCCCTGCGCCTGGTAGGCCTCTGGGAGCGCCGGCAGGACCCGGTGCACCGGTTCAGCGGTGGCATGAGGCAGCGGCTGAGCCTGGCCTGCGCCCTGGTCCACCGCCCCAGGCTCCTCCTTCTGGATGAGCCAACGGTGGGGCTGGACCCGGAGCTGAGGGTGGCTTTCTGGGAGCACTTCCAGGCCTTGGTGAAGGAGGGGAAGACCCTGGTTATATCCAGCCACACTATGGACGATGCCGCCCACTGCCAGCGCCTGGCCTTCCTCCGCCAGGGAAGGGTGGTGGGGGAAGGTGGCCCGCAGGAGCTGAAGGCAGCCACGGGAAAAGAGGGCGCTACCCTGGAGGAGGCCTTCCTCCACTTCATCCGTAAGGGAGGTGAGCGTGTCCCTTGACCGGGCCCTGGCTATTGCCGGGAGGATTGTCAGCCAGATGCGCCATGACCCCAGGACCCTGGGGATGATGTTCTTTGTTCCCCTGTTTCTGATGACGCTTATCTATCTCAGCGTGCCGGACCAGCCAGGGCTCTTTGACTACCTGGCCCCGGCTGGCCTGGCGGTGGTGGTATTGTTCTTTGTCTTCATCCTCACCGGGGTGAGCTTCCTCCGGGAGCGCCTCCAGGGCACCCTGGAGCGCCTTATGGCCTCCCCGGCCACCCGGGCCGACCTGGTGGTGGGCTACCTCCTGGGCTTCTTCCTTTTCGCCGCCCTCCAGTTGGTGGTGTTGCTATTGTTCACCATCTGGGTGCTGGGGATGAAATACCGGGGGAGCCTGGGGGAGGTGCTGGCATTTCAACTGCTGGTGGCCCTCGGCTCCCTGAACCTGGGCATCCTGGCCTCCACCTGGGCCAGGAACGAGTTCCAGGTGGTGCAGTTCATCCCCCTCTTTATCCTGCCCCAGTTCCTCCTGGGGGGCCTCCTCTGGCCGGTGGAGCAGATGCCCTGGTATCTCCAGGACCTCTCCAGGATAATGCCCCTGAGGTATGCCATCGAGGGCCTGCGGGGGATAATGCTGGATGGGAAGGGCTTCTCCGGGGTCTTGCCCCAGCTGGGGTTTCTGGGGGGCTTTGCCCTGGTGATGCTATTTCTGGCGGGGCTCAGCCTGCGCCGGACCTCCTGAAAGCCCTATTCCTATCAGGTGCAGGAAGGCTTTGAGGCCCCCGTGGCGCAGGGCCCGGGTGATGAGGCGGGAGTGCCAGTCAAAGGAGAAGCCCCCCACCATTTCCTCGGCCAGGCCGGAGTCCTTGAAGAAGCGGACCAGTTCATCTAACTGCCGGTCGGAGAGGCGGGAGAAGATGCCCCTGGCCCAGCGCCCCGCTAGCAGCTCTTTGCCCAGGACCCTCCGCCATTCCTTCTGGTAGGGGGCCAGGCCCCGGTCGGAGAAGTCGCCGGAGGAGAAGGCCAGCTTCAGGGTGGCCACTGCCGCCCTTGCCCCCAGGAGACCGTAGTAGATGCCCCCCCCGGTGGTGGGCTTGACCTGCCCCGCCGCCTCCCCCACCGCTAGGAGCCTTTCCCCGTAGGTCCGGGGCAGGGGCCGGAGGGGGATGGGGGCGGAAGCGGGGCGGGGGGGGAGGGAGTCTATCCTGCCCTTCCCCTCCAGGTGCTCCAGGAGGGCCTGGAACCCGGGATAGGGCCTGTTGCCCATGAGGCCCACCAGGGCCCGGCCGGGCCGGGTGGGCACCAGCCAGCCGAAGAAGCCCCGGGAAAAGCTGTTCCCCAGGTATATCTCCACCCCCTCCACCGGGGAGGCCACCTCCGCCTGGATGCCTGTGGTGGACTCCCGGATTTCCCCCAGTCCGGCCCGGGAGGGCAGGGTGGGGCCGAAGCCGCAGGCCAGGACCACGGCCTCCCCCTCCCAGGTGGAGTCCCCTTCCCCCAGCGCCACCACCTTCGCCCCTTCCGTGGCCAGCCCCTTGGCCCTGGCCCCCCAGACATACTGTGCCCCCCGGGCCTGTGCCCTCTCTGCCAGGTGGCGGTCCAGGGCAGGCCGGTCCAGGATAAAGGCCTGGGGTTCCTCCCTTTCCAGGGCCACTTCCAGGCCGGAGGGGGAAAAGATTGTTGCGCCCTGCGCCTCGCGCAGGACCAGGCCGGGGGGGAGATTCAGCAGGTCCAGGCATTCCCTGCCCACGATACCGGTGCAGGTGATGTCCTCCCCGGGGGCCTGGTGCTCCTCCAGGACCAGCACCCTCAGGCCCAGGCCG
>Ga0315294_10007775_pt1 | contig 11764 bp, 9 predicted proteins | sample YL17G13_40_MG_FD_203626 | JGI IMG/M metagenome (GOLD analysis project Ga0315294, IMG submission 203626) | Sediment microbial communities from Yellowstone Lake, YNP, Wyoming, USA - YL17G13_40 | ecosystem: Environmental > Aquatic > Freshwater > Lake > Sediment | place: USA: Wyoming | collected...
CGGTGCTCGTGGTAGAGTTGCGAGAGGCAGGTCGCCAGTTTCCCGCTGCCGGGGCCGGGGCCGGTCACCACCACCAGGGGCTTCGTGGTCTCGATGGGCGCGTTGGCCCCGTAGCCGGCATCGCTGACGATGAGGTCCACGTTCGTGGGGTAGCCGGGCGTGGCGCGGTGGGTGTACACGCGGATGCCGTTGTGCTCGAGTTTGTTCTTGAAGATCGTGGCCCCCGGCTGGGCGTCGTAGCGGGTGATGACGACCGCGCGGATGTCGATGCCCCAGTCCCTCAGGTCGTCCATGAGTTTCAGGGCGTCGGCATCGTAGGTGATGCCGAAGTCGGCCCGGAGTTTCTTGCGCTCGATGTCGCCCGCGTAGATGCACAGGATGATGTCGGCCTTGTCCTTGAGTTGCTGCAAGAGGCGCATCTTGACGTTCGGGTCGAAGCCCGGGAGCACGCGCGACGCGTGGTAGTCGAAGAGGAGTTTGCCGCCGAACTCCAGGTACAGTTTGTCGCCCACCCGGACCGCCCGCTCCAGGATGGCCGCCGACTGGTCCTTGAGGTACTTTTCATTGTCAAATCCGACCGCCCGCGGGCCAGTACGCCCGCCCGTACTGGGCGGCGGACCGTTCGGCCCGGCCGACGGGCGCACTCCCGCCTCCGCCTGCCCCTGCGTCATATCGTACCCCCTGTCTGCGTGTCCTGCTCTCTTGTACCCTTGCGTGGCCTGCGTTGTGGCAGGGCCGGCCCGCCGCGCCACGGCGCCATGCTACAGCGTGCGGGGCCAGGCTGCAAGCGCGTTCGCGGCCGCGGCGAAGTCCAGCCCACTCACCACGGCAAGACGATCCCGCCGCGCCACGGCGCCATGCTACAGCGTGCGGGGCCGGGCTGCAAGCGCGTTCGCGGCCGCGGCGAGAGACCCCCATCAGCAAGCATACGGGGGCGTAACCCGTTAGTTACGGTTGTGCCAGGGACTATGTTGCGGGGGGCTTTCCGCCCCGCGCGGCCGTGCGCGGCCGTACGGCCGCGCTACAGTCGGCGACAGCGGTCGCCCCAACCGTAACTAACGGATTACACGGGGGCGGCAAAAACGCTTGAAAGAAACGCCCTTTCGCCGCATAATGCCTTTTCTCTTGGTCCGGGGAAACCAAGACAGGCACGAAGGAGAGGAAGTCGTGGCCGCAAAACTGACAGGCAACGCGTGCGTGGGGCAGTCGGGCGGTCCGTCGGCCGTCATCAACCAGAGCCTGGTGGGCGTCATCGCGGAGGCCCGCCGCCACAAGAACCAGATCAAGAGCCTCCTGGGCGCCATCCACGGCACCAAGGGCATCCTGGGCGAGACGTTCATGGAACTCCTGAGGATTCCGCAGAGCCGGCTGGAGAAGATCGCCGCCACGCCGGGGGCCGCCCTCGGCAGCGTCCGCCACAAGCCCGAGGCCAAAGACTGCGCCGCCATGCTCGAGGTCTTCAAGAAGCGCGACATCCGCTTCTTCTTCTACATCGGCGGCGACGATTCCGCCAAGGCCGCCCACATCATCAAGGGCATGGCCGAGGCCGCAATCCCGAAGTACGACCTCCAGGTCATCCACGTCCCGAAGACGATCGACAACAACCTCATGGAAAGCGACCACACGCCGGGCTTCGGCAGCGCCGCCCGCTTCGTGGCCAACGCCGTGCGCGGCGATGAACTGGACAACCGCAGCCTGCCGGGCGTCAAGGTGGACGTCATCATGGGCCGCGACGCCGGCTGGCTGACGGCCGCGTCGATGCTCGCCCGCCGCCAGCCCGGCGACGGGCCGCACCTGATTTACCTGCCCGAGGTGCCCTTTACGCCCGAGCAGTTCATCGACGACGTCAAACGCGTTTACGCCGAACGCAAGCGGTGCCTGGTGTGCGTCAGCGAGGGCATCCGCAACGCCGAGGGCAAACTGTGGGCCGAAATCGCCGGCCAGCGCCTCTACGAGGGCCTCAAGGACGACTCGAAGAACCTCCTGGGCAAGCCCAAGAAGGACGCCTTCGGGCACTTCCAGTTGTCGGGCACGGGCGTCCTGGCCGACTTCCTGACCGGCCTGATCTCAAATAATACCGATATTTCGCGCGTTCGCGGCGACACGTACGGATACCTCCAGCGATCCTTCCCCGGCTTTGCAAGCAAGGTGGATCAGCGCGAGGCGCGGGCGGTCGGGCGCGCGGCCGTCAAGTGGGCCTGCCAGGGCAGGGTCGGCTCGGTGGCCATCAAGCGCGGCACGGGCAAGGTCTACAAGTCGTACCTGGAACTCGTGGACCTCGCGCTCGTGGCCGGCAAGAACCGCAAGATGCCCAGAGAACTCATCTGCCCCGGCGGCCACGACGTCTGCCCGCCGTTCCGCGACTACTGCCTGCCGCTCGTGGCCGGCCTGCCGGAGACCGAGGCGTTTGAGGAAGGGGACTGAAAGCGAGTGCCTGAGTGCCTGAGTGCCTGAGTGCCTGAGTACCTGAGTACCTGAGTACCTGAGTGCCTGAGTGCCTGAGTGCCTGAGTAACGGCGAACAAACAAAGCGCGGCGGGTCTCCTGACCCGCCGCGCGTTTTCGTTCTTTCTTGCCGTTACTCAGGCACTCAGGTACTCAGGTACTCTTCTCTACAGCACGCCCTTGGTGCTCGGCACGCCGCCGGCGCGCGGATCGATGGCCACGGCGGCCCGCAGGGTCCGCGCAAGGGCCTTGAACACGGCCTCGGCAATATGGTGATCGTTCGAGCCGTACGGCACCGTGACGTGCAGCGTAAGTTTCGCGTGCGTGACGAACGCCTGGAGGAACTCGCCCACCAGTTGCGTCTCGAACTCGCCGATGCGCTCGCCGGGGAACCGGACGTTATAGACCAGGTACGGGCGGCCCGAGAGGTCCAGGGCCACCTCGGCCAGGGCCTCGTCCATCGGCACGGCGGCCGAGGCGAAGCGCGTGAGGCCTTCCTTGGCGCCGAGGGCCCGGTCGAGCGCCTGGCCCAGGCATATGCCGATGTCTTCAACCGTGTGGTGCAGGTCCACGCCCGTGTCGCCCGACGCCCTCACCTTGAGGTCCACCAGCGCGTGCCGCGCCAGAAGCGTCAGCATGTGGTTCAGGAACCCCGCGGGTGATTCAACGTCGGCCCTGCCCGTGCCGTCGAGGGCGAGTTCGACCTGCACGTGCGTTTCGCGCGTGCGGCGGTTGATCTCGGCCCGGCGCTCGGAATCCTGCGGTTTCGTGTTCATGCGTACGCCCCCTTCCTGCCGATGGTGCGCGGCGGCTCTCCTGAGCCGCCGCGCCGCCGAAGCCATGCCGGCACGCTGCCGCGCGGCGGGTCAGGTCGAAGATCCGCCGTGGCGGAAGACCCGCCGCGTAAATGCCGGCGAAATCACCCCCGAACCATCTCCTCCGCGGCCGCCAGGAGGGCGTCGTTCTCCTCGGGCGCGCCCACGGTGATGCGCAGTTTATCGGCCAGGCGCGGCAGGTTCCACCAGCGAACCAGGATGCCGCGGGCCTTGAGGCCCTCGGACCATGCGCAGCCGTCGCCGCCGGGAACGCGGGCCAGGATGAAGTTGGCCTCCGACGGCGTCACGCCGAAGCCCAGGTCGGCCAGGCGCTCCGACAGCCGCGCCCGCTCGGCCCGGACCTTGCCGGCGTTGGCCCGCATCCAGTCCTGGTCCTGGAGGGCCGCCGCCGCAAGGGCGATGGAGACCGCGTCGACGTTGTACGAGTCCTTGACCTTCTCCAGGCCGCCGATGAGGTCGGCCGGCCCGACGGCGTAGCCGAATCGCAAGCCCGCCAGGCTGTACGACTTCGAGAGCGTGCGGAACACCAGGACGTTCGGCAGTTCCTTGGCCAGCCGCATCGCGTGGTCGGAGGCAAAGTCGACGTACGCCTCGTCCACGACCACCACGCCGGCGAACCGCTCGGCGATGCGGCGCAGCGCATCGACAGGCGTAAAGACCCCGGTGGGCGCGTTCGGGTTGCAGAGGATCATGAGGCGGGCCTTGACGCGCAGCAGTTCCTCAACCGGCGGCGAGAAGCCCTCGCCCGTGGGCACCTCGACCGCCCGGGCCGCCTGGATGCCCGCCAGGACCGGGTAGAACGAGTACGTGGGCGTCGGGTAGGCGATGGCCTCGCCCTCGCCGACAACGGCCCGCACGACGAGCGTCAGGAGTTCGTCGCTCCCGTTGCCGCACAGGACGTTCTCGCGCCTGACGCCGAACAGGCGGGCGACAATGTCGCGGACCTTGTCGGCCGGCGGGTCCGGGTAGCGGCGCAGGCGGTCCGGCGCCAGGGTCCGCAGGGCCTCGACGACGCGCGGCGACGGCGGATAGGGGTTCTCGTTGGTGTTGAGTTTGACGACGCAGTCGCCCTCCCCCGGCTGCTCGCCGGGGGTGTAACCCGTCATCGCCTCGATGTTCTTGCGAAGGTAACCCACGCGTATCGACCTCATCTCGTCGCCGCTACGGCGACGGCTAGTGGTCCGTCAACTTTGATTATGCGGGTGCCACGGCTGCGCTGTTTGCAGCCGTGCTCTGCGTCGAACGGCGGCACGGTTGCTGAACGGCGCAACCGTGGCACCCGCGATAAGAACGTACCAGCGGCGCGGGTATCCCACCCACTGTTGAGCCGGGGCGCGCCCCGGCCTACTTCTTGAAACGTTTGCGCACGCTCTCGGCGTGGGCCGTGAGGCCCTCGGTCTCGGCCATGCGGCAGATGTCTTCGGCGTCGGCCGCGAGCGCCTTGCGGTCATACGCGATGACGCTCATCGAGCGGAGGAAATCGTTGGCCGTCAGGCCGCCGGCCCACCGCGCCGTGCCGCCGGTGGGCAGCGTGTGGCTCGGCCCGGCTACGTAGTCGCCCACCGCCACGGGCGTATGGCGGCCCAGGAACACGGCCCCGGCGCACCGGATGTCGCGCAGGACCGCCTCGGGCCTCTTGACCTGGATTTCCAGGTGCTCGGGCGCAAAGAGGTTCACCTGCCGGACGGCCGCATCCATATCGGCCACGATGACCACGGCGGAATACTTTTCCAGGGCCGCGCGCGTGGCCCGAGCGCGCGAAAGGCCCGCCACCTGCTTCTCGACCTCGGCCGCGACCGCATCGGCCAGCCGCTCGCTGGGCGTCACCAGGATCGCCGAGCCGGGGTCGTGCTCGGCCTGGCTGAGCATGTCGGCGGCAACCAGGCGCGCATCGGCCGAGGCGTCGGCCAGCACGATGACTTCGCTTGGCCCGGCGAAACTGTCGATGTCCACGAAACCAAACACGAGTTTCTTGGCCAGTTGCACGTACAGGTTGCCCGGGCCGACGATCTTCTCGACCGGCCGCACGGTCGGGGTGCCGTAGGCCAGCGCCGCAATGGCCTGCACGCCCCCCATCCGGTACACCTCCGACACGCCGGCCACGCGGCACGCCGCAAGGACGGCCGGGTGGATGTCGCCCCACGCCGTCGGCGGGCACGCCACGGCCACCTCCGGCACGCCCGCGGCGAGCGCCGGCACCGCCGTCATCAGGACCGTCGAAGGATAGAACGCCTTGGCCCCGGGCACGTACACGCCCACGCGTGCCATCGGGCGATAGACCAGGCGCAGGGCCCGCCCTTGGCGGACGAGGGCCTTGCGCTGGCGGTGCAGGATGTGCCGCTGGAACCGCCGAACCGAATCGCGGATGCGCATGAGGGTCCGGATGAAGTCGCGCGGCATGGACTTGTAGGCGGCTTCGATGGCCTCCTGGGGGACGCGGAGGCCGCCCGGCTGCACGTCGGCCCGGTCGAACTTGCGTGTCCACCGGCAGACGGCGGCGTCGCCGCCCTTGCGCACGTCATCCAGGATGCGGCGGACCGACGCCTCGGCATCGGCCGCGGCCGTCCCGCCGGAAACCATGCCCTGCCCCACGTTGAGTTGGGCGCGCAGCAGGTCCAGGGCCTTGCGGCCGGCGGGCGTGCGGGCATCAATCGTGCGAATCACGGCTCCCTCCACTTCCCTTGTTCCTTCCGGGCGACTATTGTAAGGAGGGCGGCACGCGATTCAACCCAGATTGTGCGCTTGCATGGAAGGCCGCAGAGGGTAGGCTGTACGGAAAGAACCTCCGGACTCCCTTATGACCGAAGCGGGGAACCTATCGCCGCCGCCGAGGGTCGCCCAGCCTGATGGCGACCTCCTGGCCCGCCTGCCGCACTGGACCGTTGCGCTCATCCTTCTGGCGCCGGTGCTCCTCGTGGGCCAGGGCTCGTTGCTCCTGCTGGTCCCCGGGATGAGCGACGGCGACCGGCAATCGTATGGGCTGGCGGCGCTGTTCCTGCTGGCCCTGTTCCTGCCGGGGGCCGTCAAGCGGCTGAAGTGGCGCCACGGCCTTGTGATGCTGGGGTTTGCAGCCCTGGCGATAGGCGCGGCGGAGGCGCTGAGTTTTCTCCACGTGCCGCGCGCGGCCGCGTTCCCCGCGCCGGTCCTGATTCCGCTGGGCGTGGTCATCCTGGTGCTGCTGGTGGGCATGGGCGAGGCGCTCCTGGCCCGGCAGCGCGACGGGCGGACCCTGGGTTGGGTCGCCGGTGCGGCGATTGCGGCCGGGTGCGCGGCCGCCGTGGTCGGGGATTTCGTCCTGTGGTCGAACTGGCAGGTGAACGTCCCCCTGGGCGGCGGGGCGTATGAGCACCTGAAGGTCGGGTTCCTGGCGTACCAGTTGCTGGTGTCGATGCTGACCTGGATGGGCGTTCCGGCGGCGCTCGCGGCCGGCCGGGGGGCCGGGCGCGGGGCGCCCAGCCTGATGGCGACCGTCGCCCCCTGGCACGGCTACGGGCCGCGGTCGAGCCACGGCAGGCTCGCCCTGCCGGGGTGCCGTGGCCGGCGGGCGAGCCGGCCGGGCGTCACAGCCGCCGTCATGGGGGGAGCCGTGGCGGCCTTCGTGGGGTTCTACGGGCTGGCGGCGTATCCGCTGGCCGAGCGGTCCGTGGACGGGAAAGGGCCGTTCCCGCGGTCCCAGGGGGCGATGCTCCTGGCGTTGCGCGGCCGCGACTCGGACTTCGAGCGATTCTGGCACGACCTCGAAAACGCCGACTGGACGCAAGGCCCCGGCGCCGCCGGGTTCCCGGATTGGCGCGACACGTACGTGGGCATCCTGTCGCGGCACGATGGGGCCGAGACGGCCGCGCGCCTGTCCGCGCTGCTGCTCTCGAAGCCCGCGCAGACGCTGGCGTGGTTCGCGGCGGAACTCCTGGCGGAGAACAAGCGGTACGAGACCGCCCCCCTGCTCATGCGGTTCGCCCTGCGCGGCCGCGACGGGTCGCCCAGCCTAATGGCGACCGCCCTGGCCCTGGAGCGCATGAAGTTCCCGCAGGCGGCGTACCCGACGCTGCGCGAGGCGGCCGTCTACGCACAGCGCACACGGGGCGCAAAAGAAGGCGAGGACTTCGAACTGGAGCCGTGTTACCGCGAGCGCCTGACGGACCTCCTGGGGCGCGACGCCGGCCCGAACTACCTGGCATGGGAGAAACTTTACGGCGAGGCCGCGCGCGAGGCGCCGACGCCCCTGGCGCCCGAGACCCGCGCGGAGACCGACCTGACCATCCAATCGTTCATCCAGTATTGGCAGGCGCGGGCCCGCCTCCAGGACGCCCGCCGCAGGCTGGCCGAGAAGATGATCGCCGACGACGGAAAGTTGGACGCGATCGCGGCGTTCGAGCAGTGGCTATACCGGTTCGGCGATGATCCGCGCCCTCCGGCCCCCGACGAGGAAGTCAAGGCGGGGGCCCGCCTCGCCAGGGAGTACCTCGACAAGGCCGCCAAGGCCCTGACCGTCACCGGGCCAAACTGGAACGCACCGACAACGCAGGCATTTGCAGACGAGATCGACGCCTACGCCGCCCGCGTGGACGCGGCGATTGAGCAGCACCTGGGCGCAGGAGGCGCAGCAGGGCAACTCCCATAGCCGCGCGGCCGGCTGGGCGAGCAGGATGCACCTCCTGCACAGCCCGCCTGATGTCACAGCACCAGGTTGATATTTGCGCGGTGGGTCTCCGCACCCACCGCGCAAGAAGCGGCCCCGGCACCACGAGAACACGGTCAGCGCGGCGGGTACGGAGACCCGCCGCGCAAAGTGGCGCTCTAGAGCAGTCAACGGTCGGGTGTAGCGGAAACTCGCGCGGTGGGCAGTCTTGCCCACCGCGCCATGGGACGCCCAGGCACAGGCGAAGCGCGGCGGGCAAGACTGCCCGCCGCGCGGCGTGCTACAAACTAGCGTGAACTGCTCTAGTACTAGGCGCTGTAACCCGGCTGGGCGCGGAGCACGTCCATCATCGCCACAAGGTTCTCGGGCGGGACGTCCGGCGGGACGGCGTGCGACGGCGAGAAGACGTACCCGCCCTGGCGGCCGGCCTCGACCAGGCGCGCGGCCATGTCGCGGACCTCGCAGACCGTGCCGAACGGCAGAATCTTCTGGATGCTCATCCCGCCGTGAAACGCCAGCCGCCCGTGGTACCTCTTCTTCACGGCAAAGACGTCCATCACCTCCGGCTGGAACGGGTTGAAGGCGCTCAGGCCGATTTCGACCAGGTCATCGAGGATGGCATCGACCTTTCCGCACGAATGGAGGAAGACGAACTTGCCCGCCTCGCGGACCGGGGCGAACAGGCGGGCCAGGCGCGGCCGGAAGAAGTGCCGCCAGCGGTCCAGGCCCATGATGAGGCCCGTCTGCATCCCGTAGTCGTCGCCGAAGTAGACGGCGTCGATCGGCAACCGCAGCGCCTTATAGACCTGGATGAGATTGTGCTCGACGATGCGGTCCAGCAGGTCCTCGACGAAGTCCGGCCGCAGGATCATGTCCGCCAAGAGGTCGGCCAGCCCCCGCATCGTCCAGGCCCGCTCGTAGAGCGAGAAGCCGACGAGGTACCGGGTGAACAGGCCCGGCCGCGCCTTCACGCGGTCCGCGACGCAGGCGTAGAGACTGTCGGCCGAGATGTCGGGCCAGCGGTACCCCGCCAGGTCCTCGGGCCGCCGCAGGGGCCACTCCAGCGGGATGCCGATGTCCTTGTCGACGCTGCGGTCCCAGACCACGCCGAACGTGTCGCGCCAGCGGTCGTTGCCGAGAGGCTCGAACCGCCCGTTGATGGGCTCGATGTCGAGGAAATGCGTGTCGATGAACGCCTCGAGGCGGCCCGCGCCAAGGTGGACCCCCAGGCGCTCGGCGCACCGGACCGTGGGCTCCCACGCCCACGGGACGTAGGGCGGCGGGCGGAAGTTCAGCGATTCAATAACCACCTCGCGTTTTGTGGGGCGCGGCATCCTTCCTCCGCTATGGCCGGATGGCGGATTGCGGATTGCGAATTGCGAATTGCGGATTGAAAGATGGCAAACCCGGAACCCGAAACTCGGAACTCGGAGCGCCATCCGGCGATGCCGTTTCGCCGCTCGTTCCGCGTTCCGCGTTCCGCGCTCCGCGTTGTTCGTCTTTGAATCCACAATCCGCAATGGTCATACCACGTCGCCGCCGGAGAAATCGTAGAGCCACGGCAGGGCCGCGGGCTGCCAGTCGATGAGTTCGCGGGCCGTGAAGAAGAGGGCGATCTCGCGCTCGGCCCCCTCGGGCGAGTCGCTGCCGTGGATGAGATTGAAGCGGTTCGACACGCCGAAGTCGCCGCGGAGGGTGCCGGGTTCGGCCGCCGATCCGAACGTCGCCCCCGCCATCTTGCGGACCACCGCCACAGCGCCCTTGCCTTCGAGCACCAGGAGCACCGCCGGGCCGCTCGTCACGAACCGCAGGAGCGGCTTGAAGAAGTCCCTGTGCTTGTGCGGCGCATAGAGGCGCTCGGCCGAGGCGCGGTCCAGTTGCTTCATCTTCAGGGCGACCATCTTGAGACCCTTGGCCTCGAATCGCGCCAGGATGCGGCCCACAAGGCCCCGCTGGACGGCGTCGGGCTTCAGGATGACAAGGGTGCGCTCCACGGATGCTCCTTTTTGCCGATGACAAATGACCAACGACAATGGGCCGGCGCCCCGCTTGTCATGGGTCATTTGTCATGGGTCATTCGCAACGGACGACGGCCGCTAGGCTACAACGCCACTTGCGCCAGGAGCGGCCGCTGGATAACTCAAGCACGTGCCCCTATCAAGCCGTAGCGCGGGGGTTTATCCCCCGCGCCGGCCGCGCGGGGCACAAGGCCCCGCGCTACGGCGCGCAAGTCGGGTTGCCGTAAAACGTTATGCTCATTGCCGCGCGGCAAGTGGCGCTGTAGTACTAGGCCATTCCCTCGAACAGCGCGGTCGAGAGATACCGTTCGCCGCAACTGGGGATGATGACCACGATGAGTTGGCCTTCCATCTCTTTGCGGGCGGCCACCTTCGCGGCCGCCGCCAGGGCCGCGCCGCTGGAGATGCCCACCAGCAGCCCTTCTTCCTTTGCCGCGCGGCGGGCCCAGTCCAGGGCTTCCTCGTCGGCAACCTGGACGATCTCGTCGATGAGCGACCGGTCCAGGATGGCCGGCACGAAGCCTGCGCCAATGCCCTGGATCTTGTGCGGGCCGGGTTGCCCGCCCGAGAGGACCGGGCTGGCGGCCGGCTCGACCGCGATGGCCTTGAACGAGGGCCTGCGGCGCTTGATGACGTCGGCGACGCCGGTAATGGTCCCGCCGGTGCCGACGCCGGCCACGAGGACGTCGGCCAGGCCGTCGGTGTCCCTCCAGATTTCCTCGGCCGTGGTCCGCCGGTGGGCCTCGACGTTGGCGGGGTTCTCGAACTGGTTGGGCATGAAGGCGTCGGGCGTCTCCTGGACGAGTTGCGCGGCGCGGGCGATGGCGCCGCGCATGCCCTCGGCGGCGGGGGTCAGCACGACGTCCGCCCCGAGGGCCTTCAGAAGTTTCCGGCGCTCCAGGCTCATGCTCTCGGGCATCGTGAGGACGCAGCGGATGCCCCTGGCGGCGCAGACGAAGGCCAGGGCGATGCCCGTGTTGCCGCTCGTCGGCTCGATGACGGTGGTCCTGGGGCCCAGGCGCCCGTCGCGCTGGGCGGCGTCGATCATCGCGACGCCGATCCGGTCCTTGACGCTCGATAGGGGATTGAAGAACTCCAACTTGGCGTACACGAGGGCCTTCGACCCGTACGGGCGGATGCGGACCAGGGGGGTCCGCCCGACCGTCCAGGTCACGTCTTCGAAGCATTTCGCCACGGTCCGTGCCCTCCGCCGCCGCCGCACGTCTCTGAACAGTCTAAGGGGTGCCCGCGGACAAGTCAAGCCGACCGCACCTTTCTGCCGATAAAGGTATACCGGGAGCAGGTATAGGATGCCGGCGGCCTGTCGGAAGACAGGCGGAGGGCCGCATCGGGAGACCGTTGGCCATGAACGCTATCCAGACGTTGGCGCGGCTGGTCAGGAGGAACCGCCGGCGCTTCGACCGCAAGCCGCTGGTGTACGAAACCGTCCTCGTGGATGATCAGCAGCAAGTCCTCTTTCGCGGCAAGACCACGGACATTTCGCGCGGCGGCGCACGCGTAACGGGCCTTCCCGTGGGGCCCGGGGTGGTTCCGACCCAGATCGTCCGCGTCGAGTTCCTGGTCGTCGCGAAGAAACTGTCCCAGAGGACCATCCGTGCGGCCGCGGACGCCCTCGTGCAGCGCCTGGAGGAACACGAAGACCACTACGTCGTCGCCCTCAAGTTCACCCGCATTCTCGACACCTGATTGGCCCGGCCGGACCGCACGCCGCGTCCCTAGTATTCCGTCAAATTTGAATCCACGGGTGCCACGGTTGCGCCGTACAGCAACCGTGCCGCCGTTCGACGCAGAGCACGGCTGCAAACA
>Ga0315294_10007779_pt1 | contig 11763 bp, 10 predicted proteins | sample YL17G13_40_MG_FD_203626 | JGI IMG/M metagenome (GOLD analysis project Ga0315294, IMG submission 203626) | Sediment microbial communities from Yellowstone Lake, YNP, Wyoming, USA - YL17G13_40 | ecosystem: Environmental > Aquatic > Freshwater > Lake > Sediment | place: USA: Wyoming | collected...
CTTCTTTAATCCTGCCTCTACATCAACCTTTGGTTCATAATTTAAAATTTGTTTCCCCCTACGGATCTCAGCCAGTGAGTGTCTGACATCTCCCTTTCGAGGTTCTTCATAGATCGGTGACACCTTCGAACCGACAATCTCTTTAAGGAAATTTAGTAACTGATTCAACGATGTTCTTTTCCCACAGGCGATGTTAATACTACTCCAACATATATTGGACAAATATCATGTTAACATTCTCATTAGACATTTGGCCACTTCATGACGAACATCAGGGAGCGAAAGCATCTTTCTGGCTCGTTGTTTTCGCCGCCAACGCTCTGAAGATCGAAGTGAATAGGTACGTTTTTTCCATGGCTCTATGGAAGAATCATTCAATTGGAATATCCTTGCTCCTGTGTCCGAAGTCGCAACCGGTTCTCCCAAAGGAGTTGCTGTTGGCGTTTTTTTTCCTGAAGACGCATTTGGGTCAGATAACCAAACGCCAGAAAAACCAAAAATACATGGCGATGCCAGCCAGGCCAAGACCTCCCCTCATGGTGGTCCAGCCCCAGCTCTTCCTTCAATTGCTGATACCCATGTTCAATCCAGAACCTTTCATGGAGAAGTCGAACAATCTCAATCGCTGGCATCGTCTGAGGCATATTACTGAAAAAGTAACGCAATTTGTACTCTCCCTTTTTTTTCCAGCGTCGTTCGATGATCAGCCATACCTCTTCATGCCGGGTGCCTTGCCGATAACCGTTCGCCGGCCTTCCCCGTTTCCGTTTTTTCGGCTGAGGCACTTCAAACACGGGAGACTCCATGAACACCTCCGTAGTCGAATAGATTCCTACCACATAGCTCTCCCAACGCCCCTCCAATCCTTGACGAAACTCGGGGATATTCCCATACCACCCGTCCGAAACCACCGCCCGATGAGGAACCCCCTGCGCACAGGCAAGATCAATCTGCTCAAGCGCTATTTTCCACTTCTCTCGATAGCGCGCCGAATCGGGCATATGCGTCTTGTTGCGCATCACCCGACACTCAGGATCATTCAGATCGTCCCAACTCTCCGGAACGAACAAATCCATCGCATAAGGCCAGGAGGCTTCTTGCCCCACATAGGTCATACTTACTCCCACTTGGCAATTTTCAACTTTCCCCCGTGCCCCACAGTATTGCCGAGCAACACATACGCTACGTCTCCCCTTTTTGGGGAAACCCGTATCGTCTACAACAAGAATCCCCTGGGGATCACTCGTCTCCGCCAGCATCTGCTGCCGATATTCTCGCATGACCCCTGCTTCATCCCAGATCACATCGGTCAACAAACGCTGCATTCCTCTTTCAGAACCATGAACCCGTTCCGACATCGGCTCGACCGATTTTCGTTCCCCATCCATCATCAACCCAACAACGTAACATTGAGCCAAATCCCGAGCCTCCGATCGGCGGAAATAACGAGCATAGGGAACCAGATATTCTCCCATATCCTGAAGGTAGATTTGCTTTTCCATGAAGGCATTATATCAAACCCTCTTTTAAAAAACATAATATTTGTCTGAGCAGTATTAGATCCCTCTCTGAAAAACTCCGCCATCAAACCAAATCTCTCCCGCTCCCTCTCACGCACACTGTTAACCAGTTTAAAAGTGGAGGTGGGCAAGCTGGATGGTATATTGACATCCGCCGCCGGATGAGTCTATAATTATCTATAGAATTATAGTATTGGTGGTGTTCCATGACAAAGGAGAACGAAAATGATGATCTCAAGCTGTAAGGAGACGACAGTCGAACATCCGCCGGAGCAGCGGGTGTTCAGAATCTGCGTTTGGCTTTTGCTTTTCCTGGCCGTCCTTATGTTGTCGGCTTGTTATGACAGGCCTTATCGCAGGGTTCCACGATCTGCACCCGAAGCTACAGTCACGAGCCCTATGATTCCCCTGACTCAGGTCTATTTTTACCCGAAGGAGGGTCAGACGGCTGAGCAGCAGTCCCGCGACCACTACGAATGCTACACCTGGGCGGTGAAACAGACCGGTTTCGATCCGGGCCAGTCAGCGATCCCGACGGATCAGCGCGTCAGGGTGGTGCCGATGCCACCGCCGGGGCATGATACCGCCACGCTCGCGGTGGCCGGTGCGGTTCTGGGTGCGCTGATCGGCGGGCCGAGACATGCCTTGGGGGGCGCCCTGATCGGCGCATCCGGGGGGATTATCGCCGGCGCTGCATCGGATTCGGCGAGGCAGGAATCCGCCCGACAGCGAGAAGAGGCCTATGCCGCGCAAGACCTGGCCCGCAACACCGAGCTTGCAGAAAAAGCCTCCGTTTTCCGGCAGGCGATGTCCGCCTGCCTCGAAGGCCGCGGCTACAGCGTGCGGTGAGGAGGATTACCAGGAACCTGTATCGAGAACCCATATCTGATTTTACGGAGGCAATTGCAATGAAATATTTTCACCATACGAGCAGATACTTTACACTCGGGCTGATGCTGGCCCTGTTGTCGGGGATCATGCTGTCCGGGTTGCCGCGGACGGCGCAGGCGGATGATCGCAGTGCCCGCCCTCGCGAATTTCTGGATTCCCGTTACCACCATGACCGTTACTACCCGGCCCTCGGCCAGTTCATCAGGGCTCTGCCGCCCGACCACCTGGTGACGGTTCATGGTGGCGCACGATTCTACTTCTCCAGAGGCGTCTGGTACAGCCCGCAGGGGCCACGCTTCGTCATCGTTGTGCCTCCAGTCGGCCTTTTCGTCCCCTTCCTGCCCCCCTATTACGCGACGGTCTGGGTACGCGGTGTGCCTTACTACTATGCCAACGAAGTCTATTACTCGCGCAGGGGGGACGGCTATGTCATCGTCGAACCGCCGAAGGAGGAAGTCAGCCAGGCGCCGCCGGCGGAGGACCAGATGTTCATCTATCCCCGCCTGGGCCAGAACGAACAGCAGCAGGGGGATGATCGTTATGCGTGCCATCGCTGGGCCGTAAGCCAGACAGGCTTCGACCCGACCCAGCCGCCCGGCAGCGTTCCCGAAAGCCAAGCGGGCCAGAAGCGGGCGGACTATCAGCGGGCGATGGGCGCCTGCCTCGAAGGCCGCGGCTACAGCGTGAAATAGCTGGCGTTGCCCGGCTTCGAAGCAAATCGCCTCTCCCAGGCACCCGGGCAATCCGGGCGTCGGGGAAGGTCGTCGGGGCACATGCGCTCCGGCTGTCCATGTTGTCTCATTCTGTTTTCTAAATCGGTGGTAACCCCGACATACTCTTCAGCCCTTACTGATTTAATTTCTTCTGCCCATGCAGGGGTAAACGGCTCTACATGATCCTTTATGCACTCCTTTAACCGGTCGAATCCAAAAATCCACTTTTCAACAAATTCCCTGTTGTATATCCCTTCATTTATAATCACATGGATCATTGCTAATGCCAGGGATGCATCCCCATAAGGCCCCGCTACCTATAGAGACCGCGCGTAACAAGAGAAGAAACAAGACAAAGGGGACAATCTGAGGGTCTTTCTTCAGGGCCAATACTATAAAGGGGATAGAGATAAGGACAAAACAAGGGGCAGCAAAGGCAAAAATATAGATGCTAATCAAAGGAGAAACTAAGGCAAGGGGAATACAAAATACCATTCCCAGGCCGAGCAATGTTTGAAGCTTCAATGTCTGAGGCGTATAGGTGTCCCTGATCATCTTTTCGGGAAACCTCTTGTAGACCACCATCCGCCAGCACCCCCTCCAGAACTTGATCCTGGCATAGCGTTTTATGGAATCGGGGTGATTCAGGTGACAGACTGCCGCGTCAGGATTAAATACCATCTTAAGTCCTAATCTCGACATCCGATAGGAAAGTTCCGTATCTTCGTTGTTGGCCACAGGGAAACCGGTATCAAACCCCCCCATCTTCAGGAATATATCCCTTCTGAACCCAGCCGAGTACGTGTCAACCATATCAATGGAATCGGCTTTCTTCAGCATCTCAAACCTCTCTTCAAACTCCACCTGGGAAAACCTGGCAACAATACCGGCCTGCCCTGCCCTGTAAGCCCCTTTCACTGCTGCAACTTCCGGACTGTTAAAAGGCCTCACCATCTCTTCAATCCAATTGGCCTCCGGGACGCAGTCGGAATCGGTAAACAATATTATTCCCCCTTTTGCAGCCTCTACCCCCTTGTTCCTGGCAGTGGCCGGCCCCTTGTTCTCCTGCCTTATATATTTGACCGGATAGCGCCCCACTATCTCCCCGGTTTTGTCTGTGGAGCCGTCATCCACTAATATGACCTCGTAGAGGTCTTTAGGATAGTTCTGACCCGTAAGGGCCTCAAGGCACCTCTCAACGGTCCTTTCAGCATTATAGGCCGGAACTATGACTGATACGAACAGAGAACCCATCTAAGCAGCCTTTGCCTTTTCAATATCTGACCCCTTCAGCAGATACTTAAAGAAGGTCCTTCCCGCCTTCAATGTCCTCTTTATCTCCCGCGGATTAGTAACCATCTGCTTAAACTTGTAAAGGATATAGGACGGCCTTAGATAAAACCTCCGTCTTGCATCATCGCAGAACCTGACCAGCCCTTCAGAAGAAAGGGTCTCGGTGGATATAACGGTATTATGCAGCCCCTCCGGGGTAATCCACTTGGAAAAATCGGATGTGGCAATCAACCCCCTCTCCTGATACCAGGTGTATGCCTCAGTTCCGGGGTATATCATGACGGGATAGAACTGGACGGTGTCAGGATTTAACCGCATGGCCAGGTTAAGAGTCTCTTCCATTGTTTCCCTGGTTTCCCCTGGGAGTCCGACCATGAAACAGCCATGGATAAGAACGCCAGCCTTTCTGGCTTCAGCCATGAAATCCTCCATCTCCCTTATGGTTGTCTTTTTCTTCATGTTTTCCAGGATCTTCTGGCTTCCACTCTCAAACCCGACACAGAACGACCTTGTCCCTGCCGCCTTCATGACCTTCATAGTCTCGTAATCCAATCCTACCCTGGCATTGGCGGTCCAAGAGATCTTTATCCCCTTTTTGATGATAAGCTCCGAAAGCTCTTTGCATCGGTTCTTGTTCACAGTGAGAGTGTCGTCCTCGAAAAAGACGGCCCTGGCCCGGGGAAAGTTCTGGACGATGTATTCCATTTCGGCCACTACATTTTCCACACTCCTCCTGCGGAATCCTCTCCCCATAAGGGTTTGGGGATATACACAGAATGTGCAAGGGAAAGGGCATCCCCGGCTGGTGGTGATGGTCACCATCGGATAGAGGGCATTGGGATTAAAGTAATTCTCTATCTTGAGGAACCTCTTGTAAATCCTGCTGACGAAAGGTATCTGATCCAGGTCTTCGATATAAGTCCTTGGCTGTGTGCGAATAAAATCATTACCTTTTCTGAGACAGAGACCTGCCACATCATCAAGGGCCTTACGATCCCTCAGGGCAATGGCAAGGTCTCTTAAGGTGTAGTCGTACTCATGAATGGTTACGGCGCCAACCTTGTCGCTCAGCTTCAGGGTTTCCTCGGGAAGGGCCGAGACATGGGTTCCAACCAGCGCGATAAAAGCTGAAGGGATTTTTTCCTTAAGCCTTCCGGCCACCTCTATATCGTTATAGATACTGGGGGTGCTGGTATCCATCACTATAAGCCCCGGATCGAGCTTCCCCGCCCTTTCCAGGACATAATCCGGCTCATACCCATCCGCCGGCGCGTCTATCAAGTCTATTTCGAACCCTTCTTTATCGAGGACCGCAGCGGCGTATGACAGCCACATGGGAAAATAGAGGGTCCCGCTCTTTGTGACGGCAGGGCTCCTCTGGGGACGTGAGAATTTTTTAAGAAACGGGGGGTTTAGTAAAAGTATCTTCATATTTGTCAGGCTATCCTCCTTACTATTTCATCGTACTGTTTTAATTGCTCGGCAACGAAACCCAGGTTCCCTTCAAAGATTATGGCATTTTCAGGGCACACCATATAGCAGTAAAGACAATGGATACAGCCGTTGTCAACTTTTTCCAAATCTTCGGGAAGTTTGATGGACACAGGACAGTATTTATCACACCTCCCGCAATGGGTGCATTTGGACCAGTCCACCTTGAGACCCCGGCACTGCATATCCTCGTCGATAAAGACATCCTGTCTGAGACCCGTTTTATAAAGTATCTTCCCGCCGATCTTGGTGGAACACAGATAATTGAATGCCGTCGTGTTCCTGATGGCAAGGAAATATTTCTGACGTCTTGGATGATGGATGAAGGTGGCAAGAATCCCGGCCTTTGGTGGGGCGAATTCCCTCTCAAAGTCCTTGATATTCAGGGAGTTCACATATGAGTGGTGTTCTTTGGTCAGCCTTCCAAGCTCTTCGGCTACCCTCAGGGCAGCCACCTTTCGGTAATCGAACTTTGCGATCCTGCTGCATACCAGATCTATTAGGTACGGATCCCTTCCTGCAATAATAATATCCGTCTTTGCTGGAACACCCCTTGTGGGCCCCAGCCCTTCCATTGCTATCAGGCCATCCACTATGTGGAGGTCCGGTTTAATATACTCGTTTATGTGAAGGATATTCCTTGCAAGGCTCTTATGAGTCTTCTTCTTATTCTCCTGACCAATCAGACAGCCCATCATGTTTTTGAGGCAAACACTCATTCCAGCCTCAAAGTGGGTCTTGATTTTGGGGATGTTTATCAGGAAATCGGCCTCGACAATATCCTTTGCAACAGAGGCCTTTACACCGTCCTCAAACTCTACCTGGCGAGGCTCGGAGTAGTTCAGATCAATGACCTTGATGCCGTAATAATCGGCCAGGGCGTCTACCTTCAGCCTCGATATTACGCTTATACCATGCCTGTAATACCCGCTGTTGGTTCCCTCGCCTATCGTGATTTTGCTATACTCCCTCTCCTTCAATTCCTCGATTACTGCCGCAAGTAATCGTAGGTCGGTAGTATTTCCGGTAAGGGCGTTCATGTTGGCGTTGAGGTTGGGCTTGAGGAAGATGGAGGCGTCTTCTGATTTCGGGAGTATCCCCTCATGCAATCGGAACACCTCCGAAACCCTCTCCTTTATCTCCTTTAACCCTTCAGCCTTATTAATGTAAAGTTGCATACCCTTCCTATTTCTTTGATAACAAAACCTTTCTGACTGCTGAGATCACATCATCAACCGATATGTCCTTAATACACTGATTATAGTTTTTATAAAGACAAACGTCTTCGTCACAAGTATATCTGCAAGGGAAATCCCTTTCTACCACAATATGACCCTTACCGTACGGCTCCGTCTCAATGCTCTTGGATGGCCCGAATATTGCGACTATAGGGGTTTTCATAGCGGCGGCTATGTGCATGGGGGACGAGTCATTGCAGATAAAGAGGGAGCAATGACTTATAACACCTGCCAGTTCCCTCAATGTCGTCTTACCTGCCAGGACAACCGATCTGTTTTCCATCAACCCTTTTACCCTTTCCACCAAAGGCACTTCCTCAGGGGCGCCTGTGAGCAAGACAGTAGCTTCTATTTCACATATAATATAATCCGCCACCTTTGCATAACTCTCCTGAGACCAACACTTCAACTCCTTTCTTGAACCCGGGTGTATAGCAACCATGGGCTTATCCAAAGAAACCCCTTCCCCTTCTAAAATCTCTTTTACCCGCTTCTTTTCATCCCCTGTAAGATAGATGCCCCATTCGATATCCTTATCGATTTCACATCCTAGGAACCTTGCTATATCTAAGTGATACTCAACCCTGTGGTTTGTCCCTTTATAAGGAACTACATGCGTAAGCAGATACCCACCTCCCCCAATATTATAACCGACCTTGAACCTCGCCTTCAACGGCCAGACGAGAAGGAGTATCTCCCTGATGTCTCCCCTGGCCTCTATTACAAGATCAAACCTCTTTTCTTTCAATGTCTTGATAAATCTCAGATATTCCCTTTTAGTCGAGGGATAAAACCAGAAAGGGTCATAAACCAGAATATCATCCACATAAGGGTTGTTCCTCAAGACCCCGACCGCCTTTGTAGATGTAAGGAATGTGACCCTCGATCCCGGAAATCTTTCTTTTAAGGGCTTCAAGATGGGGATGGTCATCACCGCGTCACCTATGTAGGCAGTGCGAATGACAAGGATCTCTTTGATTTCTTCAGTCCTTATTTCCCCCACTTTTTTTAAACGCTGCGGGAAAAAGAGCAGATTCCCTATGAGGTCCGCCAGCATAGTGGCATAGAACTTTTTTTTGTTTATTATCTTGTATCTCAACCAAATATCTCAGAGTCGTTTTTTAAAAAATTAATTGCCCTGGAGCGAACCTGTCCAGGAAGTGCATATATCCGGGATATCGGGATATGTAATACTCAAGCCTTTTTACGAATTGTCCCGTGATATCAAGAAGGGCTTCCTCTCCGATTTTATCGGAAACAACCGGTTTTTCAATAATTATTTTATATAAATAACCGTTCTCACCTGGTGTAACAAACATGGGGATTATCGCCGCACCGGTTTTTTGGGCCAGGATAGCCGGTCCCAAAGGGAACATCACCGGCTGCCCAAACAGGCTAAAGACCTTGTGTCTTCCGACATGCCTTTCAGTACCACTCCCGTCACCTGTTATCATGGTTATCCCGTTATCATTCAACCATCGGAATGCTCCCCTAATGAAGGAATCAGCCTTGATTATCTCTGCCGGTATCATGGACTCATATTTCATCCTTAGCCTGAAGGCAACATTTCTGCCTATCCAGCTTAACCCTTCGTCTGAGGGAAGTCCTATCTGCTTCATCCTGTACCCGAGCCTGGCAAGGGTCACCAAAGGGAAATGGACAGGCCCAAAGTGGCCGTGGACAAGAAGGACGCCCTTCCCGAATTTAAGGGCCTCATCGAGATGCCCCAATCCTTCAATATCAATAAACTTCTCGACCTCTTTGATGCCAAATCTCGGGAATATAAATATGAGGAGACGGTCTATATAATGGTTCCTGAAATACTCCCTTACTGCCCGCGTGTTCCAGTCGCAGTCTATAGAGGTATCGTTCCTGAGGGCGCTGAGATTCCTCTGGATAACCCTTTTTTTACCCCTGGACAGACCGTAGTGCATATCCCCCATGGTCCGCAACGCCGCGATCCCCCATCTAACAGGCAATATCAGTATCAACCATCTTAGGGGGTACCAAACCACAAGCCTCAGTAAATCACGGGATATCCTTTCATTTACTACCATCTCTACTTGCCTTTAAGCCTGAGCGCTACATTGAATATCTTTTCGATATACCTGGTGCCTGGGTTTGTATAGTAGACAGGATACAGGAGGTCTTCCCCTCCTCTTATAAAGCCATCTTTCAAAGCTATCTGATATAGCTTTGTATTGGGCTCCACGCGGATGGAGTTAAACTCAAAATGTACCCGCCTTCCCATCTGCATCTTGGCCTTGAAAAAGAAGGCAACAATACCCAAGAACGCCGAAAGACTCTGACCAGGAGGATTTTTGAAAAAGTTGTAACATACCTCAAACCCGTCCATTCCCTGCTTACTACCTGCAGGGACAAGTTTTTTAAGTATCCCGTAAGACCTCAGGATGTCGGCCTTTGTGATATTTTTTTCGAGCCTTTTTAAGACGGTATCCGAAAAGCCGTCCGGCGAAAGGATGACCTTGTTACATCCAGCCTTTACTGCCAGCTCTAAAAACTCCTCAGAAAGTTCTTTCTCGCTGAACCAGGCCGACCACTTTACCTTAAGCCCCCGGCGGATGATCTCATTGCATATCTCTTCGCATGTCTCACGGGGATATTGAATACCGAATCTACAAACGTGAATGTATCAACCCCATGCTCATTTTTGATGGACTCGATCTCGTCCACTATCATTCTTGGGTTGCGAAACCGGTATTTCGTGCCATTCAAAAAGCCATATATGCAGTAGACGCACTTTAAGGCACATCCCCGCTTTGTCTCGATCCCTATAGCCTCCGGGATTGACCGATACCGATCTGGCGGCAAGAGGCTTCTGTCAGGCAAGGGCACGATGTCCAAGTCTGCCTGGTCAGCGGAACCGGAAAAGAGAACCTCGCTTCCCTTTCTATAAAAGACCCCTTTTACCTTCCAGGGCTCTTCGATATTATCCAGCAGGGCCGGCATTACGGTCTCCCCCTCAAGGAATACCCCTATATCAATCCTCGGCTCATCCTTCATGATTACCTTGGCAAACATGGAGAATCCTGACCCCCCAACTATGATCTTTGCCCCGGCGGTGGCTGTCCTGATGGTGTATATAACCTTCTTGAAATGCTCGTAATAGAAGACCACCTGTCTCTTGTTTGTGGAGTCTATGTTCCTAATGGATATTCCGACTACATCCGGGGAGAAGCTCTCAATGGTCTCTTTCAGATCTTCGAAGGGCCTTTCATAGACATTGGGGTCAAAAAGACGCAGTTCGTGGTCCGGGAGCACACTGCTAATGCATGCCAGCCCCAAAGGATAGACCGGCGGCTCATTTCCGCCAAGATACGATTGGACCAATAGCAATTTCACCCCGTTAGAAGCCTCCTCTCTCAAAGACAATCCACACCAGAAGCAAACTGTTCACTAACAATGAGCTTCTAACGGGGTCCATATAGGTATTCCAGCCAGTTTCTTGGCCGTCCTGTAAGTATTCCTGAGCCCCGTGTAGAACCATTTGAATACCGGCTTCATTGGTTTGCTGTTGAAGATATCCACTGTGGGAGAGCTTAGCAGGAACTTGAGCAAAGGACTGGGAAATCTCCCGTTTCTGGACAGAATAATAAGGAGATTTAGATAGCTTGGATCCCGCATTGTATAGCTCTTTTCGTATATCTGCTTCTTTTCGTCCCGGATCATCCCGTCATTTTTGGCCATTTCGTACAATTTGGTCCCCGGGTAGAGGACGAGGGAGAAAGGTTGAAGATGAAACGGCTTCGGGATCCGGGCGATCAGCTTAAGGCTTTCTATCTTGTCTTCGTCTGTTTCATAGGGGACATCGAGGATAAAGTCGTAGCTGGGCGGGAACATCCTGTCCTTGTATTTGTTTATAATGTTAAAGGCCTTCATGAGCCGCTCGTTATTCATCTGCTTTCTATTAAAGAGCTCCTGTATCTTCGCGCTCCCGGTTTCCACACCCATCTGCAGATAGACCAGTCCGGCATCGACCAGCATCTCCATCTTTTCTTCCGATATGGTCATAAGACTGGCCAGGCAACTGAAAGGGAGGTTTATCTTTTCCTTGTATTCCTTGCAGAACTCTTCCAAGTTCTTCTTTGGACGGGCAAAGAATGCGTCATCCGATATCCAGATAAAACCCACGTAAGGTAGGTTCTCTTTGACCCAAAGGAGTTCGTCTATGACGTGAACTGTGGAGCGCCAGCGAAGGTAGTTTTCGTTGTTGTACATCCCCTTCAGTGTATCATTTATACAATAGGTGCACTTGTGGGAACATCCTCGACCGGTCATGGTCTGGTATCCAGTCTTCTTCAGATATCCCGATAATACAGTTCCCCTTTCGAGGTATTTCTTGATCAGATCGTATGTCAGGGGTTTTATCTTTCCTTCATGCAGGATGTGTTGTTCCTCAGGAGAATAGTCAGGTCTTGGATAGACATCAAGGTCTCGGGAAAGGTTTCTTGGCAGGTTCCTGACAATGTCCCCGTTTTCCTTTACCCAAATATTCCTTACATCGCAATATGATTCGCCTTTCTCCATCCTGCTTACGACCTCAAGGACCGCTTCCTCACCGTCGCCCACGCATACCATATCGGCATGTTCCAAAGA
>Ga0315294_10007781_pt1 | contig 11762 bp, 12 predicted proteins | sample YL17G13_40_MG_FD_203626 | JGI IMG/M metagenome (GOLD analysis project Ga0315294, IMG submission 203626) | Sediment microbial communities from Yellowstone Lake, YNP, Wyoming, USA - YL17G13_40 | ecosystem: Environmental > Aquatic > Freshwater > Lake > Sediment | place: USA: Wyoming | collected...
TCCCACCAGTTCGACATTTCCTCCTTCAATGTGATCGGTCACAAAAACGGCAAAAATCGGGTTTATTAAACCCCATCCCGAAACAATCAAAACATCGGAAAAAGTCAGGATTTTAATAAGATTGTTAACTTTCATAAATTAAATTGGTTGGCCGCCCTTTCCACTCCCTTCTTAAGAATAAGCTCCATCGCCTCCTGGGCTTTTTTAACCGCTTTCTTAATTTTACTCTTTTCTCTTTCCTCAAATTCGGAAAGAACAAACTTTTCCGTGCTGATTTTTTTGTCACCGCCGATTCCCACTCTAATTCTAACAAAATCATTGCTCCCGAGGGTTTTGATAATTGAATCAACTCCCCTATGCCCGGCCGAACCGTGGCCGACGGTAATTTTGATTTTTTCAAGCGGCAAATCGATATCGTCATGAATAACATAAAGTCCAAAAGTTGAAACTTTAAAAAAACGCATCATTCTACTGACGGCTTCGCCGGAAGCATTCATGAAAGACGAGGGCTTAATCAGCACCAAATCTTTATCGACTTTAGCCATCAAACAATTAAATTTCTTGTTTTCTTCCCAAACGGATCTGTCAACCGAAGTTAATTTTTTAAGCAGTAAATCAACGACCTTAAATCCGATATTATGCCGGGTGTTCTCAAATTTAGCTCCAGGATTCCCCAGTCCTACAATCAATATCATTTCAAAATCCCCCTTACTTCCTCATCCGTAATTTGCTCGAAATTTTGATAAAACTGCCCTACCGAAAAAAACATCTCCGGCGCTTCCAGATAAATCACCCGGCCAAATTTTCCTTTTAATTCTGTCAGCGTCTCTCTGGCAATAACCGGAACCGCCAAAATAATCTCTCTGGGGCTAAAATTTTCAACCACCGCAACTGAGGCCCTAACTGTCGCTCCGGTGGCCACTCCGTCATCGACAATGACTACCATTCTCCCCTTTAAATCCGTCAACATTTTTCCTTTTCTAAAAAAATTTGTCTTGTCTTCAAGTTCCAACAGTTTTTCTTTAACGATTTTTTGTTGGTATTCAACCGGGATCTCCATCCTTTCACAAATTTCTTTTTCCCAAACTACCACACCCCCCTCACCAACCGCCCCAATCGCCAGCTCGGAACTTTCAAGAGAAGGAATTTTTTTTATCACCAAACAGTCCATTGGAATTCCCAAAGTTTTACTGATTTGGCTCCCGACAACAATCCCCCCCCGGGGAATCGCCAGCAAAAATACCTCACGCAACTCCTGAGGCGATAACTCCTCTTTAAGCCGGCCAGCCAGCTTTTTCCCGGCTTCAATACGATCTTTAAACATTGTTTTTACTTATTAACCTGCTTTTCCGCGATGTCTCCCACCACCGGAAGTTTAAAATGCTCCCCCTGATAAGCCTTAATTAAACAAACCAGCCAACCGACAAAACCCAGTAAACCCAAAATCGGCATCAAGCTCCAACCGATAAATGGAATTCTTCCCAGAAAGATTGAGAGAATATTCAAACTACCGAAAAAGATAATTGACTGCATTGCATGAAAACGGATCTCTTTGTCTTCTTTTTCGCTTAAAAAGAAAACCAATCCCGACACCCACCCGGCAACATAGGTTAAAGCGCAGGCGGTTCTTTTATCAAGCCCGAATGTATATTTTTTGGCAACCGTACTTCCTTCTACCATATTTCTTCACCCCCTTTCTCTAGTCTTAACTATTAAACTGCATTTCATACATTTTTTCCACTTCTTTTATGGTAGTCACCTGGTTGGCAGCCCTATCGTCCCGAAATCTTATTAAGCGGGGAAATCTTAACGCCAAACCGGCCGTGTGGATAGGGCTTTTGGTAATGTTATCCGCTTGGATCTCCACCACAACTGCCGGTTTAAGCCAAATATCCGGCTCCTGGTTTTTCTCAACCGAAAACTCACCGGGTTTTTCTTTAATTTTTAATTTTTTACTCCTTTTGTTCAATTCTTTGAACTGTTCATCGGAAAGCCCTGTACCGATATTGGTAACCGTCACGAATTTGTCGTTTTTTCTGACACCAACTAAGAAAGAACCGACTCCAAAGCCGGCCCTCTTTCCTTTTCCGCGGGTAACGCCCATAACCAGACAGTCAATCGTGTCCGCCAGCCCGCCGCCTTTTTTAGTCATTTCCTGTTTTAATTTCACCCAATGAAAACCCCTTCTCCCCGGCTCATAAGCCGATTGCCATTTCTTGGCCACAATCCCCTCAAACCCGTTTTTAATTTGCTCATCATGATATTCTCTCAATTTGTCTGAATCACCAGTTACTATCTGCGGGGAAAGACGGATTGTCCGGCCTTTGGGAACAATTGTTTGAACCAAAATTTTCCTTCTTTTTTCAAACGGCACCTTAATAAGGCCCTCCCCGTCTTTATATAAAATATCAAAAACAAAATATTTAAGGGGGATTTCTTTTGCAGTTGAAGCAATATCGTGTTTCCTTTTTCTTTTAATCGTTTCCTGAAAAGGAAGATATTTTTTGGTTTTTGGATCAAATCCCAATCCTTCGCCGTCAAAAATCGCCTCTTCTGCCTTAACTTCTTTTTTTAAAGCCTGAACAATGTCGGGAAACATATGGGTGACATTCTCTAAATTTCTGGTAAAAATCCTTATCCCAAGCTTGCTTAAATGAACCTGTAAACGCGTTCCGTCATATTTCGGCTCAACCGCGATTTTTCCCAATTTTTCCACGATTTCTTCCGTCGTCCCTATTCTTTGACATAAAGCCGGCATTATCGGTGTCCCAAGTTTTGGTTTTATTTTTTCAAGTCCACCGATACCCTTATTGGCTTTTATGTTTCGGGCGATTTCACCGACATCGGCAACAACGTTGTAAGCATCCTCTACCGGCAGCCTTAAACTTTTGTCTCCAGCGGTCATCCAGGAAAGGCCGTCAAGAATCGTCATTTCCGAAAAGCCAAGCCTCATTTTACCAAGAGGAATTCTTACCACATACCGGACGCCCAGTCCATCCAGTTTTTCAAGGAGAGAGGCCATCTTGTCAATTTTTCTCTCAACACTTCCCTTCCCTGCCTCATCGGCAATCACCAGCAGTTCTTTATAAACCCAAAGTGTTTCGTAATCACCTTTTTTTTTGACTTCTCCAAACAACCATTCTTGCTTTTTTCCCTTAAATTCTTCTTTAAATTCTTCCGCCACTAAACCCAAATCTCCTTTTTCTTTGTAACGCCGAAGGACTCTTTCCTGCTTGATTCCGAAAGCTTTCGCTACCGCTCTTTGCATCATTTTTTCCGCCATCTGAAATTCAAGACCGCGATAGGAGGGTAATAACCGGCCCAAAGAAAGATAACAAATCTTATCAATCTCCTCTTCTCCCGCCTCTGAAAACAATTGCGCCAAAATTTCCGTTATTTTTAGACGGGAAGTATTTTGTTCTAGCAGAAAAAAGTATTGCGTAAGCTTTTTAAAAGTCATTGAAATTTTTACTTCAGAACATATTTGGCGGCTTTTCTCGACCCTTTTTTCCGAATCAATTTTTGTTTTATCAAGATTGAGAGCTCCCTTAACACCGTGTCTTCGGAAATCATGGGAAGCAACGGTTTTAACTCTTTCATGGTCGCCTCTTTTCTGGCCTCAATATATTCCACAATTCTCATTTGTCTATCATTTAAAGCCAGTTGTTTGCCCCCCAGGCGTTCTTTGACTTTGTCATCCAAAGAAATTTTCCTAACCTTTTCTTTAATTTTCGTCAGTTCGATTGCCAACCCGTTGGTAAAAAATTCAACCCAACCGGTCAAATCTCTTTCATAAAAATTATTTTCATCGGTCCGGTCGGTTTTACGGAGGGCTTCGTAATAATCAAAGGCATTCTTGTCAAAATATTCTTCCAGAGAAAACAGCCTCTTAATATCATAGCCCTCGGTAAACAAAATCAGGGTGGCAAAACCTCTGGCCGTCCGTCCGTCGCCGTCGGTAAAAGGATGAACGGAAGAAATCACATAATGGGCAACCGCGCTTCTCAAAACCGGATTAACTTCTCTCCCTTGAGACGAATTAAGCCAGAAGAGAAATTCTTCAATCAAGAGATTAATCTCGCTTGCCGGCGGCGGCCGGAAAACAACCTCACCGGTTTGAGCATTTCTTAAAACCACTTGAACCTTTCTGAATTTTCCTCGTTGGTCTTCAGCCACAAGTTTGTTAACGGCAAGGGAATGAATTTTTAAAATCTGTTTTACCGAATACTCAAGAGATTTTTTCTTTGTGGTTGCCGGTCCAATCTCTTTGTCCAAATAGTCAAGCACTTCCCGATAATTTATTACTTCTTGGATATCTCTTTCGCCGGCAACGATTTGCTTTCCTTCCAAGACATTCTCCGCTTGGGTAAAAGACAACTCGTTTCCTTCGATATGGGTTCCATGATGAATCGTGGCGGTTTCCGCCTCCTTCTGAAATTTTTTTTCATAAGCCGGGATCAAGGGGGAATTATTGATTACCTCCCGGCAGGCCTCAATAACGCCAATATTTTGAAGAGTTTTGTTGGTAATTGTAAATTTTGGAAAGTACATTACCTCAATAATACAACAAATTGATGATATTCACCCCTTTCAACCATTCTTTTCCCACCATCCCCAAATCGGCCGTGGTAATGATTGTCTGATGGCCGGCGATTAAATCAAAAACGATTTTTCGGTGTAAAACGTCAAGTTCCGAAAAAATATCATCCAGCAACAGTATTGGTAAACCGCTTGCTTTTTCTTCAATAAAAGCCAATTCCCCCAATTTCAGCCACAAAATTGCCAGCCTTTGTTCTCCCCTCGATCCATAAACAGCCAAATCCCGTTCTCCGTCCAGTTTGAAATTTGCTCGCCTCGCTTCGCGGTCGAAGTGGGAAATTTGAAATTTGAAATTGTCGCGGTGCGGTCCAACCAAAGTTACTCCAGCCGCTATTTCTTCAGTGGAATATTTCGCCAATCTCTCCTCCGAAATCGCGCTGGGATCGTATTCAATCAAAAATTGCTGTAGTCCGTAGTCTGTAGAGGGTAGACCATTAATAAAGTCAATAAACTCTGCTCTTTTCTTGGTTATGTAATTTCCATTTTTAATTAGAAGTTGATTCCAAAAATAAAGCCTTCGTCTGTCAACTACTTGGGTTTCTTTCATTTCCTCAAGCAGCCGATTTCTCGACCGCAAACCTTTCTCGTAAGACAAACTTGCCCGCAAATATTCCCTGTCAACCGAGGCCAAAACCACTTCCAAATACCGCCGGCGCAGTCCCGGAGAATCGGTTACCAATTCCAAATCTTCTGGCCCGAAATAAACCGCTCTCAAGTTTCCCAAAAAATCCGCCTGCCTTTTCCCGACTCCGTTAACCCGGTATTTTTTCTTGGCCGTCTTTTCACCGCCGACCTCCCCCGCCGTCAATACAATTTCCAATCTTACTTCGCCCTCCACATTTCCCGTAATTCTCGCTATCTCTTCCCCATACCGAATCGCCTCTCTTTCCACCAACTTCACCCGAAAACTCCGGCCCGTAGCCAAAAAACAAATCGCCTCCAAAATGTTCGTCTTGCCAGCGGCATTTAAGCCGACAATCAAATTTATTTTATCCGAAAATTCAAATACTTTTTTTGAATAATTACGAAAATTCTGAAGATTAAGCTTTTTTAGAATCATTTTTGGCACTTCTCACAGTAGAACGTTCCTCTTCCGCCTAGGGCTATCCGTTTAATAGTCCCCCCGCATCTCGGGCATTTTTGGCCGGATTTACCATAAACCAAAATATAATTTTGATGGGTCCCTTTTTCGCCGGTAATTTGCCGGTAAGCTTCATCTTCATCTGAACTACCTTTATGTTCAATTGATTCGTTTAAAACCTTAATAATGCAGTTTCTTAAATTACTTATTTCTTCAACCGTTAAAGAATTACTTGGTCTATTTGGTAAAATTCCGGCCATAAATAATGCTTCGTTGGCGTAAATGTTGCCCACTCCCGCCAATTTTTCCTGATCCATAATCACCAATTTTACCGGCTTTTTAGTTTTATTTAGAATATTTATAAAATATTCCAAACTAAATTCTTTTTCATCATTGGCTTCAGGACCTAATTTGTCCTCCCCAATTTCTGAAATATTTTTAATCACTTTAATCCAGCCAAAAATGCGAAGATCATTAAAATAGAGTTTTCCTCCGTTATCAAAAGAAATACTGACCCTCGTAAACTTGTTGGGCAATTCTCTAACTTCGAAAGGTCCATCTTTTTGATCTTTGATCTTTGATTTTTGATTTTTTTTCTGGTAAATAAGCTGTCCTGTAAGTTTAAGGTGAATCGCCAAATAAATCCCGCCCTCCAACTCAATAATGGTAATTTTCGCCCTTCTTCTTACTCCGATTATCTTTTTTCCCTTTATTTTCTCCGAGTCACCCAAAAAACTCTTTTTTGTCAACACCTCAACCTCGTTTATTCTCAAACCCTTCAAAACGTTATCGAGTTGTAATCTGATAGTTTCGACTTCCGGCAACTCAGGCATATTTTTCGACAAAACCAATAATCTCTTTTTTAAATCTCTCTTTTGAAAATTTTTCCGCCCGTTTACGGCAACTTCTTGATTTTATTCCCCTCACAAATCCCTCAAATCCTTTCAAAACCCCCACTAAACTCTCTACTGTCGCTTCTTCTACAAAAACCCCTGTCTTGCCTTCGACCACCGTTTCCTGGTAACCGCCCCCACGGTAAGCAATTACCGGCGCTCCCCCCGCCATCGCCTCTACCGGTGTAATCCCAAAATCCTCATCTTTAGCCATAACTATGAAGGCTTTGCAATCTGCCATCAGTTTAAACTTTTCCTCATCACTCACTCTTCCTAAAAACTCAACCGTCAATCCCGATATTGATTTTAAATAATTTTCCTGCGTCCCGCTTCCGTAAATTTTCAAAGGCATTTTCAATTCATTACAAGCCTTTATGACCAGATCAAAATTCTTCGCCTGCTCCAACCTTCCCCCGGTTAAAAAATACTTTCGTCCCCCACTGCCCTCAAACCCCCCAAATCCCTCAAGTAAATCTACTGGCGGGTTTACTACCACTGCCTCTCTTCTGTAAAACTTTTTTATCCTAAGCTGTACCTCTTTGCTATTGGCAATAAACCAGGTTACTTTTTGCGCTCTCTCAAAATCATACATCCGCATAAAATGATTAACGATCAAGGCATAAAATCGGACATACCAGTGTTTTTTCCAATTTCGGGAAGTTTCATAACCATAAAGATAGCGCGGGGGTGTATGGCAATAACAAATCTCTTTTGTTTTCCCACCGGTAAATCCTTTAGTAATCGCCCAGCTGGCCGAGGAAATGACCAAATCATAATTTTTAAAATCAAAACTTTTCCAAATTACCGGTAATAAAAAGCGCAAGGGACTGATCAGCTTGTCGGCAAAAGGCAGCCTCCCAAACCAACTCTCAACCACCACCGTATCTTTAAAAACCCTACCGGCACTCGAATTTTTAACGTAAAACACCGTATAAATCGGCGCCTCCGGGAATATTTCATGCAAGGCCAGCAAAACCCGCTCTGCTCCACCGTACTCCTTAAGATAGTCGTGCACCAACGCTACTTTCATTTCATTATTTTTGATATTTGACATTTGATTTTTGATCTTTTATAATGCTTCCCGCTGTACGCTGATTTTTGCGTTAACAGTCGGTCCCGCCTCTGGCGGGATCTTTTTTTGGTTAAAATAAACTTTGTTGGTTCTTATTTTCCCTTTGCCTCGCCGAATCCTGATGCACATTGGGAGAAGGCGGGCCTCCTAATCTTCCCACTAAACTCCTGAAACCAAGCTCTTTAAAAAAGGCTTTAACTTTTTCTTTATCATAATCTCTGGCAACACAATCTTTCAAATCAAGACTGACAGGCACATCAGTTAAGGTTTTTGCCAACTTTTTGGACAACACCGCACTCTCCGCACCCAGTGCCAGTTTATCAAGAACGGTTTTACTTTCTATTTCCCCCAGCTTTCGATAAACACCCTCAATTGTCCCAAATTTTTCCAGCAAGGCGGTGGCGGTTTTCGGCCCGATGCCCGGCACGCCCGGATAATTATCCGCCTGATCACCGACCAACCCTTTGTAATCTGCAATCTGTTCGGGCAGGACTCCCATCTTTTCTTTTACTTCTTCAACTCCGACTATCTGCCCCTCCGAAAGTCCACGGGTGGGCATATACAATTTAACCTTATCATCCACCAGTTGCATCAAATCTTTATCTCCGGTGACAATAATCGTCTCCAAATTTTGCATTTTACGTTTCGCCAGTGTCGCTATCACATCATCCGCTTCGTAACCGTCAAGTTCGACAATAGGAATATTAAAAGCCCTCACCAACTCATGCACTTTTTCTATTTGCCCGGCCAGCTCGGAATCCATTCTCGGCCGATTGGCCTTGTAACCGACAAATTCGCTGTGCCGGAAATTTGGCGCCGCCGTATCAAAAGCCACGGCTAAATACTGCGGGTGAAGGTCAGAAAATATTTTAAAAAGCATTAAGGAAAACCCATAAACTGCATTCACCAGCTCACCGTTTCTGGTCGTCAACGCCGGCAGGGCATGATAAGCACGGTGAAGTATCGCGTTCCCGTCCACCAAAACCAATCTCTGTTTTTCCTCCACAAGGCTATTTTAGCACAACCCGTCTCCCTTCAGGTTACAAATCCGGAACCATTTTGACGCAGGATACTCTTCTTGCATCCTGACATGTCATCAAACTATTTATAACCGATTTAAACTTAAATATCTCCATTTTGTTTCCTGGCAGTCCCTCCACTTCTCTTATCCGTATCTTCTCAAGTCCATTTATTAAAGTAGTCAGTTCTTCCGATCTCATAACGCCTGTCAACATCGATGTCGCCTTAAGACAAACATTTTCTAAATACCAATCAGGAGGAACTCCTGCAAGGAAATACGATGCTTCACGCCACACCTCTTTCAAAAAAAGTTCCGGATTTTCCAAAAAACTATTTTTCTGATTTACAAGATTAACCATTCTTTTATTCCATTCTTTATCGGGATCTTTTTGTTCGCAACTCATTTTTTTCACCTCCTTCCTTTCTCGTAAAAAATTTATAAATCCATTGGCATCACTGGCGCTGTGTTTTTCTTTAAAACAGATGCTTCTCTTGATTCGCTTATGGATTCTAAATTTCTCAATATCTGTCTCGTAAAAGCAGTAACTTTCCCGTCAAGAGGGTCGCAAGAATGATGTTCTTGATCTTCCAATTCTCTTCTGACCCCTTCCAATAAAACTCTCAATTCTTCCCTATCCATTCCGGCAACCATTTTCCCAACAACAAAACTAACTGCCTCTTCTTCCGGGATCCCTTGTTTCTCAAAGTCACCAGTTATTGTAAAAACTTCATGGTCAAATTGAAAGGGGTCTCTAACCACTCGCTCTTTAGCTCTTTTCCACCAATTAGGTTCTCTTTGGGAAACTTTTTCTTTCTCCATATTTTCCTCCTTTAAAAATTTTACTAACTTAACCAAAAAACCGCCCTCTCGGGCAGTTTTAAAATATCTGGTTAATCCGCTCGCAATCCGCGAAAATCCCAATCATTTCATTAATTTTTTAAATTCGTCTTCTTCAAGAGTTTCTTTTTCGATTAGGGCCTTGGCGATTTTGTCAAGCTTATTTTTATTGTCTTTCAAAATTTTTTGCGCCGACTGGTGAGCATTATCGGTAATTTCTTTTATTTCACGATCGATTTTCGCCTGCATTTCCGGTGAAATATTATTTGGTTCAAACCAAGCCTTACCGCTGTCATCTCCATTCATTTGCGGACCTAAAAATACCGGCCCCAAACTGCTCATACCGAAATTTATCACCATCGCTCTGGCAATTCGGGTTGCCTGGGAAATATCATTGGCGGCACCGGTAGTCATCTCGTTAAAAATCAGCTCCTCGGCCGCCCGTCCGCCAAACATCACCTGTATTTGCTCAAGTAGCCGGGTTTTGGTTTCGTGGGAACGGTCTTTCAAGGGCGCAATCAAAGTATGGCCCAAACTCATTCCCCGGGCCACGATGGAAATCCGGTGCACCGGATCCGTCTGGGGTGAAAAAAAACTGACAATCGCGTGTCCTGCTTCGTGATAAGCGGTCATTTTTTTATCCTCATCTGATTGCAGTCTTTTCCTTTCCGGTCCAAGTTTCACCTTCACCGCCGATTCCTCAAGATCTTTTTCGTCAATTTCCTTTTTGTTCAAACGGGCCGCGGATATCGCCGCCTCATTAAGCATATTTTCCAAGTCGGCCCCGGAAAAGCCGACCGTTCTTTTAGCCGCCTTTTCCCAATTTACCTCTTTGCTGAATTTTTTGTTGTTGGCATGAATTTGTAAAATCGCCTTCCTTCCTTCCAAATCCGGCATATCCAAAACCACCGTCCGGTCAAATCTTCCCGGCCGTAATAAAGCGGGGTCGAGCAAGTCTACCCTATTGGTAGCGGCAATAATCATCACATTGTCATTCGGGGTAAATCCGTCCATTTCCACCAAAATCTGGTTTAGTGTCTGCTCCCGCTCGTCGTGTCCGCCCATAAACCCAGCCCCTCTCTGCCGGCCGATAGCATCAATTTCGTCAATAAAAATAATTGCCGGCGCTGCTTTTTTAGCCGTCAAAAAAAGATCCCGGACCCGGCTCGCACCCACACCCACCAGCATCTCCATAAACTCACTCCCGGCCATGGAAAAAAAGGGCACCCCCGCTTCTCCGGCGACGGCCTTCGCAAGGAGAGTTTTGCCGACCCCTGAAGGCCCAACCAACAACGCTCCTTTAGGTGTACGCGCACCCAGAGCGCGGTATTTTTGCGGATGCTTTAAAAAATCAACCACTTCCTCAAGTTCTTTTTTTGCTTCATCGACGCCGGCCACATCTTTGAAGGAAATTGCCTGCTTGCCTTTGGAAAAAACTTTTGCCCGGGATTGGCCGAAAGAAAAAATACTATCCTGCGCACCCCTGGCCTGGCGGAAAATATAAAAGAAAAATACCCCCATTAATATTAAAGGCAAAAGTGTTCCCATAATATCTGACAATATTTTAAACGCGGTTTGGTCGACCACTTTAATTTCAACCGATTTGGGATCAATCCCCGCCGTTTCAAAGGTTTTAACCAAACTTTCCCCGGTCTCTTTGCGGGTAGAATAGATTTTTTCGTCCTTATAAGTCAGAACCAAACGGTCACCGTCAACCACGATTTTTTGCACCCGGTTCTCTTTTACATCAACCAAGGCCTTGCTTAAATCAATTTCTTCAGCGGTAACTCCCGGGCGGAAAAGAGAAGACAAAAAGGAAAGAGAAAAAAACAAAACCAGCGACCAAATAACAATATTTTTAAGAGAAAAGTTAAACTTCAACTCAATTTTCTTGGCCTTTTTTTTGCCTATAGGTTGTTTTTGGTCAACCGACTGCTTGGGTATCGGCCTTATCAGTCTCATAATAGGGAATTTTATCATTTATTGCCTAATTTAACCAACCCCATTTTTTCTTTAACCTCCAGGAGAGTTTCTTGAGCGATTTTGGAGCAATATTCTTTACCCTCTTCGAGAATGTCTTCCACCAATGAATAATTATCTTCATAATATTTTCTTCTCTCTTGAACCGGGGCAAGTTCGTTGTAAATTGCCACCGCTAAATTATCCTTTAGTCGGTCGTATCTTATTCCTTCGTGCAAATACTGCTCCGCATATCCCCTATATACCCCATCTCCCTCAAACAACTTAACTAAAGTCAGC
>Ga0315294_10007782_pt1 | contig 11762 bp, 9 predicted proteins | sample YL17G13_40_MG_FD_203626 | JGI IMG/M metagenome (GOLD analysis project Ga0315294, IMG submission 203626) | Sediment microbial communities from Yellowstone Lake, YNP, Wyoming, USA - YL17G13_40 | ecosystem: Environmental > Aquatic > Freshwater > Lake > Sediment | place: USA: Wyoming | collected...
CTTATTATACACTAAACCGTAACCCAGTTGTTGCAAAATCTCGTCCTCGGTCTGGTGCATTTTCTTGGCCTGGTCCCCTGTGGCATCGTCGAACCCGAGGTTGTGCAGCAAACCATGGGTTATGTAAAGTGCCAATTCAGCTTCACCCGAATGGCCTCGCAAATTCGCTTCTCTGACAGCCATCTCGCCGTTGACTACAAGCTCAAATAACTTGGGCGATTGCGGTTCCCGGTCATCAGACAGGTCGAAACTCAAGCAATCCGAAGTCCGGTTGCAGTTTAGAAACTCCTTGTTTACTTTCCGCATTTGGGCATCGTCAACTATTGCGATACTGACTGTTACCTTCGAGAGTCCGAAACACTTGCAGATAGCTCTGACTAACTTTTTAAGTTTAGATAAAGAGATGTCGATGTTTTCGAAATTCTTCGTGATGTGGATAACTATATTATGATGTTGTCTGCCGGAACTCATATAGTTAATCGCGGTCTTGTTTAAGTTGTTCAGGTGAAGATTGTAGGTTTTGGGGCAGGTCCGGTGCTTTCGGATATGCAATTCGGCCGTGATAGTGTGCTGTAAGGGTCTTTGATATACTTGCCTCTATCTGACTTAATTCCCGCAGAGACAAGTCACATTCGTCGAATTGGCTGTCCTGCAGACGCTTCATAGCCATATTGTGCACCACCGCTTCTATCTTCATTGGTGTTACCTCAGGCAGGCTTCTGACGGCCCCTTCCACGGTATCGGCCAACATTACAATTGCGGCCTCCTTTGTTCGAGGCTTCGGGCCGGGATACCTGAATTCACTCTCAGAAGGCTCATCAACAGTTTTTAGTTTTGAGTCTTTAATTTTTAGTTTTTTGGCCTGGTCGTAAAAAGGTTCAACCAGCGTTGTGCCATGGTGGGTTTCGATAAATTGCAAGAGTACGCTGGGCAAACCATACTCTTTGGCCATTTCTATCCCCTCCTTAACATGGCCTACAATAATCAGTTGACTCATTGCAGGCGACAGCTCCTTATGCTGACTGCTCAAGCCCATCTCATTCTCGACAAAGTAGCGGGCCTTGTTAATCTTGCCGACATCGTGGTAGTATGCACCGACCCTGCACAGAAGTCCATTACGCCCAATTGTCTCAGCAGCGGCTTCGGCAACCGAACCTATTAGCAGACTGTGGCTGAATGTGCCGGGCGCTTCCATAGCAAGTCTTTTCAATAACGGTTGATTGGCATCGCTGTAGTCCAACAGTGTCATGCTCGTCGCTATTCGGAAGATTTTTTCGATAAGTGGAAGCATACTCTGGATAAGCAACCCCACCAGAAAAGTAACCCCCGCATGATAACCGGCGTTGCTGAAGACATGTCTTGGCTGTGGCCTTTCCATCAACAAGCTCAAAGCCATCGCTGTTATGAACACCATTGCTGCCGCCAAGGTAATGACCTCGAGCAGTTTCATCCTTGTTCGGATTTCTCTCAAGAAGAAACAGCAGGGCATAACACCGGCAGCCATCGTCAAAAACAAACTTATATTCCTCAGTTGATACTCGTCAATTGGTAATTGGTGATTGGTAATTGGTGATTGGTAATTGGTGATTGGTCCTGCGGCGAAACAGGCCAACAGACAATAAAATATACCCATACCTATTGCGAAGCGCTGCTCATAGGCAATTGTCAAAATAATGGCTGCTATAACGGCGGTTGCGGTAGCCCCGTATGTATGGTTGAATAACAACGTGACGATTTTGGTTGCAGCTAACAATAAAATAAATAGGCCGACCATTGCCGAGGCTCTGGCGTGGTTCTTTATCAATCGCTTTTGGTATTGCTGAATGTAGAAAGCTGCGGCAAGACAGACCAGCACCACTATAACAGTTGTTAATATTAAGTCTAAATAGCGGACTTGCTGGACCAGTTCGAAGGAAAGAATAGGCACACAAAGAACAACGAAAAGCAGCCATAGCAAGATTGAGATAATAACATCTGTGTCAGCTAAACGGCCTATTTGCGAAAAGTGCTCGGTAGATTTCTCCTTCCGCACCCAACTTCGCCGTGGACTTGTTTTCTTCAAAAACCCCATCTCTTTCCCTGCATAAAAGGCTTAGTTGAGTCTTTAGTCTTGAGTCTTTAGTCTTGAGTTTTTAGTCGAAGCTGTTTTTTTCTTGTAGGCCTGCACAATGTTTTGAACCAACCGATGACGCACGATGTCTCTCTGTGTCAATTCTACGTAACCTATGCCTTTGATTCGTCTCAGTGTTTCAATTGCTTCGACCATTCCGCTTTTTCGGCCTCCTTCGAGGTCGATTTGTGTTATGTCGCCATTTATTATCATTTTTGAGCCGCGTCCCAGTCTGGTCAGGACCATAAGCATCTGCAGTGGCGAGGTATTCTGTGCTTCGTCACAGATGATGACAGAGTCGTTTAGTGTTCGACCCCGCATGAAGGCAAGTGGAATAATCTCGATATTATCCAGTTCCATAAATTTCTTCATTTGCGCAAAATCCATCATATCTTCGAGGGCATCAAAAAGCGGGCGAAGATACGGGTTTACCTTTGCCTGCAAGTCGCCGGGTAGAAACCCAAGTTTCTCACCTGCCTCCACAGCCGGACGTGCAAGGACAATTCTCCTGATTTGCTTTTTCTTTAACAGTGAGACCGCAACTGCGACGGCCAAGTATGTTTTCCCGGTCCCAGCCGGCCCTATACAAAAAGTAAGGTCGTTGGCCAACATCGTTTCGATGTATTTCTGCTGCCCTTTTGCAGAAGGCTCAATAACCTTTTTGTAGGAGTGAATCCGGTAAAGAGGTCCTGCCGGACTCGGGACCGTCTCGATGGCATCAGGTGAATTGTCCCCAGTGATAAAAGCAGTTACATCCGCAGCAGTAAGCACACGGCGTTTGAGTAGATGTTTTTGCATTCTCTCGATAATATCAGCGGCTTTATTTACGCTCTCTTCAAGGCCTTTGATTATTAAATTGGACTGGCGGGCGGTTATCTGAACCGAAAGTGCCTGACGCAGAAGGCGAAGGTGACTATCAGCAGGGCCAAACAACTCAACCTGCTTACCAGGTAAATCTAATTGTATGGTAACTTCCACAGACAATTCAAAGTTCAAAACTCAAAATTCAAAATTAAGGAACACATCTTCCACAGTTGTACATCTTGCGTTTTTAGCTTTAAGTTTCTTCTATCAACGGATGAGGCACATAAAGAACAGATATGCAAACGGCGCCGCAAGCAGCGGCGAATCAACAATGTCCAGCACCCCGCCAAAGCCCGGCACCTTGTTTGCTGAATCCTTTTGCGCAGCGTCCCGCTTTAGCATAGATTCGACCAGGTCACCCATCTGACCGATAAAGGCGAAACAAACGCCGAAGATTACTGCCAGCCACAACGCCATTATATCAAAACTTGCAGCAAATGCGATAGCAACTATCACCGCAGCAGCGATGGCACCCGCCATACCCTCCCATGTCTTCGCAGGGCTGATTTTGGGCGAAAATTTATGCCTGCCAAACGAGGTCCCAATTGCGTAAGCTCCTATGTCAGCAGCTTTTACAACAAAAATAAACATAAGTAGTTTCCAGAGGCCATCCTGAAAATTGATTCGGATGCCGAGCACAAAGCTGCTAAACAGTCCCAGATAGCATATAGAAAAAAAAGTTGCCCCCGAATTTGTAAGTATATTCGACACTCCAAAACGAAGGTATTGATATAAAAGCACAGCCATTAGTTCAAACGCAAGAAGAATAGATAAAGCTGTGGTCTGCCTAAAGGCAAGTAATATGGTCCAGTAATAAAAGGTTCCGAGCAGGATGGATGAAATGATTGAAACGCCGGCGAAAATCTTTACGCCTTTTGCCGCAGCTAATTTTGAAAGTTCCAGCTGGGCCGGTATTAAAAGTCCGGCAATCAGAATGCAAAGAAGAGTTCCCCGGATGGACCTGTCGTCAATTCTCGCAGCGGTAATTCCACCATCCATCCAGCCGTCTAAAATCATAACGGCGGCAAAAAATGCCGTCATCAATGTTCCGAAAAACAACCTGTACTTGACCATAGGAATTCAAAAATCAAAGTGCAAAATGCAACCCCGATGTATCGGGGTTGTTATTTGATATTTGATTTTTAATCGTTCCAAAACGTCTGTCTCGTTTTGCAAAAGATAGTACTGCCTTTTCTAGAGATGCTTTTTTGAAATCGGGCCAGAGCGTTTTTGTAACGTAAAATTCACTGTATGAAATTTGCCAGAGTAGAAAGTTGCTGACTCTCATCTCGTTTGCAGTCCGTATTAAAAGGTCCGGGTCCGCGATTTTATCGGGGGCAGTGTAGAGGTGCTCGCTTATGCACCGCTCATCAATGGCCTCCAGGCATAGTTTGCCATTTTTGTATTCTTGTGCGATTTTTTTGGTTGCATCCACAATTTCCGCTCTGCCGCCGTAGTTCAACGCCAGGGCAAGCACCATTCCGGTATTGCCGGCGGTCAATTCGATGGTTTTTACGAATTCTTTTTGGAGATCTGGGGGCAACCCGGCTAATCGGCCAAGATGAGCCAGCTTTACATTATTTCTGGTCAACGTAGAACGAATCTCAACAAGGTATTGAGTGTATAACTGCATCAGGGCATCGACTTCGGCTTTCGGTCTTTTCCAGTTTTCCATACTAAAAGAGTATAGAGTAAGAGATTCGATGCCGAAGTCCACGCAGCACTGAGCTATTCTTTCAACTGTTTTTCCACCCCGGCGATGTCCCTCAACTCGCGGCAGACCCCGAGCTAATGACCATCGACCGTTGCCATCCATAATTATAGCGATATGACGTGGTATCTGCTCGACTGTTATTCCCAGCCGTTCGGCAGTTCTTTCCAGTTTTTCTTCGAAATCCATTAAAGACCAAAGACTAACGACTATTGACCTAAAAGCTAACGACTACCTGAATATTGTCTGGCTTCGTTTTGGGCCTACACCGATGATTGTGACTGGCCTCTTGGCCAACTCCTCGATCCGGCAGATATAGTTTTGTGCATTCAACGGCAAATCGTGAAAATCGTTTGCTTCGGTTATCTCTTCATCCCAGCCGGGCAGGGTTTCATAAACACAACTAACAAGCGAAAGCCTGGTTGCATCTGCAGGAAAGAATCCGACAAAGACGTCCTTGCCGGACGTTTTTGCCGGATAGATTTTATAGCGAGTGCAAATCTTTATTTCCTTCAGGCCGCTGAGGGTGTCCAGGTGCATCAACGCTATTAAATCGACAGAGCCGATGGTCACCGAGTATGATACGGCTACGGCATCGAACCAGCCACATCGGCGGGGCCGGCCAGTAGTAGTGCCGTATTCATTTCCTCTGTCTCGAATGTATTGGCCGATTTCGTTATCCTGCTCGGTGGGAAATGGTCCGGCGCCCACTCTTGTTGTGTAGGCCTTGACTACCCCTACGAATTTGTCAACCATCCTCGCTGGCACCCCGCAGCCGGCCGGCATACCCAGTGAGCTTGCGTTCGAGCTGGTTACATACGGGAAAGTCCCGTGGTCAAGGTCCAACAAGCTCCCCTGTGCACCTTCAAAAATAACGGATTTCCCCTTATCAATTGATTTATGCAGAAATTCTGTTGTATCGGTTATAAACGGCAACAAGATATCGGCGTAAGATTTGCATTTTTCGAAGATTTCATCGGCGCCGATCGGCTCCGCATTATAAACTGCGGCAAAAATCTTGTTTTTGTATTCAACAATAGTTCGCAATTTGGCTCGCAGCGCCTCTATGTCCCTCAAATCCCCCATACGAACGGCATGGCTTCTACCTACCTTGTCTGCATAGCACGGGCCGATGCCTCGGACAGTGGTGCCTAACTTGTCTTTGCCAAGGGATTCTTCACGAAGCTGGTCCTCTTTTTTGTGATAATCCAGAACAACGTGGGCGTTTTCGCTTATAAATAGGCGCCCATTCAGCGCAATATTTTTCTGGGCGAGTGTTTCAATTTCCTTTATCAAAACCTCCGGGTCAACAACTACGGCATTTGCAATTACACAAGTTATATTCGGCCTGACCGAACCACTGGGCAGAAGGTGCAAAGCAAACCTGCTGTCGCCCACCATGACAGTGTGGCCGGCGTTGGCGCCGCCGTTGTATCGAACAACTATGTCGGCTTTCTCGGCAAGAATATCGACAACCTTACCTTTGCCCTCGTCGCCCCACTGCAATCCGACAACACAGTAATTCATTACAAATCCTAAATCAAAAATCAAAGTGCAAAATGCAACCCCGATACATCGGGATTGATTTTTCATTTTTCAACTGATTTTTGCCACCAGATGTTCCAGAATGGCCGCCAGGTTATCATAGCTTTTATCACTTATTTTCCGGTTGACCTTATTACCCCCTTTGTCTTTATATGTGATGATAAAGTAACCTTTCGAATCAAAGTGGGTCTTGTCTATCTTTTCTATGGAATCGTAAGGAATTCTCTCTTTATCACTAATGAAAAGATCGTTATCTTCGGCCAGCATCTTCTTGTCTTTAACAGTGCCAAAGCGAATCATAAAAAAAACAGCTCCGGCAACCAAAACAAATGGGACTACCCGGTTAAATATCATTGTATCGTCGGCTTTGCCTTCTTTTACGTGTTCTTCATAAAAACTGCGACGATGTGACCATTGGTATTTGCTCAAATAACCGTCGTAAGCAAAAATAATGGCAAAAATAAGACAAAAAGCAGCATATAGTTTAAGATTATTTTTCCTGAATTTGCTTATCGGTGCTTCGATGCCCATCGTTAAACCCTATCACATCTCATTCTCGTATCTTGTCTTGAGTATTGCGTTCATTTTTCGCACGACACATCACGCACCACTCACGACGAACTACAATCGTTTTTGTGCAATTGTCTCTACCAAAGGATGGACAAAATTGGGAATTATTTTTTCAGCCATTAATGCTCCAGCTAATTGACATTGATACTCAAAGGATTTCAACGGGTCAAACCTCTCGGTGGTCGGACGGTACTGGCGGACCGTAAAAGACAAACTTATCGCTTCATCTTCCCCGACAAGTCGGGGGTCTTTTCTTCCGGGCTCGTAGAGGCTCGTTTTTGACTCAACACTTATTCGCCCTTGTGTGCGGCAGTCGTCAGATAATGCCACCACCACTGCGGGAGAAAAACCGATAGGCCTGGCTGAGGGCAAATCCAGGAGGCAATTAAAAGCCGTTGAGCCAAACAACGCCTCGGCGATAACCTCATCATGACTGCCTACGTAATCAAAATCCATAGCGAAAGTAACATCCAGCGAATCAATATCAAGGTAACTGACACTGAGCATATAGGGGACCAGCTCGAGTACCAATCTATCCTGGCAATAAGCCATTTCAAAGTTTGAAGGATTGACAACTCCGGAGCCAATACGGTCTGCTTCCAGCGTAACCCAGCGGTATTGGCCGATGTTGTGGTCTTCTTCCAGACAATACTCGTTGTTTTCGCGCCGGTAGAAACAGCACATAGAGGGAAATTGCTTTTGTATCCTCTCAAAGAAAGCCAGGATGGTATCTCGTCCGGTGGGAAGTTCCATTTGGGTATTGATGTACATATCCAGATAAAAATCGTCACAAAGAGAACTATAGCTATCAACCATCATTGTATAAAACCCTCCAAAAAACTAAAAACCTAAAACTATTGACGAGGCGGTCATCTGACATTCAAGTATTCATCTTCCCAGATTTTTTCGGTTAAGCTCTGCAGTTGGTCATCATAGTTTCTTAGCACTTCAAAATATTCATCGGATTCTAATGCTTCTTTGGCTTTTTGGTCTTCGGGTTTTGCATCTTTCGGCAAAACCGAATTTCTGAAGATTTCATAATGGTCACGAATAGAGCACGGCATTAGCCAGTTCTTTGGTTTTTTGCAATTGTCAAGGCCATACTCTTTCTGCCATTTCCGGCCATTTTTCATAAAATCAGAAAACATCGCATCTGCCAGTGTTTTGTCGTTTTTATACAGGTCATAGATATTATCAACGTAATAAGGAATGAAAGCGCACGGCGTGACGTTGCCATGCCAGTCAATATAGGCATATCCGCCGCTTCTTCCGTAGGCGATACATCCTCTGGCAAGCACGCCGCTATTCCAGAAATCAGCCAGGCAGTACTTCTTTTCGGCAAGTAATTTCTCCCATTTTCTATAAAGTTGAATTCTCTTTTCCGGCCAGACCATTAAATCAAGTTCATCCTTGCCTCTGCCGATAGGCATCAACTGGAACTCCCACATATAACAGGCGCCCTGCTGTTCAAAGTAAAAATCGTAGAATTCATCTGTCAGCAGGGAATCTACGTTTTTGCTCGTGGCTGTTACGGAAATGCCGAACGGAACACCGGCTCCCCTTAAACATTCAAGGGCGCGGAGGATTTTTTTGAACGTGCCGGGTCCTCTTCTCTCATCGGTTTCCTTCTCGAAACCTTCCACGGAAACCGCCGGCGTGATGTTCGCCGCTTCCGCAAGTCTTTTTGCAACTTCTTCATTGATGACTGTGCCATTGGTATATGTCATAAACAACATATCATCATATTTCTTGTAGATATCCAGCAGGGTTTTGCCTTCACTTTTATACAAAAAAGGTTCGCCGCCGCTGATAGTTATGAAGCGACTGCCGAACAAATCATGCACCTCACTGACTATTCTGTCCACAATCGGATACGGTATCGTGGCCGCAGTATCTGCCCCTGAAGCTGCATAACAGCCGATACAGTTCAGATTACATCTTTGTGTGGGAGATAGAACTATAAAAGTCGGGGGTAATTCACCATACTTTTCTTTGTAGTTTTCGACAGCCAGAGTATAGGCCCGGTCTTCGCAAATAAGATTGTTTTCAACAAAAACATTGACTATTCTTTTTATAATCTCATTCGAAACGTATCCCCTATCTATATTTCTATTCACACATCGCAGCATCGCTGACAAAAACTGGTATCTTTTCACCTGCACTTCTTTCAAATCTTCCGATGCGTCATTGACCATACTCTTGTAGAGATAGACGTCGATTTTTTTTGCCAGCAATTTCCTGAGGTGCTTATGGCTTACCATTTTGATTAGTGTTGAGGAGACCACTTGCGGTTTCATTTGCGACTCCTTTCTTCTAATCAAATCCCTTAACAAAATTTCACCCGCCAACGGTGGGTCAAATTTGAAATTGTCCAGGTTCCTCGGTAATTATTTCACAAATTCAAGCCCGCCTCAACAAATAAATTAACACAAAACAAGCCAGAACGTAACAATAAATGCCAAAAAATTTTAGATTTGCCGCCTGCACGGCTTTAATCAGCAGTTTCAACGCTAACGCACCTACAAAAGCAGCTACGATAGAACCTGTCAAGACCGAGCTTATTGGCAAGCCCTCCGAACCGAGTTCTCTGAAATGCCCGGCCAATTCTATCACTGTTGCTCCCAGTATCGCCGGTATTGCTATAAGGAAGCTAAACTCAACTGCCCGCTGGCGGCGCAGGCCGATGAGGATAGCCGTGCATATCGTTGCTCCGCTGCGCGATATTCCAGGCATAATTGCAGCGGCCTGAGCAAGGCCAACCAATATCGCGGCAAGGGTCCCTATGTGCTGCAAGTCCAGCCCGTCTTTTGTGGGCTTACGCCAATCGGTAATCAATAGCAGCGTCCCGTTGATAATCCACATCAAAGCAACAACCGTTAAGCTGCCTCGAGCGGATATAAAATACTTCTTAAACAATAACCCCACCACGCCAGTTACAATAGTAGCCACGACCACCAGAACCAGCAGGCGGACAGAAGATTGACGATTTACAATCGAAAATCGGCAATCGAAAATCGGCAATACATGTGCGGCGATAGATTTACGAAAGATAATAACAATCACAACAACTGTTCCGAGATGTGTTGCCAGGTCAAACAGGAGCATTTGTGGTGTCGCGGGATTGAATTGCAAGAAAGTCTCCAGCAAATTCAGATGGCCGGATGACGAGACCGGCAGAAATTCCGTCAAACCCTGAACGGTTCCCAGGATAATCGCGGAGAAAATATTTAACCGGCCGTCAAAGTGGAATAATTTGGAAAGATACTCCAACCACCCGAACCTGATACACAAAAGCAATGCAACTCCGGCATAAACGCCTGCCATTAAGTCATCTGCGAGGACTCCCCAGCCGGCGGGGAATTTTTCGAATTTGCGGGCCGGCCAGGGCTTGATGGTATCAAACGCCCTGAAAAGCAAAAAGCCGGCCACCGCAATAGTCCACGCTTGGCCGGCGGAGACTGCGCCTTCTGCCAGAAACGGAACAGCCAAGAATGTAATCGCCTGCCCGGCAACTTCGTCGAGTACGACCTCTGGCGGATCATTTTTACCGCTGATGGCGATTACAACCGGCGTGAACTTTACGCAGAAATAAGAGCCGACCAATACCAAAGCCGCCATTACAACCGATATCAAGATGCCCGATGCCTGAAAGTAGCACATCAAGGCGAAAATAACAACCGATGGCAGCGACCCCCACGACCCGGGAGCAAGAGGCAGCCAGCCAAGACCAAAACACGTCGCCACTAATCTTTTCATATTTTCCGAAAGCCAATTGAGCAAATGAATCAGGTCAAAGACTATAAAATTTAGGGTTCGTTTAGATTTTTTCAAGCATTTTCAGGCAAAATCTGTCGGTCATGCCCGCAACATAGTCACACACCGTCCTCTGCAGTCCCTCCTGGGTTACCAATCGCTGAAAATATCCCGGCATCAAGTGTGGCTTTTGGCAGAGCCGCTCGAAAAGTTGCCCGAGCCACTTTTTAACCCTGCCTGCTGTTCGCATGAAAGATTTATGCTGATAAAAATTCTGCAGCAAAAATTCTTCCAATTCAATAAGCTGGTCCTCCCTTTTGGATGAGAGCACAATTAAGTTTTTACCTGTGCTATATACATCGTTAATCGTCCTTACGTTGTGCTCTGCAAGGTTTTTTTTACTTGCGTCTATACAATCGCTGACAAGCGTATCGATAATCGTTTTTGCGGTTCTTGTTCTGCGGACACTTTCATCTTTAATCGCCTTAGCATCTGTCCGGCCTTGTGCTTCTGTGAATATTTCTACACTTTCTTCGCTGCTAATAAGACCCGCACGCATACCGTCTTCAAGGTCGTGGCAGTTATATGCAATACGGTCGGCAATATCAGCGACCTGCCCCTCAAGCGAACAGTTTAGCTCGTTGAAAGTCTGGTCCTGGGGCCTATCGTATAAGCTTCGGTGTTTGGCCAACCCTAAGCGGGTTTCATACATCAGATTCAAACCAGTAAAATCCGGATACGGATGCTCAAGCAAATCGACAATTCGCAACGTTTGCCGGTTATGCTCAAACCCGCCGAATTCGCTCGTCAAGTCGTCAAGCGTCTTCTCACCAGCGTGTCCGAAGGGCGAGTGCCCTAAATCGTGAGCCAGGCATATCGCTTCGGTAAGGCTTTCATTTAGCCGAAGTCCTTTTGCGATCGTTCTTCCTATCTGCGCCACCTCAATACTGTGGGTAAGACGCGTGCGGTAATAGTCGTCCAGTCCCGGGGTAAAAACCTGCGTTTTGCCTTCCAGTCGGCGAAAAGCCGAGCAGTGGATTATGCGGTCGCGGTCGCGTTCGAAGTCCGAGCGATATGGGTGCGGCTTTTCGGCGAACCCCCGACCCCGGCTGGCCTGCTCGGTGACTGCGTAACAACTAAGTGCGTCCGACATATAAAAAACTCGAAAATCAAAGAGCAAAATGTAAATTCGCCATACGTCTGGCGGAT
>Ga0315294_10007784_pt1 | contig 11761 bp, 4 predicted proteins | sample YL17G13_40_MG_FD_203626 | JGI IMG/M metagenome (GOLD analysis project Ga0315294, IMG submission 203626) | Sediment microbial communities from Yellowstone Lake, YNP, Wyoming, USA - YL17G13_40 | ecosystem: Environmental > Aquatic > Freshwater > Lake > Sediment | place: USA: Wyoming | collected...
CAGGGCTAGTATCTCTAAAGCCATTTTGTCTAGGGCTGCCCTGGGTTTGGTTGCAGGGTCTTTCAGGCCCTCTTCAATAGCCGCTTCGAAACTGCCTGCTCTAGTCTCTAGTTCACGCATCTGCTGGATGTATTCTCGTATCCTTGTTAGAGGAGCCTCTTCCACCTTTGTCAATTCATTCTCTCTGAATATCTTCCTTAGCTGAGCCAGACTCGAGCTTTCAACTGCTGGAATTGGCAAACGGGTCAGTTGACCTTTCTTGAATTCCATCCAAAGGCCTCTTGTTTCCAATCGTTCGCCTAGGAGATGTATAAGGCCGAAGATACTGTTCAAGAAGACTATAATCGCAGTGACATGCTCTTCTTTGATCTGCTTTGTGGGATAGAGAGGCCACCACACGTTAGATACAGTTTTTTTATCCAGCTCAAACATTAACGGATATTGTGTGTCGAGCTGACCTCTTCTGAGGAGCATTAGTTTACTTGCATAACCCTCTTGCCAGAACTTGCATTGAACCTCACGCTTATTCGTGACCACTAGGAAGCTATGTGGAGTTCCTCTAATAGATTTGAATCCAATCTTCTGTCCACTTCCCCAGACGGCATAGTAGCATGCTCCTTCAGGTACGTTTGCAAGTACCTCAAAGCCTCTACTGTGATCAACTTCAGATCCTATTTTGAAATATGTGGTCAACGGAACGCAATATGTCATAACGTTGAGATGATGCTCAGTCAGTTCCAAGTTCTTGAAGGCAACTAATCTGTACCAGTTGTCCACTGAGGATTTCACGCGTTCCCAACTGAACCATCTAGTACTGGCAGCGACTGACAGATTTTCTCGGGGTAGAACTACCGCATTTGAACGCGTCTTTATGCCGTGTGCCAACGCATCTATCTCATGCAGTTTTAGTCCTTCTATCGGCAGGAACAAGTTGACGATACAAGTTTCGTCTTCTTTCTCTCCTCGCCTTTTTCTCAATACAAGAAGTATCTCCCTGAACTGTGTATCGCTGCTGAAGTTTGGAGCCCCTTCAGCATAGCTGATTACGATATATTCTATGAAGTAAGTGCCCGCTATCCCATTTCTTACATCTGCCCAGCCATCCCTACTCAGGACCGAATTCGGCAAAACAAGAGCAATACGACCATTATGTTTGCACAGTTTATCGGCTAGCACCAAAAACGGCTTTGCTAGGCCGGCTACAAAGAGGTTAGTGATTTTGTTCTTTCCAAACCTTAGTCTCTGACTAGTTAGATCGCCTCTGGCATGATCTCCAATTAGATTCGGTACTCTGTCACTTCTGGTGAAGGGTGGGTTCATTATTACGACGTCAAAGGAACCCCTTACCTTTTCGTACCGTTCTTCTGACTTTGTACTAAGGGTGATTCCTGCGTGATCAGATTTGATCACTGCCCCCCGAAGCAGATCTAAACTTCCGGCTTTGTCAGTTCCTACTGGCGCATGGAGTATTTCCAATCTGCTTCGCGGAATAGCAAGACTCGCCAATGTGAGAGAGCTTGAAGAAAGTGCTACTGCGGTTTTCAGTGCGTCAATTCCGTACATGTCCGCGAGTAAGACTCTGTTAACATGATCAAGAAGAGGTTCCGATAACTTTTGGTCAAGGAGATTGCTGACTGTCGTTGAAGTCAGAGCGCATCGCTTTTTGATAAAGAATGTCGAAACGAGCAGGCTTCCAGTTCCACACGCAGGATCGATCACCTTATCATTTTCCGATTCGATGGCAAGATTCGCTAGCAAATATGCAGAGGAGAGTTGCGTGTAGAAAGTGGCATACGCTTTCCTGTAGGTTTCGGAGAGAAGACGTTGATACATAAAAGCAAGCACATCCCAACCACCTCTCCTCATTATGTCTGTGCCGTTCTTTATTTGCACGTAGAGCGTCCTTAGTAACTGATCAAGTTGAGGATGACTGGAGATATCCGACCAAGCATTGATTGTAGCCTCTATTACCTCCTCATAGTTTATGTGTCGCAAACGCTTCAAACCGGTCAGAAATCTGCTCACATTGAGAGGTGACAAGTCCTCAAGTTTCAAGGGGCTGCGGACTCGCGCTAGCTCATAAATCAACAATGCGACACCTCCTAGGGTAAACATGGTTTTTACCGTAAGGTTTGCACAGTCCTCCTCTTTTGAGAAAAACTCAGGGTCGATATCTAATTGTCGAGCCTTTTCGAGGAGAGTTTTCTTCATCTCGCTGACATGAGGAAGCATTCTGCCAGCCTCTTCTATTGTTTCCATCAAATCTCTGGTCACTTGTTCAGAAGTCAGCCCGACGACATCTTTTGCCATCTCCTCCAAAGTTGAGGGGATCTGGGTCACGGGTATTGGCTGTTGATACCATCTTAAGATGTAATCTTTCTCGACAGGGTTCTTCCTGAAAGCAAGACCGAAGCCGACCTTGCCGCTTGCGAGTGCGTTTTCTATCGCATCACCGCTTTTCGTCGAGGCTTGCTGAATAAGCTCCTTGGGATATACGATTAATACAACAAAATCTATGTATGCAAACTGAGGTTGCTCGAATCTCTCGGAAGAGCGAGTGTCCAGCTTGTCTTGCGCTGCCTTGTCGTTCCATGATTGCCCTATCTCTGCTTCTCCGAGCAACGTCCCCATGTATGGATGAGCGATTATCAGATCGGGCGCATAGGTCTGTTTTATTTCTGCTCGCGAAGGAAATCCAAGTCTGCTAAGAAGAGATGAAAGATGAGCGTTGAAAACTTCCTGTCTGGCTGCCATTTATGCTCCGCTAATCTTAGTTGTCAATGGATTGTTTTTAAGCTTGCTCAATAAGCCACTGAAGAGCTTTTCTTGTCATCTTACATTCGGCACAAAAGAAGCCTACGTCAAACAGATAGCGGCTGCGGACTTGGGCAAGCTTGCTGGCCTCATGAGGATCTGCGGTTTCCTGATGCAGACAAAAACATGCCTGTTCTGGAAGAGAAAAACGGAAAAAGGGTTGTTATGGGCGTGTTTTTCCGTAGTTTCTGCATACTATGTTTATGTCCCTGTAGTCTATTATGCCGTCTTCTATTATGTCGCTGTTGGGGTCCCATTGCGGGTCGCTGGGGGTTTTGCCGAACATTCGGGCTACTCGGTTGATGTCGCGGTAGTCCACGATGCCGTCGTCGTTGAGGTCGCCTGCCAAGACTACGGTGACGACGCCGTAGACAAAGGTGTTGTCACCAGTGCTTGTTTCGCTGGGAACCGGCCAAGCATAAGCCCATACAGTGTAGTTGCCATAAGCAAAGCCTGTCGTGTTCCATAAGAAGACTGTTGCGGCACCGTCTCTGCCTAGTAGGGTTATGTTTTCTGTTTGTATTGCTATTGTGTTGGCGTAGAGCGTTAGGTTGAATGTTTCGGGGAAATAGCCTCGGTTTGCGGCCGCTACCGTTACGTTGACTGTTGATGCCTCTCCTATCACAGATTTGGAAGATGTAATGCCTGTTACGGTTATATCGGGTTGCCCTGCTACGGAAACGATTGCGTTTGTTCGAGTTGTTTCTGGAACGCTTGGGAAATAGACTGTGGCATAGTTGATGACTTCAGTGTATTCTGATGCATCGTTTCTTACTTTGGCGCTGAAGTTGGCATAACCGCCTTCGCCTGGGCCTACTTCGCCGACGAGCCAAGTTATGGTTCGAGTTGAAGGATTATAGGCACCTGGGTCAGCTATGATTGAGCCATCTAAAGTGCTGACCACCGGGCCTATTTCCAAAGTTGAAGCGTTCAAGTCTTCGTCTAAGGTGTCGGTGAAATAGACTCCAAAAGCAATTCCTTCACCCTCATTTTCGTATTCAACCTTATAATCTAATTTTTGTCCAGCATAAACGTAACCTTCGGGACCATACTTAATGTTGGGATCGCGAGCAACAGTAATAGTACTGTTTGCGGAAGAAGACTTTCCCTTCTCACCTTGGGTCTCAATTTCTTTAATAAGTTCAGGGTGAGTGCCTTTGAGTTCTTCAATCTCTATGTATCCTTCCTCAGCTTTGAAAGGCTCACCATTATTGCTATTATCTCCTTGAATAAAGAACTCGTAAAGAACTTCTTTTCCATCGCTTGCCCTTGTCCATTTTATCTTGGCTTTATTACCTCGAACTTTTCCATCTATCCATACTTCCCATTTCCATTTTTCTCCGTCTCGATCAGTATGGTCCCATGGAAATTCAATTGGGGAGGGCAACCAATCTGGGACAAAATCATCATTTGGAGACTGATAAATTACAATTTTCTCGACTCCAAGTTGTTTCAATTCTTCAAGTTCTTCTGAACTGATAAGCATAGGTGAAATTAAGATTAATTCTTTGGTTTTAATCTTGCAACTTTTTATTAGACTAACCACAGAACGGGTACCTCCACTAAAAGCAAGAACACGAGCGTATTCTCCAAGAGGAACATTTCCTCCATTTCGCTCATTGAATATAGGTTTTCCCGACGGATTATATTCAGATGCGAGATATACATCCATTACATCGTCGAAGAATCTTTCAATCATTGGTTCACTTTTTTCGTGCGTATATAGAAAAATCGGCTTTACTTTTTGTTTTTTACAAAAAGCTTCCCAATTTGCAGCACCTTTATCCATATACTCACCAGTCTTCGGATCTTTTTCCAGTATAGTACCTATTCCACTCGGGCCCAGACCCTCTTCCAAACTATGAGGAACAATGTCGATTATATATGCGGTATTCTTAAGTTCAATCCCCATTGGTAATCCCCAAAGAACTTCGACCTGAATACTCAAAAAGCCATGTGTCTTGGGTGGCACGCTTCCTAAACCCCAAGTTACATAATGCAAAATGTCGTTATAGTAAGCTCCGTCTGACCCAGAGACGTATTTGACTGCTGGATCAAGGGGGTTGAATACGATAACCTCATCAGCTGCCTTCAATCCATCATTTCTATATTCGATAACATAGTTCACCGTCTGTCCTGGGCTTACTCTTTCAGGTCCCCAGATTTTGACTTTCAAATCTGCCGTTGGTGGTAAGCCAATGTTTATTCTTTCTATTGCTATTGATAGAGTTCTTGATGATCCGCTCTCATCCAATTTTCCAGAAACAATGCCTCCAAGGGGGTCGGTAAATGAACCATTCATCTCCACCATTTTTGGTGAAGTGAGCTTGTCGTAAGTCCACCCTTCACCTGAGCCGAATTCGGCAGTATAGGAGACTATTGAAAACCCTTCTCCGTAGTAGGGATTGGTTTCGTTGTCGATTCGGACATGGGTTAAAACGACACCCAAGGAACCGTCATAATATCCAGAGGCTTGTCCTTGGATAAGAGTTTGCAAAGCATAAAGTTCGGATGAATATTCAACGCTTCCTTGATAGTTTACTGTTCCATTTAAATTCAGTTTTGCGAAAACTATGTTAGCGCCGATATGACTGATTGTCCAAGTAGCTTGGCACTGATCATAGATGTCGCTTCCATTGACAGATTCTGACAAGAAGCCTTCAACAATTCCTTTTAGGCCCCCTGAAACCATGCCTTTTAGATAGATCTTCCTTTCTTCGGGTCTTTTGAATAACATCCCCTGCCAGCTTCCCTCGTAGGGATTACCCTCAATATTCGTTGACCAGTTGCCTTTTGAAAATCCTTTTCCAGCAAAGGATCCTGAGTTTATGAGAACGATTTCAAGATTGGCAAAATCAAGAGTGGCGTTAAAGTCTCCCGTAACTGTAGTGTTCAGAGTTGCATTTTGACTGATAATGGTTTCAGTTAAGGCATGCGTTCTTGATGTTATCTCGTTCATTATCAACTCTGTAGTAGGAGGAATTTGGAAATAAGTCTCAAACGGTTGCATTAGTGGATAATAATCGGCATCTGAATCTATGTTATAAGAGGCATCTCCTATCCCATCATTGTTTGTATCGGTTCCTGAATAGTCGCTCCAGTAGTTGCCGAGATAGTTTACGTATTCGGAACCGTTGTAATTGTAAGTTATTGGCTGCAGAGAATTCCAGATATTACTTGACCATATACAGCCTGCATTAACAACAGTATTGTTTATGAAGTTATTGAAGTAGATACTGTTGTTAGAAGAATACTCGAGCCCAATGCCAAACATGTTGTTTGTTATGTTGTTTCCAACGATGCTATTGTTAGAGGAATAACCGAGATGGATACCCCAATCGTTGCCTGTTATGTTGTTTCCAGAAATGGTGCTGTTTGAAGAAGAGTAAAGCAAGATGCCCTCATAGTTGTTGTTTGTTATGTTGTTTCCAACTACGCTGTTGCCAGAAGAATTGCCGAGATAGATGCCAACATGGTTGCCTGTTATGTTGTTTCCAACTACGCTGTTGTCAGAAGAATACTCGAGCCCAATGCCATAGTTGTTGTTTGTTATGTTGTTTCCAACTACGCTGTTGCCAGAAGAATTGCCGAGATAGATGCCAACATGGTTGTCTGTTATGTTGTTCTGGGATATGGTGACGTTTGAAGAACTGTATAGGCCAATCCCCCTGGAGTTGGCGGTTATGTTACACTTGGTTATCGTTGAATTTGTTGTGTAAGCTACTAGTAGGCCTTGTTGGCTCTTGGAGAGAAGCAAGTTTTGAATGGTTATGCGTGTACAATTAATGAGGGCGATATACCCAAAGTCAGGTGGCACAAATGCATCAGACCTATTAATCCAATAATAGACCGGTTTATCCTCAACAGTGTTTGATGTGTCAATGTCATTAATAAAATGTGAAAGAGCCATTCCATCAACACCGAAGTTGTACATATTGTTATCTATCCTATTGCCTCTAAGCATGTTGCCTGAAGAAGAACTAAGCCAGACACCAATCTTGTTGTTTGTTATGTTGTTTCCAACTATGCTATTGTTGTTAGAAGAAGGATAGAGACTGATGCCGATCCCGTTGTTTGCTGTTATGTCGTTCCCGGATATGCTGTTATATGAAGAAGAGTAAAGATTGATGCCATCCCAGGTGTTGTCTGTTATGTTGTTCCCGGATATGCTGTTGTTGTTTGAAGAAGAGTAAAGATTGATGCCATTCCCGTTGTTTGCTGTTATGTCGTTCCCGGATATGCTGTTATATGAAGACGAGGAAAGATAGATGCCGATCCAGTTGTTTGCTGTTATGTTGTTTCCGGCTATGCTGTTGTTGTTTGAAGAAGAAACGAGATAGATGCCGATCCCGTTGTCTGTTATGTTGTTTCCAACTATGCTATTGTTGTTAGAAGAAGACCAGAGATAGATGCCATACCCGTTGTTTGTTATGTTGTTTCCAACTATGCTATTGTTGTTAGAAGAAACATATAGACAGATGCCCACATAGAATGCTGTGACTGTCATATTCTTGTTTGTTATGTTGTTTCTTCCAGTCAGATCTATTCCTTTGGATCCAGAAGCTCCTGTTCCTTGGATTGTGTGGCCCGACCCATCAACAACTATGTTATCCCTTTCCACGATGATAGAGTCATTAATGTTGTCTGTGAAGGCATACGTGACATTGTCAAAACTGGAAATCGGTGCTGTTGAAGGATCTATCGAACCGTCAGCCCTAATGTAAATGGTTCCGCTTGCCTCTACTTGGCGAATATCAATTGAGAATGTTAATATGCTAACTAGAAGCACAACAAACATGAAAACAGATAATGCTCTTTCCATTTTTGCCTTCTCCCTTTCGACTGAACTGATAAGCTATTCTAGCGCTCTCTGCTCTCTTATTGTTTATGGAAACATCTTCTATAAGCATCGAAACAAACCAGATAGAACATGCAAGGTGTCGAATGCAACATTTCTGACCAGTCAAGTAGGTGCATGCACACTGCTGTCAGTCTCCAGAAAAAGGGAACTACTCGGCAACGTATCGTTTGATTAAGTCGCATATTCGCAAAGACAGAAAAAAGAGAGTTGCGGGAGACGTCTCCACCTTGAGGCGAAGTAACCAACTTCTGCCGCACTTGGGACGAGGTTTCCAACCTTAATGCTTTCTGGCAATTCTCCTTGTGTCTTATGCCTTTGTTCCTTCAGGAGCCCATGACAGGAAGTGTTGGTGGACAAGTCCCTGCCATACATACAAATTGCCGCCAGTGTTGACCAAATGATATAGGTCTTGTCGCATGTCAACCACTATTCTAAGATCTTTGTAATCATCGTCGCCGCTTGTTTCAGGTATATCTTCGTAGGTGAATGTTAAGGCTATCGTCATGTTATTCATTAGCATCATGTTGCCTCCCGGTCCACCGACACCTGTTCCTACTCCTCGCCAAACCCAAGTGCTTGTTTCTCCGATTCTATATGCAGTCATTAATGTTCCGCTAGGCCAAGTTAGAAATAGCGTGTCTCCAACCATCTTGTAGAGTAGATAAGGTGGACCGCCCACCCATGGACCAGAAGTCTCATAGTGTGTCCAATCCCAGCTCCACTGTTCTGCAAGTATCAATGATCCAGTAGCTTGATACCATTCATCAGATATCTTCAGGTTTTTCTTGGGGTAGACGGTTGCTAGTCCAACAAAGGTCGCGGTAGTGATTGTTGCTACCAGTGCGCCGATAAGGAAAATCCTTCTATTCAAAGAACCACCTCCGCTTCTCATTCTCACCATGCTACGATCACTCAGCCATTCTTATCTGTCTTCTGAAAGATTATTCTAGAAGAAAATGCATTGCCTACTGAAGCAACTCTCACAAAGACAAGGTACACCCAATCAAGAGTATACTGCATGAGGTCAACGCACTTCTGTCACTGGCTCGCGCATCACATGACTCAATCCCAAGAGACTGAAGTCCACAAGAAGCCAACACTAACAAGAAAAGAAAAAGGGTTTGCGGGAGACGCCGCCATCTTTGTGGAACGCAACCGGATCCCTCGATGTCGCTTCATATTGCTGCTTATCCATCACCAATTACCTATTAGGGTTAACATTGATGTTAGCCCAAAAGACTATTCGGCCTCCTCGCACATTTTTTGTTAATCCGACGCGACTCATTCAGAGAGCGTGGCGTTTGAAGGAAAGCCCCTTATGGAGATGGCGGTTCCAACTTGTTTGGTCTGCCTTCTGACGCGGAAAAATCTCGCAGAAAAAAAAGTCTAAGAGCGAGCCTCCCCGGTTTTCCTGCTTCCATACGATACTCTCAGGGTCAACCAGCAGTTTCCAAACGAAGAATCAGGCTGCAGGCGACGTGGTGGAGGTTACCCCAAGTTCAAGCCTTGCAGGAAGATCTGGAAAGAAGTTCGATCTAATAGCCGGCCTGCCCCTTTGCAGCATCTCTTAATGTATGGCATGTTAGCACATCCGTTGGGTAAGAGGGTCGGTGGTCCACTTTAGAGAAGTGTCCATTTTTTTTCTGAAAAAAAACAGAGACTCCAATAAAGTCATCCTCTTACCCTCTAAGTTAGCTTTAAACCATTTATCCTCCTCAATGCGAATTTTCATTAAGCTCTTCTCCTCTAGCTCAAGTCTGGCCGACCAGCAAGCCCAGAAGTTAGGAGGACGAGTTCTCCGCCGTTCAATGATTCTGCGGGCTGACGATCGCAGCGCTATTAGGTGCGCGTGAGAGAACCTGTGAGGCGCCTGCATGATGACCGTCTCCTCTCTCATATATACACCCTATTTCCAACATTGGCCTATGTTGAAAGTAGTACGGATCTCAACATCGATTTTCATGTTGAATCTCCTTTTTTTCTCGTGTTCTACATTGATTAGAGTACGGTTCTCTATGTTGAATGTCGTCTAATTTCCAAGCTCCATTCTTTGATTAAAGCTCAATGTCTACACAAAGTCAATCAACGGTGTGGCGAGCCCTTAAAGGTAACTCGTGAGACTGCGGTTGCTGCCTTCAATTTCCTTGACTAAGCCTTCTAACCCTCTCTTCCAAGCGTACTTGTTGGTCTTGTAAACGTCTTGAGAACCATATATCGACGGCATTTTATACCAGATTGGATACTTGCAGCATTCTACAGCGCTCATCCACCACATGTTAGGCTTAGGCTCTAGGTCTAAGACAGTAATAAAGAATGTTGGGATCTTCAGCTTCTGCGCCCTTAAACCCTTGTCCAACGCCACCGGAAAGAACCCGCTAGTCGCAAAGTTCCATCGGGGTGAGCCCATCACCTCTACGATGGCAACTGCCTCGCCACTGATTGTATACTCAAGGTCTAACGGTGCTGGCTCCTTAGACTGAGGCCTAGACGTCTCAAACTTTCTGGGAACGCCTGCGCCGTAGCCAACAAGATTGACTCTGGCTCCCTTCTTAGACAAGCGTTCAATCTCTTCTTTGACTGCTATCTCGCATGCTGAGGACTTCGCGTAATCTCGGTCAGTCATGTAGGCACGGCTGCGTCCTCTATTCCTGAGCCACACACTCATGCTGCCAAACCTATGAGCAAAGAACTTGCCAATTTTTCTTCTCAATCTCTCACCCCCTCAAAGTTCTCTTGCCCTTCTGCCTGACCGCGGTTACGTGCCCAAGATACGTTTCTCGCTTGTCTTCTGGCAGCAACTCGGCGAAGGCTTCTAGTTTAGCCTTGGTCTCTCTGTTAGCTTCTTTTATCTCAAAGATCTCCTGCTTGAGCGCATCCACCGTGTGAGTCAGGTCGGATATGAGGCGGTTCTGCCCATCGATCTTTGCCGTCAACTCGCCCTTGGCTCCAACGTTGACCTTAGGGTAGATGTTAAGGTACTCGTCGTAGACTTTGGGATATTTCTCCGAGATCTCTTCCGTGAGCGTCTGCAGATAAGTACGATCCTGCAATGGTATGGAGTGGCCGATTATGGATTTGATCTGGAATTCGTTAAAGCCACACCTGCTTAGCCTAGACATGAGCCACTTCCGAATGTTATGGTAGCGGACGCTGCCAGTGGTTTTTAGGCCGCTGGTTCGTGCAAGCCGGTTAAGCATCTTGTTAATGCCGTCGGACGTTAAATCGAATAGCTTGTCTCCTGAGTGCTTGGCTGTCTCCAGGTACTTGCTTAGCCACTCGATTGCAAGAGGGTTGAGAATGGCGAGACGGTTGGCTCCGGTCTTCTGCCTTATGTCCTCAAATAAGATGAATTCCTCGCTATTCGCTTTGGCGTGTGCGATGAGCCTTGAAACCTTGTCGCGCTCTAGCTCCAAGAATGCGCTGATTTCCCAACCCAAGCTCGCGGAAGTCGCGATTATGGCCTTCTCAGTCGTGTTGCCGACCTCAAAGATTGTTCTCAAGTCGCCGTTTGAGAAGACGTGGCTGGAAGTGTCTGCTTGGAGTTTTCCGAGTTGGCCTCTCCGAAACTTTATCGGTTTATCTAGGGAGCTGCAGAAGGACCTGACAACGGTGATGACGGCTAGGATGCTATTCTGTGGTATGTTTGCCCTTTGCTGTTCGCTCTGGTATTGGAGCAAGAGATGCTTGAGTTCTTTCGGCTCACGCTTCTGCAGATCCGCAACCGCGAGTTTGGTGTCTTGGAAAAACTTTAGTAGTCTATCGGCGTACTTGTATCTGGTGATCTGGTTGCCGAATTCGGATAACCATTCTTTGACCGTTGGCTCTTTGGCTTCTAACTCTAGGATTTCTCTCCTCAGTTGCCCGTTTTCTCGTTTCTTCCGTTTATCCATTTCCATCATCTCTAACATAAGAGTAAGGGCGGACCATCTTATAAACGTAGTGAATAATAATATTAGGAGTCTGCTATCTCTTAAATAGAAACGGGCTGAATTAAGATTGAACAGTTCTGGTGTTGGATTTGGCAATAGGTACAATAAAGGAAATCGAACTTGACAAGATTCGTCCAAGCAGGCTCAACCCCAGACT
>Ga0315294_10007785_pt1 | contig 11760 bp, 8 predicted proteins | sample YL17G13_40_MG_FD_203626 | JGI IMG/M metagenome (GOLD analysis project Ga0315294, IMG submission 203626) | Sediment microbial communities from Yellowstone Lake, YNP, Wyoming, USA - YL17G13_40 | ecosystem: Environmental > Aquatic > Freshwater > Lake > Sediment | place: USA: Wyoming | collected...
CAGGACCTTCAGGAAAAAATCATCCACAGCGTTCCCGGTCTTGAGGAGGCTGAGGTTATGCGCTCGGCTTATGCAATCGAATACGACTTCGTGCAGCCTACACAACTCAGGCAAACGCTTGAGACAAAGCTCGTCACAGAATTGTACCTTGCCGGGCAGATCAACGGTACATCAGGGTATGAGGAAGCGGCCGCGCAGGGACTATGGGCCGGCATCAACGCGGCTCTGGCAGTACAGGGGAGACCTCCTTTTGTGCTTGATCGTTCCGAAGCGTATATGGGCGTCATGGTCGATGACCTCGTGACCAAGGGTGTGGACGAGCCATACAGGATGTTTACCTCCAGGGCGGAATACCGCCTTATCCTCAGGGAAGATAATGCCACAATCCGTCTGATGGGGAAAGGGTATGAACTGGGGCTGATTTCCCAGGATCACTATGAACGGCTAAGGGAAAAAGTTCGACAGGTGGAAGAAGGAATTAACAGGCTGTCTTCAATAAAGATTTATCCCGGTGTGGAAATCAACGCGACGCTGCAAACAATGGGAACTCCACCAATAAAAAATCCAGTGACATTCTATCAACTTCTTAAAAGATACGAGCTACACTATGACGACCTCAAGGTCTTTGAGGGATGGGAGCCAATAACCGATAAACTGGTTAAAAAGCAGATCCAGATCGAGGCCAAGTATGAGGGGTATATCAAACGGCAGATTGAAGCGATAGAAAAAATGAAAACGCTTGAAGGGAAAAAAATACCAAAAACCATGGACTACGATGCCGTACCAGGACTTTCCAACGAATTAAAGATTAAGCTCACCAGGGTAGAACCCGCCACTATCGGACAGGCGGAAAGAATACCGGGCATGACCCAGGCCGCCCTTACAGCGATTCTGGTCTTTATGAAGAAAATGGAGTTGGAAAGACCCAGCCTGCTGAAAAGAAATGAGATTACCCCTTAATCGTTTGCATGCCTGTTATCCCGCCTCTGCGGTATACATCGAAAAAAATTTATTCCCGTTATTTTTTCCATGAAAAGGTGCAATTTTGTATTGACATGTCATTTCATTCCGTGTAAAAGCCATCGGCAAAGGATGGCCGATTGCCGATGGGTTCAGTTTTTACCAGCGACGAAGATGTTGAGAGAAAAACCCTGATGATCCTGCGTATCATCCATGAAGCCGGAGGTCCTCTGGGCTCCCGTCTGATCGCCCGGAAGATGCAGGAGAGGGGCTTTATGCCCAGCGAGCGGGCGGTCCGTTATCATCTGAAACTCATGGATGAAAGGGGACTCACGAGGCTGGTGTGTAAAAGGGACGGGCGGGCTATTACGGCCATGGGAATCGACGAACTTGATGATGCCAGGGTCCAGGATAAGCTTGGCTTCGTGATATCCCGCATAGAGAGTCTCGCCTTCCGGACGACCTTCGATCCTATAAAGGGCCGTGGTTTCCTCCCAATGAACATTACCATTTTCCCCAGAGACCGTTTTAGAGAAGCGCTGGACGCCATGAAGACTGCCTTTAATGCGGGCATTTGCGTTAGTGACCTCGTGTCTGTCAGTAGGGAAAACGAGAGGCTGGGCGAAACCCTCGTCCCAAAGGGAAAGATCGCGTTTGCGACCGTCTGCAGCATTGTGATCAATGGTGTACTCCTCAAGGCCGGTGTCCCCATGGATTCCAAATTTGGGGGCATCCTCCAGGTGAAGAACGGCAAGCCCCTCCGCTTTGCTGAGCTTATCTATTATTCGGGCACCTCTCTGGACCCATCGGAAGCCTTTATCCGGGCGAAGATGACCTCTGTCCGGGAAGTGGCTGAAAAGGGCGAGGGAAAAATCCTCGCCAACTTCCGAGAAGTCCCCGTCCTCTGCCGCAATGTGGTGGAAAAAATTCTCCCGAAATTGAAAAGCGCAGGGATTAGCGGGGTGATGACCACGGGCGAAGCAAGCGAACCGATTTGCCAGGTCCCAGTGGATGTGAACAAGGTCGGGGTGATTCTTATCGGCGGATTGAATCCCGTAGCCTGCGCCCAGGAAGCAGGAATCGAAGGGGAAACCCGCGCCATGTCCAGCATAATGGAATACCAGGAATTAAGGAAATTTTCGGAGGTCTGCCGCGAAAAGTGGTAAGCGCTCTCGTAGGCAGTTACGCATAACCCATTAGCTCTTATTGAAAACAGTCGAATTTATTTAATGTGGAGGAGGAAAAAAAGGATGAATTTGAGACAACCAAATGCAAACGAGGCAACAGGAACCTTTAACCGCTCCAAGAGCGTGGTCCCGCTGTCGGGTATATGTACCCGCTGCGTGGACGGCTGCCGAGGCGGCTGCGAGATCTGGCTATCTACCTTCAGGGGGCGCGAGGTTCTCTACCCCATAGGTTTCGGAGAGATAACCGCTGGCGCCGATAAGAATTACCCCATTGATTACTCCCATCTCAGCATCCAGGGCTACATCGTGGGCGCTGAGGGACTGCCGAAGGGCGTTGTGCCCAGTCCCGATACGGCCCTTTTCCCCGTCGTCGACACGGAAACGGAATATGGCTGGACGAAAAAGGTCAAAATGAAAATGCCCATCTTCACCGGCGCCCTTGGTTCAACGGACATCGCCCGCAGGAACTGGGAACATTTAGCAGCAGGCGCTGCCATCTCCGGCATCACCATCGTCTGCGGTGAGAATGTCTGTGGCATTGATCCCGCTCTGGAACTGGACAAGAACGGTAAAGTCAAGAAATCCCCCGAGATGGATCGCAGGATAGAGACATACAAACGCTACCAGGAAGGCTACGGCGAGATCCTGGTCCAGATGAATGTAGAAGATACGAGATTCGGTGTTGCTGAATACGTTCTCAATAAGCACAATCTGGATACAATCGAGCTAAAATGGGGACAGGGTGCGAAGAACATCGGCGGCGAGATCAAGGTCAATTCCCTCGAAAGGGCCATTGAACTCAAGAAGAGAGGCTATATCGTCCTTCCCGATCCGACCCTCAAAGAAAACCAGGCGGCTTTCAAGGAAGGAGCCATCAAGGAATTCGAGAGGCATTCCCGTCTCGGATTTGTTACCCAGGAAGGCTTCATGAAGGAAATAGCGCGTCTCCGAAAAGTGGGTTTCAGGCGAATTACCCTCAAGACTGGCGCCTATTCAGCTATGGAACTGGCCATGGCCATTCGTTACTGCTCCGACGCGAAGATAGACCTTCTTACTATAGATGGCGCACCTGGCGGAACAGGTATGAGCCCCTGGCCCATGATGACCGAATGGGGTATCCCTTCCTTCTATCTGCATAGCCTCACCTATCAATTCTGTGAGATGATGAAGAAAAAGAAAATCCGCGTGCCCGACATCGCGGTCGCAGGCGGATTTTCCACAGAGGACGGGGTTTTCAAAGCATTAGCCATGGGCGCTCCTTATGTCAAGGCCGTCTGTATGGGAAGAGCGCTTATAATCCCCGCTATGGTAGGCAAAAATATCGGCGAATGGATTAAAAACAAGGAGCTGCCCAAGACCGTTTCCAGGTTTGGGACCTCTATCGAAGAAATTTTTGTATCTTACGAAGAGCTGAAGGCTAAATACGGCAAGGAAATAAAGAATATCCCTACCGGAGCCCTTGGTATTTACACTTTCAGCCAGAAGTTCAGGGCAGGCCTGCAGCAGCTAATGGCGGGAACCCGGAATTTCAACCTCTCTCTCGTCGGCCGCAAGGATATAATGGCGCTGACGGAAGAAGCCGCGAAGGTCTCAGGCATTCCTTACGTAATGGATGCCTACAGAAAAGAAGCGGAAAGAATCCTCTTGAAGTAAACGACCTTCCCCCGGGCGCCGTTACGTGTTATGCGGCGCGGCGCCCGGACATGCCCTTACATAACACTATGAAGCCGCTCCTTTTCCTTCGGGTAAAAAGGGGCGGCTTCATGTTGTTTGGTCGTCTGAATAAATTCTATAACACGTGGCGGGTACACTGAAAGCCTTTACCAAGATCGCATCGGACACAGGCTCCTATCATTCCGGGCGTCATGACCGTCTGTGATTCGCACTTCCCGCACAGAGACTCTTCTCCCCGTTTCATAGGTCCGCCGCAGGGTGTGACCGACATGGGACAATAGAGGGTGCAGGAACCGCAGTTTTTGCAGAATTCGGGTCGCGTGGCGAAGGGAAACTCGACGCGGCGGTTCTTTCCCCGTCCGACGAAGCCCAGGGCATTGGCCCGCCACATTTCCGTGCAGTAGCGCACACAGCGCCCGCATTGGATGCAATTATCGTTTCTGAAGGGGTAACGGACTTCCTTTACACCGCAGCGAACGGCAACATCCTGGACCGCCTTGGAGTTGGGCGCCTGAGCAACAAGCAGTTCCGCGATGTTGCGCCGGAGCTTCTGGATTTTCTCCGTATTGGTGCGGATCACCATGCCTTCCTGCGCCGTCAATGTGCAGGAGGCGGTAACGCTTGACCCTCCATTTCTCACGTTCTCCACAATGCAGATGCGGCATGCCCCCGTATCCTTCAGGAAAGGAACATGGCACAGATGGGGAATGCATATCCCGCATTCGATGGCCGCGTCAAGCACGCTCGATCCCTTTGCTGCCCGCACCGGAGTGCCGTCAATTTTCAATGTCACAGTTTGCATCATAATTCACCTCATTATCCGACTGCGATTGCATCATATTTACATTCCGTTATACAAATGCCGCATTTCCGACATATCGGCTCCTCAATGGCATGGGCCTTCTTCTTTTCCCCTTTGATGGCATCGTAAGGACAGGACCGCAGGCAGACCCCGCAGCCGGTGCACTTTTCAGCAAGTATGTCGTAGTGAATAAGCTCCTTGCATACACCTGCAGGACAGCGTTTCTCGTCCACGTGGGCGGCATATTCATCGGCAAAATATCTCATTGTTGATAAAACCGGATTTGGCGCTGTCTTTCCCAGTCCGCACAGCGACGTCTCTGCCACGGTTTCTGCCAGCTCTTGCAGATGGCTGATCTGTTCACGGCGGCCGCGGCCTTCAGCGATATCGGTGACGATCTCCAGCATCCGATCCACGCCTACACGGCAGGGGACACACTTGCCGCAGGACTCGTCCTGGAGGAATTTCAAAAAATACTTTGCCACGTCCACCATGCAGGTTCCCTCATCCATAACGACCATGCCGCCGGAACCCATTATCGAGCCTGTCTCATAGAGTGTATCGAAGTCAACGGGGATTTCAAATTTACTCACAGGCAGGCATCCGCCGGATGGACCACCGGTCTGCACCGCCTTGATGGCCTTTCCATTTTTAGGTCCGCCGCCGATTTTAAAAATAATATCATGCAGTGTGGTTCCCATGGCAATCTCGACAAGGCCTGTGTTTTTTACCTGTCCGGTGAGGGCGAAGATCTTTGTGCCCTTGCTGCCCCTGGTTCCCTTGGAGGCAAACCAGCCGGAACCGTTTACAATGATAGAAGGGACATTCGCCCAGGTCTCTACGTTGTTCAGAACGGTAGGCTTGTTCCAAAGTCCTTCCTTGACGGTATGGATATCCTTGGGACGTGGTTCCCCGACTTTGCCTTCCAGCGAAGTCATGAGAGCCGTGGATTCGCCGCACACAAAAGCGCCACCGCCCCGTGCAACATCCACGTCGAAGGAGAAAGGAGATCCCAGGATATTCTCACCGAGAAGCCCGAATTCCCGTGCCTTCTTCACGGCCAGCCTGGTATGCTGAACGGCAAGAGGGTATTCATTCCGGACATAGATATATCCCTGTCGAGCACCGACCGCCCAGGCGCCGATCATCATCCCTTCGATAACCAGGTGCGGGTTTGATTCAAGGACGCAGCGGTCCATGTAAGCCCCCGGGTCTCCTTCATCGGCGTTACAGACCACATATTTCTCGTCTTCCCGCACCGATCGTGCCTCGGCCCATTTGCGGCCTGTGGGGAATCCGCCTCCTCCGCGGCCCCGGAGACCGGATGACTTTATTTCTTCAATGACCGTCTTGGGAGCTATGCCCGTGAGGGTCTTGACCAGAGCCTTGTATCCGCCGACGGCGATATAATCCTCGATGGAGCAGGGATCCAAAAGTTTGCTGTACTTCAGAAGCTGACGGTCCTGTGCGCTGTAAAAAGGGATCTCAGCCTCCGTTTTGATCTTCTTACCGGTTAGAGGATCGGCATAGAGGAGTCGATCGACGACCTCGCCGTTCTTCAGCGTGCTTGAAACAATCTCCTGGGCATCGGCTGCCGTAAGATGACCGTAGAAAAAGTTGCCCGGCTCCACGACCATTAAAGGACCCTGCTCGCAGAAACCATGGCAGCCTGTGGTTCGCAGCAGAACTTCATGACCAAGCCCCTGTTTAACAATTTCTTTTTTAACGGCATCGATGACCGAGAGACATCTCGTAGCCTTGCAGCCCGAACCCCCGCAAATAATGACGGTTGAGCGGATTTTTTCTCTTTGAGCTACAACCTTTTTCCGAAGGTTTTCCAGTTCTTCAAAATGTTCTAATTTACGCATCGGATGCCTCCTTTCTCTTAGCGCCCCTGGTTTTATCGATAATCCTGCGAAGCTTACCCGGGGTCATGTGGTCAAGGTACGATCCGTTTTGAACGACGATAGGCGCCAGGGCGCAGGCTCCGAGGCAATTCACGCATTCAACAGTGAAAAGACCGTCCTTGGTCGTGTCGCCGGGCTCAACCTTCAGCTGTCCCTTGACCTGGTCGATCAGGAGATCGGAACCTCTCACGTGACAGGCCGTACCTGTACAGATCGTGAACACATTCTTGCCGCGGGGTTTCAGGGTAAAGGCCTTGTAGAAGTTGACTACTCGATATACCTCCATAAGAGGCACACCAAGCTCTTTCGCAACTGTCTTCATGGCATCCTGCGGGATGTATCCGCAGATTTCCTGCACGTCCTGCAGGACCTCAATGAGTTGGCTGGGCTGGCTTCGCCTACCCTCCAGGATGGAATCTATTGTAGTCATAGACATTTGGGCCTCCCTCATTTTTATTATTGATTAGTGTCTGACTACCTGTTAAAATAGTAAATATAAATACAGTTAAAATGCACACGTAATGCCAATAATTTATAGGTAGATATATTGCCACTATATTACCTATATATTACGCATATAATATTGGCATGGGAGGTAACATACAATGAAGCAATTGCCGATAACTCCATTGAAAAAAGACGTTCAGGAGCAGTTCAACCCAGGAGATTTGCTTTCCTACCTCTGGCGAATCCCCCAGCATTCCGAGATGGAACCGGAAAAGATCGAGCTTGCCCTCCGCGAGCGCATTAAGGAATTGAACTGCCTTTACGGAATCGCGAGACTGGCCGAGCGCTATTACGATTCCATGGATGATTTTCTGAAATATCTTGTGGACTTCCTTCCTCCCTCCTGGCAATACCCAGAAATCACTTGTGCGCGCATCGTCTTCGAGGATCGAACCTACCGGAGCAAGAATTTCAAAGTGACAAAGTGGCGCCAGTCGGCACAGATTCTTGCCTATAATGAACCCGTAGGTGAGGTGACTATCTTTTATCTGGAGGAGCGCCAGGCGGCTGATGAGGGCCCATTTCTCAAAGAGGAACGGGTTTTGATTGACGAGGTGGCTCAGAGAATCGGCGCCATTGCCATCCGTATTTCCGCTGAAAAAGAACTGCATGAGATCAATAAACAGTTGAGCGTGGAACGCACGGCACTTCAGGAGGCAAACGCCGCATTACGAACAGTGCTGGCAAAAATTGAGGAGGAAAAACAGCGAATCTACAAAGATATGCAGGCAAACATCGAAAAGGTTATCATGCCGATTTTGAATGCCCTCGCCATCGAAGTGCCGAAGACTCAGCGGAAGTACGTAGATATTCTGACAAACAACCTTGAAGAGATCACATCTCCCTTTATTAACCGTTTTTTATATAAATTTCAGTCGCTGACCCCCACGGAAGTCAGCATCTGCAATCTGATCCGGAACGGAATGAGGAATAAGGAAATCGCGGAGCTCCGGGGCGTCGCTGTTGCAACCATAAACCGGCACCGCGAGCACATTCGGAAAAAGCTCAGAATCAACAACTGTGACGTCAATCTCACAACCTATCTGCAGTCGCTGCTGTAAGCGAAATCATTAAACCGGATCTATTCCCATCGACACGACATTTTTTTATTAAGCGGATGAGCTGGTACATGAATCTCGAGCGGCAAGTCATTCTTCAACCGAGATATAAATGATCAGCACGAAAGCGTAGAGTTGGCGCTTTCTGCGGTACGTATCTAATTCTTAATCTCAAGGTCTGCGACACTTTGCCTTGAAACAATTATTTCTTTATCTTCTGTTTTCACCTTAACGCTCATGAACCCAAGTATTTGATATGTACCGTTTTCAAGCTCAGCAGAGTCAAACCGAACGGCAAAATCTAATTGCCGATTTGACGATTCCCCAACTTTTATCCACGTCTGAGTTCCTTTTTTTCTGATATACCAAGCATTGGAAACACCAATTGGATAGCCAGAGATGCGCAGCGCTTCAAAGTCCTTTTTCAGTAACTCATCATCATAATTTTCTCTAAGGACTATGCATCCATAATATTTCTTTATAGCAATAGTAGGCACCAGAAATTGAGGACCCCAACGGACAGCAGACAAATTGATTACCATAAGTCACCTCCTCAATCATGCAATTAAGTTCAAATCATGGGTCACCTTAATAAACCCGTGTAATTTGAAATTGCAAAATTCATTCCTCAAAGGACGTGATCGCTAAATATTTAACTGCTTATAATTACAAGACAATTTTGATAGTTCTGCAGTCATTATGTTTGTTAATAGTTACAAATTTGTATTTTTACTCTAAATAAAGCACAATAATGTAACTTCAATTCATCATTCATGCTGTAATCCTTACTATTAATCTTCAATAATTTCAATTCATCAATACTTTAATGCCTTCTTGGCACTATATTTGCATTAAACACTATGGTTACTGATAGCAGCCTGTGAAATCTTGAAGTTGCAGTCAGAGGTGATTCAGCCCCAAAATGTTGGGATGACGTGCAAGGGCACGCCTTATGTGAACAAGGTGGGGATTATTCTCATGGGGGCAAGAAGCGATAATAAAAGTCCATCTTAAAAGGGGTATAGTTATGTCAGTCATTCAAGAGGTCATTGCCAAAGTCAAACAGATCGATCCCGACCAGCCGGAGTTCCATCAGGCTGTGGAAGAGGTTATGGAAACGCTGGAGCCGACGACCAAAAGGCATCCGGAGTTCGTGAAGGCCAATATTTATGAGCGGATCGTGGAGCCGGAACGGTCGGTCATATTCCGGGTTCCCTGGGTGGATGACAAAGGCAACGTCAGAGTCAACAGGGGATTCCGGATCCAGTTCAACAACGCCATCGGGCCCTTCAAGGGTGGGCTCCGTTTCCATGCCTCGGTGAATCTGGGGATCATTAAATTTTTAGGTTTTGAACAGACCTTCAACAACGCCTTGACGACCCTGCCCATGGGAGGCGCAAAGGGAGGCTCCGACTTCGACCCCAAGGGTAAGTCGGACGGAGAGGTTATGCGTTTCTGTCAGGCCTTCATGCGTGAACTGTTTCGCCATATCGGCCCGGAAACGGACGTTCCCGCCGGCGACATCGGCGTGGGCGGTCGGGAGATCGGCTATCTTTACGGCTATTACAAGAAAATCCGTAATGAACATACAGGCGTTCTAACCGGCAAGGGTCTCGAATACGGCGGCAGCGTGATCCGCCCCGAGGCGACTGGTTATGGAACGACCTATTTTGCTGCAGAAATGCTGGCCACGCGCGGCCTTGATTTCAAAGGCAAGATCGTCGCCGTCAGCGGCGCCGGCAATGTGGCCCAGTACGCCGTGGAGAAAGTCAATCAGTTGGGCGGCAAGGTCATCACCCTGTGCGATTCCAGCGCCACCATCGTGGACGAGCAGGGCATCGACGCTAAGAAGTGCCGTTATGTCATGGAGCTGAAGAACGTCAAGCGCGGGCGGATCAAGGAATATGCCGACAAATACAACACTGCATGTTTCGAAGGCGCCGGCGTCTGGGATGTGATCCGCGACCAGGGCATCAAGGTGGACATCGCCATGCCCAGCGCCACACAGAATGAAATCGACGCCTCTCACGCCGCGGCCCTCGTGAAAAATGGTTGCATCTGCGTTGCCGAAGGGGCGAATATGCCATCCACTCCGGATGCCGTGAAGATTTTCCAGGAAAACAATATACTGTACGCCCCCGGAAAGGCCGTAAACGCCGGCGGCGTGGCCACCTCCGGTCTGGAAATGAGCCAGAACAGCATGAAGCTCACATGGACACGCGAAGAAGTGGATAAGCGCCTCATGATCATCATGAAGAGCATCCACAAGGCCTGCGTTGAAACCGCCGAGACTTACGGCAAGAAAGGCGACTACGTGACCGGCGCCAACATCGCCGGCTTCATCAAAGTAGCCAACGCCATGCTGGCCTACGGCGTCGTTTAATCAGAGGCTGCTTAGGATCAATGAGTATTATAGACAAACGGTTTCTGTTCTCTTTGGACAGCGGCTGTTTGTCTACAAAATTTCTTACGGCTGGGTAAAGCAGATCAGCTGCTGGGTGACAACATCGGACAGAAGCCTCAGGTTTTTCGCCTCAACATCATATACGCGAACTACATCCGCATAATGGCTGTCCCGTGCGGACATGTCGGCCAGGCGGTTGGGCAGGGATCCCAGCCAGGCGGTATTGAAGAAGACATTTTCCTTATCCGGATAGACTGCCATATAGAAAACATCCATCTCCACGATGTCCTGGAAAAAGTGGGTCCCGAACGACAGATCGGGGATGAGATTGCCGTCATTGTACGCGATTTCCGCGATGACGCTGATATTATTGATTTCGGAGAAGGTCACCGGAACACCCATAGCCGGCGTTGTAGTGCCCCAGCGTCCCGGTCCCAGCAGCATCGTCGGCGTATCTTTGCGGTTGTCGATCAGCTTGTTTAAGCGGCCCACCAGCCGTGCCACGTCATATTTTTCTGAGAGGGACAATTTTGTATAACCCTGAGGATCGATATAGATGATCCGTGAAATGGGCTGGGAGAGGCTGCCCCCCATGAAGTTGCCCTCCTGCCGCAGCAGGATGCTGTCCTCGCGAATCTGTTCCGGAATGGTCACCCGTACATTTTGTCCCCTCGTCTGGAAGGGACGGCACTGGAGCAGGTTCACCTGCAGTTTCCCTTCGACGTTAAAATTTCCCGTAAACTCAATATCCACAGGATATTCATAGCCTGCTTCAATCGTCTTGAGCATTCTGGACATGACTGTCGGGAATTCGGTAGTGGACAGAAGTTCATCGAAGGTAAGAATCCAGAAATCCCGCATCGGTCTTCCCATAGCCCGCATCTGGTCCGACGCTTCTATATCGCGCACCCCTAAGAGTTCCATCCGTGCTTCCAGGCCTTCCTCAAGAACCTGCGATAGGGGCAGGGACTGAAAACGGTTTTCTTCCAGATTCAGCATATCCACATCATGCTGGGAGAAACGGCGGGCATCGCTCATTCCGGCATGGGATTTAACCAGTGGGGCGTCCAGGGCGACAATGCGCGGGTAATCATTTTCCACACGATTAACCGCCCGGGTTCCCAGGCCGAAGACAAGACGCAGCATGCCTGCCTTGGGATCCATGCCCTGTTTCCATACGAAGGTGTTATAAGAGAGACCGACCCCGGCCAGCTCTGGGAAGAAGTAGTGTTTATGGTATGAACCGGATACACGCTGCACG
>Ga0315294_10007792_pt1 | contig 11757 bp, 10 predicted proteins | sample YL17G13_40_MG_FD_203626 | JGI IMG/M metagenome (GOLD analysis project Ga0315294, IMG submission 203626) | Sediment microbial communities from Yellowstone Lake, YNP, Wyoming, USA - YL17G13_40 | ecosystem: Environmental > Aquatic > Freshwater > Lake > Sediment | place: USA: Wyoming | collected...
GCATCCCAGCCCACGGTGATATAGTCTATATCCTCCATCCTCAGCTTGGCTTCATTGAGGCAGAATCTGATAGTGTTCAGGGGGAACGTCTTGTAGGCGTGCTTTTTCCTCGTGAACCTTTCCTCCTCCACGAATGCTACGAGCTTCCCGTCCTTCAGCAGGCATGCCGCCGGGTCATGACCGAAGTAGTAGATACCGAGCACATGTAAGGCCATACTATCACCACAAACCTTTTGTCGATGAATTATAAAAGTTTTGCAGCAATCCTTATTAAGCTTGGATCTGCCTCCCTTGGGGCTCAAGCCTTCCCGAGGAAGTAGTCGTAGAAGTAGCTGAGCCCCACCTTTACGTACTTCTTCATTATCCTGAGGCTTGTTATGAACCTCAGTTCTCTGATGACGTATGACGGCCTGAAATAGAACTGCTTGTAGGACTCCTTCTGCATCTTCACAAGATACTCTTTCGTCAGGCCATTGGGGACAAATGTGGGGTCCGGGCTGTGGCTGGAATACCTGCTGTAATCGAGGCATTCCTCGAATTCGCCGTAGTCCTTCGCTATTCGGTACAGTTCCGTCCCGGGGTAGGGCGTCGCTATGGCGAACTGTACCGCATCGAGTGGCAGCGACTTGGAGAACTTTATCGTCTTGATTATGGTCTCCTGCGTGTCGACGGGATTGGCGATTATGAAATATCCCTTCGTGAATATGCCGATTCTGTGGCAAAGGCCCACGACCTTCCTGACGTCCTCCAGGGTTATGCTCTTCTTGATGAAGTTCAGGACGTCCTGGTCTCCGCTCTCGAGCCCGAAGCTCAGGTACCAGCACCCCGCCTTCTTGAGTTTTGGTATGAGATGGGTATGCTTCGCCAGGATGTTCACCCTGGCATTTGCAGACCATGTTATGTCGATGCCCCTGCCGATTATAGCGTCGCATATCTCCTCCGTCCTCTTGGGGTCGAAAAGGAATAGGTCATCTACGAAGTGTATCTCCTTTATGCCGTATGTCCTTATCAGGTACTCTATCTCATCGATCACGTATTTTGTAGAGTGCATCCTGTAGCGCTTGCCGAAGACCGAGTGATGGCAGAATATGCACTGGAACGGGCAGCCCCTGGAAGTGATCATGCTGGTGAACGGCAGCCTCTTGTATCGGAAGCTCGACTTCCTCTTCGCGAGGTTCGGTATGAGCTCCCTCGCCGGCATTGGCAGCGCGTCCAGATCCTGAATGAGCTCCCTCGGCTTCGTTATCACTGCCTTCCCCCCGGAACGGTAGGCGATGCCGTCCACGCTGCTGAGCGGCCTCCCCTCTGCGATGGCCCTTAACAGCTCTGGAGTCGTCAGTTCGCCTTCGCCAAGGATGAGGTAATCTATCTCAGGCACTTCATTGAGGGTCTCAACTGGCAACGTCGAAGGGTGCGGGCCTCCCAGTATGACTGGTATGCGCCTGTCTATGCTCTTGATTATTCTGGCATTGTCTACGAAGGAGTCATATTTTGCCGTGTACGCGGTCATGCCGACCACGTCCGGCCTTGCGTTCCTTATCCTTTCCTTCAGCTGCTCCCTAGTCAGGCACAGGTCTTCGTTGTCAATGACGGATACTTCGTGTCCTTCCTTCTGCAGCATGGCAGCTACATAAAGCAGGCCCAGGGGGGGGTGCGTGTCTGCGCCGTGCCTCCTTAGCTCCTTTTTTACCGCGAGCGGATTCAACAGAAGTACCCTCATTACCAAACATTATCCATGAAAAATATAAAAGTATTCAAATAAGAGCGAATATGCCTCAGCCGTCCTTTATCATGACGAACCACGTGCTGCATCCCGCATCCGGAATCCTGCCCTTTACCTCTCTTCCGGCCTTCTATATTTTTAACTCCTTCCCGCCCCCGGAGAATGATTTTAGCTTCTTGAGCGCCTGCCGTCCGCCGAAGTAGGCGAACAGCGGCAGGCCGATTAGGAATAGCGGGGATATGGAGATCAGACGGAACAGTATCACTATCTGCCCTGCTGCGATGATATCTACGCCGAACATGACAAGCAATCCAGCCGTCGCAGCGTCCCTTACGAATATGCCTCCGGGCAGGCCTGACAGCCTCCCGAGGATGTATGATGCCCAGAACACAAGGAATGCTGTGGCGTAGCCTATGGAAACGCCGAACACCGCGCCTGAAGCGTTCAGCATGATAGGCAGAACGAGCGTCGAGGCGAGCGTCAGCAGGAACATCTTCGAGAACAATGCCTTGTCGGAAAGGTTCCGGACGAAATCATCAAGTATCCTCTTGGCCTTTTCCTTCGTCATGTCCTTTTCCTTGAGGCGCCTCTTCAGCCCGCGCGGCGCTATCCTCTTCAGCTTCCATGCCCATGACACCAGCAGGTCCCTTTTCAGTGCCGTGAAAGATATGAAAAGCAGGAGCAGCCCGATCAGAATGAAATCCAAGTAGAAGTTCCCCATCAGGGTCTTCTCGCCTATCGCCAGGATTATGAAGGGAAGCATCATCAGTTCCCACCCGATCTCATACACCTGCTCGAACATCACGGCGAAGAACGTCTTTTTTATGGGAGCCTTCGTGTCAATCTTCGTCAGCAGCGGCCGCGCCAATACTGTGCCGACCTTAGCCGGGATTACGTAGTTGATGAACTGGCATATGTTAATCAGGTAGAACGACCTCATGGCGGAGATCCTGACACCCATGTGCTTCAGTATGGACTTGTATCTGATCGAGAGTAAGAATATTGACAGGACATTGACGAAGACGCCAAGAAGTATGTAGACAATCCACATCATGACACCGCCGCCAAACATATTTTTATTCCGCGCGCTCCGCAACCGCCGCCTCATGATTAGGCGGCATCTTCCGGCTTCCTCGCCCTCTTCATAAAAGGTTTTGCGCCGGGTCTTATTAAGCTTGAATCGGAGTTAAATAAATATCGGAAATCCGCTGCGGGTGGTTTCAGGCGGCCCTCTTTGCGGCTGCCTGGGAGATTTTTATCCGCCTGAAAAACTTATAATATCCATGCAATTATAAATGGGGACTGCCATGAAAGAGAAGCTTAGCATCTGCTTTGTCATCTGCGGCTTCCCGCCGGTAATCGGGGGCGCAGAGAGGTACACGATGGAGCTTGCGGAAAACCTTGCATCCCGCGGGCACAATGTCAGGGTGCTCACCCGTGCCTCCCCTACGGCTCCGGGGAAGGAGTCCCTCATGGGCGGCAGACTGGATGTCAGAAGGTTCTATTCCACCAATGTGCCGGGGCTGAGGATGCTAATTTTCATGGTGCGCGTCATCTGGGCCATCTTCAGGGGGAGGAAGAACATCGATGTGATACACGCTATCCACGCATTCTCTCCAGGCTTCATAGCACTTGCCGCGAGCAAGATTACCGGGATCCCTCTGGTGATCAGGGACGGTCCATCGCTCGATGCGATTGGCGCATATGTATGCAACCCTGTCGTCAAGATGCTTATGGGATACACGCTGAAGAACGCCATGGAGGTTTACGTCGACCACGCCCTTGTGGAGAAGGCTTATCTGGGGATTGGCGCAAGGCGGGGCCACATCCGCACCCTTGAGAACCCTGTGGATTCGGGCGAGTTCAAGCCGGATCCGTCGGCGAAGGAGAGGCTCGGGTTCCGGGGCAAGTTCGTTGTACTTAACCTTGGCAGGCTGCAGCCTTTCAAAGGCGTTGAGGATTTGATAAATGCCGCCCCGGAAATAAACAGGAGGGTTAAGAACGCCGTAATCCTCATAGTGGGCTACGGCCCGGATGAGGCGCGCCTGAGGGAAATCGCCTGGAAGACGGGCGCGAAGAACATTGTTTTCTATGGCAAGGTCCCGTTCGAGAAGGCCCATGAAGTTTACGCTTCAGCGGACGTGTTCGTCCAGCCCTCGGTTTCCGCCGAGCTGCCGAACACGATAATCCAGTCCATGTCCGCCGGGAATGCGATAATCGCGACCAATCTCGTGGGATCTAAGGCGCTGCTCAAGGATGGCAGGACGGCCGTAATTATAAAACCGGGCGACCCCAAGGCCATTGCCGCGGCTGTGTCAGAGCTCCATCACAATCCGAGAAGGATGAAGGCCCTCGGGAAAAACGCCAGAAGGCTGATAATGGAGAGGTCCGGCTGGAGGTCCCATACTGATGCCGTGCTGGGCATCTACAGGAAGGTCATCGGGGGCGCCGAAGGTGATTAGCATGAAAGCCCGAAGCCTTGCCAAAAAGCTCATGATATCCTTCTACACCAAGGTCTTCCAGAAGGAGCCCGGGCCACTCACCAGGAGCTTCATGAAAAACCTCATGTACATCTTCGTAGGCTTCATCATCGCGAAGGCGCTGTCGGTCGTCTTCCAGATATACACGGGCAGGATTATAGGGCCGGCCGAGTATGGCAAGTTCGCCTACATCAACTCCCTCGCCCAGATACTGTACACTCCCATGATGTTCGGAATCGGGACGGCGCTTGTCAAGTACCTTTCCGAGAAGACCGATGAGGACGAGAGGAGGAGAATCGTCTCCAGCGGGATTGCGCTGATGCTGCTGTTCACCCTTGCCTTCGCGGGCGCGTTCTATGTGCTGGCTGCACCCATATCCTATTCGGCTTCCATCGCGCAGAATTATGTCTACGCGGCAATCATTCTTGCTGTCCTCTACAGCGTCTGGACCGCTTCCCAGAAGCTGCTGCAGGGGCTGATGGGAATGCGGGAGATAAGCATCCTCAACATCATCTGGAGCGTCGTTGTTCTGGTCACGGTCGTGCTTTACACGGGCGCTGAAAGGACTGTCTATGCCCCCCTTTTGGCAGTATCCCTGGGCTACATCATTTCAAGCATTGTGGCGCTTCCCAGCCTGGTCAGGTATTTCAGGCCGAGGATTGACGCGGCCTGCACAAGGAAGCTGCTCAAGTTCGGCTTCATTGCTGTCTGGGCATCGCTTTCCGTCTCCATGACCACCGGCATCAACCAGATATTCATCAACATGTTCATGGACATGTCGGATGTCGGCATATACCAGGCCTACCACTTCTCTTCGGTCGATGTCATGTCCTTCTTCCTTACTGGATTCATAACCGTCTTCTTCGCCGAGTCCTCCAGATACAAGAACAAGGGTGTGCTGTTCTCGCAGCTGAGGAAATCCATGAAGCTCATGCCGATGGTCTTCGCTGCCATGCTGCTCATCTCGTACTCCATATTGTTGCTCTATGGCAGGGATTATCCCATCAGCCCGCTTCTCATCTGCCTTTTCGCTTTGGCATCCGTCGCGGCATTCCTGCAGGGAGTCTACACGTGGTTCTCCACCTCCCACGGCATGAAGGGGGTGAAGATAACCACTACCACCGTGATGCTCGTCTCGATAGTGAACATCGCCCTGTCATATGCGCTCATTCAGTACCTGAGCATCGCCGGCGCGGCCCTTTCCCTGATATTTTCGTATTCAATGGGTGCCATGATAATGTACATAAGGATAAAGAAGGTTTCCTGCGGCCCGGCGGGCGAGGATGGCGGGTAAGCATGGCTGTACTCATCGTCAATCCTGACAACGGGATTTCCAAATCGCCCCAGCTTCCCATGGGTCCGCTGTACCTTGCGACAGCATTGGACAGGAGCGGCTATGATGTCAAGGTGCTGGACTATTCGGTGGATGACGTCAAGGCATCCCTGGAGAAGCACATGGGGAATGCCGATGCCGTCGGCTTCTCCGTCATGACCGCCCAGGTGAAGGACGCCCTCAGGCTGTCTGACATGATAAAGGCCCGTGACCCCAGCCTGCCGGTGATATGGGGCGGCGTCCACCCGACGCTTTTCCCCGTACAGACCGTAAGCGACGGTTCGGTGGACTATGTGATATCCGAGGAGGGCGAGAAGAGCATTGTGCAGCTGGCCGGATACATCCAGGGGAAAGGCGGCCCGGGCAAAATCCGGGGGCTTGTGTACAAGGAAGGAGGAAAGGTCCGCATGAACGCAGTCCCGCCTTTCATAGACCTTAATGAGTATTCCCCTCCGAGCTGGCACTTGATGAAGATGGAGAGGTACATACAGCACTACGTGCTTGGCGGCGACGACTTCGGCAGGTCGCTTCCTGTGCATTCCGGGAGGGGCTGCGTCTACAGGTGCACCTTCTGCATAAACACAGGGAGGAGGAAATGGAGGCCGCTTTCGGCGGAGAACATGATGGCGGAAGTCCGTGCGCTCACGTCAAAATACGATCTGGACTACATAAAGTTCGTGGATGAGAACTTCTTCATAGACAGGAAGCGTGTGGCGGATTTCTCCAGGCTCATGGCAGGGAAAAATCTCGGCGTGGGCTGGCATGCCGGCGGAAGGGCGAACTACTTCAACGAAGAGCACATCAACGACGAGCTCCTCGACCTCATGGTGAAAAGCGGCTTCAGGACTTTCAGCATGGGCGTCGAGTCCGGCTCCCAGCGCATACTCGACATGATAAAGAAGGAGATAAAGGTGGAGGACGTCATCCGCGCCGTGAAGAAGTGCGAAGAGAAGGGCATAAAGACTGTCTGCTCCTTCATGATAGGGCTTCCCGGCGAGGGGCAGGATGACATGCTCAGGACCCTGCACCTCATAAAGGAGATAAAGAGGATAAGCCCGCGCGCCTCTATAATCGGCCCCCAGGTGTTCCGCCCTTACCCCGGAGCCGAGCTCTATGCATACACGAAGAAGCTCGGGTTCAAGGAGCCTGCCACGCTGAGGGGCTGGTGCAATGTTGACCTGGAAGGGTATACCTCGGCCAGGGACCTGCCGTGGGTGAAGGACCCGGAGTTCATTGACAGCATAAGCTTCTACCTCAGCCGTTCCCAGTTCAGGCCGGGGGGCCTGGCGCGCACCATGGCGGAGCGGTTATTTTTTAAGCCTCTCGCCGACTTTAGAATAAGGTATAACATTTTCGGATTCCCATTCGAGAAGAAGATGTTCGAGTTCGTGAAGATGAAGAAGGCGGAGATGAGCAGGTATGACGAATAGGGGGAAGTCGCCGGCGGCGCGCATAATCGGGTTCATGCTGAAGGGGTTCGTGAAGCTCATGCCCCTGGACATGGCATGCGAATTCTGCAGGTATATCCCCGGATATTTCGGCGGGTGCATACGCGGCCATGTCTACAAAAAGGCGCTCAGGCGCATGGGCCGGGGGACCTATATCCACGACAGCGTCGCCATCCTTTTCCCGGAGAACATCGAAATGGGGGATGACGTCTCGGTGAACCAGTTCTCGGTGATACATGGGATGGGCGGCGTAAGGATCGGCTCCGATGTCAGGATAGGCTACGGCGTCAAGATAATCTCATTCGACCACGTTTTCAGCAATCCGGGCGTGCCCATAATGGGCCAAGGATACGACAAAGGCCACATAGACATAGGGGATGACGTATGGATAGGGGCCAATGCCGTGATCCTGAAAGGGGTGAAGATTGGCAGGGGCTCTGTGATTGGCGCCGGGAGCGTCGTGACGGGAGACATACCACCGTTTTCCATAGCGGTCGGTGCCCCGGCGAAGGTCGTGAAGAAGAGAAGATGAGCCGGGCTCAGATTACGAAGTCCGCGATTGCCGCCATGCCCTTTAGCTGCTTGTGCTTGACCGCCAGCACGATATAATCGAAATTGTCCCTGGTGACCGACTTGATGTCAAGATTGCTGCAGCCGAATATCGCCTTCCTGTCGCCCAGCAGGGGGTCGCAGATGTCCACCCTGCAGCCGTGCTCCTTGAGCCCGTTCACGACGTCCTCGACCTTTGAGTTCCTCATGTCCCTGACGTCCGGCTTGAAGGTGGCGCCCAATACTAGCACCCTTGCGCCCATTATGCGTATCTTCCTGCTTATCATGTCCTTGACCATCTGCGAGACGACGTATGCAGGCATGTGGTCGTTTATCCGCCTTCCTGCGAGGATTATCTCCGGATGGTGGCCTGCTATCTCCGCCTTGTAGGCCAGGTAGTAGGGGTCTATGCCTATGCAGTGGCCGCCGACCAGCCCGGGCCTGAAGTCCAGGAAGTTCCATTTCGTCCTGGCGGCATCCAGCACCTTGGCAATGTCTATACCCATCCTGTCGAATATCTGCTTGAGCTCGTTCATGAGGGCTATGTTGATGTCCCGCTGCACGTTCTCTATCACCTTGGCCGCCTCGGCTACTTTTATGGAGTCTGTCCTGCAGACGCCGGCCTTCACGACAGTGCTGTAAACCCTTGCGATCGTCTCCAGGGATTCCCTGTCGCAGCCGGAGACTACCTTGACTATCCTTTCGACCGTATGCTCCTTGTCGCCGGGATTTATCCTTTCCGGGGAATAGCCGACCTTGAAATCGGATTTGTAGACGAGCCCGCTCTCCTTTTCAAGGATGGGCAGGCACACCTCTTCCGTGACGCCCGGGTAGACCGTGGACTCGTAGACGACTATGCTGCCCTTCGAAAGGTTCCTTCCTATGGTCTTGGAGGCGTCCTTGAGCAGCTCCAGGTCAGGCCTCTTGCTGTTGTCTATGGGCGTGGGTATCGCCGCGATTATGAAGTCCGATTCCGATATGACGGACGGGTCTGTGGTGAAGTCTATGTCGGCCTCCTTCAGCTCGGCCTCGGACAGCTCTCCGTTGTAATCGAAGCCCCTCTTGAGCCGCTCTATCTTCTCCTTGTCCACGTCATAGCCCTCCACATGCGTGATCTTGCCGAACGCGACTGCCAGCGGCAGCCCGACATAGCCAAGGCCGACGATGCATATCTTCCTCCCCAATACATCCTTCTTTGCCATGAAAATCATCTGCAGTATCCTTTGTACCACTCCACGGTTTTCCTCAGCCCCTCCCTGAAAAAGACCTTCGGCCTGAAGCCGAGATGTCTCTTCGCCATGGAGATATCAGCCAGCGAGTGCTTTATGTCGCCGGGCCTCTCCTTCTCATACCTGGGCGCTATGTCAGTACCGAGAATCGCGTTTATCTCCTCAACGAGCTGGTTCAGCGTGGTCTTCTCCCCGCATGCGATGTTGTATGCCCTGCCGCATGCAATTTTCTTGGCATTCATTGCGAGGATGTTTCCCTCTATGACGTTATCTATGTAGGAGAAATCCCTTGATGTGAGCCCGTCGCCAAAGATTGCCGGCCTCTGCCCCCTGATCATCGAACTGATGAACTTGGGAATCACCGCGCTGTATTCCGAACCGGGGTCCTGCCTTGGGCCGAATACATTGAAGTAGCGGAGGCTTATGGTCTCAAACCCGTATATGTCGCTGAAGAGCCGGCAGTAGACCTCAGCCGCATACTTGGTCAGCCCGTAGGGAGAGACGGGCTCCCCGACCATTCCCTCCTTCTGTGGTATCTTCGGGCTGCTTCCGTAGACAGAGCTCGATGAGGCATAGACCAACCTCTTCACGCCGGCGTCCCTTGCGCACACCAGCAGGTTAAGGGTCCCGTCCACGTTCACGGCGTTCGATTCTATGGGATCGCTGATGGAACGGGGGACAGAGGGGATGGCCGCCTCATGGAACACGCAGTCCACTCCTCCCATGGACTTTCTCAGCAACTTCCCATCGTTTATGGAGCCCTTTATGAAATCGAAATCCATTCCCTCGATGTTCTCCTCCCTTCCGGTGGAGAAATTATCAATCCCGCTGACATCATAGCCAAGGCTGAGCAGTTTGCCCACAAGATTGGAACCTATGAAACCGGCGCACCCTGTTACCAAAACCTTCATGCTGCTCACCTTTTTTAGGAGTATATGGATTAGTATGTATATTGAAATTTAAGTTAAAAAGCTGATGCATTTATAAGTGTTAGTATGGCGCCGCCGAAAGGTATTTGAGCCGACTGGAGATATACTATATGTCGTGACTGCCGGCGCGCCGTAAATGTGTGTGATGTCCTATGGGCAAAAAGGAAAAGGTCGCCAGGTTCTATGACTTCCTTCATGGCGAAATCAGGACCTATGACAACCCCAATCTGCTGCCGGGCATGCTGATGGAGAAGTTCGGCGTCGATGGGGGCTTCTTCAGGGGCATGACATGCCTTGACGCCGGGTGTGGCGGTGGCAAGAATGTCTATGCTATGGGCCTTCTCGGGGCCAGAAGAATTGCTGCGTCGGATATAAGCTCCCGCAGCCTTTCGGCGGCCATGATGCTCAACCGGGAAAATGCCTGGTTCCAGAAGGCTTCTGTTCTTGAGCTGCCCTACAGGGACTGCTCCTTTGACGTGGTCTTCTGCGAAGGCGTGCTGCATCATACCGAATCGCCATATGCCGGATTCCTTGAGCTATCAAGGGTCGCGAAGAGGGATGGCAGCATCGTGCTGCTTGTCTACAGCTGGGGAGGCGCAATCTTCTTTCTGGTCAAGCTTCTCAGGCCCGTTTTCAGGCTGGCCGGCTACAGGAATGTCTCCAAGCTCCTCTCGCTCTTCATGTCAAGGAACAGGTCCTTCGGATTCCTGGACATGCTCTGCGTCCCAATCCAGAGGAACTACAATCCCTCCGTGATAAGAAAATGGCTAGAGGGTGGCGGGTTCACTGAAATCAGGTTTGCCAAGGAAAGGGGGAGCCTGCTCCAGCGGGTCATGAATGGGGAGGGCGTCATAAAAGTGGTCGCCATGCGGCCCCGGTGAAACGCACCCGCGCGCGAATTGCATATTTTATTAATAATCCATAAATGAATTAAGGGTTGATTGCATGGACAGCGTGATTGTCGGCGGGAAATGCATAGGGCATGACACCAGCACATTCGTGCTGCGCGAGGGCGGGAAGCCTTTCGCGCTCGACAGGGAGCGTGTCACCAGGTTCAGGCATGATAACGGCCTTCAAGAAGCTGAGGGGCTACGGATTCATCATCAACACATCCTTCAATCTGCACGGCCGCCCCATCGTGATGAGGCCTGAGGACGCCATCGTGGACTTCATCGACTGCGGATTGAACTATCTCGTCATGGAAGCTGGGTCGCGAAGGTAAAGGGCAAGTGGCCGCAGAACCATTCCAGAGTATACAATGGACAAGGTGAATTTTTTGGAAAGAGGAAGTTTCGCTGACAAGAATTTCCTGACGCTTGCGCTCATCGCAGCCGTGATTATATACACCTCCTTCAATCTGCAGAGCACCGCACTGGGCTCCGATGAGACAGTGAATCTGTGGCTGGGGAAAAACATTCTCGATGGCGGATACCCATGGTACATTATCCAGACCCTGCCGCTGCTGCCATTCCTGATAGCGCTCCTTTTCATGGCAGGTTTCGCGGCCGTCACCATCGCATTCATTCTGCCATTGGCCTTCATCCTCCTGTCCGTTTATGCAACCCACCGTCTGGCGAAGGAGCTTGCCGGAGAGAAGATAGCGAAGATATCAGTGTCAATGCTGCTGGTCTTTCCGGATTTCTGGAGGTGGGGCAGCTTCCTGCTGACAGATATCCCGCTCATGGCATTCATGACACTCACCCTGCTATTCTTCATCAGGGCCCTCAGGGACAGGAAATTCTTCTGCTATATGGGGGTCTGCCTCGGCCTCGCCTCTGCGACAAAGATCACTTTCATAATACTGCCTGCCTGCATATTCCTCTACCTGCTGGCAAAAAGAATGGACGTTCTCAAATCCAGGGAATTCTGGTGCGGCATATTCATCGCATCGGTCATCTTCGCGGCATTCTTCGGCGCGGCATTGGCCATGAAAGGGAGCAACTCCGGCATTGAAAAGTACTTAAACATTGAAAAGCAGGTTCTGGCTGGCGAGACGAAATCGACACTGTACGGGTCGTTGAGCACCCTTCCGGAGCTGATGAGGCTCTTCCTCTTCTTCCCGATAA
>Ga0315294_10007793_pt1 | contig 11756 bp, 10 predicted proteins | sample YL17G13_40_MG_FD_203626 | JGI IMG/M metagenome (GOLD analysis project Ga0315294, IMG submission 203626) | Sediment microbial communities from Yellowstone Lake, YNP, Wyoming, USA - YL17G13_40 | ecosystem: Environmental > Aquatic > Freshwater > Lake > Sediment | place: USA: Wyoming | collected...
TCTCTTCGGGGTATATCTCACGTGATACCATCCCTATTTCAACCATTCCATTGAGGGCATCTGATATTCCTTTCCCGGCACCGCCTGCTGATATATCAAAACGCACCCTGGGATTTATCTTTTTATATTCATCAGCCCACTTAACTACCATAGGGTAGAGAGCAAAAGCGCCAGAGATACTAATCTGACCTGATTGTTTTTCCTGACCAAATGATCTTGGTACTGAAACAGGAGAAAAGATCACCGTCAGGGAAAGAAGTATTTTAATAAATCGTCTCATTCTGGTATAATAAATTATTAGAATGCAATCTGGCCCGGCGTATGTCGAATCCGTCTTTTTTAGTTTTATCATCAAAAATCTGAAACCTTAACTGAGAGTATCCAGAAAGTTGCATCTGTCTGGCAGCCGAAACAAAAAATGATTTACGGGCAGCATCTGATTGCTGTTGTAGTAAAGCTGCTTCCGCTCTCACTGAATCTGCTTGCACCTGACTGATCACCTTATTCGATATTAAAAGATTAAGGATATCGTTTGATGATTGTGAAAATGATTCTGATATAAATACAAAAAAGAAAAGCAGTGAAAATTTATATCCCATAATGTCTACCGATTTTGTGAACAAATGTATACCATTATTTGTTAGATTTAATTGGCATAAAAACCACAAAGGATTAGGTATAAATACTTAACTTTAAGCTTAAGATAAATCGCTCAGGATGATTCTTTCAAAAAAAACCAGGTATGCTATGGTTGCACTTGCCAGCCTGGCAAGAGACTATGGGAAGGGACCTGTACAAATAAGGGAAATATCGGAAAAAGAGAATATTCCCCGGAGCTTTCTTGAGAACATTCTTCTCGAATTGCGAAAAATGGGTGTCCTTGGCAGTCAGCTTGGAAAATCAGGCGGATATTATTTATTAAAAAGCCCGGGGGAAGTCAATCTGGCAGAAATAATCGATCATTTTGAGGGCACTTTGTCACTCTTATATTGTGTCTCTGAAAAGGCTTATCGTCCCTGTGAGTTTTGCAAGGATGAGTCCACATGTCTGATCAGAAGAGTATTTAAAGAGATACTCGATAATACTAACAGTATTCTTCAGAGAGCCACGCTGGAAACGCTTATTCAGCGTTAGTCCCAGACATATCGCCAGTCATTGTTCTGTTTTTTCCAGACGGTATGGAATATACCTTTCCGTTCAATGTTTTTCCCGGTGCTATCACGGATTATATATAAATATTTGCCATAGGTATAGCCCAGTGTACCACAATCTGAAACACCAATAAAGTCCGGGGTCCAGCTTAACTTAACATTGGGATTGGCGTTTTTGACATAATAGTGCTTGATGTTTTCTTTACCTGTAATAAGTGAGTCATTACCTCTTCTTATTACAGCGTTCTGATCGGCGAAATAGGAAAAGGCTTCAGCCAGACCTTTTTCAGATGCCATTTTTTCAAATGCCTTTTCAGTTTGAAGGATTTCATTTTTGACCGCATCAATGTTGACGGCGTGTTTGCACGAAACAGGCAGCAGAATGCAAATCAGAAAAAAAGAAGACTTTTTCATATTTTAAAATATTTCATATCCACACGCTTTAATTCAATATTGACCGATGATGAATCCCCATTACGGATGAAAAGAAGCCGGTCGGAACCTGTCGAAAGTTCTGACCGGTCGGGAAGAATTGATTCGGGACCAGGGAAAACTCCTTTTAATAAAACTGAGTTTTCGCTTATAATTGTAGCAAGCGGGATTTTTATATTTCTGAAGATTATCGCTTCAAACTCTATTGCACCGTTAATTTTTGTCAATGTAAGCTCCACATTGGTACCCCTTTCATTTTCATTTACAAACCATGAATAATAAATAGCATCTTTTACCTTAAAAGGTGCCGGATTATTGTGCCTGAGAGCCTGACATGAAAACAATACTAATGCCAATCCTGCAATGGCTGTTGTGTTTACATGGGATTTATTCATACGGATAACAATTAATTAAAAAGTTACCTCTAAGAACCCAGCCATTAAAGTTAAGAAATTTTGTCTTACTTTTGTAAGTAGATATTATTAAAGGTATTAGATTAAGATGGATAGAAGCTTTAAATTACTCCTGGCATTCATCCTGGTTTTATTGCTCGTAAGTAGCTGTAAAAAGGAAGAACTCCCTCCTGCGCCTGAAATAATTAAAGAAGCTTCGGATGTTAACAAATTCATTCATAGTGGATTGTCAACTTACTATTTCTGGGAAGGCCAGGTGCCTGCTCTCTACAACCCAGCATATGCGAATAATAAAGATAGCCTGAATGCTTTCCTGAACAAATACCAGGATCCGGAAAAACTTTTCTACAGCTTGCTTTATAAATATGGCGAGATTGATAAATTCTCGTTTATTGTGGATAATTCAGCGGTGATTGATGATTGGATTGCCGGCATATCTGAAAGTATTGGAATGGATTTCCGGCTATATTACATCAGAAGTGGCAGCGAGGACCTGGTTGGCGTTATCCGGTATGTCCTAAAAGATTCACCAGCTGCCAGAGCGGGTTTGAAAAGAGGTGATCTCTTTACCATGATCGATGGCCAGCAACTGACATCTGCAAATTACCAGACCCTGTTGTTCACCCATAAGACGTATACTATAGGATTTGCTTCCTTCAATGGAACAGGTTTTACTTCAAATGGCAGGACAATCACAGTAACTGCGGTTTCACTAATGGAAAATCCAATTTATCTCGACACTGTCTTAAATGTAGGCGGGATAAAAGTCGGATATCTGGTATACAATGCTTTTACCAATTCGTATGATTCCCTCCTGAACACCAGCTATGATATTGAGCTGAACAATATATTTGGCAGATTTAAAAATGAGAATATTCAGAAATTGATTCTTGATCTTCGTTATAACGGCGGGGGATCTGTAAATTCTGCAATTTACCTCGCCAGTATGATATATTCCACGAACACAGGGCTCGTTTTCTGCAAGACACAATACAACGCCATCCTCACCAACTATTATTATGATAAATACGGTCAGAATTTCTTCAAAAATTACTTCTTGAATACTATTGCAAAGACCAGTAAAACACCTGAAACAGAAATAAACTCTTTAGGGCTCAATGAAGTTTATGTTATTGCCACTTCTGAAACAGCATCAGCGTCAGAGTTGCTCATAAATGGATTAAAACCATATATCTCCGTAAAACAGGTAGGTGGTAATACCTATGGGAAAAATGTAGGTTCATTTACGATCAAGGACTGGATAGATAACCAGGGGAATGTAAATCCAAATCATAACTGGGCCATGCAGCCTGTTGTATTGAAAATTGCCAACTCACAGGATTTCAGCGATTTTACAAGCGGTCTTGTACCTGACATTTCAGCAAAGGAATATACTGCTGAAATGCTTCCGTTTGGAGATCCCAATGAAGCAATGTTAAAAGCCTGTCTTGATAATATAAAGGGATCGAAATCCGGACCGATATCCGGGAGGACGGATTTAAAACCCTTCAAATCACTGGACGATCTTTCACCTCTAAAGAGTATGATGTTTGTTGATAAGCTTCCACCTTTGCCAAAAGATAATTGATAAATCAAAGGAGCTGTTTTTTAAGAAGTCAGCCAGAAGCAGTTCTAATTCCCTGACACCATCAACAAACAGAGCTGCAACCGAAAGTAACCCAAAGATTATACATGATGACCTGATGATCGTATAACTGGTTTTACCGCTTCAGAGTCAAAACCGTATATGAGTATTTCGGGAAATTATAAGCCGCATCTTTTTTACTGAATGTTGCGCTGCCTGTTTTCGGGGCCACCGCTTCCTTGTTACTGACAGTGTTTAAGGTCGTAAGTTCACAATCGCCGATCATCCATGTCTGTGCTTTGCCACTCAACCTGAAACCTTCAACATTGATTATTGCTTTCTGAGCCGAGTCGTTCAGATTGACAACATAAACTGAGAGCGAGTCTTTCTTATTGTTGATCTTTGCCGTAACGTCCAGAACCGCATCATTACTGCTTGTAGCTTCTACAACTATGGGCAGCCAGTCCTTCGACATTTTTTCGTCGATATAAGCTGATGGCTGGAACCATATCTCATTGGAAGTAAAATGAATACGTCCCTGATCCCACATGTAATGCTGACCATGAGGCTGGAATGTGTTGGCCGTACCCAGCCATGTGAAGCAGTTACCGTTGCGTTGAAGGGTGTTCCAGTTATGGGCATGTGCCAGACCCCTGTCCCAGTCACAGCGGCTGCCGTTTTCTTCCATCGGGCAAAGAGTTAATTTGTACCCCGGGTAATCTTTCGCCAGTTCAGCCTGAATATCCATTCCCATTTCATGCGAAAACCCCGGATTGTCGCTGAAATTAATAGCCCCGCTGTAATGAGGGTCCCAGACCATGTTGTTTGCTTTCCCCTGCTTGATGAACCATTCGAATACTTCGGAAGCCAGATTGTATTGTGCGCTTCCTCTTGCGTAGCTTGCCAGGTTAGTACCTATATTAAGAGATGCAACGATATGCATCCCGGGATCAGATTCCCATGCAGCAAGTGCGAATTTTTTCATACACTCAACATATCCTCTGTTGATAGACCTTTCGTTATCTACCTCGATATACTTAAGATTAAAGGGGGCAGGATGACCATGATCAGCGCGTAGCTTACCCCATTTGGATGTAACCGGACCGTTCATGTATTCAACAAAATCTCTTATATCTTCCGAGGTTTCGTCCATGCTCATCCCCACCATTGCCAGTGCGCCTATTGCTTCAGCAACCTTGCATAGCTCAACCAGCCCGAAACTATGCGTGGCATAAGGATTGAACCCGCTTCGGAAACATACCCGGCGTTCGTCGACAGGACCTATCATTTTTTTCCAGCGATACAAATAGGTGTCGGCGCCAACATCCACCATTGATCCATTATAGCGGATTACTTTGATCCCCTGTTTCATAAGAGCTTCGGCAAATTCTTTGCGGACCGGAAGGTCCTTGATCCGGCCCCATGAACCAGCCTGCATGAAGGCAAAACCGAGTTCAATTTCGCCCCTTCTTTTGAGAGATATTCCGAATCTTCCTCTGGGAGTACCGGCCGAAGGAGTAAGCTCAAAAGTCACTTTTTCATAGGAACCATCGCCCTTCAGCTGGTATGGTTTTTCTGCCAGAACATTGCTGTTTTCGTCGCGAAGAGAGAGATAAATCGTATTTGAACCTTTTGACTTAAGCCTGAGTACTCCTTCATATGGTTTTCCTGAAACCAGGTTAATCCCCTGCTTATTAAGACCGGCATTATATATTCCGCACTCACCTGTACCATCGAGGAAACGGATAATCTGGTTTTGTCTGCCCATATAGGGATCACCTCTTTTCAGCTCAAACTGATATGAGACATTCCCCGAAGATATCTTCGTCCAGTAGCGACTTATCTGTTCGTTACCGTTTATTCTCTTCAAAAGCTCATTTCTGATCGGAAGAGGAATACTGTCGTATGGCATGAAACGCCCGTAAAATTTAACCGGACCAATCTCAAGAGAGCGATTAGTACGCACTGGCTGATTCTGAGCCGGTCTGATATCCGGATTGACAATAGCATAGATATCTTTTGAATTGAAATCATACTTCTCCGTCAGGTTATTCCACACCGGACGGGTATAAGCATTGGCTGTAGAAAAGAAATGAGGTCTCTTCATCTCATCAAGGATCACATACACTTTCACATAGTCGCTTACAGGCAGATTAAGAAAATCTATATCAATGTTTTCCTCAAAAGCCTCTCCATGAAGCAGCTGGCTGAAAATTCCTCCGTTTGTCTGGTTATTCAGGTCTTCAATGTTGGTACCGTTAAACTGCTTTTTAACAGTGGCAATCGGCTTTGAAGCATTTACCCTGATCTGAACAATTTTGTCCGTTTGTGCCTGAAGCACTGCCAAAAGACCTATACCAAGGCATGATAGTAATAGCTTTTTCATATTAATTGAAGTTTATTATTGTCAGTTTCAAATACAGGTATTAAGTATGGAAGGTTGATTCTTCATTTTCCCGTTCATGTCTTTCCGGTTCATAAACAAATCTAGCCTTTTTACTGAAACGTTCATAATAAAAAAAGCAACTCATTACCTGATATATAGAATCAAATCGACATAAAATACTTATAGATGTCATATAGAAACGACAAAAGAAATATATATATGTCATAATAAATAGTCAATAATAACTTATATTTGTAGTATTAAAACGACATAATAATGGATGCATTATTTGAATTTCAGGAAAATCTCCTGCGTCAGGTAAGAAATAAGTTCCGAAGATATTTGCATAATCAGATTAAATGGGAACAGCGTATGATAGGTATTAAAGGTCCAAGGGGTGCCGGAAAAACCACATTGATGATGCAGCATCTAAAATATGACCTCGGATTGCCGTCAGAAGCACTTTACTTAACCTCAGACCATTCATGGTTTTATACTCACACTTTAGTTGATACTGCAAATGACTGGTATAAGCTGGGTGGTAAAATACTTTTTATAGATGAGGTACATAAATATCCTGGCTGGTCTGTCGAATTGAAAAACATTTATGATGGATTGCCTGAAATGCAGGTTATTTTTTCAGCTTCTTCGGCATTGGAAATTTATCGGGGCGAGGCCGACCTGAGCAGGAGAGTAGTGACCTATTTGCTGCCTGGTCTTTCTTTCAGGGAGTTTTTAATCTTAACGTCAGAGACAAAGTTTGATCCGGTAACAATTGAGGATATAAAAAATAACCATCAGAGTCTGATCCGAATGATTACTGAGAATTTAAGACCACTACCTGCTTTCCTGAAATATCTGGAAAAAGGTTATCTGCCAATTATCGTTGAGGGGGAAGATACCTATCTGATGAAATTAAATCAGGTAATAAATACCATTGTTGATTCCGACCTTGCTTATATAGCTTCGTATAATTCAGGTACTGCTGTCAAGGTTAAGAAACTACTGGGGGTCATAGCTGAGTCGGCTCCCTTTAAGCCAAATATTGCTGCACTGGCGCGAAAACTTGATTTAAGCAGGGACAGTGTCTATCAATATATCTATCAACTGAAAGATGCCCGGTTACTTAACACCTTAAGTCAGGAGGGAAAAGGAGTATCAACGTTGCAAAAGCCTGACAAAATATATTTGGAAAACACAAATCTGGCTTTTGCTCTTAAGGAAAATCCCGACATTGGAAACATCAGGGAAACATTTCTTTTTAATCAATTGCTCAATGCAGGTTTAAAGGTCACACTTCCGGATGAAGGTGATTTTGCGATTGATGGATTGACAATCGAAGTTGGAGGAAAAGGCAAAGATGCATCCCGGGTAAGACATCTGGATGATTATTTGATTGCAGCTGATGATATTGAGATTGGAGGCGGCAAAAAGGTTCCCCTCTGGTTATTTGGATTTTTATATTAATTTTAGTGTATGTAAAAGAAATCATGGGGAAAAATACAAATCTGGGGTCTGAAGGAAAGCCCGCTAAAGCCTTTGCAGAGCTTGAGTGTGCAGTGTATGCAGCACTTGAAACTTATTCAAATGTTCACCGGGGCAGCGGTCATATGTCGATGGTGACCACTCATTTGTTTGAGCAGGCCAGGGACATTGTCCTGGAATACCTTGGGCTGAAAAGCGGTAAATATGTGGTCATCTTTTGTACGCCCAGAAGAGAAGCAATTCTCAGGTCATTAATAAAACCAGAAAGGTATAAAAGTGTATCCAGTAAGGATATTGGTCTGCCTCTGGGTGTAAGGGCATTGGCCGTCGGAAAAAAAGCTCTGCCTGAAGGCACACCTTTCGAGACCGGCGGAGGAACAACCAGGCTTGTCTCTCCCGGCTGGGTCATCTGGGGCGATGAACCGGACAAATTTGAGGCGGGCACTCCTGCCATAATCAATGTCATTTCGTTTGCCAAAGCCCTGAAACTGATTAAACATTTCGGAAATGATGCCTTCCTGGATCAGGCCGCAGAAATGCTGACTGTCGCCGAAATTATGTTCAATGACGAAATGAAGAATTACTCAGGGAGAGAACTGCTGGATGAACTCAGACTGACCATAATAGGCAAGGATATTCTTGTCCCGACTATGGGAGGCAACAAATCCTTTATTAATCTCGATAACGCCGCCAGTACCCCCACATTCACGCCGGTTTGGAACGCTGCCCGCCAAACCTGGAGTCAGCCCAAAGAGGTACAGCAGGAAATCATACATGAAGTCAGATCCATCTGCTCCGGAGTCCTGGGAGCACCACTATCTGACTATGATGTGATCTTTACTTCAAATACCACTGAAGCTATAAACCTGGCAGCTGAAAGCCTGAGCCATGAATCCGGAAAGGAAACAGAACCTGTTGTGCTCAGCACGATCCTCGAGCATACCTCCAACGATCTGCCATGGCGTATGGTTCCAAATGTTTCCATGATCCGGCTGTCAGTGGACAAAGAAGGATTTATAGATCTGATCGAAATGGAGAAGATCCTGTGTGAATACAATCAGAAAGATCAGCATGGAACGAAACGGATCAGACTTGTTGCTATCAGCGGTGCTTCAAATGTTCTTGGTATCTGCAACCATCTTGCAGAAATCAGCAAAATCGTTCACAAGTATGGGGCAAGCTTATTTGTTGATGGTGCTCAATTAGTTGCACACCGCAAAATTGAAATAGAAAGATGGGGGATTGATTATCTCGCCTTCTCTGCCCATAAGTTATATGCACCATTTGGCAGCGGAGGGCTGGTAGTTAAAAAAGGGCTCTTAAAGTTCAGTAAATCCGAACTTGAACTTATCCAATCGTCCGGAGAAGAAAATACTGTGGGCATTGCAGCATTGGGTAAATCACTTCTACTTTTGCAAAGGATCGGTCTGGACCTTATCCAGGAAGAAGAACAGGCTTTGACAAGACGGGCATTATGCGGCTTGTCACAAATACCAGGTCTGACCATTTACGGGGTAAAAGACCCTGAATCGCAAGGGTTCCCCCGAAAAGGAGGCGTAATTGTTTTCAGCATGAAAGGAATGCTGGCCCCGCGCATAGCGAGAGAACTGGCCGAAAGAGGAGGGATCGGAGTGCGGTCGGGATGTCACTGTGCTCATATACTGGTAAAGCACCTGGTCGGGGTCCCTCCTGCGCTGGAGCGATTCCAGTGGGTGATCGCTAAATTATTCCCTAAATTAAGGTTTCCCGGCATCGTCAGGGTGAGCTTCGGCATCGAAAACTGCGAACAGGATGTTGACACATTGATTCAAGTGCTCGGCAAAATTGTCAGTAAATCACGAACCATGCAGAAGACTGATTTAAAGCAACAGATTAACGAATTCATCATTACTGCGGCAGAAAGAGTCTACGCTCAGATAAAGTGAAGTCGAATTAAATGCTTCTCCCTCTGAAATTGACCACATGAGTCTGGTTTGTCGAAATAATTGGCAAACATTAATTCGCCGGAGTTATATAACTTTGTTATAAATAGAGAATCTATGCCGGGAAGAAAATGTATACAAATCGTGAGGGGACAACATGCAGTTGATGGCGCCGGTGTTCGTTTGCGCAGAGTCCTCGGATTGAATACAGTTGAGGATTTTGATCCTTTCCTGATGCTGGATGGTTTTGATTCAACAAATCCAAAAGATTACATCAGGGGATTCCCCTGGCATCCCCACCGGGGAATTGAGACAGTCACCTATCTGTTGCAGGGAGAAATAGAACATGGTGACAGCTTAGGCAATAGCGGATTCATCAGGGATCTTCAATGTCAATGGATGACGGCCGGATCAGGAATTATTCACCAGGAGATGCCTAAACCATCTGAAAGATTGTTGGGGTGTCAGCTTTGGGTCAATCTTCCAAAAAAGGAAAAAATGACACAACCGGCTTATCGTGATATTAAGCAAAAAGATGTTTCGGTAGTCAGGGAAAAAGAAGCAACTATTAGAGTACTGTCCGGTAATTACAACGGCACTCACGGAGCAGTGAAAGGTGAACATGTAAAAGTTCAGTTTCTGGATGTAACGCTGGACCCCGATGCCGTTTGGAGTTATCAGGAAACCTCCAACGATCAAACCTTATTCCTTTTTCTCATTGAAGGGACTTTAGCTGCAGATGATGAACTGGTTAATTTTGAAGAAAAAGCCTGTGCAATCCTGATGTCAGGTTCATCATTAAGGAACTCTGATTATGATGAAGTGGTGGTTAAGGCAGGAACTGAAGGAGCAAGATTTTTCCTCATAGCCGGTAAACCTCTTAAGGAACCGGTTGCCTGGGGCGGACCTATAGTTATGAATACTGAAGAAGAATTAAATGAAGCTTTCAGGGAACTGGATAATAAAACCTTCATTAAACACGACAAGCCGCAGGAACTTTAAAAATCCCTGTAATTGCTCGTAAGCCAGGCAGGATCCCCTGTGCCTCCGGTAAAGCGAAATTTGGACGGATCCCATTTAATGTCTGCGTTATTGAAATAGGCCTGATTTATAAGATGACATGAAATGACCGTACGACCTCCGGCCTGTTCGCTGGCAACCGGTTTCTTGCGGCTTTTTACACAGGAAAGAAAGTCCTCGTAATGTGAATTGCTTTCGTAGAGTTTGATTTTGGCGTCTTTAAGTAGCATCTTCTCGGCTTTATCAACTTCTGCCCGGCAGGTTGTTTCTTTGGTTTTAGAACCTTCATATGAAGCAATTGTCTGCCCTTTAACAATTACCTTGAATGTACCCCGGTTGACCATCACTTCCCCATCGCTTCCAAAGAAATGAATGCCAAAGCCGGTCCTTTTGTGCAGAACCCTTATTCCATTCGGATAAACAAGTACGGCTTCATTATTGACAAGACGAACCTCAACAGGCCCGCTGTTATCCATTCCAAGCCCCCATTGTGCAATGTCAAGGTGATGAGCGCCCCAGTCGCCAACATCTCCTGTACCGTATTCCTTGTAGGAACGCCATAATGGGAAATGGGTGTGCACTCCGCGCGGACTCAGTATTGAATTATATGGGCGCATCGGTGCAGGCCCAAGCCACATATTCCAGTCGAGACCCGGCTCCATGGGCTCTTCCCCAAGATCGCAGAATTTGGGAGGTCCGCCAAAACTGCATTCGACATAATCGATTTTTCCTATGCAGCCGTTCTGCACCAGTTCGCATGCTATCCTGAATTCCTTGCTTGAGCGCTGCATTGACCCGGTCTGAAGCACACGCTTGCGTTTATCGACAGCTTTGATAATATCTATTGCCTCCTGGATATTGTGCGTCAAGGGCTTCTCGCAGTAAACATCCTTACCCTTTTTTAGCGACAGCAAAACAGGCATGGCGTGCCAGTGATCAGGTGTGGCAATGCAGACTGTATCAATGTCCTTGCGTTCTATGAGCTCCCGGTAGTCATTATACACCTTGCAATCAACCACCCCTTTTTCCTTATTTTCAGTATAGAACTTAATTACTCTTTGTTGTCCGTCATTACGACGTGTGGTATCCACGTCACAAACAGCAAGAACCTGGGCCAATGGCATAAATTTAGTGAGAAGATATTGCGATTGTTTGCCCATTCCAATAAATCCCATTGTAATTCGGTCGCTGGGAGGAAAGGCCCACAACCTTGAAGGGAGGATAAAAGGGACAGCAATAATCGGTGAAGCTACCTTTTTGATGAAATTACGACGGGTTGTTTTCATGATGTTAATCCTCCAGCAATTTTGGTTATGAATAGTTTCAGCAACAGTTGTTTCATTTTTCCCATTTTATTGGCTC
>Ga0315294_10007795_pt1 | contig 11755 bp, 6 predicted proteins | sample YL17G13_40_MG_FD_203626 | JGI IMG/M metagenome (GOLD analysis project Ga0315294, IMG submission 203626) | Sediment microbial communities from Yellowstone Lake, YNP, Wyoming, USA - YL17G13_40 | ecosystem: Environmental > Aquatic > Freshwater > Lake > Sediment | place: USA: Wyoming | collected...
ACGATCTTCCCGAGCCGCTCTTCGATGCCTTTCGAGGAATTGTAGACATACGAACCGCTGGTGATGACGCCAGAGTATATCCTCATATAGGAGAGCTTCCCGACAAACGGGTCGCTCGCGATCTTAAAGACAAGCGCGCAGAATTTTTCGTCTACCGACGATGCCCTCTCCTCTTCCTGGAGTGTATCGGGGTTGTTCCCCTTGATGGAAGGCATGTCTTCGGGCGACGGCAGATAATCACATATGGCGTCCAGGAGCGGCTGTATCCCCTTATTCTTGAACGACGCCCCGCACAGGACGGGGATCATCTTTCCCGTGACCGTCGCCTTCCGTACGACCGCTTTCAATTCATGCGGGTAGAGGCCTTTTTCGTGGATGTATTTTTCCATCACCATCTCGTCTATCTCGCCCAGTTTGACGATGAGCTGATGCCGGTACTCGCTGGCGAGCTGCGCGAGCTCTTCGGGTATCTTGTGCGTTTCAAAGTCCTCGCGCGATTCATCCGCCTTAAGCGCCTTCTTCTGGTTCTGGGCGCCGTCATCTTCCTCTTCGTCCCTATAGATGATCGCCTTCATCGTCACAAGATCAATAACGCCTTTGAATTTGTCTTCGGACCCGATGGGTATCTGGACAGGGATCGGATTGGCGCCGAGCCGTGTCTTCATCTCTTCAAGTACTTTAATGAAGTTCGCGCCGGTCCGGTCCATTTTGTTGATGAACGCGATCCGGGGAACGGAATATTTATCAGCCTGACGCCATACCGTTTCACTCTGAGGCTGGACCCCTCCGACGGCGCAGAATACGACCACGGTCCCATCGAGGACCTTGAGGCTGCGCTCGACCTCGACCGTAAAATCAACGTGACCGGGGGTATCGATGATATTGATGCGCTTATCCTTCCAGAAACAGGTCGTGGCGGCGCTGGTAATGGTGATCCCCCGCTCCTGTTCCTGCTCCATCCAGTCCATCGTCGTCGTTCCTTCGTCGACATTGCCGAGTTTGTAGATCCTCCCCGTATAGTAGAGGATCCGCTCGGTCGTCGTCGTCTTGCCGGCGTCGATGTGGGCAACGATCCCGATATTCCGTATATGCTGTAAACTATCGTTCTTTGACATAGGTCGTGACATGCCCTGTGCGCTCGGTTTTTCTGCGACTGTCGAGACGCACGTCATATGCCCTCCACACGTGAGAGATCACTTAAGTATCCCGCTGTATTCATATCCTACCATCGGTAATGGGCAAACGCCTTGTTAGATTCAGCCATCTTATGCGTGTCTTCCCGCTTCTTGATCACGGCCCCCTGCTTATTATACGCGTCCATGATCTCGTCAAGCAGCTTCTCTTCCATGGGCTTGCCTTTTTTCGTCTTGGCGGAATTCCGTATCCACATCATCGCCAGCGTCGTACCGCGCTCCTGCCGCACATCGACGGGTACCTGATAGGTCGCTCCGCCGATCCTCCTCGGCTTCACCTCAAGAAGCGGACGGGCGTTTTCAAGGGCGGTCGAAAACACCTCAAGCGGTTCTTTGCCCGTCTTCTCCTTCAGTTTGTCAAAACAGCGATAGACGATCTTTTCAGAGATCGAACGCTTGCCGCACAGCATGATCAGATTGATGAATTTTGAAACGGCGACGCTCTTGAATTTTGGATCAGGCAATACTTCTCTTTTTTCCGCTCTTCTTCGTCTCATGGTTTATATCGCTATCCTTCCGTTTTCGCCGCCGGCGCCTTTGCCGCGGGAGCCTGCCCCGCCTTCGGCATTTTCGCGCCGTATTTGGAACGCGATTTCTTTCTGTCGGTGACCCCCGCCGTGTCAAGAACGCCGCGGACGATGTGATACCGCACGCCCGGCAGGTCCTTCACCCTTCCGCCGCGCACCAGCACGATCGAATGTTCCTGAAGATTATGCCCTTCGCCCGGTATGTACGCGGTGACTTCGATGCCGTGGGTAAGCCTCACCCTCGCCACTTTTCTCAGCGCTGAATTTGGCTTTTTTGGCGTCTGGGTCTTGACCTGGATACAAACGCCCCTCTTCTGAGGGCAGCTGCGCAGCGCGCGCGATTTGCTCTTCTTCTTAAACCGTTCTCTCCCGAATCGTATCAGCTGGTTGATTGTCGGCATAATTCTACTTGGTCGCCTCCGCTTCGTCTTTTTTGGGTTCCGAGCCTTCCTGCTCTTCCTCCGCCTGGTCCTTCTTTCCCTCAAAGATATTTCTCGCTATGGTGATGGCCTGGTGTGCGGAAAATCCGGTTCCGGCAGGAATTAAGTGCCCCATTATAACATTTTCTTTCAGTCCCTGCAAGGTATCTGTTTTCCCGTTGATCGCCGCTTCGGTAAGCACTCTCGTTGTCTCCTGGAAGCTCGCGGCCGAGATGAAGCTTTCCGTATTCAGCGAGGCCTTGGTGATCCCCAGCAGCATCGGCGTGGCTTTTGCGGCCTTCTTTTTTTCTTTCGTTGCCTTCGCGTTCTCATCCTGGAAGATGAACCGGTCGACCTGCTGTCCGACAAGGAACGCGGTGTCCCCCGGATCTTCAACCTTGACCTTGCGCAGCATCTGGCGGACGATGACCTCGATATGCTTATCGTTGATATGGACCCCTTGGAGGCGGTACACCTCCTGGATCTCGTTGACGAGATACTCCTGCAGTTTCTTGTCGCCGGAGACCCGCAGGATGTCCTGGGGCACGACCGGTCCGTCGATAAGCTGTTCACCGGCGATGACATGATCACCCTTGTAGACGTTCAGGTGTTTCCCGTGCGGGATCACGTATTCCTTTTTCATCCCGGTCGGTGACTTGATGACGACACGCTTCTGGCCCTTTTTGGTCTCGCCGAACTCGACGACACCGTCGATCTCGCTGATGATCGCCGGATCCTTCGGTCTTCTCGCCTCGAATAGCTCGGCGACCCTGGGGAGACCGCCCGTGATGTCTTTCGTCTTGGTGATGACGCGCGGCGTCTTGGCCAGGATATCCCCGGCGTCCACACTCTTGTTGTTATGGACGACGATATGGGCGCCCGACGGGATTGGATAGATCGCCAGGACTTCCTGCTTGTCGTTCATGATGATGATCTGGGGGTGGTAGTCGCCCCGGTATTCGATGATGACCCTGTTCTTCAGCCGCGTAGCGGGATCGAGCTCTTCCTTCATGGTCGTCCCTTCGATGATGTCCTCGAACCGTATCGTACCGGCCACCTCGGTCAATATCGGGACCGTATAGGGATCCCACTTGACAAAGATTACCCCGGTGTCAACCGTCTTTCCTTCATCGACGCGGATGATCGCCCCCTGAGGGATGGTGTGCCGCTCGAGTTCCCTTCCGTTCGAATCGTTGATGCTGATCTGCCCGTTCCTGTTGAGGACGATCGACTCACTCTCCTTTTTCGTCTTGACAACCTTGAGGTTATGGAATTTCGCGATACCCTTGTTCCGGGACTCAATAAATGACTGCTCGACGACTCTCGACGCTGTCCCTCCGATATGAAACGTCCTCATCGTCAGCTGGGTGCCCGGCTCTCCGATGGACTGAGCGGCCACGATGCCGACAGCCTCTCCGAGCTCGACCATCCTGCCCGTGGCGAGATTGCGGCCGTAACATTTCGCGCAGACGCCCTGTTTGGATTCACAGGTGAGGACGCTGCGGATACGGATCTTCTCTACCCCCGCCTCCTCGATCTTCGCCGCGTTCTCCTCGGTGATCTCGTTTCCCGTCTCGACCATGGCGGTGTCAGTGATGACATCAACGATATTGTCGAGGGCGACCCGGCCGACGATCCTCTCGGTCAGGCTCACGACGACTTCATCACCCTCGATTATGGCAGTCATCAGGATACCGTTCGGCGTTCCGCAGTCATCTTCCCGAATGATGACATCCTGAGCGACATCGACAAGTCTCCTGGTCAGATATCCCGAATCGGCGGTCTTCAGCGCTGTATCCGCCAATCCCTTTCTCGCTCCGTGGGATGATATGAAGTAATCCAGGACGGTCAATCCTTCCCTGAAATTCGCAGTGATCGGCGTCTCGATGATCTCGCCGGACGGTTTTGCCATCAGGCCTCTCATTCCCGCCAGCTGTCTGATCTGCTGCCGTGAACCTCTGGCACCGGAATCGGCCATCATGAATATCGGGTTGAAGGAATCGAGTTCCTTGAAGATCAGGTCCGAGATGTCATCGGTCGTATGCGTCCAGAGGTCGATGATCTTGTTGTAGCGTTCGCCGTCGGTGATGAGACCGTTCTTGTACTGATCCTCTATATGATCGACGTCTTTTCTCGTCTTTTCCAGGTACTCGCCCTTCTTTTTGGGTATATTGAGGTCGTCTATGGCGATCGAGAGACCGGCGATCGTGGCGTATTCAAACCCGATGCGCTTCAGCTCATCGAGCAGCAGGACGACCGACTGATGGCCTTTCTGCTTATAACATCTATAGATCACCTTGCTGATCTGCGATTTGTCCATGATATCATTGACATACTCGATGCCTTCCGGCAGCTGCATATTAAAGATCACCCTGCCGACCGTCGTCTCGATCATGGTCCCCTTGATCCTGACCTTGACCTTGGCGTGAAGATCGGTCTCGTCATCCTGGAACGCGACCATGAGTTCGTCGGGGCTGGAGAACATCTTGCCCTCTCCCTTCGCGCCTTCTTTCACTTTGGTCAGATAGTAACAACCGAGGACGATGTCCTGCGTCGGTGTCGTGATCGGGCGTCCGTTGGCCGGCGAGAATATATTGTTGGTGGACATTATCAGGAGCCGCGTTTCCATCTGCGCTTCTATCGAAAGCGGCACATGGACCGCCATCTGGTCGCCGTCAAAATCTGCGTTGAAAGCCGTGCACACCAGCGGATGGATCCTGATAGCCTTCCCTTCTATCAGAACAGGCTGGAAGGCCTGGATGCCGAGCCGATGGAGCGTCGGCGCCCGGTTCAGGAGCACGGGGTGGTCTTTGATGACCTCGTCCAGGATATCCCACACCTCTATCTTCGCCTTTTCGACCATCTTTTTCGCGCTCTTGATGGTATGGACGAATCCTTTCTCTTTCAGTTTCTTGATGATGAACGGCTCGAACAGCTCAAGCGCCATCTTCTTCGGCAGACCGCACTCGTGGAGCTTGAGCTCGGGGCCGATAACGATAACGCTCCTGCCTGAATAGTCGACTCTCTTACCAAGAAGGTTCTGTCTGAATCTCCCCTGTTTGCCCTTAAGCATGTCGCTGAGGGACTTCAGCGGCCTGTTGCCTGGACCCAGGACCGGCCTTCCGTGCCGGCCGTTGTCAAAGAGCGCGTCGACCGCCTCCTGGAGCATCCTCTTTTCGTTGCGGATAATAATCTCGGGTGCTTTCAGTTCGATCAGTCGTTTCAAACGGTTATTCCTGTTGATCACCCTCCTGTAAAGATCGTTGAGGTCGCTGGTCGCGAACCGTCCGCCGTCGAGCGGGACGAGGGGGCGCAGGTCGGGCGGGATGACCGGGATGATATCCAGGACCATCCATTCTGGTTTATTCTTTGAATTCTTGAAACTTTCCACTATCTTGAGGGTCTTGATGCTCTTCTTCTGCGTTATGTCGCCTTTCGACTCCTTGACCTCCCGTTTTAATTTTACCGCCAGTCGGTCAATCTCGATCTTCTTCATGAGGTCCCTGATCGCGTCGGCTCCCATCTTGGCGATAAATCCCTGACCGTATTTTTCACGCAGTTCTTTGTATTTTTCCTCGTTCAGCAGGTCCTTCTCTTTCAAGGGCGTGTTCCCGGGATCGATGACGATATATTCCTCGAAATAGATGACCTTCTCAAGATCGCGCGTCGTCATCTCCAGAAGTGTTCCGATCCTCGAAGGCAACACCTTAAAGAACCAGATATGCGTAACGGGCGCCACCAGGCTGATATGACCCAGCCGCTCCCTCCTGACGCTCGAACGCGTCACCTCGACGCCGCAGCGATCGCAGGTTATGCCTTTGTGCTTGATCCTCTTATATTTGCCGCAGTTACATTCATAGTCTTTGGTCGGGCCGAAGATCCTTTCGCAGAAGAGCCCGTCTTTTTCCGGTTTGAGCGTCCTGTAATTGATCGTCTCGGGCTTTTTCACTTCGCCCTTCGACCACGCCTTGATCACCTGCGGGGAAGCTATCCCGATGCTAACCGCGTCAAAAATATTCAATTCACTCGACATTCTCGTAGCTCCTCATTTATTCGCTGGCCCTTCTCTCAAGTTTGAGATCAAGACAGAGGCTCTGAAGCTCTTTGATCAGAACATTAAACGATTCCGGGGTCCCTGGCTTGAGCGAATTCTCGCCTTTGACTATCGATTCGTATATCTTGGTCCTTCCCGTGACATCGTCGCTCTTAACGGTCAGCATTTCCTGCAGCGTATAGGCCGCTCCGTAAGCCTCGAGCGCCCACACCTCCATCTCTCCGAATCGCTGCCCGCCGAACTGGGCCTTGCCTCCCAGCGGTTGCTGCGTAACCAAAGAATACGGCCCGATCGATCGCGCGTGGATCTTGTCGTCAACAAGGTGCGCCAGTTTCATCATATAGATATAGCCGATCGTAACTTTCTGATCGAACGGTTTCCCGGTCAGTCCGTCCCGCAGGACCACCTTTCCGTGCGTAGGCAGATTTGCTTTCTTCATTTCTTCTTTTATCTCGGATTCCGTCGCGCCGTCGAATACCGGCGTCGTGATATTTAAACCGAGGACCTTCGCCGCCCACCCCAGATGCGTTTCCAGTATCTGGCCAACGTTCATCCTGCTAGGGACGCCGAGGGGGTTCAGGACGATCTCAACGGGCGTGCCATCCTCAAGGAACGGCATATCTTCTTCAGACATGATCTTGGCGACCACTCCCTTGTTGCCATGCCTGCCGGCCATCTTATCGCCGACCGAAACGCGCTTCTTGCTCGCCACGTAGATCTTCACCTTCTTGAGGACTCCGGGCGGGAGCTCATCTCCGCGCTTAACGCGTTCGATCTCCCGGTCCAACTCGAAGGTCAGCTCTTCTATCTGGGTATCCATGACCCTGACGACCTTGCTGATCTCGTGCTCAACGGTCATGTTGTCCTGCAGTTTGATGTTCTCAAAATCTGCCCGGTCAAGGATCTTTTCGATATCCTTCGCCTTTACGATCTTGCCTTGCGGTATGAGGACCCGGCCGGTTATCGCGTCGATGACCCCTGAGCTGAGCTTGCTGCCGACGAGGAGCTTCGCCACTTTCTTCTTCTTCTCTTCTTTGATCTTCGCTATCTGGAGCTCGAACGATTCCTCGATGGCCCTGATCTCTTTCAGCTCTCTTGTCTTCTCTTCCTTGGTCCGGGACCGCGCCTCGCGCCGGGAGAATATCCTGACGTCAACCACGATACCTTCGATACCCGGCGGGACGATGAGCGACGCGTCTTTGACGTCGCCTGCCTTCTCTCCGAAGATGGCCCTGAGGAGCTTCTCTTCCGGGGAGAGTTCCGTCTCCGACTTCGGCGTGACTTTCCCGACCAGGATATCGCCCGGGATCACCTCCGCGCCGAGTCTGATAATGCCGTGCTCATCAAGGTCCTTGAGCGCGTCCTCAGCGACGTTCGGGATATCCCTGGTGATCTCCTCTTTACCCAATCTCGTATCGCGCGCTTCTATCTCGAACTCCTCGATGTGGACCGAGGTGAATTTATCTTCTTTGACCAGTTCTTCGCTCAACAGGATCGCGTCCTCAAAGTTATATCCTCTCCACGGCATAAAGGCGACCAGGACATTCTTCCCGAGAGCGAGCTCGCCGTTCTTCGTCGCCGGACCATCGGCTATCACGTCGCCCGCGTCGATCTTCTGGCCGACCTCGACGATCGGTCTCTGATTGACGCTGGTGTTCGCGTTTGAACGTTCGAATTTTCTTAACGCGTACCGCTGACCGCTGATGATGATCTCCAAGCCGTCAACGGCGTTCACCGTCCCTGAATTCTCGGCGATAAGCACGGCCTTTGAATCGATGGCCGTCCTTCGCTCAAGTCCGGTGGTCACCAGGGCGACTTCGGTATAGAGGAGCGGGACCGCCTGGCGCTGCATGTTGGAACCCATCAGGGCCCTGTTGGCGTCATCATGCTCAAGGAACGGGATGAGGCCTGCCGCGACGCTGACCAGCTGCCGGGGCGAAACATCCATATAATGCACTTCGCCGGGATCCGTCTGTAAAAAATTATCCTTATAACGGCAGAATACCTTCTTACCCATAAAATTGCCTTTCGCGTCCAGCGGGGCGTTCGCCTGCGCGATGATATACATATCCTCGATGTCTGCCGTCATAAAATCGATCTTATCCGTCACCCTCCCGTCAATGACCTTCCGGTACGGGCTCTCGATGAATCCGAACTCATTGACGCGGGCATAGGTGCACAGTGACGATATCAGCCCGATATTCGGACCTTCCGGCGTCTCGATGGGGCACATCCGTCCGTAGTGGGAATAGTGCACATCCCGGACCTCGAACCCCGCCCTTTCTCTGTTAAGACCGCCCGGGCCGAGCGCGCTGAGCCGCCGCTTGTGGGTGAGCTCCGCGAGCGGGTTCGTCTGGTCCATGAACTGCGACAACTGGCTTCTCCCGAAAAAATCCCTTGTCAGGCTTGAGATGAGCTTCGCGTTGATGAGATTATGAGGCATGACGCTCTTGAGATCGTAGAGGTTCATCCTCTCGCGCGCTGAACGTTCGATCCTGACCAGACCGATGCGTATCTGGTTCAGGAGCAGTTCTCCGATCGACCGGACACGCCTGTTGCCGAGGTGGTCGATATCGTCGACGTTCCCTTTCCCGCTCTTTATCTCGATCACATGTATGATGGTCTGTACGAGCGTATCGGGGGTGACGAGCTTTTCATCGAGCGAGACCTTCATCCCGAGTTTGCGGTTCAGCATGTGCCTGCCGACCCTTCCCAGATCGTAGCGTTTCGGGTCCAGGAACAGCCGGTTGACGAGATTGGTCGCCGCTTCGACTGTCGGCGGGTCTCCCGGTCTCAGTTTTCTGAAGATGTCGAGGATCGCCTCTTCCCTGGTCTTGGTGTAATCCTTCTTGATCGTGTTCATGATCTCGGTGATGGGGTTCTTCAGGACCTCGATGGTCCTTGTGCCGCTGTTCCAGATCTTGGCGGTGTACTCCCTGGTGATGCGCTCATACTTCTCCAGGACGACAACTCCCGTCTCCTTGTTGAGCAGGTCTTTCGACAGGACCTGGCCGATCAGCTTCTTAAGCTGCGTGGCGCGGTTGATGGTATGCTTTTCGGAACCGCAGAATAATTTTATGATCTCCTCGTCCGTCGAATATCCGAACGCCCGCAGGAGTTCCGTCGCCAGGAATTTCCTTTTCCGGTCGACAAATACATATAAGAGCTCGTTGATATCGAGGAAGAACTCTATCCACGCCCCCCGGTAAGGGATGATACGCGCGTAAAAGACGTTCTTTCCGGTCGGATGTCTCTCTCTTTCGAACGATACCCCCGGGGACCGGTGGAGCTGACTGACGACCACCCGCTCGTCACCGTTGATGATGAACGTCCCGACATCGGTCATGAGCGGCAGGTCGCCGAAGTAGACCTCCTGCTCCTTTGTCTCGTCTTTCGATTTCAGCCTCATCCGGACTTTCAGGGCGCCCGCGAATGACATCCCCCTCTTCTTGCATTCTCCGACATCGTACTTGGTCTTGCCAACGGTGTAGTTCATGTATTCGAGGCGGAATTCCTTGTTTGAACTTTCGATAGGAAAGACCTCTCTAAAAGCGGACTCGAGCCCTTCGTTCTTCCGCTTTGTCTTCGGGAGCTCCATCTGGATAAACTGCTCGAAAGAACTTCTCTGCAGTTCAAGCATGTGCGGCATTTCGCACATATCTTTTAATTTTGCAAAATTTTTACATTTTACCATGTATCTCTGGCTCCGCTTATGAGGTTGATGGAGCTTTTACGGGGCATGGCCCGTACGCACCACATCCTCATCGGTTGTGAGTCTACCGTTCGCCGAATATCGTTCGATATCCCATGAGCATGCGGTTACTTCAGCTCGATCTTCGCGCCGGCGGCTTCAAGAAGCTTCTTGATCTTGTCGGCTTCTTCCTTGGTCGCGCCTTCCTTGATCGTCTTGGGTGCTCCGTCAACGAGATCTTTCGCTTCCTTGAGTCCCAGGCTGGTTATCACGCGAAGCTCTTTGATGACGTTGATCTTTTTCTCGCCTGAACTCGTCAGAACGACGGTGAAGCTCGATTTCTCCTCTTCCGCCGGTGCGGCGCCGGCCTGAGCTAATCCGACGCCGACTCCCGCCATGGCGACGGGTGCCGCGGCCTGTACCCCGAAACGGTCTTCCAGCACCTTGACGAAATCGGCGAGCTCGAGCACGGTCATCGCTTCGATCGTTGTCATCAAATCCTGCATCTTCTTCGAGAGATCAGGCTTTGATTCCTGCGTTTCCTTCTTCTCTTCCATTGCTTCCTCCTCCTTATATCGTTTTAGTATGCTTCCTCTATATATACAGCGTTACGCTTTAGGTTCTTTGGACATTTTGATAGCGTCAACACACCACACGAACTTCCTGAGGATATTGTTCAGGGCTCCGGCAAACCCGGTTATCGGGGCTTTCATCCCCGCAAACGCCTGCGCGAGCAATACGTTGCGCGGCGGCAGGCTGGCGATCGTCTTGATCCTGTCGATCGTCATGACGCTGCCATAGAGAAACGCGCCTTTGATCTTGAGCTTATCGTGCGCTTTCGCGTAATCGATCAATACCTTTGAAGCGCCAACCGCGTCCTCGCCGGCAAGGCCGATTCCGACGCCGCCGTCGATCAGGTCGGATATCCCCTTCACCGAAGCCCGATCGAGCGCGAGCTTCGCGATGGAATTCTTCACCACGAAATATTCGGCCGATATCTTGCCGAGCTCTTTGCGGATCCCGGCCAGCTCGCTTGCTGAAAGCCCCATGTAATTAGTCACGAATATGGAGCGGGACTGCTTGACGCGGGTCGCCAGCTCGTCGATCATGTATTCTTTGCATTGCTTACCGAATTTGCCCATAGATACGCATCCTTACAATGTACGGCTCTGTAATGGGGGTTTCGTTACTAGGCCTTCTTGAACTCCGCCAGGTCCAATCTGATACCGGGACCCATTGAAGAGGAGAGGTAGATGCTTTTCACATGCTGTCCCTTCTGACCATGAGGGTTGGAGCTCATGATAGAATCAATGACCACTGCAGCATTAGCGCACAACGCTTCCTCTGAAAACGAGAGTTTCCCGACCGGTGCATGAATACCCGCCTGCTTGTCCATCTTATACTCTATTTTACCCGCCTTGATCTCTTTGATCGCCTTTTCGACATCTGTCGTTACCGTGCCCGCTTTCGGGCTCGGCATGAGCCCGCGCGGCCCGAGTATCTTACCCAATCTCGCTATCTCTTTCATCATGTCAGGGGTCGCGACCGCGACATCGAACTCGCACCATCCGTCGAGCACTTTCTTGATCAGCTCATCCGCTCCGGCATAATCGGCGCCCGCACTCTTCGATTTCGTTTCCTGTTCCCCCTTGCAGAATACCACGATGCGTATCGGCTTTCCCGTCCCGTGCGGCAGCCTGACCGAACCCCTGATAGCCTGAGCGGTATCCTTCGGGTCGACATTCAGCTTGACCGCGATCTCCACCGTCTCGTCAAACTTGAGCTTGGGGGTCTTTTTCAATAGCGAGATCGCCTGGAGAAGAGTATATGATGTATCCTTCTCGAAGAGCTCGTCTACCTTCTTTTTTCTT
>Ga0315294_10007796_pt1 | contig 11751 bp, 8 predicted proteins | sample YL17G13_40_MG_FD_203626 | JGI IMG/M metagenome (GOLD analysis project Ga0315294, IMG submission 203626) | Sediment microbial communities from Yellowstone Lake, YNP, Wyoming, USA - YL17G13_40 | ecosystem: Environmental > Aquatic > Freshwater > Lake > Sediment | place: USA: Wyoming | collected...
TTCCTGCGGGAGCTGTCCCGATTCTCTTAGATGAGGAATATGGGCTTCCAAGAAGCCTGGAGGGGAAGTCTGCAATATCTGCAACTTCCATTGTGATGGGAAGATGGAGGTCGGAAGATGCGATTACGTGGACGCAGATTTCCCATGCCGGTCTTTCTGACCTTTATGGTGGGAGTGTATATTATGATGGAACAAATTACATAATAGTCGGCTTTGATAATGGGGCAGTTCCGGTGGGTGCCATCTGGACAAGTGACGATGATGGGGTAACGTGGACAAAGGTTCTTGATGGTACGTTACAATTTGAAGATATTGCATATGATGGATCTGGGTTATACGTTGCTGTGGGGGGAGATCCGGGCGTTCCTACAATTTACACCTCTCCGGATTTAAGCACCTGGACAGAGCAGGCGGCTCCGTTGGCGCAGGCGCTTTATTCTGTTGTGTGGACTGGGACTAGTTGGTTGGTTGGTGGGGCCGGTGGGAAGGTTCTACAGAGTTCTGATGGAATAGTCTGGAATGAAGTTACTCAAAGTTTTATCCCAAATGCATTATCCAGCGTTGTACTCTGGGGGTCTTCGGTTGTGTTCTGCAGTGAATATGAATATGGTCTTATTTATACGAATGATGATGGAGCCACATGGGTTTCAACCCCGTTCCCAGGTAGAGTTGGCAGGATTAGTGGGCTGCATTATGACGGAACATACTATTATGCATACGGAGAGTGGTGTTATCTGTATAGTACAAACGCAGTAACATGGTATATTGCCGATCCTTCTATCTTTGATTCTAAGGGATCAATAGAGAATTACCAAGGGATGTTTACATGGAGTAGCCAAAATTACATATTTGCTGGGGGGTTGTCATGAGTACATATGCAGCTCTCATATCGTACGGTCCATCGGCGACTGATACAGATCAGATTGTTACTGAGGTAATGACAGTTGGGGATCCGATTCGTGGGTTTGATGAGTTTATCAATATTGATAACGACTTTTCTCCGTTCTATGCAGATTTGCAAACTGGAGAGATAAGACTTTCAGAGGAAGGTATCAAGTCATTTGTTAAAGAGATCTGGGTAAGGATGTATTGCACAGAGGATACGGAACCTCCATTTGAAATTCTGATGGTAAGGGCCTTGGATCAGGATGATTGGCATAACCTTGGGGATAGTATTGGAACAATTGAAGTTACAACTTCCGCATGCACTGGTACCGGGACTGTATTCAGTAATATTATTGGGTATGGAGACGGCTCAACTGTTGTGTATAATACTCCGGTCGCGGCATCTCGGTGCCAGTTTTATGTTGGCGGCGTGGAGACGACACAGTACAACATTACTGGGACAAGTGAGATCACCTTCGTTGCGCCTCAATATCAGGAGATTAAGGCATATTGGGCCGGGAATCCTATTGTGAAGGTTGCAATTAATGACTTCATTGAGACCCCAGGGGGGTTTCATAGGATTGTGGCAATACCAAGATATGATCAACTCCAGTTGGAGTGGTATCCATCGGAGACGCTGGAAGGGACACACCATCCTTCCAAGCTACTTCAGCACGGAGAGTATGAAGCCGTGTTCCCCATTAACCAAACCTTGAATACTCTACAGATTAGAGTTATTATATTACCGAGAGACGCCTTTGATGCGTCTGATGTGGTCAAGGTGATAGGCTTTAATGTGGTATATGTCCCAGGTGCAATGCGGCACCTTAAGTCTGAGAGGTAAGTATGAGTAAATACACCCAATTTGCTCCGCTATACCCCGACAAGGAAGAAGAAGAGCGGGTAAATGCTTTATTGGTTAAGGCATATCAAGACCTGGGAATGTATGATGTGGCAAGGGGACAGATGGAAGGCCCCGAGCGCGGCAGGATGCAGAGACTTCTTAATGCCCCAGGCGAGGGGATCATGTGGGAGAAGGCAATAGATCCAATAACATTCAGGCCCAAGGATGAGATCATAGCAAACAAGGGCAACTACTGGGCCGACCTCTTGGTGGCACACTGGAAGGGCAATCAGCTTCCAAATTACATGGACTATATGCCAAGGACTGCAGTGCAAGATACTCCAAACATGACATTTACACCCATGAGGGAAGAGTCCACGGATGCGCAGGGGAATAGCATAGATCCAGCTACGGTTCCGCCTCCTCCCCCCGGGCAGCACAGGGTTACTAATACTGAGTATGCACGCAGGAAGCAGGCCGCTGCTGGCCCAGAGCCAAATCCCTATAGTGTCGTTAGGGGTTCCGATGTAAATGTCATGGGGGGGCAGGCCGAGACTCCGGGTCCGGAGGGTGAGGGTGGTGATGAACAGGCCCTCCAGGAAATTCTGTCTCAAGACGAGTATAATCCTGATTCTGGTATGACTTACCAGGAGTGGTTGGAATGGAAGATGACGAATTCGAGAAGTTTAGAAGCATTAGGAAAGATAACTGGGGCAAGAATGCCAAGAATGGGACAGCGGAGGTGACGAATGGCACAGTTTAATCCAATGGGATCAATGGGTGGCGGCGGGGGAATGACTGGATTTAATCCACAGAATATGCAGTCCTTCCTCGGTGGGGCTTCTAATCCATATGATGAGGAGTGGATGAGAAAGATGATGGGTGGGCAGGGTGGGCCACAGCAGCCTTATGGCAGGCCCGGTCAGGGCCTTCCTGGCGGGTTTGGCGGTGGGCAGGGTGGACCAATAGGTAATTATGGTCTTCCTGGTAATCCGCTTCCGCAGGGGGGCCTTGGTGGGGTTCCGCCTGCTGGGTTTAGTACGTCTCCATATGGCGGCCCACAGAATGCTGGCCTGAGGCCGCCCGGAGGCAGCACCCCCCCGGGGAATCCTGGAACCGGTGGTCAGCCATATAGGCCACCCTATAAGCCTCCACAGAAGCCCGGATATCCTCCATCTCCCAATACTCCAACTACGGTTGGTGTAAATACCGGGAATTGGGGCGGCGTAGAGGGTCCAGGTGGGCTGTATAAGAGCGGCGGTGGCGGCGGATACGGGCCTGGGATGTGGTTCCCCGGAAAGCCGTAAGATGTATCCAGAGCTTACGGGCCAAGAGAGAGATGAATACGTTATGCAACGTATTCTCGGTGATCCTAGGATAAGTGTCTCAAAGATAGGTAAACCAAATCAGCCTGTAAACTTTGCAAATATGTCTCAGGCTGGGGGAGTTAATTCAATGGACAAAGACCAGCTTGATGAGTTGTATAGGTTGCTGGGGATGTTGAGCGGGATGGGGAGGTAACTATGCCAGGAGGGATGAGTCAAGCAGGAGTTCGCGCACCACAGGACCCAAGGGATATTGAGCTAGAACAATATGAGAGAGCATCAAAGATGAAGCAGGCCAAGCTCAGGGCGCTCATGTATGCAAAGTATCTCACCATGTATGGTGGTGATCCTGCCACTATGCAGGGAATACTTGGGTCTGAGGGGGGATATGGTGGTTATAGGTCTGGTCCCGGCCCCAGGGCTGGCGGAGGATAAAATGGCAATCCAACTTGACTTTGGCGGAAACCCCATTACTGTTAATACTCCGTCTGTGGGTGGTTATAAATCTAAAGTTGCTCCGAACTCTGCCTGGGGAGGGGAGCTGGGTGGCGGTCCAACCAATACCTTTCTAAATCCCTTCCAATATCCAACCGGAAAGCATGCTTCATATCAGCAGTTTGATTATATGTCTCCGTTTCAGCAAATGATGTCCAAGTTCAATGCGAAGAACTTCGGTGGTGGAATAAAGCCGAATACCTATAACTTCACCACTGGCAATATTAACCTTCCCGCTGAATATAAAGAAGATCCATACCAGTTTAAGAACGTTGATCCAGAGACCGCAATCAATGCCGCCAGGGCGCCGATTAATACGGAGATGCAGAGGGGATTCGCGGAGGCCGGTGCCAGATATGGACAGGCCGGTGCTCTTAATTCACAGCCGTATGCTGAATTTGGGCTTGGAAAGGCTTCTGGCCGTGCCGCTGAGAACATTGCCGCAATGACGGAGCAGATGGTTTATGATGCCTCCAAGTTCAACAGAGATCTTGAGGCACAGATGGCTAATGCCCGTAAGCAGAGAGAGTTCGGTGGCTGGCAGACTCGTGGTGGATGGGACGTTGGAAGTCAGCAGGACACAGAAGCCAGGAGGCTGCAGGCCCAGATTGAGGGAGCGGGCCTTGGTGAGCAGTCATGGGAAACTGCCCAGAAACTCAACCAAGACTGGAACCTCGATTATTCAAATGATTACAATCAGAATCTGATGAGCGTGCTTGGGATGCAGGGTGGCGAAAATAGATTTGGGTATAATGCGCAAGAAGAGGGGTATGACAAAGACTATAATAGACAATTCCAGATGTCCCAGGCCGACAATCAGCGTCAGCAGGACCTTCTTAATATGATGATGGGGCAGGTTGGAGGTGGGATGGAGGGCATGGCCACTCTGATGCCGGGGCAGGGATCTGTTGCTGACTGGCTTAGGAACATGTTTGGGTTTACTGGTCAGGGAGTTCCTGGTCAGAACAACCCGGTTCCAGGATATCAACAGACTACCAATAAGCCCGGGTATCCGTTTCAGTATGGGGGTGGATGATGCCTCTGAGTGGTGGTGATATGTTTCGTGGTGGTGGGGAGTGGATATCCGAAGAATGGCCGCCCCCGGGTGAGACTGAGGGCTACTTTGATGAGCGTGGGGTGTGGCATCCGGGGCCACCCCTCATGAGCGGGCATCAGCCGGAATCACGAATGCCGAATGAGATAGCCAATGCTAATGCCCTCGCCGAGCTTGAGGCCCAGTTTGGTGGTGGAGAGGGCCAGGGGACAAGAAACATCACTGGTGGTGGGAGAATCCCAACTGGGGTTGGTGGTTATGGCCCCTCGGATGGTGGTGGTGATGCCGCCACTCTCCAGGCAATGCTTTCTGCTATGCAGGATAGATTCACTACACCCCCACCGTATCGTTCCTATGGCCTTCCCAATAAGGCTACTGCTGCTGCGCATGGTGGCTATGGGTCTGAGGAGCTTTTAAATTACCAGAATCAGAACTGGGAAGCTGGCAATAGAGGTGATCTTCCATCATATATGGAGTATCCAAAAGCCCCAAGAGTCTCAAGGGATGATGCAGAGGTCATGAAGGCCCTTGAGGCTTCTGTTGTTGTATCCAAAGGAATTGATTCCTCGATTGAATCTGAGAAAGCTCTGATGGAGATGGTGACTGACCCAAAAACAAAGCAATCAGATAAGCTATTTGCTCTTGGGGTTCTCAAGGGAATGAACAATATGGGAAGTCCTTATCTTGGTGATATTAAAGCATTGGGTCAGAGCGGTCAGACGGCCACCACAGACCTTGCTGGTATTAGCAGAATGATCAGGGATGTATCTACTAAACTGAGAGTGGCACACAACCCGGAAGACAGAGCAAACCTTGAGGATGAGTTGGCTTATTGGATGCGCGAGAGGGACAAGATCAGGGGAGGGGTTGACAATACTGGGACTGCGGGTGGAACTGGCAGGCGCTAGTGAACCTCAATCTTTATGAGACTATTCTTCGCAATGCGAATCTAAGCGAAGATGAGATCCAGCGCATGCTGGAAGAGAAGAGGCTTCAGCAAGAAGGGGAGATTGGTAAGAGTCAAGAGTATTGGAAATCACAGGGCATCGGGGGAGATCTTGAGCACGGAGCCGAAGAGCTGTTAAGGAAGATCCCAACTGAACCTATAATGAATGCACTGTCCCCGAGTAAAAATACATCTGACTGGCTCTTGAAACAGGCCAAGGCGGTGGGGAGATCCGGCCTTGCCCTTGGTACTGAAGCAATCCGTGGTCTTGGTGAAGTACCAATCTTGGGCACAACTAGACTTGGGATTCCGCTTACTGATACTACAAAGAATAGAGAACAATATTGGCTCGAAAAAATGCAAGAAGTTAAAGAGGGCATTGGAGAGTCAGAGACTGATTGGGAGAAGTATTTTAGAGAACGAATAGCTCCTACAGTTGGTGACATAGTTCCAATTGCTACTTATACCGCAGTCACAAGGAACCCCGCAGCGGGATTCGGTGGATATGGATACCTTAAGAAATGGGCACTTAGCGAAGAGGAAGATCCGCAACTGCGAGAGCGGGAGGCACTTGTCGAGGGAGCGAAGAGCGCTGCCCTTGGGGGGGTTTTAAAGGGAATCGGACTGATTGCTGGTCCTGAGATTGAGGCTTTCGCTTCAAAGCTTCCAAACAAATTCCTTCGTGCCGTTACTGCTCGATTGTCGCACGCCGCTGTGGATGTTCCTGTTTTTACTGGGGTTGGACTAGCATCAGGACAGACGCCGGAAGAAGCCTTCCGGGGCGGTCTTGACATGGCGGCCATTGGCTTCGCCTCTACGTTTGGAGATAAGAATCTTCCAAAGAGAATAGAAGCGATAAGGAATATTAAGGATTTTACTGAGATAGTTCGATCAATGAAGGAAGAGGCCGATGCCGGTGAGCTGCGAACCTCCCATGAAGTAGAACTTAATAAGTCAGTGAACTCCACAGGTGCAATGGAGAGACACGCCCAGGCGGTCTCTGATTTCGGTGGAGAGTCCAGGGACGTTCTGCTGGAAGGTGTTGATGTACGACTAAGAAAACTCGAAGAGGAGGGGGTTAAGTTCCCGGGTCCATTTGAGATGGCAGAGCAGATGACTGGGGCAGAAAGTCCGCATCTTCCAAAGGGACGACAAGAACAATTGTCTTTAGAGGAACAGTGGTTAGTGGACACGGTAACTCAGAAGCAAATGGCAGAGAATGCAACCGCCCTTGCTTCAAGACCGAAGACGAGAGATATGATCGTTGAACAGATCACAAAATCATTCCCAAGTGTTCGTCCAGAACGTATGGATGATCTCGTTAGAGTGCTTGATGCAGTTAATGGGTCTCTTGCAAACCTTCATGGTTTAGATCCGGACGCGATGATGGGAGAGCAGCTTGCCCTCATCAGGGCTGGAACCAAAGAAGAGAATGCTGTATTTTCTATGGAGCGTCGTGAGACTGTTCGTGAAGGTGTAGATCAATTCCCATTGTTTGAGAGAACTATCAGACATGAAATGTATAGAACTGGAGCCACCAGGGATGCGGTACTTGATAACTGGGATTTTGGGATTAACGCTTTCACTGAATGGGTGAATGATGGGAGAGCAGTAATTCGTGCAATGTCTGGTGCTGATGAGACAACGATGTTGCATGAGCTGGGTCATGTATTTAGAAGGCACCTCCCAGTAGAAGATCAGATGAAACTTCTTACACATATAGGAGAAGGAAAATTACCCACTAAGGAGTGGAAACCAGAATCTGAGGAATCATTTGCACGGTGGTTCACCCAGATAATCAAGAAGGGATCAGAGGATCCTGGATATCTTAAGAAGTCGAACATCCCAATGGACGTACAGGGAGTGTTGAATAAAGTTGGTCCTTGGATGCGAGACTATGTCCACCGACTTGGTGGAGCTGATGAAGTTGCAAGATTAACTGGTAATCAAAGGTTCACTGGTATTTTTGATAGGCTATTTGGTAGCTACTCCGCAGGAGACATTGCAAAAGAAGCAACTGATAGAGAAGCCTTCTTCGCCATGCGGGGGCTTGAGGGGAAACTGACCCCAGCACCGGGGCAGTACTTACAAGCAGACATACTTGGAGTGATGTCGGATCAAACGAAGCAGCGAATGCCAGTTGGAACAATGGCAAAAGCCTTAGACGCCGCCCGTGGAGTTAAAGAAGCAGAACCTGTCTCAGAATCAACTGAGGCCGATAGAGTGCTTGCATATGGATCGGGGGCCTTGCGTGGGAATACTATTGAGGTAATGAGGAGAGCAAAGGAACTTATTGGGAGTCCCGCAAGGTTCAAGGCTGCATATGAAAAATGGCTGAAAGACGAATACGGTCTTATAAGTTCTCCATCTGGGGAGATAATAAATCCTAACATTACTACAGCCCCGCCTCTTCCCCCGGACTCACTGACGAGGGCCACTACTATTGAACGATTCGCTAGGGAGCTTCTTAATGACGCCTGGGCTGCTCGTAAGGCAGTAAGGGATGTTGGAGAAGTCAAAGAAGTTCCGATGCGAGAGCTTGAGGCGAGAGACAACTGGCCTAAGGTCAGGGATGAAAAGGAAACAGCCGAACAGAAACTCGAAAAGGAGGGAGTTGTATTCCCAGAGTCCAGTCGCGCCCAGGATACAATCACGAAACTTGAGCGCGGTGAGCTAGTTAGAAGGTCTGACCTCAAGGGGGTCAAGCTTACAAATCGTCAGAAGGATTGGATGAAGGCCAATACTAAGGATTCTGTAGACGAGGAGTTTGTCTACTCTCCGCAGCCAGGAACAGACCCTCTTGTTATTGCTAATAGCGCAGGAGATCCCAAGGTTTTTCAGGATATCTATGAAGTGCAGAATTATATTATGGAGAAGAAGTATAATGGACAGGATCACTTCAATGCCACGGTAGCCAAGTATGCGTCGGGGGCGCGTGATAAGTGGGGAGCCTCCTTCTTTGACAAGGTAATGGAACAGGTAGTGAGAGACCCGCTATATGGAGATGTGATTACGGTCAACCCGGAGGCTAGATCTGGAGCAATTGAAACGCACCCGCTTAGAGACTTTGCTGTTAACTGGACACATCCGGTTGCGGAAGTGCTGCAGAACTGGCTTGGGAAAGAAGGGCTCGGTAGGTCTCTTATCAATTCTGCTCACGATCTGACGAATGAAATCAATGCCCTGCGCGCAAGTCATGTATCACGTATCAATGAAATTGTATTCGGGAAAGACAGGAAGCTATGGCAACTTGATCTCACGAAAGATCAGAGTCGTCAGGTTGTGCGTGCCCTGCTTGATGGGAAGCCAGACAAGATAACAGATCCAAAGGCGGTTGATAAATATAACAAAGTTCAAGGGCTGGTCGAACTCATGAAGAGACAGTTCCTGGAATCAGATCCAGTTCAAGATGCCGAAAGTCAATCGAATAGATTCAATCATGCGGATCGTCTCATGTCAAGGCTTCGCAGAATGGTGATTAAGACGGACATTTTGGCAGAGATGAAGCTTGGGAAGCGATCCAGGGCATATGAAAATGCTGCTCGTCTGACTGCAGATACCAGAAAGATTTCCATTGAGGACGCATACAAAACTGTCGATGCGTGGCTTGATGACATTCGGGCACTAGATCCAGATTTAAGAAAAGCAAGAAAGGAAAAGGCAGAAGGCGAAGAGGTACGGGCGAAGGCTTCGGACGTTGTTATTCCAGACAACTATCTCAACTTAGATCTCCCAAGGGTTTTAGATCAATTGAGCAGAGGAAACTCTGGTTCTCTTGCAAGGCTTAATAATGCAGGTGGCTGGGGGGCTATCAACAAAATCGTCGATGAAGTCCCAATTTCTAAAAGCATGGAAAGCCTCTTGGTTACATTCAGAAAACTTGTTGAGCAAACCCCCCTCCAGCCGGATAACCTAAATCTGGCCGAGTTTCCTCCACTTGCTAAGATTCAAAGCTTCTTTATCTCTGGTGGTTTAAGTGGCCGCGCGTCACTCACCAACCTAATTGGTACAACCGTAAATCACCTTGTGGCCGGGGACTATAGAAGCCTTGTTGAGGGTATCGCAAAGCTTCATGCTGATACAGCAAGTGGAAAGGCCGCAGTGGCCGGTGGTGAATTTGGTGGTATTTCTCCCAAGCCTGGGTCTGAATACGATCTTGTTAACTTCATTCGTAGTCAGCACCCATTTCCCATAACAGAGAAGGCCGTTCGGAGGGTTGGTTTTGAGGCAGGACTGGTACGAACCAATAAGCTTGTTTCAAAGGCCCTTGAGGGCGACCTTATGGCGATGAATGACCTGAAGAGGTATACCAATGACTATCAGAAGGTCATTGCTGGAGTACTCGCCATCGCCGATGGAAGGGAATTTGGTACTGGTGATGTCTTATACAGGGAAATCGGACTTCCTAAATCAGTTGCTAACATTGCCTTGAATATGTCTCGTGAGTCATCTCTCCCGATGGAGCCGTATATGGCTCCAGCAGCATGGGTTACAAGTGGAACTGGCAGAATACTATCAACCTTCAAGAGATTTGGCTTGCGGCAGTTTATCTTCAACTACAATATGGTTGCTAAGGATATAGGCAAAGCAGCCGAGTACTACAAAGAAAACCCAGGGCTTTCTGACAGGTATGTTGCAAGAGCTGGTAAAACTATGGTGAAGACGGTATTTTTTAGTACACTCGGTGGATTATTCACAGATACCGTATGGAGCGCAATCACTAACAGTCTAGATAACTCCATTATTCACAAGGGATACGATGCACTTACTGATGATCAAAAAGATAAGACAAAGAGGCTTTCTGGTCTTTGGGCTGAGACAATGATGGTTGCAGGATTCGGCGGCATCGTTATGGATATGCTGAATACCATTACTGGGCTTGGTACTCGTAATTATGGTCTTACTAATACGATCCTTGGGTTTAACGTCTCAAGAGCGCAGGCAAGCGTAAACTTCTTAAAGAACTTCAGTAAGTCTGCATGGGATGTGGTTAGGTATCTTGGAGAAGGTAAGGCCCGGTCCTCCGTTCGTGATGCTAGCAGAACCTTATATTCCTATGGCAGGCAAGTTGCTCCTGGTCTTAAGGTTACAGAGGGCGCCGCCGGGTGGGTCACGAAGGCAGGCAGGGGAGACCTTGATCCTTTCAACCAGGCCCCGGAGAGCAGGTTCGCGGGGAGAGTTGACAGGATAATTGATGCTGACTCTGCTATTGATACGCTACGCAAGGATATGATGGAAGCCGCTGACAGAGGTAACTCCAATGATGTGAGTCAGTACGGGCTACAATACAAGGCCGCAATTTCAAGGGCGCTTGATCAGGCGAATGCCGATGGAGACGTTGAGAAGATTGCTCGCCTTGAAAATATGATGGCTAGGGCCGATGATGTTATTTGGCAAAGGGAAAACTGGGCCTTTATGCCCAAGGAGGACGTAGACGCAGAGCGCAAGAGAACGCAAGGGCCGGAACCGTGGAAGTGGTTGACGCAATATTACGAGAGCGTTGGTGAAAGATGAGCGAAGGGAGATCTATATGAGAAACGGCACCATTTTGCACTGGTGGTGTCCAGATTGCAAGAACTGGTTCCAGATGGATGAAAGTTGTAACTGCCCAGAACATGAATCTTCTGGGAAATCCAAGAAACGAGAACCCGTTGAAGTAGTACCAAAGAAAAAGAAGATCAAGAGGGAGAAATAAATGCAATTATCGGCACAGACATACCTTGATTTAGTCGAGGCGACTGGGAAACTTGTATTCGTAGATATTGAGGCCCTGGGACTCAAGGCTGATTATGGCTCGCTTTTGTGTGTATCAATAAAGCCTTATGGTAGAAAGCCTTACACGCTTTCTATAAAGCAGGCAGGGAACGATCAGCGTCTTGTGCGTGAGGTTAAGGAAGAGCTAGAGAAGTATGAGTGTTGGTGCGGGTATTTTTCAAAAGGATTTGACATTCCATTTTTGAATACCAGGCTCCTGAAGTGGGAGTTACTTCCGATAGACAAGCGTCACCACATAGACATGTATTATACCTTGAAATCAAACCTTCTTACTGCTAGGAAAAGTCAGGCCCATCTACTTGGATGGCTCAGAACCAAAGAAGAAAAGATGTCGGTCAGTGCCTCTGACTGGTCAGAGTTGCCGTTCAAAATGAAAGAACATATGCCGGTAATGAGAGCGCGGTGTGAGTCAGATGTAGCAGGGCTG
>Ga0315294_10007797_pt1 | contig 11751 bp, 10 predicted proteins | sample YL17G13_40_MG_FD_203626 | JGI IMG/M metagenome (GOLD analysis project Ga0315294, IMG submission 203626) | Sediment microbial communities from Yellowstone Lake, YNP, Wyoming, USA - YL17G13_40 | ecosystem: Environmental > Aquatic > Freshwater > Lake > Sediment | place: USA: Wyoming | collected...
CGGCAAATATTACTATTTGCGGGATGACCTGAAATTAAAAGGGAGCTGCCCGGATATCAATGATTTTAAATCCATAAAGTCGATACAAGGCAAACCCGTGGCAGAAGTGAAGGATTATGACGGGATAAAGCTGATTTGCGGCGACTCAAGCTGGGTAATGCTGCGCGCCTCCGGGACTGAGCCGTTGGTGCGTGTGTATTCCGAATCTAAAAGCTTGAATCAAGCACAGAAGCTGCTTGCGTTCGGGAAAAGTTTCATTTCTAAGATATGTTCTATAGCATAGCAAGGTTTATTGTCGGGATATTATTCAGATTATTCTTTCGTCTTGAGGTAAAGGGAAAAGAAAATGTACCGAAGACCGGAGGTTTTATTTTGGCCAGTAACCATTTAAGCTACCTTGATCCTATCGCGCTCGGCATAGCGAATCCGCGAAAACTGAGCTTTATGGCAAAGAAAGACCTTTTTAAGAATAGGTTTTTCTCAAAGTTACTCAGCGCTGTGAATGCGATGCCCTTAAAAAGGAACCAAGCGGATTTATCGGCTTTAAAAGGGGCGATAAAACGCTTGAAAGAAGGCTCAGCTATGGTCTTATTCCCGGAGGGCAGCCGTACCTCTCAAAGGGCGCATCCCGGAGTAGCTTTTCTGGCGATAAGCGCGGGCGTACCTATAGTCCCGGCGCGTATTCAGGGAACGGATATAGCGCTGCCTAAAGGCAGTCGTTTTATAAGGCCGACAAAGATTACGGTGTACTTTGGCGAGCCTATCGTCTTAGAAGGGAGGTGCAAGCCTAATTATCCCGAGATCGCGCAAGAGGTAATGTCCCGGATTAGGAATCTTACATGCGGATAAACAGTAGCGCCGATAAAAACCATATTCAGGTCCCCATCGCATTTTTAGAAAATATCCTGCGTCATTATACCAGTCTTTATTTCTATTGTACAAAAAAGGCTTGCATCAAATCATTTAAAGAAGGCGGTGAATTTATATTGAATTTATAGATAATAGGTACGGAGTACTGAGTACGAAGTACGGAGCAAAATTTAAGATAAAAAATTAAGGAGGAACACAAAAAATGTCAGAGAATGAATTAACAATGGAGCAGCTATACAATCAGTCCGTAAGGAATATCAAGGAAGGCCAGATCGTAAAAGGGCGCATTGCCGCTGTCAAGAATAAAGAGGCCTTTATTGACGTGGGTTTTAAATCGGAAGGCATAGTTCCGGTGCACGAGTTCAGCCACGATGAATTACAGGTCGGAGCGGAGATCGACGTCCTCATCGAGTCAATAGAGGATGACCTTGGAATGATCATCCTCTCGCGCGACAAGGCGATGCGTATGCAAGGTTGGGATAAGATAGTAAAGAGTTCGCAGGACGGCGATCTCATAGACGGCAGGATAACCAAGAAGGTCAAAGGCGGATTCCTGGTCAACGTGCAGGGTATCGAAGGCTTTCTGCCGGCTTCTCTTTCCGGATTTAAGGGGACGCTGGAAAAGGATATCATCAATAACAGCTTCAAGTTCAAGATCATCAAGGTCAATAACCTGCGCCGCAGCATAATATTATCCCGTCGCGAAGCCATGCACAAAGAGAAGGAAGAGATCAAAGAGAAGCTCTGGGGTAACCTCAAAACCGGCTCTATCATCACCGGAACGGTAAAGGCCATCACTGACTTCGGCGCTTTTATCGATTTAGGGGGCATTGACGGCCTGCTTTATATAACCGATATGTCCTGGTCAAAGATCAGCCATCCTTCAGAGATCGTCGCTATTCAGGATAAAATAGATGTGGTGGTATTGAACGTGGACAAAGAAGCCGGCAAGGTTTCCTTGGGGCTTAAGCAGAGATTTCCCGATCCATGGCAGGATATTGAAAACAAGTATCCGGTGAACTGCCGCATCAAAGGCAAAGTAGTCAATATCCTTAACTACGGCGTCTTTGTAGAGCTGGAAAAGGGAGTGGAGGGATTGATCCATATTTCTGAGATCTCCTGGACCAAAAGGATCAATAATCCCCAGGAGATATTCGCTATCGGAGATATGGTAGAGGTCCAAGTCTTAAGTATAGATAAGGAATCTAGAAGGATCTCTTTAAGCATAAAGCAGCTTGAGTCAAATCCCTGGCTGGAAGTTGAAAGCAAATATTCAGTCGGCACCAAGGTCTCGGGGAGGGTCTGCGGCTTTACCGATTACGGAGCCTTCGTTGAACTGGATTCCAATCTGGAAGGCATGATCCACGTATCGGATATTTCCTGGACCAAGAGGATAAATCATCCTCAGGATGTGCTCAAGAAAGGCCATAAAGTGGATGTGGTGGTCCTTTCCGTCGACGGACAGAACAGGCGTATCTCTCTGGGGTTAAAACAGCTTCAGTCGAATCCCTGGCAGGAGATCGCCCAGAAATACCCCATTAATACTACTCTTGAAGCAGAGGTGATCAATATCACGGAGTTTGGGGTATTCTGTAAGATCGATGAAGAGCTTGAAGGTTTGGTGTTCTCTAGTGAAATAGACAAAGAGGCAGCGGCAAGCCTAAAGAGCGGCGATAAACTGACAGTCAAGGTGATCAAGGTGGATGTGGAACAGGCTAAGATAGGCTTATCCGCCAGGGTGTAATATGGATATTAAAAGTGAGCTTGCAATAATCAAGAGGGGTGCGGTAGAAATAGTCTCCGAAGAGGAATTACTCGCAAAGTTAGAGCAATCCCGCAAGGAAGGCCGAGCGCTAAATATTAAAGCGGGTTTTGACCCTACCGCACCCGATATCCATCTGGGCCATACGGTGCTCTTGAGAAAATTGAGGCAATTCCAGGACTTGGGGCACAATGTTTTCTTTCTGATCGGGGATTTCACTGCCCGTATAGGAGATCCAACGGGTAAGTCAGAAACAAGAAAACAACTAACCTCGGAAGAGATTATAAAGAATGCTCAAACATATAAAGAACAAGTATCCAAGATACTGAATATCGATAAAATTAAAGTTGTTTTTAACGGTGAATGGTTTGATAAGATGTTGGGCTTAGAGTTTGCAAGGCTGCTGACCCATTATACGGCGAGTAGGATGTTGGAACGCGACGATTTTTCTGCAAGGCTTAAGCAGGGTAAGCCCTTATATATGTCAGAGTTTGTTTACCCTTTACTCCAGGGCTACGATTCTGTAATGCTTAAAAGCGATATTGAAATCGGCGGGACCGACCAGATCTTTAATCTCCTGGTAGGCAGAGATTTGCAGAAAGATTTCGGACAGGCTCCTCAAGTAGTGATCACCATGCCCTTGCTTGAAGGCACCGACGGCGTGCAGAAGATGAGTAAGTCTTACGGCAACTATATCGGCATTAATGAACCTCCGGGAGAGATCTTCGGTAAGATCATGTCCGTATCTGATGAGATGATGCACAAATATTATACCCTGTTTACCGATGAGGACCTCGCCCTGGTCAAAAAAATGCACCCTAAAGAAGCTAAGATGAATTTAGCGCGGATAATCATCGAACAATATCATTCCAAAGAAGCGGCAGAAAAGGCTAAGGCGGAATTTGAAAAAGTATTCTCCAAAAAGGAAATCCCCGATGATATACCGGTCTTTAAATTAACCGGGCCTAAGCCGGTAGTGGAACTTATAAGCGAAGCTAAGCTGACCCTTAGCAAAAATGAGTCGCGGCGTCTTATAAAGCAAGGAGCGGTAGAGTTTAATTCCCAAAAGGTGGGCGATGAAAATTTTGTAATACAGTCCGGCGGAGTGTTAAAAGTAGGCTCCCGGCGTTTTCTAAAAATAGAATACACCTAAAATATGCATAAGGCACAGGGAATTAAAAAGCACGACAAATATGCGGTGCTTTTGGCAGGCGGCCAAGGCAGTCGTTTTTGGCCGCAAAGCCGCATCTTAGAACCTAAGCAATTCATCTCGCTGTATAAGAAAACCAACCTCTTTGAGCAATCCTTAAAGCGCATTAGGCGCTTGATCCCTTCCCGAAACATACTCATCTCGAGTAGTGAATTATACCGCACTCAGATCCTGGAATACGCTCGTATCTTTAATATACCAAGGCCTAATCTTATCTTTGAGCCGGAAGGCAAGAATACCGCGCCTTCAATAGGCGTGGCGGCACGACTGATACATCTTAGGGACCCGCAGGCAAGAGTCTGCATGCTGCCATGCGACCATCTTATCCAAAACGAAGGCCAATTCCTGAAGATTATTGATAAAGCCTTGAATATTTGCGGCGATAACCTGGTGATATTCGGAATTCCTCCGTATCGAGCCGCGACGGGTTACGGATACATAAAAGTCACAAAGCCGCAAAGTCAAGGGGTGAGAAGTAAAGGCCTCTATAGCGTTGATAAGTTTTGCGAGAAGCCTAACTTAAAGAGAGCGCAGCGTTTTTTAAAAGCAGGCGGGTATTTCTGGAACAGCGGGATTTTTGCGGGAGCGGCAGATACATTCTTAAGAGAAATAGGAAAGCATCTGCCAGAATTGCACCGGAAGTTAGAGAACATCCACGTCAATAGCGATATTACGCGTGATTGGAAGGCGATAAAAAGCATTTCCTTTGACTACGGCGTTATGGAAAAAACCCGTTCTTTATTGATGTTGAAGGTCGCCAAGATCGGCTGGCTGGACCTGGGAAGTTGGCAGGCCTGGGATGAGATTATACCAAAAGACAAAGAAGGCAACGCCTTCAAAGGCGACATAATCAGCCTTGACAGCCGCAATATAACCGCCCTAAGCCAAAACAGGCTTATTGCCGCCATTGGCTTGGAAAACTTAATCGTTATAGACACCCCCGATGCCTTATTGATCACTAAGAAAGAGAGAAGCGAGGATGTAAAAAAGATCGTAGATATTTTAAAGGCTAACAAGCGCCAGGAGCATTATCTTCACCTGACTGTTCATCGTCCATGGGGCCACTACACCGTGCTTAATAAGGGCCAGGATTTTAAGATCAAGCTGGTTGAAGTTAAGCCTCACCGTTCATTAAGCCTCCAGCTGCATAAAAAACGCAGCGAGCATTGGATCATTGTTGAAGGCAGGGCTAAGATCATCAGAGGAGGTAAGTCTTATTGCGTGAATTCCAACGAGAGCACTTTTATCCCCGTATCCTGCGTGCACCGCCTGATCAACCCGGATGATACGGTATTAAGGCTGGTGGAGGTGCAAAGCGGCCGTTACCTTGAGGAAGATGATATCATAAGGCTCAAAGATGACTTTGAAAGAATCTAAAAGGACTAATAAAATTGCGGTTATCGGAGCAGGTTACGTAGGCCTGGTGAGCGCTGCTTTTTTTGCGGAACTGGGCAATATTGTCATTTGCGTCGATAATAATCATAAGAAATTAGAGGGCCTTAAAAAGGGGCTGATCCCTATCTATGAGCCGGGACTAAAAGAAATGGTCTTAAGGAATAAGAAGGCAGGAAGGCTCACCTTTAGCCACAGCATCAAGGAAGCGGCGGAAAAATCACAGATTATTTTTATCAGCGTTAACACGCCTGCCCGGCAAGACGGCAGCAGTGATCTTGCAGCAGTGCAAAGGGTAGCCCTTGAGATAGCCAAAGCCATCAAAGATTACAAGGTGATCGTGGAAAAGAGCACTGTGCCGGCTGAAACAGGGGACAGGATCAGGAAAACCATAGAAATGAATATGCCCATCCGGATAGATTTTGATATAGTATCTAACCCTGAGTTTCTGCGTGAAGGACAGGCTTTGCATGATACTATGCATCCGGACCGCGTAGTAATAGGCGTTGAGAGCCGCAGGGCCGAGATGATCATGCGCCGGCTTTACGCGCCTATAAAAGCCCCGATTATCATTACCAATATCCATACTGCCGAAATCATAAAGCATGCCTCAAATTGTTTCCTGGCCACCAAGATATCTTTCATTAATGCCGTCTCCGCTATCTGCGAGAAATTGAATGCCGACGTTAAAATGGTGGCTCAAGGTATGGGGCTGGATAAACGCATAGGCAGCGCCTTCTTAGAAGCCGGAGCGGGATTCGGCGGCTCCTGTTTCCCCAAAGATTTAAACGCTTTTATTCATATGGCGGAGCAAAAAGGTTATGATTTCAAGCTGCTCAAGGAAGTAAGGAGGATAAACGAGGAGCAAAAAAGGCTCCTGGTGGGCAAAATAGAGGAGCTTTTATGGGTCCTCAAAGATAAAACCGTCGCCGTATTGGGTTTGAGTTTTAAGCCTAATACCGATGATATCCGTAATTCAGTTTCCCTGGCTGTGATAAAGATGCTAAAAGGACTGCAGGTTAAGATCAAGGCCTATGATCCTAAGGCAATGCCCAAGGTAAAAAAAGAAATCAAGGATATTGCACTATGCCGTGACCCTTATGAAGCGGCCAAAAGGAGCGACTGCCTCTTGATCATGACCGAATGGGAGGAATTCCGTACGCTGGATTTAAGGCGGATTAAGAAACTTATGCGCCAACCCGCTATAGTGGATGCGCGTAATATCTTCGACCCCGAAGAGTTACTAAAAGCGGGCTTTGCGTATAAGTCCATCGGGAGAAAATAGATGAAGAAAAAAGCGTTGATCACCGGCATTACCGGACAGGATGGTTCGTATTTAGCGGAGCTTCTGCTTGATAAGGGCTATGAAGTACACGGCATTGACCGCCGCATTGCCCTGGAAAACCAATTGGATGGCTTAAGCAGGATAAAACATATCCTGCCAAAATTAAAACTGCATGGAGCCTCGCTGGAAAGCTACCCCAGCATATTTAAGATAATCAACCAAATCAAACCCCGGGAATGCTATCATTTAGCAGCCCAAAGCTTTGTTGCCTATTCCTTTGAAGATGAATTTTCTACAATGAACAGCAATATCAGCGGCACACACCACGTTTTATCCTCTATAAGAGAGATAGTGCCGAAGTGCCGATTTTACTTTGCGGCAAGCAGCGAAATGTTCGGCAAGGTAAAGGAGGTGCCTCAGAACGAGAATACGCCATTTCACCCGCGTTCCCCTTACGGCGTTTCCAAAGTAGCGGGCTTTTATTTGACTATGAATTATCGCGAGGCTTACGGGCTATTCGCCTGCAACGGTATACTTTTCAACCACGAATCCCCGAGGCGCGGATTTGAATTCGTAACGCGCAAAATAACTAATGCCATAGCCAGGATCAAGGCGGGATTAGATAAGGAGTTACGGCTGGGAAATTTAGATGCCAAAAGAGACTGGGGTTTTGCCGGCGATTACGTAAAGGCGATGTACCTTATGCTGCAGCAAGATAGGCCTGATGACTATGTGATAGCTACCGGCGAGACACATTCCGTAAAAGAATTCGTGGGGTTAGCTTTCCAATGTGCCGGGCTGGATTGGAAAAAATATGTGGTAATAGATAAAAGTCTATACCGTCCGGCCGAGGTGGACTTGCTGATGGGCGATTCCTCCAAGGCAAAAAAGAAGTTGGGCTGGCAGCCAAAGGTAAAATTTAAGGAATTGGTAAAAATGATGGTAGAGGCGGATATCAAGAAGACTCCGGGAGGCATAAGTTTATGAAGACGATTAAATTCGGCAAGAGCGTGATATCGGAAAAAGGCCCGGCTTATATTATCGCTGAAATAGGGCATAATCATCAAGGCAACTTAAAGGTAGCCCTGGATATGGTAAAGGTCGCGGCTGATTGCGGCGCAGACGCAGTAAAATTCCAAAAAAGAAACAATAAGACGCTGTACACTAAAGCGATGTATGATAAGCCCTATGATAACGAAGACAGCTTCGGCTTGACTTACGGAGAACACCGTGAGTTTCTGGAGTTTGACCGGGATGAATACGCCCTCTTAAAGAAATGCGCCGATGAGAAAAACCTGGAATTTATGTGCACTGCTTTTGACTTAGTAAGCGTGGACTTTCTGGAAAAACTGGGGATAAGCAGCTACAAGGTAGCCTCGGGTGATCTTACCAATACCCCTTTGCTTGAATATATCGCCAAGTTAAATAAACCCATTTTCCTTTCTACCGGTGCAGCTACAATGGAAGAGATCAATATGGCTTACGAAGCGATACTGAAATACCACGATAAATTATGCCTTTTGCATACGGTATGCTCTTATCCTGCCGATTACGCCGATTTGAATCTCCTGGCGATACAAAGCGTCAAGAAAGAGTTCCCTAGGGCTATCATGGGATATTCAGGCCATGATAACGGCATACTGGCTTCGGTTATAGCATATATGCTGGGGGCGACAGTGATAGAGAAGCATTTTACTATTAACCACGCCTGGAAAGGCACTGACCATAAGTTTTCTCTGGAGCCCGAGGGCTTGAGAAAACAAGTACGTGATTTGAGGAGGGTAGATCTAGCCCTGGGGGACGGCAAGAAGATCATCCGGGATCTGGAGGTGAGCGCCAAGATAAAAATGGCTAAGAGCCTCTACACTACAAGGCAGCTATCTGCCGGCCACGTCTTGACCGAAAAAGATGTTGTCATAAAATCTCCTGCCGGAGGCCTGGCGCCGTATCATATTCACCAAGTCACAGGGAAAAAACTAAAGGTAGCCTTACCGGAAGAATCCATGCTTTCTTTTGAACATCTGGAGCAAAGCAGTGAAAAGGGCAAAAAAACCAAATCCAAAAAGAACTGACTCTAAATCGCTGGCGCGCAGCATCCGTCTGGCCGTCTTTGATTTTGACGGCGTCTTTACGGATAACCGCGTTTTAACCCTGCAGGACGGCACCGAGGGGGTATTCTGCTGCCGCAGTGACGGTTTCGGCATCAAGAAGCTTCAAGAAGCAGGGATTGAATCTCTGGTAATATCAACGGAGGTCAACCCCGTGGTGGGTGTCAGGTGCCGCAAGCTGAATCTACCCTATATCCAGGGCTGCGAAAATAAATTAACCGCCTTAAAAGCTGAAGCACAAAGATTAAATATCACTTTAGAGCAGGTAGCATTCCTGGGAAATGATACAAACGATATGGAATGTTTAAAGGCAGTGGGATTTCCGGCCTGCGTCGCGGATTCCCATCCTGATATTTTTAAATTAGCTAAGTATATCACTAAAATAAAAGGCGGAAAAGGAGCGGTAAGGGAGTTCTGCGACCTTTTATTGGAGGGCGAAAATGAATGATTATTTAGGTAAGATGTTTGATCTATCCGGAAAAGTAGCGGTTGTTACAGGCGCGGCAGGTCAGCTGGGAGGAGAATTTGTGCGGGCCTTGCTTAATACGGGGGCAAAAGTGGCAGCCTTTGACTTAAAGATTGACAACCCTAAAGGTAAGTTATCAGCTATCAAATCCAAAAAGATTTTGCGCGTTCAAACCGATATTACGGATAGGGATTGCCTGGAGGAAGCCTTAAAGATTGTAGTATCCCGCCTGGGAAAACCCGAGATACTTATAAATAACGCTGCCCTGGATGCTCCCCCGAACAACATTAATGAGGAAACCGGGCCATTTGAGATGTATCCCCAAAACCTCTGGGATGCTAATATGAATGTCAATTTAAAAGGGATGTTTTTGTGCTGCCAGGTGATCGGCGGCCATATGGCTAAGACGGGAGGGGGCAGTATTATCAATATCTCCTCCATATACGGCATTCTTTCCCCCGACCAAAGGATTTACGAATATAAAAACAAACCATTTTTTAAACCCGTATCATATTCCGTATCAAAATCCGGGGTCTTAAACTTAACGCGTTACCTGGCTACCTATTGGGCTAAAAAGAAGGTGCGGGTCAATACTCTTACCTTTGGCGGGGTATTTAATGACCAGGACAAGGTATTTTTGAAGAACTATGCTCAAAAGGTACCATTGGCAAGGATGGCGCGTCAGGATGAATACAACGGCGCTGTTCTATTTCTGGCATCCGAGGCTTCCTCATATATGACAGGTTCAAATCTGATAATTGACGGGGGATATAGCTGTTGGTAGTTTTTCCGTATTGCGTGCCTGAGGGGACGTCCCCTCAGGCTAAAATTGCGGGACAGGGGTGAGAATATATGGATAAATATAAAAATTTGATAGACGGTAAGTTGGTGGAGCCGGGCACCGGAAAATATTTTGAGGATCTTAATCCGGCGGATAATTTCGATATTATAGGATTATTCCCCGCCTCCGGACATCAGGATATTGACAACGCCGTAAAATCAGCCAAAGAAGCTTTTCCTGCTTGGAGCGATACTCCTCCTCCTAAAAGAGGCGAGCTTATTTATAAAGCCGCGGAATTATTAAAGAGGCATCAGGAAAAACTGGCCAAGGTCATTATCCACGAAATGGGCAAAACCATGCCGGAATCAATGGGGGACATACAATCCAGCATTGATGCGGCCAATTTTATGGCCGGTGAAGGCCGCCGTATGTATGGGCAGACTACTTTTTCCAACCTTTATCGGCGCTGGGCTTTGACCAAAAGGGTGCCGGTAGGCATATGCGGTTTGATCACCGCCTGGAATGCGCCAATGGCGATCATTACCTGGAAGCTCTTTCCGGCTCTAATTTGCGGCAACACCGTAGTCTTGAAGCCCTCCGAAGATACGCCTATGACAGCGCATCTATTGGGCGAGCTTCTCAAAGAAGCGGGCTTTCCTGACGGGGTAGTAAATATCGTCTATGGTATCGGTCCTGAGGCCGGAGAGGCTTTAGTAAAACACCCTGATGTCAATCTTGTTTCATTTACCGGTTCCACTAAAATAGGCAGGCAGATCGCCGAGGAATGCGGCAGGCAGCTAAAAAGATGTTCCTTGGAATTGGGAGGAAAAAACGGGCTTATCGTCATGGATGACGCCGACCTCGATGCCGCCTCCAAAGCGGTTGCTGCCGGGGCTTTCTCTACTGCCGGACAGCGCTGCGCAGCTAACAGCAGGGTTTTTGTGCATAAATTTATCTACGATGCCTTTATGGAAAAATTACTGGACGAAACTAAAAAAATGAAGGTGGGTATAGGAAGCGTACCAGATACTAAAGTCTGTCCGATCATCAATAAACGTCAGTTTAACAGTATAATCTCCTACATTGAAGGCGCCAAAAAGGACGGCGCAAAACTACTCTATGGGGGCGAGGCTTTAACGCAAGGTAAGTTCGCCAAGGGGCACTTTATTGAGCCGACCATATTTACGGATGTGGATATTAACTCCGCTCTTGCCTGTGATGAGGTTTTCGGGCCGGTATTGGCGGTTTTTAAGGTGAGTGGTTTTGAGGATGCTATAGAGAAGATAAACTCTTCGGGTTACGGATTAACAGCTTCAATATTCACCGGCAATGTCAACCTGGCAATGCTGGCGTTAGAACGGATAAATGCCGGTTGCTGCTATATCAATGCTCCTACCTTTGGCTCTGAGCCGCATATGCCCTTCGGCGGCGTCAAGAACTCCGGAAACGGCAGCCGCGAACCCGGGCTCCAGGCCCTGGATGTCTTTTCGGAATGGAAAACTATTTATATAGATTACAGCGGCACGGCTCAGCAGTCGCAGTATAGGATGAAATAGTTATTCGTATTGCGTAGTGCGTATAGCGTTATTTGCGTAAAAAAATGAATATCAAAAAAATACGGGAATTGGAAAAAATAGTTAAAGAGGCGCGGCATTTAATGGTTGAGACTCTTATTTGCGCCGGGTGCGGGCATCCGGGCGGAGCCTTTTCCAGTATTGAAACTATGGTAGCGCTCTATTTTGGCGTAATGAAGATCGACCCTAGGGACCCCAAATGGGATAAAAGGGACCGCTTTATTTTAAGTAAAGGGCATTCTTCCATCGGGCTTTATACCGTTTTGCACCTGCGCGGTTTCTTAAGTAAAGAGGCATTATTGA
>Ga0315294_10007799_pt1 | contig 11748 bp, 9 predicted proteins | sample YL17G13_40_MG_FD_203626 | JGI IMG/M metagenome (GOLD analysis project Ga0315294, IMG submission 203626) | Sediment microbial communities from Yellowstone Lake, YNP, Wyoming, USA - YL17G13_40 | ecosystem: Environmental > Aquatic > Freshwater > Lake > Sediment | place: USA: Wyoming | collected...
CCCGGGGGCTGGAGCCCCTTTTTGAGTCCTGCGAGAAACTGGAACCTTTCGTGGTCCGGCGGAATTCGGCGGTCGTGCGCACCCATCCCATCTGGAAATGCATCGGGTTCAAGGGCATCCGGTGAACACGCCTAAATACTTTTTTTCGCCACAGAGGCCACAGAGAGCACAGAGAAAATATTACCAATAGTAAAAAAAAGCATTGTTGGGGGCATCCTTCTAAACCTTTTTCGTTTGTATGCATTCGTTTGGTTATTTGTTCCTCCGGGATCTCTGTATTAATAACGTGCAGACTCTTTAAATTTTGTGAAGAAAAAATCCCCCCCACCCTTTCCCTCCCCCTCGAGGGGGGAGGGGAGGGAGGGGGTGGTTTCTCTGGGTTGCGGCTTTGCCGCGCTGTGTCCTCTGTGGCTAAGAAATGAATCGAACGATAACCGTTGAAATCGAAAAGATGGTTTACGGCGGGAGGGGGATGGGCCGGGTCGGGGGGAAGGTGGTTTTCGTCCCTTTCACCGCCCCGGGGGAGCGAGTCGAAGCCGAGGTCGTTCGGGAAAAAAAGGACTATGCCGAGGCAATTCTAAAAAGGGTTGAATCCCCATCACCTCAGAGAGTGAAGCCCTTTTGTCCCTTGTACGGCGAATGCGGCGGCTGCCAGTATCAGCATTTTTCCTACGAGGAGCAGCTGAAACTGAAGGAGGAAGCGCTGGGGGAGACGCTGCACCGGTTGACCCGCAAGGGAAGCTTTGAAACATCTCCCATCATCGCTTCTCCCGCAGATCGAGGCTACCGAATTCGCGCCCAATTCAAGATCGGGATAAAGGATGGGAAGAAGATCCTGGGTTTTTATGCCTGGAGAACTCACCGGGTGGTAGAGACGGGAGAATGCCCCCTTTTGCACCCCCTGGCCAACCGGATTCTCCATGGCCTGAGGAAATGGCTGGGGGAAACAAAGGTGGTTTCCTTACAGGAGATCGACCTCAAGGTCAGCCCCGAAGAAGGACGGGGAGTCGTGAACCTGCGGTTCGAGGACTCCTGGGATGATTGCAAGGTGGAAGAATTGAGAGAGGGAATCATCGGATTAAAGGGATTGGTCAGCGGAGGGGAAAAGCAATCTTCCTGGGGCGATCTGAACCTTATCCATGAGGGACCGGAGATTGCGGGGAGGAAGCTTCGTTTCCAAACCAGTGGAGAGTCTTTCGTCCAGGTGAATCCCGGACAAAACCATAATCTGATTCAAAAAGTGGTGGAGTGGGCCCGGCTTGGAGGAGAGGAGAAGATCGTCGATCTTTTCTGCGGGTCGGGGAATCTGACTCTGCCCCTGGCTCTGGGGGCGAAGAAAGCCTGGGGAATCGACCTGGATCGGCAGGCCATTGAATCGGCCCGGGAGAATGCCCGGGAGAATGGGATTCCTCACTGCACTTTCTGGGCTGGAGCCGCGGAGGAGGGAATCAAGCGGGTCCGGGAAGAAACCCCATCCGTGGATTTGGCCGTTCTGGACCCGCCGCGCGTGGGGGCCCATGGAGTTCTGGAACCAATCGTTTCGCTGCAGCCCCGGAAGATCCTGTATGTCTCCTGTGAGCCTCCTACCTTGGCCAGAGACCTGGCCCGGCTGGTTTCCCTGGGGTATAATGTGAAACGGGTACAGCCCCTGGACATGTTCCCGCAGACGTACCATATTGAAGTGGTAGCTGAGCTGATGGCAGGAGATAAAATGTAGGGGCGGGCCTGTGTGCCCGCCCGTCGCAAAGGGCGCCCACGCCGGGGCGCCCCTACAATTTGGGGTTTTGAAAAAGGAAATTGCCATGAACGTTCTGGTTACCGGCGGTGCCGGGTTCATTGGATCCCATCTGGTGGAGCGGCTCCTGGGAGAAGGGCATCGGGTTGTCTGCCTGGACAATTTTGACGATTTCTATGATCCCGCCCTGAAACGCCGGAATCTGGCTCGATCGCTCCAGGACCCCGCCTTCAGATTAGTGGAGGGAGATCTGCGCGACGAAGGGGCGCTCAGAAAAATTTTGGCCAGCGCGAAGGTCGATGGAGTTGCTCACCTGGCGGCCCGCGCCGGAGTCCGCCCTTCCGTCCAGAACCCGGCTCTCTACGCCGACGTGAATATCCGGGGAACGATCTGCCTGCTGGAGGCCTGCCGGGAAAACGGGGTCCGCCGTTTTATCTTTGCCTCCTCTTCCTCCGTGTACGGGAACAGCTCTCAAGTTCCTTTTTCCGAGGACGATCCGGTGAACCACCCCATCTCCCCTTACGCCGCGACCAAAAAAGCGGGAGAACTCCTGTGCCATACCTACCATCACCTCTACGGAATGGACATGGCCTGCCTCCGGTATTTCACGGTGTACGGGCCCCGGCAGCGGCCGGAGATGGCCATCCACCATTTCACCCGCTCGATCCACGAAGGGAAGAAGATCTCTCTTTTCGGCGACGGAAGTTCCCGCCGGGACTACACTTATATCGATGACGCCGTGGATGGAACGGTAGGAGCCCTCTTCAGAGAACATGGGTTCCAGATCTACAATATCGGGGAATCGCAGACGATCTCCCTTGGCGAATTGATTCAGGCGATTGAAGACCGGGTGGGGAGGAAGGCGGTCGTCGAACATCTTCCGGAACAGCCCGGGGACGTCCAACAAACCTTCGCCGACATCCGGAAAGCCAAAGAGCGGCTGGGATACAATCCCCAGACCAAGGTCCGGGAAGGCCTGGCCCGCTTTGTCCAGTGGTACCTGGAAAAAAGGGAAAAATTATTGGACACAGATAAACACAGATGAACACAGATTTCCTATTCGCAAAGGACTTAAAGACCAAAGACTGAATGGGACGCGGATGAACACGGATAAACACGGATTTAGATTCATTGAAAAATCCTAACCGAATCTAAAGATTTTACACCCCTAATATGTCTCTATCTGTGTTCATCTGTGTTCATCTGTGTCCCATAAAATAAGGAAAATTGAATGGAAAGACCCTGGCTGAAATTTTACGATTCCCATGTGCCCAAAAACCTTGAATACCCCGACATCCTCCTGCCCCGGATTCTGGACGACGCGGCGGATCAATTCCCCGACCGGGTGGGGGTCTTCTTTTTCGGCGGAAAGGTCAGGTACCGTGAGCTAAGGGTCCATGCCAACCAGTTTGCCCGTGCCCTGGGAGAAATCGGTTTAAAAAGAGGAGGGCGGCTGGGCCTTCTTATGCCCAACATGCCCCAGACCATCATCAGCGCCTACGGGGCGATGAAAGCGGGCGTGCTGGTCTTTCTCTTTGATCCCCTTTTGGAAGAGGAGGAACTGCGGCGGCAGATCAACGAGTCCGGGGTCGAGACGGTGGTGGCCCTGGATCTTCTTCTCCGGCGCATCGATCCCCTTTTCGCCCAGACGCGGCTGAAAAATTTCATCATCGCCGGAGTGAAGGATTTTCTTCCCTTCCCCCGGAATATCTTTTTTTCCCTTGCCGCCCGGGGCCGGGGGATTCATGTGAAGCTGGCCCAGAAGCCCAATATCTACCCCTTCCAGGAATTCCTTCAAAAAGGGCGACCGGACCAGCCGATCCTCGAGGGAGATCCGCCGCGGCCGGATGACGCCGCCGTGGTCCAATATACGAGCGGCAAGACCGGTCCCCCCAAGGGGGTCCTCCTGACCCACAAGAACCTGGTGGCCAACATTCTCCAGGTTTCCTCTTGGTTCAACAACCTGAAAAAGGGGGAAGAACTCTTCTTCTCCATCCTCCCCTGCCATCAGGCTCTGGGTATGACCCTGGCGGTCAACCTGCCCATTTACCTGGGCGCAGGCAGCATTCACCAGCCCCGTTTTGACCCGGTCCAATTTTTGAATACCGTGAAGGCTCAGCAGTCTTCCGCCTTTCCGGCTCAGCCCAACATGATCGAATCTCTGGTCTGGAATCCGACGCTGGCCAAATACAAGGTCTCCTCGATCCGGACCTACTGGTCTATCGGGCCTTCCCTGTCCCAGGAAATCCTGGAACATTATGAAAAAAAGACCGGCCGCAGAGTCAATGAAGGATACGGGCTGAGCGAAGCGGCCCCCCTGACCCATCTGAATCCATTCCTGGGAAGTCGAAAGCCCAAGTCTATGGGCATCCCCCTGCCGGACACGGATGCCCGGATTGTCGATCCCGGGGACGGGGAGACGGAATTGCCCGCCGGAAAAACCGGCGAACTCCTCATCCGGGGGCCCCAGGTGATGAAGGGATACTGGAACCGGCCCGAAGAAACGGCGGCGGCCCTGCGGGGAGGATGGCTCCACACCGGGGACCTGGCATGGATGGATGAAGACGGGTTTTTCTATTATGTGGATAAGATGAAAAAGAAATAGGTTCCAGGAACGAAGATTCAGGAATCAGGAATCAGGATTCAGGGGAATCGGGTTGTTTAGAGGCCTGCGGCCTGGGGCCTGAAACCTGGGACCTTCTTTTATCTTGACATCCCCCCCTCCGGCGGCGAAAAATAGATTAGGAATCCAAGGGGAGAAAATATATGAAAATTCGGTTCTTCAAGCCCTTCGATGAACTTTCCGGCCGGGATGAGATCGATCTGGATTTGAAAGGACCGGTGAAAGTCAAAGAGGTTCTGGGGATGATCGAGAAGGAAGTTCCCTCCTTCCAGCGGTTTCTCCGGAAAGAGAAGGACGAGGTCTTGAATTTTTTCGTGGTCCTGGTCCGGGGGGACGAGATCCTGAAATTAAACGATACCGTCCAAAACAGGGATACCGTGAAAATCCTCCCCCCGATCAGCGGAGGATGATCCTTACCACAAAACCCAGATTTCAAAAATCGGAAACGCAGCATTCCAGTTACAAATTCAGGCAAAGAAAACAGGGTTCAGATTCAATCTCTGATTTCCAATTTCTAAAGGAGGGCGGGCGAAATGAAAGGGTACATGGGAAAGATTCTGCGGGTTGATCTCACCAAAGGTCGGGTGGAAGCGGAAAAACTGGATGAGAACCTGGCCAAGAAGTTCATCGGCGGAAGCGGGCTGGCCACCAAGATCCTGTCTGACGAAACCGGCGCGGAAACCGATCCGCTGGGGCCGGAAAACCGGCTGATCTTCATGACCGGGCCCTTTGCCGCTACACCGGTCATCACTTCGGGCCGGCACCACATGGTCACCAAATCCCCCCTGACGGGTGCCTACACCGAGTCGGACACCGGAGGAACCTGGGGTCCCTACCTGAAAAGAGCCGGGTTTGACGGGATTGTGGTCACGGGTAAAGCCAGCAAACCGGTTTACCTCTGGGTGGCCGATGGAAAAGCGGAAATTCGCGATGCCTCCCGGTTTTGGGGAATGGACACCTATGTTCTGGATGAAGCCATCCGCAAGGAAACCCACGATGAGGCCGTGGTGGCATCCATCGGCCCGGCCGGGGAAAAAGGTGTGCGGTATGCCAGCATCATGAACGACGGCAAAGAGGCCCGGGCCGCCGGAAGGGGAGGAACGGGAGCGGTCATGGGTTCAAAGAACTTAAAGTCCGTTGCCGTTTACGGAAAAATGCAGGTGGAGATAGCAGACCCCGAAGGGTTGAGAGCCTCCCTCAAAGAGATCAGCCCCATGGTGGCCAAGAACACCGAAGGAATGCGCAAGAATGGAACCGCCGGCGGCCTGGCCACTTTTGAAGCCCTGGGGAGCCTTCCCCTCCAGAACTGGAAGTACCAGGGACGCTGGGAACAGGGGGCGGCCAAAATTGCCGGCCCGGCCATGACCGAAAAGATTCTCACCGGAAACTACTTCTGCGAAAGATGCGTGATCGGGTGCGGCCGGAGAGTCAAAGTGGACAAGGGCCCCTTCGCTCCCGTAGAAGGAGCCGGGCCGGAATATGAATCCGTGGCCATGCTGGGCAGCCTCTGCCTGGTGGACGACATCGAAGCCATCGCCAAGGCCAACGAGGTCTGCAACCGCTACGGGATGGACACCATCTCCGCGGGAGCGGCCATTGCCTTTGCCATGGAGGCCTATGAGAAGGGAATCCTCACCAAGAAGGATACGGGAGAGCTGGAACTTCTCTGGGGCCGGGGCGACGTGATGGTCAAGATGGTGGAAAAGATCGGGAAACGGGAGGGCTTGGGCCAGCTTCTGGGGGAAGGAGTGCGGATTGCCGCCGAGAAGCTGGGCAAGAACTCCGTGGAGTTCTCCATCCATGTGAAGGGACAGGAAATGCCCGCCCATGATCCCCGGTGCTTCAACGCCGGAGCGGTGGGTTATGCCACCATTAACCGGGGGGCCTGCCACCTGGGGTTCAGCCATGTCTTTGAGCGCATATTGAGTATGCCCGAAATCGGGGTCGACCAACCCCTGCCCAGGCTGGAGACCAAGGGCAAAGGGGAACTGGCGGCCAAGACGCAGAACATCATGGGCCTCTTCGATTCTTTGAAGGTTTGCAAGTTCAGCATGTTCGGCGGCCTCAAGCTGACCCCCATTCTGGGGTGGTACACCATGGTGACGGGAAACCCCATGACCATGGAAGAGTTCTTGAAGGCCGGGGAGAGGATCTTCAACCTCAAGAGGATGTACAACGTGGGCTGCGGGATCAGCCGCAAGGACGATACCCTTCCGGCCCGTTTCCTCACCCTGAAACATGAGGGCGAAGGGCTGAATCCCAATCTCCCGCCGCTGGGGGAGCTGCTGTACGACTACTACAAATTCCGGGGATGGAATGAAGATGGAATCCCCACCCCGGAAAAGCTGAAGGAACTGGGACTGTAAATCCATTGCGAATTGCGGATTGCAGATTGCGGATTGAAAAATAAGAAACCGGGAACCAATGTCTGCAAATCCATCGCGGAGTGCGTCCTGGACCACGTAGGGTTCAGGGCAGCCCTGCACTTCATGTAGAGCAAGGCGGATTTCGGATTTTGAAATTCGCAAAGGAAAGGATTGTTCTCTCTCGCCAGGGGCGAACCGTCATTTGCTTCGGGTGATCGCCCTTCATCCTGGATTAAGGCGGGCTTTCTTATGAGGCCCGCCTTTTTTCTTTTTTTTACGAGTTTTCGATATGTCCATTCGGCAAGTCTCATTTGGGCCGGTTATTCAATCCGCAATCCGCAATCCGCAAGAAGAAGGTGGACTTTCTTTTAGGGCCTGCCTTTTTTAATTTCCCGGTGAGGAGGATTGCTTTAATCCGAAATCCTCAAATGAGCCGGTTTTTCCAATCCGCAATCCCCAATCCGCAATCCGCAATCGGTAGGTTGATCTATTCGATTGAGAAAATCGAGCAGGTTGGATAGAATAGGAACCGAAATGGCTCGAGGGGGAAGAAAAACGGCCAGGAAAAAGGGGAGGAAAAGCAGGTCATACCTCTACCTCCTTGTTTCCCTCGGGGTGATTGGCTCGCTGGTCCTTTTTTTATTCCTCCTCCCGAAATCCGGGGAGAAAAAAGTCGTTCAACCCATACCCCCTTCCCCCGGCCCGGCGGCCAAGTTACCGGAGGAGCTCAAGAGAGAAAAGGAATCCCCCCCCGCACCGATCCCCCGCCTCGCCTTGATCATCGACGACGGGGGGTATAATGTGGATAGAATAAAAGGGATCATGGAAGCCGGACGGCCCTTGACACTGGCCATTTTACCCAATACCCCCCATGCGCGGGAAACCGCTCTCCTCGCCCACCAGGAAGGCGCCGAGATCATGCTCCATCTTCCCATGGAGCCCAAAGAGAGCGACCGGTTTTCCCTGGAAAAGGACACCGTCCTGTCCGGGATGAACAGAGATGAGATCCAGGCGATTCTTCAGAAGGGGTTGAAAGAAATTCCCCATGTCCGGGGGGTCAACAACCACATGGGGTCCAAGGCCACGGAAGACACCCGGGTGATGAAGGCGCTGATGGAGATCCTTAAAAAAGAAGGCCTGTATTACGTGGACAGCCATACCAGCTCCCGCACCGTGGGTCCGCGGGCAGCCCGCCAGGCGGGGGTGGCCTTCGGCAGCAACGACCGCTTTATCGACCCGGAGAAAGACCTGGAGGCCATCAAGAAGGCCATCCGCCTGGCCATGAAGAGAGCGCAACAGGAGGGAAAAGCCATCGCCATCGGTCATCCCCATCCCCTGACGGCGCGGGCCATCCGGGAGATGATCCCGGAGATCGAAGGGGCAGGGATCAAACTGGTCTTTGCTTCCGAGGTGGTGGGATGAGAGGGCGCTTTCTGCTGGCGGCCATCCTGGGAATCTGGCTCATGGGCGCAGTGGGGGAGGGTATGGCCGCCCCCCGCCTCCTCGGCGTCCGGAAATCATCGGGCCCGGAATCCACGCGGGTGGTGTTGGACCTGGAAGCCCCGCCGGCCTATGAAATTCAATCGGCCGCCAGTTCTCCGATCCTGACCATTTACCTCCAGAAGATGACTCTCCCCCAGGGGGCACTTGAAATCCTGGTAGAGGATCGGGTGGTCCGAAAAGTAAGGGTCGACCCGGCGGAAAAGGATGGGGCCAAAGTCGTTTTTTTCCTCTATCAGCCGACGCGCTGGAAGGTTTTTGCCCTGACCCCTGAGGGGGACAAACCGGACCGTCTGGTCATTGACATCTTTCGCCCCGCAGGGGAAATGGGGGAAAGAGTCGAGAAGCCTGAAAGCAAACCTCCCGTTGTAGAAAAAGAGAAAGTCGAGAAGCCGGCGAGCAAACCGCCCGGCCCGCAGCCACAAAAAGAGAAAGAGCTTCCCGCCAAGGTGGGGAGCGTGGCCGGTAAACCGCCCGGTCCGGCGATCCCGGAGCCGAAAATTCCCTCGCCCAAAGTCGAAGAACCTCCCCGGGCGGTAACTCCCGAGGAACCTCGAGAGAAAGGGGGTTCTCCCGCCAAAGGAATCGCCCGGCTGCTGGAGATCCGTCATTGGTCGGCCCCGGACCACACCCGGGTGGTGGCCGACCTGGAGGGGGCCCCGGAATATGAAATTCTCTTCCAGGCGGACCCCCTGGTCTTCACCCTGCAGCTCCGGGGAATTCTTCTCCCCAAGGGAAGCCAGGAGGTTCTCGTGGGGGATCCGGTCATCCGCAAGATGAAGGTGGAGCCGGAGGGCAGGAATGAGGCCAAGCTGTCCCTGTTCCTCATCAAGCCGGGGCGGCTGAATGTGTTCCTTCTAAAGCCTTTTGAGGACAAGCCGGACCGGCTGGTCATCGATGTCTCCCGGCCGGACCTGGAAGAAAAGGAAAAAGAGCAGCGGCAGTTCACCCGGGAGTTGAAGGCCAAAAAGAAACGAATCGTGGTCATCGACCCGGGCCACGGCGGGGACGATCCCGGAGCGATCGGGCCCCGGAAGACCCTGGAGAAGGACATCGTCCTGGCTCTGGCCCAGAACCTGCAGAAAACGCTGGACGCCACGGGAGAGATCCGTGCCTTCCTGACCCGTCGGGGAGATTATTTTATCTCCCTGAATGACCGGGTGAAGATGGCCCAGGAATACGGAGCCGACCTCTTTATCAGCCTCCATGCCAACGGGAGCAGGAGCCGCCAGACGAAGGGGAGCTCCATCTATTGCCTGTCCCTGAAGGGGGCCAGCGACAAGGCGACTCAGCTCCTGGCCCAGAAAGAAAACGCCTCCGACATGGTCGGCGGGACTTCTCTGGCTCCCGTGCAGAAAGACCTGGACACCATCCTGCTGGACCTGGAGCAAACCCACGCCATCAATGAGAGCCTCCAGCTGGGAGGAATGGCCCTGAATGAGCTGGGGCGGATCAACCACATCCAGTTTTCCCAGCCCCGTCAGGCCGGGTTTGCCGTATTGAAATCTCCGGAGTTCCCCTCTATTTTGGTGGAAACGGCCTACATTACCCATCCCACAGAAGAAATGTTGCTGCGGAAAAAGAACTTTCAAGACCGGCTCTGTCAGGCTATCACCGCGGCAGTCAAGAGGTATATTCCCATATTGTCGGCCAAAGAGGCCATACCCACAGGGGACTCTTGGGAAAAGCCTTCGAAAAAGAAAGGGGGTTGAAAGGAGAAAATGGCTAATAAGGGAGCCCCTCAGTGCGCCCTCTGCGGCGTCGACTTGCGGGCCTGCTTCTCGAAGGAAGGGAAGGGACCGGCCTTCTGTCCGACCCTTCATCGGACCGGAGATGCCAGGAGAGCGTTGAAAAAGTACAGCGATCCCCGGACGAAACGTTTTGCCAAAGTGGCTTCGCTGCAGGAAGCGGAATGTTACGTCGACCGGGGCGCGAAAGCCGGCGTTCTAAAGCCCGTCAAGACACGGGTCGAGGAGATTATAGAATTTTCCAGGAAGATGGGCTACAAGAAGATCGGCGTGGCTTTCTGCGGGGGGCTGTTTTCCGAAGCGAACGCCTTCGTCCGGATCTTGGGAAAAAACGGCTTCGAGGTCCTTTCCGTTTGCTGCAAAGTAGGGGGGGTGCCCAAGGAGTTTCTCGGCCTGAAAGACAGGGAGAAGGTGAGGATTGGAACCTACGAAACCATGTGCAACCCCATCAATCAGGCGGAGATCTTCAACACCGCCAAGACCGACTTCAACGTCCTCGTCGGCCTGTGCGTGGGGCATGATTCGCTCTTTTTCAAGCACGCCAAGGCGCTCAGCACGGTCCTGGTGGCCAAAGACCGCGTGCTGGGACACAACCCCGTCGCCGCGCTGTACGGCGTAAAGGTCTATTTCCAGCGGTTGATAAAACCTTAAAAAGACAAGGTAATCGGGTTCGAGGCAAGAGAAAAAAGGGAAAAAGTCACAAGCTCCAAGGATTCATATCTACTTTTCGGCCAATTCGCCGTTGAATAGATTTTGATGATATGAGTGGTCTTTGCGATTGATATCACTTGCGATTTTCAGCACGGCTTCTTTTACCCAGAGGATCATCCGCTCTTTATTTCCTTCAATTCTTTCCAACGGTCCGGCGACGGCCAATCCCGCTATCAGATTTCCACTCTCATCCAGTATGGGAGCCGCGATGGCGCAGTCTCCCATATCCACTTCCTGACTGGAAAAAGCGAATCCCTGCTCCCGGATTGTTTTTAATTCTGTCTTTAGGGTTTCTGGGTCGGTTGTAGTATTGCCCGTATATTTCGTCAAAGGGTTGTTTTTCAGGAAGGAGTGAATGAAGGGTTCCGTTTGGTAAGCGAGCAGCAATTTCGATGGAGCCCCGGCATGCAGGGGGAGACTTGCTCCCCGCTTAAGACTTAACCTTATCAGGCGATCGGATTCAATCGATTCGATACAGAGTGCTTTTGCCCCGCTCACCATCATGAGTAGGACTGTTTCTCCAGAGAGGGACGCAAGGGACTTCATGTGGGGCAGAGCTACGTCAATCAATTTCATCTGTAAGAATACAATATTGCCAATTTGAAAAAGCATATATCCAAGCTTGAAATTCTTGCCGTTTGAATTCTTGACCAAGAACCCTCTCTCTTCCAGGGTTTCAAAGTATCGATAAGTCGTGCTGAGAGGAATATCGAGCTTCGAAGCAATCTGCTGGACGGAGAGGGAGTGGTCGTCAAAACCAAAGCACCCGAGGATATCGAGTCCCTTTTTCAATGAAAGATTGGATTTTCTCATTTTTTCTCATTCTTTGGGAACATTATTTTTATACAAATCTAACATTAACTCATTTTTTCAGAGAAAGTCAAAATATTTTCATTTGCTGAAGGCAATTATGGGGAGATGAAAAACCCCTCCCCAAAAAATATAAATTAATTTTGGTCGAATATACCCCCCAGCTTGCTGGGGGGAACCTTGTACTGGGGTTCCAAGGGGGCGTGTAGCGCCCCTTGGTCTCCTGCGGGGTAAATGCCCCGTAGGAGAATTCGA
>Ga0315294_10007800_pt1 | contig 11747 bp, 9 predicted proteins | sample YL17G13_40_MG_FD_203626 | JGI IMG/M metagenome (GOLD analysis project Ga0315294, IMG submission 203626) | Sediment microbial communities from Yellowstone Lake, YNP, Wyoming, USA - YL17G13_40 | ecosystem: Environmental > Aquatic > Freshwater > Lake > Sediment | place: USA: Wyoming | collected...
CTAAAACCTTGGCAAGGAGGGCCCCCTATTACGACATCAGGAATTTTCTCGCAAGTTTCTAATATATCCTTCCTTGTTTTATATTTTCTAATATCTTTTTGAAGTATAATCATTCCATCTTCATTGTTTTCGTATAATGTATCAGTTGCCCATTTGTCTAATTCTAAAGAAAGACATAGGTCGTACCCGGCCATTTTGAAACCTAAGCCGAAGCCGCCAGCACCGGAAAACAAATCAATAACCTTATATTTCTTTCTCTTGCTCATTTTTCAGTGCATCTCCGCTTCCACAAAGTTAGGAAAATACCTATATATTTTACTATATTGCTTTCTCAATTCGCTTGGTATAGATGCTATTTCCCTATTGCTTTTTATTGATGTAGATTCTTTTGCCGGAAGTACTTTATCTAAACATCGCATTTCTCTAAAAGTTAATTTTGGAACAATTATCTTATATGGTTTATATTTTTTTCTTTCAGTTCTTATAAAATCTAATCTCTCAAAACCACATTTTGATATATTGCTTTCATCATTTTTTGAATAAATAATTCCTCCAACTGTAAGCATTGGAGAAGAACCATCCTTATAATAAAAATTAAAAAGTTGCTTATATGCCAATTTATTTTCAAGTACGCCATTTCTTATTGACAATACCTGGTCAATCTGGTTATTTACAACTTTATAGCAAACCTCCGGAAAATGATGAGGATCCAAATCTTTTTCCGTAACTCCAGGTGGGATTTTATTTCTACCTATACTCTCCAATAGTTGCTCGTACCTACTCTTATCTTTTGGTTTTTTAGGCAATTCGTATGGCTTAACATCCATAGTTAATAATATAATACTTCCGGATTTGGCTCTTGAAATATAACTATTGATATCGGCCAGCATATCCCCTTCCAGAGGATAGTCATAATCGAGCCAAAGAATAACCTTTCTAGTCAATCTCAAAATAGGCAATATATCGCTCGATTTACCAAATTTTAAACGGATACACTTATAAGGACGGTTAAATTCGAATCTTTTTTTATCCTCTATTTCCTTTTCTATACTTATCAAGTCACATATTCCAAGAGATTTATGTATAAGAGTAAAATCACTGAAAAATGTAGAACCAAAACCAATGTAACTATAATCTGTAAAGTCAGATATATTTATTAATCTTCTAAAAGCATCGCATAACATTTTTCGTTCAATTGATTTTGCGGGACGAAGCCGGTAATCGATCCTATTATAACTTCGTTCTTTTTCTTCCCTTAGTTCCATTATTTCTGGCATTCCCGTTTATAAGTGTAATCAAATGTTTTCTCTCCGACTTCCGCAGCCGAAGAAGCGCTAAGTATTCTTTTGAGCTTATTTACTTCATCTTTTGGTTTTCTATATTGTATTGTAACTTCATTTCGTTTTATTCTTTCGCCTTTTCGTTCTGGAGCAATAAAACATTTGCCAGTATTGACTTTTTCATAATTCTTAAGATTTGCTGATTCCATTTCCTTTTCCAAATATTCTTTGTACTTTTCGTCTCTGGAATGGTTAACACTTTCAGTGTGTACTTTATTTAAAAAGGTAATAATAGGTTTCGCTAAATTAATCATATCCTGTCTTACGCTTTGAAATATTGGGGAATCAATATCTAAACCATTCTTTGAGGTATTCCAAGGTAAAACACTGGGTTTTTTCGACTTGAAAAAAACAAATCCACGAAATCTATTATACTGGATATGATACTTTGGCAATCCATCGCCCCAACCGGTAACTTCGGTTTGTTCGGGGCCTTTTATAAGTCTGTTATTACAGAAAATATACCATCCTCCTAACGCTGATTCGGCCTTTGATATACCAGAATATATCTTTACGTTCATATTGTCATATATTTTATAATTTTTTTCCGAATAGACGGTTGTAAATTTATTCGAATCTAATAATTTAAGCTGAATTGCCTTAAGTGCTAACTTATTAATATTGATCGTAAACCCTTTTGAAATATTTATTAAGTGCTGTAACTCGAGTTTTTGTATTAATTCGGACACAAAAGCTGATTGCTTAAAACGTTCTGCCACATCTTCTTTTAAAGAAGTTATAGTTATTTCTGTGCCACAATTAATTAGCTTATTTTTATTATCACCAGTGGTTTCAAATTCAAAGTCCCACTTTTTAGGATCGCCTCTCCATTTATTAACATCAATTTTAACTGTAAAGGAATTATTATGGGATATGGATTTTATTTCAAAATTATTCCCCATCTTAAATAAAGCCCTTTTCATACCTATACCAAATTGACCGACAGAATAATTTATCGCATCTACGTCTAAAGGCCTTCCAAATCTAAAAGCATACTCTTGCGCGTCTTTTTTGTCTATACCACCACAATTATCTTTTATGCTAAACTGTTTTTCTGATATGTTAATGTCAACTTTTAAACCAGTAAAATTATTACTTCTCTTTAATCTAATAGCCCCATCAATACAGTTATCTATTAGATCGGAAATCGCATCAATTAATGATATATCACGGATTAACATTGAAATAAATAACTCCTTGGTTGGAGTTCCATTGACAACATTTGAGGAGGCTTTATTCTTTGGGCTCATAGTTTCTTCCTAAACGTGTTTTTATGTGATAAATATCATAGCCAATAAATAGGTTAATGGACAGGTTGTCCACTTTTATCATTGTTGCTCCCCGAAATCACGGGACGCCATGTTCGTTTTTCCACCTTTACCTCTTTATTTTTGAATGCCTCCTAATTTTACCCACCCTTTACCATTTTTCAATGACAAAATTATTGGAGGATTTCAGATTTCTTGCCAGAGCGCAGGCAAACAAGTTACCGCAGTTTCAGTGTGGCCAGGGCGATGACGGCAAAGGCAATGGAGAGGAGCCAGAAGCGGACGACGACCTGCGGCAGCCCTGGCCGGGCACGAACACACCCACTGACAGAATCGATTTTGCCGACCGAGGAACATTAAAGGCCGTGAAGGGGGAAGATGTTTGTCTTTATTGCTTTGATGACAGCCTCGATTTCCGGCAGGACGTTTCGGCGCTGCTGAGGGCTCGGCGGAAGCTGCCTGTCTCGCAGCCCCCCGGACCAATCGGTGCTTTCGAGCATTACCCCTCCCAGACCGATATTGGCGTGGCTGTCCGGGCCGTCGGCTCCGCACAGGACGCTCCAGCCCAGCGCCCAGGCCCGGACGGTGTTTTCGACATTGTATCCGCCGCCGCCGGTCATCAAAATTGGCTTATGAAAAGTCAGCAAGGAAGCGATGATGTCAGCGCAGGTATTGTTGGTCAGCCGCAGATGCGCCAGCGGGTCGCCGGCAAGGGCGTCGGCGCCGAATTCAAAAACTATCACATCGGGGTCAAATGCGGCAATCAACGACGGCGCTATGGCGTCGAACGCTTTTTTGTATGCTTCATCGTAAGTGCCGACCGGCAGGGGAACGTTGACGCAATAGCCTTTGCCGTCGCCTTCGCCGATTTCGTCTTCGAAGCCCGTGCCGGGAAATAACGTTCGTCCGCTTTCGTGGAATGAGATGGTCATTACGTCCTTACGGTCATAGAAGGCGTTTGCGACGCCGTCGCCGTAATGAACGTCGATATCGAGATATAATACCCGTTTTCCCGCCTCGGCCAGTACCTGACATGCAATCGCCATATCGTTGATATAACAGAAGCCCGCGGCCAGTTCCGGGCCGGCGTGGTGAAATCCGCCGGAGGGATTGAAAGCAACATCGGCTTGTCCTCTGAGAATTAAATCGGCGGCTGTCAGCGTGGCGCCACAGGCGAGTACCGGATAGTCATACATATCCGGGAAGGTGGGACAATCGCCCGTCCCAATGCCCATATAGAGCAATTCAAGCCCCCCTGTCCCCCGGGCAGCTTTTTGCAGGGCATCCAAATAACGTGCGGAATGAAATTTTTCCAGAACTGCTCTTGGGGCCGGTTCGGGAGCTACTTCGATTTTGTCCGGGCCGGACAACAGTCCCATTGAATGCACAATTTTCCTCAGCCGGCCGGCCCTGCTGGTGTTAAACGGGCACTGCGGCGGATACGATAACTCGTCCAGCCTGGCGGAATGGACAAAAACAGCCTTTTTCGTCGCCAAAATTCGTCCTCAGCTATTTGCGATTCATCACGTTAAATTGTACGAGATACTATAGACTTCGCCGTCAAATTCGGTGTTGATTTTATAGCCGGAATTATAAAAAACAGACAGCATTCCTTTATTCGCAGGCATCACTTTGGCGTAGAGTTGTTTGATGCCGCGCTGTTTAGCAATCTTGGTCAGATACTTTAAGAGAAAAGTCCCCATCCCCTTGTTCTGCCATTCGTCCTGGACGAGGAAAGCGACCTCGGCGGCTTGCGTTTTGGGGTCGAGAAAATACTGGGCGATGGCGACGATTTCTTCCTCGGAAGCGCCGGCTCCCGGGACAGTTCCCACAATAGCAAGGTTCTGGTAATAATCAATATTGGTCCACTGCTGAATGTCTTTGCGTGGAAAACGCGCCGTTCGCATCATATAGCGGGTCTGGACGGAGGTTTCGCTGAGCGAATACAGCATTTCGGACAGGGCCGGTTCGTCGGTGGGTTTGACCGGCCGGAAGAATATCTCCGTGCCGTCGTTCAGTGTATCCCGGCGTTCCAGCTCTTCGGGATAGCGGATTTTTTCGGTGTCCATCTCAATCTGGTCGGCATAAATATAGTTTTTGGCCTTGGCGGCCTTGATGAGTTCGCTTCGGAATTTCGGATGGGCGATGTTAATCAGTTCCAGCGCCCGTTCGCGGATGCTTTTCCCGTGCAGGTAGGCGATGCCGTATTCGGTGACAACGTAATGGACGTCTCCGCGGGTGGTGACCACGCCGGCGCCTTCAGTCAGATGGGGGACGATGCGTGAGACCTGGCCGTCCTTGGCGGTGGAGGGCATAGCAATAATGGCCTTTCCGCCGCGGCTGCGGGCGGAGCCGCGAATGAAGTCCACCTGTCCGCCGATGCCGCTGTAAAACCGATGGCCCAGCGAGTCGGAACAGACCTGGCCGGTCAGGTCAATCTCCAGGCCGACGTTAATGCCGACCATTTTTTCGTGCTGGCTGATGATAAAAGGGTCGTTGACGTATTCGCTCGGATGAAATTCAAAAAACGGGTTGTTGTTGATGTAATCGTAGAGGCGTTTGGAGCCCATACAAAAACTGGCGATGATTTTGCCGCGGTTAAGCGTTTTTTTGGCGCAGGTGATGGCCCCGCATTCAATCAGCTCCAGGATCCAGTCGCTGAACATTTCGGTATGCACACCGAGGTCTTTTTTATCTTTCAGGAATTCCGCCAGTGCCTGGGGAATACGTCCGATTCCGCATTCGATGGTGCTGCCGTCCTCCACCAGCCGGGCGACATTCTGGCCGATACGACGCAGCGTCTCATCGGATTTGGGAATGGGAATTTCGATAATGTCTTCGTCAAAAGGAACGAGCATGTCGATACTGTTGATATGAATGAAACTGTCGCCGAAGGTTCGGGGCATTCGGCTGTTGACCTGGGCAATAACATAGCGGGCGTTGGCGGCGGCGGACTTAACAATATCAACAGACACTCCAAGACTGCACAGGCCATTGGCGTCGGGAGGCGTGACGCTGATTAAGGCCACGTCGATGGGGATTCTGCCGCTCTCAAATTCGGCGGGGATTTCGGACAGAAATATCGGCGTATAGTCGCCGACGCCTTTTTCAAGGGCGTCGCGGACATTATCGGTGATGAAAAAACTGTTGACTTTGAACGTCTCGCGGAATTTTTCGTTGGCATACGGCGCCGCCCCCACCGTCAGCAGATGAACGATATGAGCGTCATAAATCCCGCTGGAGTACTCGACCAGCGAATGGACCAGGTGCTGCGGCCCGGCGCAGCCGGTGCCGATAAAGATACGGTTGCCCGGTTTGATTAACTTCATTGCCGCCGCGGCGGTGCCGACTTTGTTTTCGTATTTTTTCTTCCAGTCAAATTCCTGCATGTTTATATCCTACACTTTTTCGATTCGCTGTATTTTATTCTCACGGCCAAGCTTCCGTCTTCGTCCCGAATAAATCGGGACTACGACGCGACAAAACGCTTGACCGTGCCACCCATACTTCTATGGTTTTTTATAGAGTACTTTTACGCTTTTTCGATTCGCATTCTGGCGTCAACGGCGACGGGAACCGTGCCCGCCGGGCCGACGATATACGGGTTGATGTCCAGCTCCTGAATCTGGGGAAATTCCATGACCAGTTGGGAAAGTCTTTGCAGACTCTCGGCAATGGCGTCGAGGTCCACGCCTTCTTCGCCGCGGACGCCTTTTAATATCTTATAAGTTTTGGTATTCATCAGCATCTGTTTGGCTTCATCAGCCGTCAAAGGCGCTATGTGAAAGGTGACGTCTTTGAGCACCTCGACCATTGTTCCGCCCATACCGAACATAATCAGTGGGCCGAAATGCGGGTCGCGGTTCATTCCGATGACTACTTCTTTTCCACGCCGGCACATTTCCTGAATGAGAACGCCTGCAATCCTGGCCTGGGGCAGTTTGGGGGGAATCCGGTACATCATCAGGTCAAAGGCGTCCATCACCTCTTTTTTGCTTTCCAGCCCCAGCACCACGCCGCCGCAGTCGGATTTGTGCGAGATGTCGGGCGACCAGATTTTCATCACCACCGGAAATCCGAGCTGCTCGGCGATGTTAGCCGCCTGTTCGGACGTGGTCGCAATAGACCCCTTCGGTGTGGCAAATCCATACGCCTCGAGGATTTCCTTGGAGTCCGCCTCATCCAAATCAGCAGTCGCGGCCCGCAGGTTCCGTTCAATGATGTTTTCCACTTTTCTGCGGTTGACGGGAAATAGTTTGACCACCCGCTTGGGGCGGGAACGCCATCGAACATAATCGGCCATCACCCTAAGCGTCAGCACCGCCACTTCGGGCGTATCATAATACGGGGCGTGCTGTGCACGCAAATGGTCGATTGCTTCGGCGATTTTGGTTGCGCCGAGGAAGCAGGTAAGCAGAGGTTTGGGAGGTTTCTTACTCAGGATACCGGTGATGATTTGGGCGGTTTTCAATGCCTCGGTCATCGCCTGCGGCGTCAAAAGCACCAGCACGGCGTCAACATTGGGGTCATTGAGAACCATATTAATCGCGAACTCGTAACGGTCGGCCAGCGCGTCGCCCAGAATATCAATCGGGTTGCGGATATTCGCCGCGGCCGGCAGCTTCGAGCCTAAGGTTTTAATTGTCTCCTCGGTCAGTTGAGCGAATTCCAGTTCCTGCCGCTCAACGGCGTCGGCGGCCATAATGCCGGGGCCGCCGGCGTTGGTAATCACGGCGACCCGCCGACCGACCGGCAGCGGCTGATTAACAAGCGTCCGCGCAAAGTCAAACTGCGATTTAATGGAAAGACATCGAATGATTCCCGCGCGGTCGAACATACATTCGTAGGCGGTTTCGCTGCCGGCCAGACTGCCCGTATGCGAGGATGCGGCCCTGGCGCCGGCCTGGGTGCCGCCGGATTTCATCAGTAATATCGGTTTTCGGCGGGAAATCCGCTCGGCTTCTCTGAGAAAGGCGTCTCCATCGCTGATATTTTCGAGGTAGCCGGCGATGACTTTGACGCTCGGATCGGCGCCAAACGCCCTGATGACATCCAATTCATCCACGTCCGCTTTATTGCCGATGCTGGCCAGCTTGCTGAAACCGATATTGTTCGCGTTGGCGAAATCAAGAATTGCCGCCAGCAGCGCCCCCGACTGGGAAAGATAGCCGATGACGCCGGTCCTGGGCAGGTCTCCGCCGAAACTGGCGTTGAGTTTGTTTGCCGGGGCAATGACGCCAAGACAATTCGGGCCGATGACCCGGATGCCGGCCTGGCGGGCGATTTGCACCACCTGCTGTTCCAGCTCTTTGCCTTCCGGGCCGACTTCTTTGAAGCCGGCGGTGATAATTACGACCGACTTGACGCCCGCTTTGGCGCACTGCCGCATAATCGACGGAACGATTTTGGCCGGCACGACAATAATCACCAGCTCTGGTATTTGACCAATGGACGCAACATCCGGATAACAGGCAAGGCCTTCTATCGTTTTAGCATTGGGATTGACGGGAAAAACTTTGCCCGGAAACCCGGCCTTAATCATATTGGCCAGGATTTCATAACCCACCTTGCCCGGCGTCTGCGAGGCGCCGACGATGGCCATGGATGCCGGGTTAAAAAACTTCTCCAGACTCATAACAACACTTATACCTTTCCGGAATTATATCGCAAGGCTTTGAAGCCATTTTTGACTTACTGTACCAAAAATCAGAACGTTTTAAGCTGCCAATGGCTGATACATTCGTCGCAAAAATATAACGAAAAACGCGTTTGCTCCAGATTTACCAACCCCGCCCGCTTTGATGCGGGTCAATTTCGTCGGCATTTACCGCGAAAAAGCCACATATTACTGACTCATGCTCACCTCTGCAAAAACTGGGGGATACCGGAGTGACAGAACGTAAAACGGCGATATTATAACTTTTTCTTATTCGTTTTCAACACAACATTTTCACGCGATTACCCGTTTTGAAACAGATATGCAAAAACGCGGTTTTTCGTTCAGAAAACGCGTTTTGGAAAGAACCAATCAAAACCACAAAACCAGCTTAAAAAATTGCCAAAAAATCCAAAATTCACTGACTACCCCTATATACCGCCGTGGATGGGGCTTACGAACGATTTCGCGGATTTTTACACGACCATAGGCAAGTCTGCCCCCTTAAAAAGGGTAATCGTGTATAGCAATTATCCTTTCATTTAGGGATGCAGCGTTCCACGCAAGCAGCCGAGCCGCCTGACGAATGCCGACGCACCGCCCATACGTTCATTTTGTAAGCCGACCTGAAACCGGTTGTTTTTGCCTAAACAGCTTAACTATCCGTCAGCTTTTTTTCTCAGCGTATCTTTTCATTAACTCATCAAGATATTTTGCCGCGGCGTCTTTGCCGCCCAATCCAAAGGCAAGCGCCAACGCGAGGCAAACGCCGCCAAGAATAATATTGAACGTGGTCGTTACCAGAAGCGTTGCAATACCAAGCTCTCCCAGTGAAATCGTGACTGCGAAAATGATAATGGCCCATCGGCTGATCCCGGCAAAAATCTCCGGCTTGGGCAAATTGGCGTTGCCTGCGGCGGTACGAACAATTCCGGACACAAAGTTGGCCAGAAACATCGCCACCACCAGAACCAGCAAGGCCGCGATGACCTTCGGGACGTAAGCAAATAAGCTTGCAAGAACATCGGAAGCCTTGGGCAGCCCCAGAGCATCCACCGTCATCACGAGCACCATAATTATAATCAGCCAATACACCAGGCCGCTGATCACCTCCCCGGCGGAAATTTTCAAATTGCCCTTCCTGAGCACTTCGGATATCCCTGTCTTATCCGCCAGCACATCAAAACGTACGGTCTTAAGCAGCCAGCCCACGAGCTGTCTGATTGTCTTGGCCACAAGCCAGCCTACAATCAGAATGACTAAGGCTCCCAGCAGGACGGGGAGATAAGCCATAATTCTGGTCAGCATTTCGCGTACCGGCTCAGTAATAAGAGTGTTCAATTCTACTTTCGCTAACATGGTCGATACCTCCAAATAAATTGATAGTATTCAATACACATCCCTTTGTTCCCTGTTTTCGAACGCAGTATGCTCATCGAGGCAAATGACTCAGACCGTTCAAAAAATGCTTATCCGTGGTGCCTAGTAAAAATGCCCCCTGTGATGTCCATTCGAATGTGCCGGTATTATATTTTCTTCTTTTGTCTGATGTCAATTATAATTTTCTCTGACGACAGTAATTTTTTACCGATTTCTGAGTTTTTCTCTTTTTTGCCTGCTTGGCCCGGCAGCCGGGAACATTTAATTCCGGTATCACACAACAGGGTTTATCATTGGGGTATATTTTAACGCAGGAGTGAGAGGATCGCTTCGACGCTTTTTTTTGTCGCACCCTGGTTTTGGCGGATGATTTTTCAATTCCACCACTGTGATAACATTTTCATTCCCTCTATCTTTGGAAGGGGAGGTCTCCTTTTTTCGCCTCTAAAAGGATACGTTCGATTTGGTTTTGGAGCGTCGGCACTTTCCGAGTAATAATATCCCATAAAATCTGCATATTAAGGCCAAAATACTCATGAATGATAATATCTCTCAGTCCGGCGATTTTTTTCCATTCCACGTCCGGGTACCTGGTACGAATCAGACGGGGGATTTTTTTGGACGCTTCGCCGATGACTTCCAGATTGCGCAAAACAGCATCTACCGCCATAGAATTTTTTTTAAGGTCGTCAAAATCCAGCGCCTTTGTATAATCCTGAATCTTGCCCACGGCGGTCAGAATATCTTCCAGATAGAGTCTATACGGCCTCGGCATAGACGGCTTCCTTGCGCAGATAATGCAGAGCGGGTTTTAAGTCCTGCTCTATCACAAGATCGACCTTTCGGCCAAAAAGGTCTTCAAGATAGAATTTCAGCTCCATATACCGGTCAAACGTCGGCTGGTCAAAGGCCACGAGAAAATCAATATCGCTGCGGGAATGCGAGGAACGATGTAGAAAGGAGCCGAACAGGCCGATTTTGGTCACGCCAAATTGGTGCAGAAGTTTCGCATCGCGGTTCAGGCATTCGAGAATTTCGCCCGCCGTCAGCAGACGGGCCTGGTTATTTTGCCTCTTTCTCATAATAACTATTATACCCGCATGCACTCCCTATTTCAACGCAGAAGCGATGCAATTGCTTCGACGCTCTTTTTTGTTGCGCCCTGGTTTTGGCGGATGATTTTCTGACCTGCGACAGCTATCGCAGCGGCAAAGTCGGGGTTGCTCAGACATTTTTTGGTGATGTCGTAGAGTTCTTCTTTGTCGGCAACCACAACGGCGCCGTTGCCTTCCAGCAGGGCATCGACCGTCTGCTTAAAATTAAACGTATGCGGACCAAACGTGGTGCATTTACCCAGAGCGGCGGGTTCCATCATATCGGAGCCTCCCATCGGAGCCAGCGTGCGTCCGACGAAGACCACCGCCGCCAGGGCGTAAAACTTTTTCAAATCGCCCATCGTATCGGTCAAAATTACAGCCGGTTTTCCCTCGACGCGGCTGTTGTTTTCCTTGAGCCTGCTGAAACGCACATATTCAAAGCCGGCTTTTTCAATCAACGCCGCCACCTCGTCAAACCGCTCCGGTTTTCGCGGCACAATCGCCAGACGCAAATCCTCAAAACCGGCTTCATTCTTCAACCGCCGGAAGACTTCCAGGCCGATTTGTTCTTCGCCCGGCCCGGTTGCGCCAAGAACCCATAAGCGGTCATTTTCCAGATGAATCTGTTCGGCCAGGCGGTCGGCTCCGGGTACGGCGACTTCGGTCTGGGCGGTATCGTATTTCAGAGAACCGCTGACAACCACACGCGACGGGTCGCAGCCCAGCGCAATGAACCGGTTGGCGTATTCCTGAGTTTGCGCCAAAACCAGCGAAACTTTCTTAAACATCCAGCGGGTGACTTTACGAAACTTGAGATAGCGTGGGAAACTCCTGTCGCTGATGCGCCCGTTGACGACGATAACGGGAATATGTCTGCGTCGGGCGATGGTCGCCAGGTTCGGCCAGACCTCCAGCTCCACCAATAAAATCATGTCCGGACGCAGCCGGTCAAAGGCCCTTTTCATAATCCACGAAAAGTCCAGCGGAAAATAAAACACCAAATGTT